>Ga0247841_10001987_pt1 | contig 42696 bp, 24 predicted proteins | sample LaCruzMarch2015__2_FD_192410 | JGI IMG/M metagenome (GOLD analysis project Ga0247841, IMG submission 192410) | Freshwater microbial communities from meromictic Lake La Cruz, Castile-La Mancha, Spain - LaCruzMarch2015_18m | ecosystem: Environmental > Aquatic > Freshwater > Lake | place: Spain...
TATTGCGTTTCATCCCACCGACCCGAACACGGTATGGGTGGCCTGCGGAAATGCCCAACCCCAGGCCGGAATCCTGGTGTCGAATGATGGCGGGCTTACCTTCACGCAAAGCAATACGGGCCTGCCGGCATACAATCAGATCAACAGGCTGCAGTTCGATGTATGCAGGTCGAACCCTTCGGCGCTTTATACTGTGATCTATAACATGAATCCTGCCCCAGGAGGGATGGGAACCAGCATCTTCAAATCCATTGACGGCGGCGCTTCCTGGAACCAGATCTCGCAAGGGGTCAACCTTTCCCCGGCAGGCGATCAGGGGTTCTACGACCAATGTATTGCCGTGGATCCACAAAACCCCAACCACCTGCTTTCGGGAAATGTCGAATTGGTCAGCTCGACCGACGGTTCTACCTTTTCTTTTGTCAGGGACCCCAACGCCTACGGGGGCGGACAACTTGCTTTCGATTCTTACAACCATGTCGATAATCAGATTATCCGCTTTGCACCCTCCGATCCTTCGGTAGTATATGTTGGCTGTGATGGTGGGATGTATCGGTCGTCGGATGGCGGAACTACTTTTCAGCCAGCCAATAACGGCATTTCGTCCATCATGCATTACCGCGTAGCTTCCCATATCTCAAACCCGGATGTCCTCTATTCGGGGGTCCAGGACAACGGCTTTATTTCTACACATAACAGGGGGGCAACTGCCTATAAACTGGAAAATATTTCCGATGCCACAGAGTGTTTCATGGATTACGCTGATTCCAATGTGATTTTCTTTGAAACCTTCTGTGGCTTCCTCGGCCGCAGCACCAACGGGGGATTAAGCTGGGACCTCTCGGTCGATCCGGGCCCCAACGATTCAAATGCCTTCCTCAGCCCTTACTGGCAGCACCCGGTGGAACCCAATATCATTTACGGATGCATCAGGCATAAACTGTTAAAATCAACGGATAAGGGAACTACCTGGGCATATACCACTTCATGCCCCATTACAAGCGCCCCGATCTATACGGCAGCACAATCGCCGGTCAACACCAGCAACATTATGGTTGCTGCCCGCAATGGAACGGTAAGCCTGGTGAAATCCTCCGACGGCGGATACAACTGGCAGGACATCACGGGAAGCCTGGGCATGCTTGCGGGCGGAAATTTCATGAGGCTCGTAGCAGATCCCTGGGACGGGAATACCTTTTACCTGCTCAAGAACACCTATTCGGGGGCCCTTGTCCTCAAAACGACCAATTTCGGGAGTAGCTGGATTGACCTCAGTTCCGACCTTCCCAAGGTGCCCGTGAACGACCTGTTCATCGATACCGCCAATACAGGGGTCATGTACCTTGCGAATGATTTCGGTGTTTACAGGACCATCAACAACGGAGGAAGCTGGGCCCGGTTTGGCAATGGCATGCCCTTTCTCCCAGTGCTTGATTTCGACTGCTTCAGCCATTCGGGCACCCGCCTGCTCAGGGCTGCTACTTTCGGAAGAGGTTTGTTCGAAGTTGACCTGACAAAACCACAGGGCGTGGAAGAAGGAGATGTGGGGTTTGCCACGTTGCACGCATGGCCCAACCCGGTTTCAGGAACGCTGTGGGTGGATATCCCGGCCTGTCAGCCCGACCAGTACCTCCTCAGCTTAGTGTCGATCAGGGGATCGGAGGTGGCCTCTCTACCGGTTTACACCACCGGAGTGCAGTTCAATACGAGCATGGATGTCTCCTCACTTCAACCGGGCTGCTACCAGTTGGTATTCAAAGGCAACAGGGAAATGAAAACGGGCAGGGTGGTCATCATACGATGAACCGGCCAATTGTGCCATCGGGCTGGCATGCCAGGCCCCCACAGGTTTTTATGCTGATAACGACCGTTTGTATTTCTCAGGAAAAAAGCGGAAAAACGATCGATATGAATATATTTGGGAACTTTTCAGGAAATTTAAAGAGACACAGATGAAAAAGATGACCATGTGGATCCTGTTTTTTTCAGGAATAATGCTGTTACACCTTTCGTGCAATAACCCAAAATCCGGAGATGAACGCCACGATTCCCTGGACAGGCTGAACTGGTCAGAAAAAAACCATATGGTCCTTAACCAGATGATCAACGATTATGGCACAGGAGGGAAATATTATCAGGAGGGAGAAACTCCTTACATCGTGCTGGACTGGGACCAAACATGTGCCCATTTTGATGTTGAAGAAGCACTGATGCGTTATCAGCTTTTCAATCTTCATTTTAAAATGACAGAAGGTCAATTCAGAAATATCCTTAAAGATACCATTAACGGCGTCACGCATTTGTCGGAAAACCATGACAAAATCGGGCTGGCCTCTTTGAATGCAGACTTGATGGCCGGGTATGCTTTTCTTCAGGACAATTACTTTGGGTTTCATGGGAAGAAAACCCTGGAGGATATAAAAGCCACAGCCCAATATAAGGACTTTATCGCCAAATTTCTTTTCCTGGCTGATGGATATCTCGATACATCCGGGATAGGCATGGGCTATACCTATCTCTGGGAACTCTATTTGCTGACAGGATTTAACATTGAAGAGGTAAAATCGATGGCAAAAGAGGCAATCTCCTTCGAACTGGCAAGCCAGATCGGTAAACAAACCCTGAACTCCCCATCCGGTTTGAAAACATCTGCCGGCGCCCTGACCTGCTCTTATAATTCAGGATTGCGTGTTTTCCCGGAAATGCAGGATTTAATCGCCACCTGCAAAAGACATGGCATTGATGTTTATATCGTATCTGCAAGTTACAAACCCGTTGTTGAGGTTTTCTCCGGAATTGGAAACTTCGGATATAATGTTGATTCCGATCATGTGATTGGCATGGAACTGGAAATCGGAGCCGAAGGAAAAATCATTCCTGAATATAAAAAAGGGTGGGCAATGACCGTCGGACAAGGCAAGGTTGAAGCCATCGACAAGGTGATCAAATCGCATCCGGGCAAAAACCATGATCCATTGTTTGCGGCAGGCGACAGCGATGGCGATTATGAGATGCTCACAAAATTCCCAGAGATGAAATTGGCATTGATATGGAACCGGGTCAGGAAAGGTAAAATCGGAACCCTTTGTAAACAGGCTATAGAAGAGATGGAGAATCCTGAACCACGATACATCCTGCAAGGTCGCAACGAGAACACCGGAATGGTTATTCCTGGTTCTGAAACCATACTTCTTGGGAAGAAACAACCCGAATTAATTCATCCGTAAAAAAGACTCCTGTTACACCTGCTAACATGAAAAAGAATCATTTAGCCATTATCACCACGCTTCTCATTGCAGTAGTCACTTTATACTCCTGTAGAAAAGAGAACCCCGTCCCCGTTCGGCCGGAGGTGACCTGGGAATATATCGAAACCTATGACCTGATAGAGCTCAATCACATCCTGAATGTGGAACTTGCTGATTTTCTGGTGGGATCAACCATGCAGGCCTCCGATTTCCAGGGTCAGTTTTCGGTGCCGGAATACCCGGTAAAACTATACCGGGTAACATACCCCACCCTGGTTCCTGAACTCGGCATAAGAACAGTGGCCTCGGGCCTGGTGGCCATCCCCGACAACGGACTGGATTCCATGCCCCTCATCTCATATCAGCATGGCACGGTGATGCTCAAAACTGCCTGCCCTTCCAATCCAGATTCATCGCTGGAAACCAGGCTGATGATCGCCCAGTTTGCCTCCCGGGGCTATATCGTGATCGGCCCCGATTTTATCGGTCTCGGGGTATCAGATCAACCCCATGCAGATTTCGTCAGGCTCACAACAGAACAAGCCTGCATCGACATGCTAAGCGCCACCGACAAGGTTCTTAAAGAACAGAAAATCAGAAAGGGACCCCTGTTCCTGCATGGATGGTCGCAGGGAGGATGGGCAACCCTGACTTTACTGAGGAAGCTGGAAACCATGAACCTCCGGGTAACGGCTGCATCAACGGCCTGTGCTACTGCCGACTTCTTTGCCATAATGGATTGCTGGATCAACAATCCCCAACCTGATGACTCCCCGATCCTGCCGGCCATTATCTCCAACTGCCTTTTTGCATACGAACATTACTACCAGCTGAACGGACTTTCCTCCTCGGCAATCAGACCCGGGTTTTACAAGCCTTCAACGGATCTCTACAATTGGAACATGGATTTCATAACTTACCTGACAAAAACGACAACCCATGTCAGCGATTTACTGCAACCTGATTTCATTTCGTCAGGGAACACGGGAAGTACCCCCTTCTGGCAGAACCTCGAGCAGGCCCAGGCTTACCGCTGGCGCTGCCAGACCCCCCTGAGGATGTATTATGGCGAGACCGATGCATTCGTTCCGCTTTATCTCTCCACCTTGCCGGCGGCTTATCAGAATCAATTGGGCTGCAATACCATGGCCATATCGGCAGGGGCCATCGCCGACCACAGCGCCGCCTACATTTATTCCCTTGTTCATGCAAAGCCATGGTTCGATGAATTACTACGTAAATAGTCATTGACAAACAAGCAACCATCTGTGAAATGTCGTATAGCACAACGTTCAAGCAAATATTGATTGATGATTTATAGATATTCCAGGTGGTCCAATAAAAAGTATTATCCATGAAAACCAGGATGATTGACATCTGTAAAACAATGATTTACCCTTTCATGGCTGCAATATGCCTTGTAATGCTTCTGGCCGGTGGCTGTCGAAAAGATGAACCGCCGCCATCCCAACCGTACCAGGAATTGTTCTGGGCAACCAACAAAGGCTCTCAAATGCCCGTGCTCATGACCGGCAACAAAGAGAGCGCCTTTATCGTGTTGTTTATTCACGGAGGCCCTGGGTCATCTATGATCGCCGAAACCGGAATTTATACGCTCGACCCGGCAGAAAACCTGTCGGACAACTATTTATTGGCCATGTGGGACCAACGGTATGCCGGTTATTCCATCAACCCGGACCCGATCGACTGGTCAACGGTCAATGTTGAACAGTATGCCGAAGATTGCGCCAGGGTGACCGACCAGTTAAAGGCCAGGTTCCCCGGAAAAAAAATCATTGTTTGCGGCCACAGCTGGGGTGGCGCCGTGCTGACGAAGTTTGTTTCGAACCCTGCTTACCAGAATAACTATGATGGCTGGGTTGTGGCCGATGGAATGGTGAATGGTTATGACCTTGCCAACGCCTGGCTAAGTTATTCCCGTCGAAGGTGCAACGACCTGATTGCGGGAGGCAATACACAATACATCGACACCCTTGCTTATCTCAATACCGTGACATTCGATCAAGCGGTTTTGGATAAGAAAACGCACACCAGGGTGCAAAATATAGCCTATTCACTGGCGATACCTGGTGAAAAACCCATCGATCCTGAAGATCTCAAACGTTGGTCTCAATTGGAACAAAGCATCTTCCCCGACATTGCAGACCAGAACAGGAAAGATCAGAACGGCGCTTCCCAGGCGAACCTTGATCTGGCAACCAACCAGGTTTATTTTATCAACAGCAGCGCTTCCTATGGAAACATCCGTAAGCCGGGGTTCATTGTGTGGGGGGTGAACGATTTCGTTGTTCCGGCAGATGTTGGTTATCCCTTTACCGCAAAGCTCGGCTCACTTGGAATAGCGTTTGAATTTAAATTGTATCCCGATTGCTGGCACACCCCCATGATCAGCAACAGAGATCAGTATTTTGATGACATTAAGCGTTATATCGACAGCTTATAACCCTTAATAAATAGGATGTCTGACTTCTGACTTGCCTGTTTTTTAACCCCGAAAACCCGTAAACAACGGCTGGATTTACTTCGCCACCCGTGTGAGTTTTCCGGTTACGGAATTATAGGTGGCAACTACTTCCCAGGCATAGCCCTCATTGTGGTCTTTCACAGCCCAAAAATCGTAATTGCCGGCAGCCCGGTCCCCGTTAACGTCGAGGGCCGTATTTCCAGAGGCGCCAAAGAAATTACCGGCCTCCGAAGTAAAAACCGATTTTAAAAACGCAACCGACGGTGCCGGCCCTGTACGCAACCAGGTCAATGCAGCAACCCAGCATGCATCGTAGGCCGTAATGGCATAAACATCGGGGGCACGGCCTGTTAGTCCCTGAACCCTCGAAACCAAAGGTTGCCATTTATCTTTTGCTGCCTCGTCAAGCCCGTAAACAGGACATGGCAATCCATGGCCCCGGGCAAAGGAGGCCGCTGTGGTATCAGCAAGGACCAATGCATTCTGGGCAAAGGCAGAACTGCCATACCAGGCAACGTCATCGAGGTTGCCAAAAGCGTGCGATTTGGCTAAAAAATTTGTCCCTTCCCCTAAGGAAAGAAGATAAACAGCAATTTCATCAGGACTATAACTTCCCAGTTCTTCACCAACATGTTCGTTAAGTTGTTCCAGAAAACCATTAAAATCAGTTACATCTGGTGGATAAAACAAGGGAGTGCACACTTTTCCCCCAACGGATTCAAACCCGCTCCGGGTAGATGTAAGAAGGTCCCTTCCCCATAGATCATCCCGGACCAAAGGAACAATCACTTTCACGGAATCTTCGACCAGCATGGTTTTCATCGCCGCCCCCTGAATGACATCGTTGCTCACAAACCTGAAAACATTATCGTTCGGGATGGCCAGCGAGACGGCTACACTGGAAGGACTTACAATTAGCATATCGTGCGTGTCGGCAAAATTTTTCAGGGCAGAGAGTTCGGCACTGGTATAAGGGCCAATGATCAACCGGAGCCCTTTGTTGTACATTATTTTTAACTGTTTCAACGCTTCGGCAGTGTCGGTTTTTGTATCGGCAATTTCAATTTTAACCTGTTTGTTTATCCGCAGCATGTTAAAATACGCAAGGATATCCTGGCGCGCCAGTTCCAAAGCGGCCTGCGAACCCAAACCGGTTGAACTTCCTGCCCCGGTCAGGGAAAGCAGTGCGCCCATTTGGATATCACCGGAGATTACCGGGCCATACACAGGATCCTCCTTTTTGATACATGAATGGGTCAAAATACCCACAAGGAGAAAAATGAACAAAAATTTTACCGTTTTCATCAAACATATTGGTTTTTAAGTGTTTCAATCAACCCGGGGGTCAGTTTTTCCTGTTTACGGATATCTTCAAACTTATTTAAAAAATCGTCCGTTGTCAACATTTTTTTCTCCTCTTCCGGGATATCATCAATAATACGCCCATGATGCATCATCCATGTACGGTTGCCCAATTCAATGGCTTGTTTCATGGAATGGGTCACCATGAGTGCGGTAAGGCTATGGCCGGTCACAAATTTTTGGGTCAACCGGATCACCTGGGCTGCGGATTTTGGATCGAGCGCTGCCGTATGTTCATCAAGCAGGAGAACACCGGGGGTTTTAATAACTGCCATCAGCAGGGCTATGGCCTGTCGTTGTCCTCCCGAAAGGGTTTTCATCACTGTATCCAGCCGGTTTTCCAATTGCATATCGAGCTGCGAAAGCTGGTCCCTGAAAAACGATTTTTGCTTTCCATTCAGGCTGATGAGCGGATATCGTTTTTTCCCGCGGAACATGGCCATTAACAGGTTTTCGGCAATGGTCATATCGGGGGCGGTCCCCATGAATGGATTTTGAAAAACCCTCGAAATGTATTTTGCCCGCTGATAATCCCTTTTCCGGGTCATTATTTTCCCGTCAATCTCAATATCGCCACTGTCGGGAAAAACAGTACCGGCAATCACATTGAGCAGGGTTGATTTCCCCGAGCCATTGGTCCCGATCACGGTAACAAATTCGTGTTCCCTGATCTCCAGGTTGATATCGCCAAGCGCGCATACTTCGTCCGGCGATCCGGGATTGAACTTTTTATTGACACCGACGATCCTGATCATGGCTTTGGGGGTAAAATTTGAATTTTTCCTTCAGAAGGCAAAACCAGGGGGCGTTGTATTAATTTGCCATGAATGACGGTAGCGGTTGCGGCATGGCTGAGGGTATCGGGGAAACGGATTCCAAATGGACCAGCCACATCATAATTAATCCCAAGGGTTATCAGTTTAAATTTTTCAAAAGGGATATCGGCCGGGTTTTCCCCTTTTAAAATCCGATCTACCAGGTGGGCTGCCTGCATACCGCTCACATAGTATTCATATCCATAAACCAAAAGCACCCCATCCTTTAACCGTTCGGCATCGTTCGTAAAGATAGGGATTTTCGCCTGACGTGAAATTTTCACGATCGATTCGAGTGAATTTAAGATGGTCAGGTCATTAATTAAAATAAAGGCGTCGATTTTCCTGGCTGCCAGCGATTGCGCGGCCTGCTGAACTTCGCTGCTGCCTGCCACTGCAACCTCTTTCAGGTCGAGTTGGGGAAAGTAAGAGAGGGCCGTTACGAATTCGGTCATATTAACTTTGGTATTCAGATAAGCAGGGTCGTAGATGGTGCCAATGGTATGTTTGCCCGGGAACATCCGGGTAAAAATTTTCAGGAGTTCCCGGATGGGCGACATCCCATAAACACCCGTAACATTGGGCAGATGGTTCGAATCGCTGGTCCCGGCCTGAATGGTAAAGGGATTTGCAACGGTTGCAAACACAACCGGTATCTCTTTGACCTTTGACAGGGCAGCCTGAGTGGATGCGGTTGATACCGTCACCAAAATATCCACTTTGTCTGCCATCAGTTTATCGACCATGGTGCCGTTGGTCGGAATATTGCCTTCGGCATTCAATTCAATGATTTCACAATTTTCGCCAGGGTGGTACCCAAGTTTTTTCATTTCATCATAAAAACCATTGCGCGTATTGGTCATTAATGAACTCTGGTTGGCCAGCAACAATCCGATCCTGGGCTTATTATCCCCCGCGCTTTCCGGGGAAAACGATAAAAAAAGAACATACAATGCCCCACAAAAAAGACCAAGAAAAAGAAGCCACCGGGATAATTTTTTATTGCTTTGGAGAAAGGTAAAAAGCGGGCCTGTCCGGTTCTTCCCATAAGCATGCATAGCAACAATGGTCAGCAAGACAAACAGGGCCGTGAGGATTTTCAGGTCGTTGGGGTTCATTCCAATATGAAGCGCCAAAGCGACAGCCATACGGAAAATGACCGATCCGGCGACAACGCCCAAAATCATTACAAACATCGACCGGCTTCGCAGGATTGCCTCTCCGATAATAACCGAAGCAAGGCTGAAAATGATCGATCCAATGCCCATCCCTATGTCGGCAAATCCTTGATATTGAGCTACTAAAGCTCCAGAGATGCCTACCATGCCATTCGACAGGGCGATGCCAAAGATTTTATATCGCTCCACCGAAACCCCCTGTGCGGCTACCATGACCGGGTTATTGCCGGTAGTGCGCATGGTAAGCCCAACATCGGTTTTTAAAAATAACGAAATCAAAACCCAGAAAAAGACCATCACCAGGGCCAGCGCCAGGGCCGTCCACAACTCCGTGTTTATTCCCGGGTTCAGGTTGTCAAGAATGGTGAACAGGGTGGTATGGTTTAACAGGGAAATGTTTGATTTTCCCATGATGTGCAGGTTTACCGAATAGAGCCCGGTCATTACCAGGATGCCGGCCAAAAGCCCTTCAATTTTAAAACGGGTATGGATAAACCCTGTTACAAAACCTGCCAGTGACCCAACCAGAAAGGCAACCGGAAGCACAAGAAACGGGTCCCATCCGTCAACGACCAGAATGGAAGCTACGGCGGCGCCTGTGGTAAATGTACCATCGATGGTTATATCGGGAAACGAATACAGTTTATAGGTAATAAAAGTCCCGATTGCCATAAAGGCAAACAAAAATCCAAGATTTACAGAGCCAATCCAGAGTTCCATCAATTTTGTTCCAGTTCAATAATCCCGATAAAACCATGGGCCAGCCGGGATGCCGGTAAAAGGTGCACTACTTTCTGAACATTGAAATCCGTAACGATACGTTCCAGTTCTGTCTCGAAATTCCCGATATCGTTGTTCCACAATCCGTAATCGTAAATTGCCGCATGGATATGCAGGTTCCCATCGCCGGGGAAAAGGGAAATCAATTCCGGAGGCACGGTGCGTATGTTTTTACCGACTATTCCACAGGCGACCACGGTTTTATTAAAATCGTCTGGTTCGGGGGTAAAATTCATCCATTGGTGAAAGTTAACGGCGTCGAAGATGGTACCGTTTTCAGGATGGTTTTCCAGAATCGGCGTTTTTTTCAGGTGCATCCATTGTATTCCCCCCGATTTGGCAAGGATGACAACGGCAAACAGGGGGGCATCGGTCATTGTTCCGGCAACTTCGGCAAGTTTTGCAAGATCGGCAGGTTCCTGTGACGAATCAAACCTAAGTACCCCTGAAAAATTGCCATTCATTCCCAATCCATAAAGAAAATTAAAAGAGTGGTCCGACCCGGGTTGATACAGGGAGAAGTCAACCAGGGGCCGTTCTACGGCGGGGTAGGAAAAAAAATGACGCCCGACAATGAGGGTTTCACCATACAGGGACTTAAAATCGCCAAAATCTTCCCCCAGGGCGGCAAGGCCAAAACCGAAACGAATTTTGGCAGGTTTGACGACCACGTTATCCTGTTGCCGATACGCAGCCTGTACAAGTTTTCCATTGTTGCCAATAAGAAAATAGCGACCATGCCCGTCCGGCCCTTTTTTCCATTCATAACGCGAACCATCGGGTTCTGTAGTAACACGGGCATCGTTCCGGGCATCCGGTTGAATGGATTGTTGCACTGCCTGGAAATCGGGCAGAATGGTTAAAAATTGATCCATTCCGCTCACCCTGAAGATATCTCTGACCAACTCCGGAATGGCAACCAGGATCAAGTCGCCCCCAAGGGGCTTCAACGTTTTCTGCCCCTGTACAATAACCCTCAGGCCGGCACTGCTCATATACGAAACCGCAGAAAAATCAAGTACGATGAGCCGCTCCCCGGTAGCGGCATGATGGTCGATGGTACGTTTAAGTTCAGGGGCAGAAATACCATCGATCCTTCCCTGAACTTCCAAAACAATAAAATTATCGCATCTTTTTGAATGGATGTTCATGGAGGGTCATTTTCACCGGACATTTAGTTATTCCCGTCGAACCGGATGGCAAGCAGGGTAATATCGTCGGACTGAGGGGCTCCAGAGGAGAATTCATTCACTGAAGTTGCGATTCCCCGGACCACCTCTTCGATCGATTTTTCAAGATTTTCTGCCAGAAATGCTTCAAGCCGTTCCTCCCCATAGGGTTGGTCAACCGTATTAAAGGCTTCCGTAATTCCGTCGGTAAATAATACCAAACGTTCGCCAGGCTGAAGCTGAATGGTTTTTGAACCATAGCTGATCCCCTCCATACAACCGAGAATGGGCCCGCCGGTCATTTCAACTTTCCGGATCCCGTTTTTAGAGAGGATGTAGGGTGGATTATGCCCTGCATTTACATAATCGACACTCCCGGTCGTGGTGTTGAGTATCCCGTAAAAGACGGTAACAAACATACAACTAACGCTTTCATTGCAGAGCAGGTTGTTGACATAGTCCATACACTCCCCGGCTGGGATGCCTTTTAAACCGGTAGCCCGGATCAATGTCCGGCTTACGGCCATAAAAATAGCGGCCGGCACCCCTTTCCCCGATACATCGCCAATCACAAAACCAAGCCTGTCGTTGTCGATCAGAAAAAAATCATAGAAATCGCCACCTACTTCCTTGGCAGCAACCATGGAGGCAAAAATATCAAAATCATGCCGGGCCGGAAACGGAGGAAAGGTTTTGGGCAAGATGGCCTGCTGAATTTCACGGGCTGTGTTAAGATCTTGTTGGATGGAAATTAACTGGTCGTGCTCTTCGAGTGACTTACGGATCTGATAAATTTCATCGACCGTCCGATTGATGGTGATTTCAAGATCTTCGAAATTGACAGGTTTGGTCACAAAATCAAAGGCCCCCCGGTTCATGGCAGTGCGGATGTTTTCCATATCGCCATAGGCGGAAACGATTACCGTTTTTAATCCGGGATTTTTTAATTCCTTCAACCGGGTGAGCAGGGTCAGCCCATCCATTTCGGGCATGTTGATATCCGACAGGATAACGCCAATGGTGGGATGTTCGATTAATCTGGCAAGTGCTTCCAACCCATTGTGGGCAAATATAAAATCATAGACCCCATCCCGGATCTGACGACGAAATTTCTGTCTCACCAGCGGTTCGAGATCAACTTCATCGTCAACCACCATGATTTTTACACTGCTTAATGCATTCGCATTCATAGATAAAATCTTTTAAAACCCGGTCAAATCTTAATAAAAAACCAAAAATAGAAAAAAAAACGAAACAACCCTAACGGGTGCTACCCTTACTTTGCATTTTATACCACCATAAAATTAGATGTTTTTTAATAGCCGGGGACAATCCTGCATGAAATATTATTTTTTTTATCGTTAATTGAAAAAAACATCCTATTTTCGATTGTAATTAACAGTACAACCATCCATGGCATCACATCTGCTTCACGCCAACCCTTTTCCCGGAATCCGGAGCTATGAAATTCAAGAAGATGCTTTGTTTTTCGGCAGGGAGCTTCAGGTAAAGGAATTGATCGAAAAATTGTCGGCAACACGGTTTCTGGCCATCGTCGGATCTTCCGGTTGTGGAAAATCCTCCCTGATCCGGGCCGGTTTAATTCCCTCCCTTAATAAAAAAAATGACGGGAAGTTTCAGGGGAGGTGGGAGGCAACCATCTTTAAGCCTGGCGACGATCCGCTTGGGAACCTGGCCCGGGCTTTTTTCGAGGACCCGGAAGAAGTTGAAAACACCATGGCTGCTTTTCGCCGGGGATCGCTCCGTTTATCAGACCTGATAAAACATCCTGGCGAACCTCCCGTTTCCAATCATTTGATTGTCATTGACCAGTTTGAAGAACTATTTCGTTACAAACGCACCCAGGCTGGGGCTCCCGGAACGACGGACGCCGCTTTATTTGTAGAACTTTTTCTCAATGTCATCAAGCAAACCGAAAACCCGGTTTATATTGTCCTGTCGATGCGGACGGACTTTTTAGACGATTGTACAGAATTCCGTGATTTAAGCGAAATGATCAACCAGGGATATTATTTGGTGCCAAGGATGAACCCCGGGGAGCGGCGGCGGGCCATCACCGGGCCCATTCATGCCATGGGAAACGAAATTTCGGATGCCTTGGTTGAATGCCTGCTCAGTGATGTGGGCGATGATCCCGATCATCTGCCCATTATGCAACACGCACTGATGCGTACCTGGGATTACTGGACCCTGAACAAAATCGGCGACCAGCCCATCGGATTGGAACATTACCGGGCCATTGGCGGTATGAGCGAAGCGTTATCGGTACATCTTGAGGAAATTTATGAAGCCTTGAAAGATCACCGGAGTAAATATTATGCCGAAAAACTGTTTAAATCACTGACCGATGTTAGCAAGGAAAGCCGCGGGACAAGGCGCCCTACCCCGCTCAGTGAACTCTGCACCCTGACCGAAGCCAGGGAAGACGAGATCATCAAAGTGATCAATAGTTTCAGGGAACCTGGCCGCGCTTTTTTAATGCCTTCTGCACAGGCCCCCCTGAATTCAAACTCCATCATCGACATTTCGCATGAAAGCATTATGCGGGTATGGGTGCGCTTGCGCAAATGGGTTGAAGAAGAAAGCCGTTCTGCACAACTGTACCTTCGGCTTTCGAAAACCGCCGAACTTTATCAAATGGGCAAATCGGGCTTGTGGGTCAACCCGGAACTTCAACTGGCGCTTCAATGGAAAGAACAAACAAAACCAAACGCCACCTGGGCTTTACGTTACGATCCGGCCTATGAAAGGGCCATGGGGTTTCTGGAATACAGTAAAAAACAACACGAACTCGAACTGGCCAAAAAGGAGAACCAACAGAAAAAAAACCTTAAAAGGGCAAGGAGTTTCGCGATCATACTCGGCATCGCTTCTGTTATTTCCATTCTTTTTCTGATCGTCTCGCTCAACCTCCGCTTTAAAGCAGAGGCAAGCCGGAAAGAAGCCACCGAAAAAGAAAAATTAGCCATATTCGAAAGAAAACGAATGGAAGAACAACGAAAAGAGGCCATCCTTCAAAAAAAGATCTCGGAACAACAACAACAAATTGCCGAACAACAGAAAATTATTACCGAACAACAACGGCAATATGCTGTACGACAACAAATTATTGCCCAGGAACAAACCATGGTTGCCATTCACCAAAAACAAAAGGCCGACATCTCAAGACAGGAGGCCGTTGTGGCCAGGGACGAAGCACAACTACAACGCAAAGAAGCCATTACACAAAAACTGATTGCCGATAACGAACGGATCAAGGCAGAGGAATCTGAACGAAACGCCCAACGGCTCCGGTTACTTTCCATTTCACGCTCCATGTCAATACAGGCAAACCAGATATTCACTACCCAAAAAGACGACCTCCCACCCTTGCTGACCCTCCAGGCATGGCGTTTTAACAGGGAAAACGGGGGCATCGACGATGATCCAGATATTTATGCAGCCTTGTCGAACATCGCTAACGATCAGATCATCCTGAGAGGCCATACCGATGGGGTCCGCGCCATTGCATTTTTTCCCGGCGGGAAAAAACTGGCCACCTGCAGCGATGACGGGAAAGTTTTTTTATGGGACCCCGACAACGCAAATTCCCCACCCATGGCCATGAAGCTGCCAAAGTCAGGGAAAGAAAATTTCCGTTCCCTTACCACCACTTCCGATGGCAGCCTCCTGATTGCCGGAACACTTTCGGGCAACCTTTTTCTCTGGGGCCCCGTCACCAATACCACCGTACCGGTTATTGTCACCGTCCATCCATCTGCCATCAACAGCCTGGCCCGGAACCCGGTTAACAATCAATTCGCCAGCGGAAGCTCCAACGGAGTCGTTCTCTTATGGAAAAAGAACGGAAAAAATTATCAGCCGTTCCCCATCGATACCGTTGATGGCAGGGTCAATGCCCTGGCCATTTCCCCCAATGGACAATTCCTTTACTATGGTTGCTCCAACGGCATGATCAAAGGCATTGACCTCCATATTCAACACACAAAACCTTTCCTGGTCGCTTCCCGACAGCCATCGGCCCTCTCGCTGGCCTGTAGCAACGACGGCCGTTACCTTGCCTGCGGATTTTCCAATGGATCGATCAAGGTATGGGAAACTACAAACCTGGCCCTGCCCCCGGTCGAATTGATCGGGCGCCATATCTCAGGGGTTACCGCCCTAACTTTTTCTCCCGACAACAACAACCTTGCCTCCTCCGGTTACGATTGGGCCATAAAAATCAGCAATTTAAAAACCCCCGGAGGAAAACCCTTATCCATCGAAAAACATGACCTTTGGGTCTATGACATCCTTTACACGCCCGACAACAAACATCTTATTTCCTGTAGCGCTGATAAAACCACCCGGATATTTTCGGTAAAATGTACAGACCTGTCCGATAAATTACTAAAAACCCTGAAACGGAACCTGACCATCGAAGAGTGGAACAAATATGTTGGCGCCGATATACCTTATAAAAAAATCCGGACAGACCTCCCATGAAAACAGGCACCTATGGTTCAAGATTTTATAAAAAAGTAAACATGAATGAATTAAATTTACGCTGGTTGATCCTTTGGCGCTTCATCCTTTTCGGTGTTTCGTTAATCATTTTCCCGGCAGCTTTATTGGCCCAACAATGCAACGACCTTACTTTAAACGATTCACGAAAATTATATGAAAACGGAAAATTCATTGAACTTATCCATAAGTTGCAACCCTGTGTTGACCATGGGTTCAATGAAATGCAAAAGATTGAAGCTTACCGGCTTTTGGCAATGGCCCACATTGCCACCGATTCGGTTGCCCAGGCAACCATGGAGACCAATTTCATCCTGGAAATCAACCCAACGTATGAACCCAACCTGTTCGACCCTCCCGCGTTTATTCACTTAGTGAACACACTGAAGTTATCGGGGGGAACCCAGGTTGTAACCTCTGTTTCGAAAAAAGCCGAATCCATTTACGAAGCGCCTGCCACCATTGTTGTGATTACCCGGGACGAAATTAAACAGCGTGGCTACAACGACCTGGTGGAATTGCTCAAAGATGTTCCCGGATTTGACCTCACCCTGTTTTATGGCCCGGAATATGCCAACATATATCAACGCGGGTTTCGCCAGAACAATACAGAAAAAACCTTGTTGCTTTTCGACGGTATTGAAGAAAACGACTTATGGACCAACTGGGCCTATATCGACAGGCAATATCCATTGTCCAATATTGAAAGGGTGGAAATCATTTATGGCCCTGCTTCCACCATGTATGGCCCCAACGCCTTTGCCGGTGTAATCAATGTGATCATGAGAAACTCGGTGGATGCCATTCAACCAGGCCGGAGTATCGGTATCAGCGCCAATGCCGATTATGGGACCTATAATACCCAGACACTCGATGTCAGCATATCGGGAAAACGGCGCAACCTTTCATTTACTGTAACCGGACGGCTCTATCATTCAGATGAAATGGACCTTTCCAGCCAGAGTTATTTTGATTACAATCCGGATGTTTATAATGGGGTGGATTACAATAAAATTCTTGATATCCATTCCGGCGCCAAACAATACCTGATCGACAACAACCTCCCTTTCAACAATCCATACTATTCACTCTCATACGACACCAATCAACTTACCCTGACCCCTTTAGGCGTTGAAACTGCAAGAAATCTGGATAAGGCAGGATATGATCAGATTGTGAACGGCCATAAAATCGGTTTCACCAATCAAACCAACAGTTGGCTGCTAAACGGAAAAATCAACATCGGGCAATTTACCGTTGGCTTTCAAACCTGGAAGTACAGCCGGGGAGGTACCACCCAATACACCGATACCTATGTTGCAAGTTCTGACAATGGACAGACCTGGGTGCCCCAACTCTCCTTTTTCTACGCCAAATATGAAAACCAACTGAGTGAAAAACTCTTTTTATCCAACCTGACAACATACCGGATCCACTGTGTAACCAGCAATACCCGTTTGGTTTATGTGTCAAACTATGCAAGGGGGATGAAGAAACTGACCGACCTCGTCAATAACACTCCGGTACAATGGATCACCCAATACAATTATCAACTTTCAAAACAATTACGAAACGAATTAAAGATTATTTATACTCCTTTTTCCCGGTTTGACCTTGTTTCCGGACTTGAGGTCCGCAACAGCACGCTCCAGGGGGCATATTACAGCAGTTTGCTCCCGACCCCACAGGATTCGGCAGTCATCCTGCCTTCCCCAAAAGGAGGCAATGACTTTAACATCTGGGATATCGGGGTATATTCCCAAGGGACGTTTCAAGCCTTCCGGAAATTGAAAATCACCTTCGGTCTCAGGTACGACTACAATAAAGTACGTGACAACGATGGATTTGGAAGCGAATTAAGCCCCCGCATCGCCCTGGTTTATTCGCCCGGAAAATTCACCTTTAAGGCCATTTACTCACGAGGGATCATGAATGTTTCCAACTGGACCAAATATTCGGCAATCGGGAACCGGATCCCTAACCCTTCCTTAAAAACAGAAGTCATACAGAATTTGGAAATCAGCGCCGGGTTTCATCCCAGCAAAGCGTTCCAGGCAGACATATCGGTGTATCGCGATTACATCAATAATGTGGTCGGGACCGTGAGTGTTGAAGGAAGCCCAGGGAAAGTCCAAAATGCCAACATCGGAAAATTCGAAATCACCGGCATTCAGGCAAATGCCGTTTATACCATCCCAGGGTTTTCTGCCTATTTTAATTATACTTTTTGTGATCCAAAGCAAATCTATTCTGAAATCGGTGAAGTGGACAATCGCGTTGGGGACATTGCCAGTCATCAGTTTAATATTGGCGCAAACAAATTATTGTTCGACCAACTGAACATCAACCTGCGTCTTAATTTTGTCGGGGACCGACCAACCGGGGCGGGAACTACTGTCCCACTAAATTTCGATACATTTCCCGCTACCGCTATACTGAATGGGGCCCTTACCTACGAAAACAAAAAGATTGTCCCCGGGCTTTCCCTGCAATTGGTTTGCAACAATATTTTAAACACTGCCTATTTTGATCCCGGGACAAAAGCGGCCGACGGAATTTCCAGCCCAACAGAAATCCTTCAACGCAACAGGCATTTTCTGATTAAGTTGTCCTACGATTTATAATTAATTGATTTATGAATAGTTTTACTAAACGTATCGATGCGGAAAGTTGTTGGGGAGGTTTTTATTTTCCCGACCACACCCCTGTTCGCCCCCGGAAAGGGCTGAGGATTGTGGTTTTTGGAAGTGCCATCGGCGGGCAATTGGTTTTTGAATCCCTGATCCGGTTTGAACAAAAATATCCTGAACTGCTGACCATTGTGGGAATGGTGACCGATGATCCGGTTGACCCGCAGGCAAAGATATCCCTGAAAAAAAGAATTTGGAACAACTATACCCGGGAAGAGAGCGCCGAACTCATGGAAAAAATCATTTCGACTTCCCTTCAGGCCGGGATCCCTTGCTATACCGGAAAAATAAAAACAGATTTTTTCAGGAAAATCTATGCTTCCTGGGACCCGGAGGTGCTCATCATGAATTGTTTTGGTCAGAAACTCGATGCGTTCCTCTACGAATACCCGCCGTTTGGGGCTTACAATTTTCATCCATCCAACCTGAAATGCAATATTGGCATCGGGGCGCAGCCGTTCCAGGATGTCATGCACCAGGGGCTGGATACTACGCCGATTGTCATCCATAAGGTAACCGAAATTATCGATGCCGGGCCTGTTGTCGGTATTTCCCCCGAAATTAACATCCGTTTGCTGGATGGCCGTTATCCTTCGAGCATTATTACCCTCCTGGTCAAGGTCAATAGCATCACCGGATGGATGACCATCGATTTGCTCATGGAGATTATCAACCATATCAACCGGGGGGAAAAAGAAGCGTTGGCCAATTTTGATTTTGATGAAAAAATACCGGATACCATCAAGCAACGTTTGTTGGGACCGGCCACCAATGACCTGTCGGACACGTATGAACTTCCACTTCATCCGAAAATCATCTAATAGAACCGGTACAATGAAGCCACAAGAATGGATAATGAAAACCCTGAATATCCGGAAAGAGGAAGCACCCCCTGTTTTTCTGATGGTCCTTTTTTCATTTTTTGTCGGGTTATCGCTCAGCTTCTATTTTACTGCATCCAATGCCATTTTTCTGAAACATTTCGGGCCAAAGATGATCCCGCTGTCGTTTATTGCCTCTGGCATTATCGTTTACTTAGCTTGGTGGGGATTTTCGCATTTTGATAAGAGATCGGGCCTGTCCGGACAGGTTTTTCTTAAATTTTCGTTTGTTTTTATCACGGTCCTGGCCATTAGTATCGGGGTTTGGATCTTCGACACAAGCTGGCTTGCTTTTACCATGTACACCTGGGTAAGGGTTATGGTTTATATAACGTTGGTCAATTTCTGGGGGGTAGCCGGCAAGTTGTTCAACCTTCGCCAGGGAAAACGGATTTTTGGCCTGATCAGCGTTGGCGAAGTCATTTCAATCATCATCGGATATTTTTCCATTCCGTTGCTGCTTCATTTTTTGAAGACCCCCGACCTGCTTTTTCTCGCTTCGGCCTCGTTGTTTGTTTGCCTGGTATTGGTATATATCATTTTCAGGAACTTCCACGATCAGCTCGTATCGGAAAAAACTGCCCCTGTCCGGGAAAAACCCCCGACGGTTTCTGAATGGAATTACTGGAACCTTCTGAAGAAGCCCTATTTCTTCCTGATTTCAATGATGGCCCTTTTGCCGATTTTCGGGTACCTTTTTGTTGATTTTCTGTTTCTTGCACAAACCAAGCGTGAATTTGCCAATAACCCCGAAACCATTGCCCGGTTCTTAGGGATTTTTCTGGGATTTGTTGCCATCGTTGAACTCATATTTAAGCTTTTTTCCGGAAGGTTCCTGAATAAATATGGATTGAAACCAAGTTTGTTGTCTTTACCCATCATTCTCATTTTCAGCATTTTAATGGCTGCCCTTTTTGGTTCGTTTTACGGCGCCATGGGGATGTTTTTTGCCTTTTTGGCCACGGCCAGACTTTTTGAACGGTCGATCCGTGGGGCCGTATATGAGCCCGCATTCCAATTGTTGTACCAACCCGTGCCCACCGAACAAAGGCTTCCTTTTCAAAATCAGATTGAAGGGATCCCCAAAGCGTTTGGTACGGTGATAACCGGGGCAACGATCCTGTTGCTTTCCAGTATTCCCGGATTTGGCCTGGTATCTTTCAACTGGGTCTTTATTCTTGTTCTTGGCTTGTGGATATGGCTATCCTATAAAATGTATGAAGAGTACCGCAACATGCTCAAATCAAAACTGATCGGGCTCAAGGAAGAAGAACAGGAAGATGGGCAGGAACTTAGCCCGGTTATCAGGAAATCGTTATCTTCAGCCGGTAAAGATGGGTTCCAGGCGTTGTATGAATTTTACGAAAAGGTGGATCCTGCTGGAATTGACCGGATCCTTGAACTTTCCTTCAACGAATCGCCAGTCCACATCCAGAAAGCCATCCTCGAAAAAATCAGGGACAAGGAATATGTTCCCGCCCTGGATTTTATTGAAAAGCTTTATGAACAGGACAATCTCGCCGCATGGCATGAAACCCTCGAAGAAACAAGGGCTATCCTCCGGGAGGCAGAAGATTTGCCATTCGATTCCCTGGTATCGCAGGCACACAACGACGATGCAGGGGAACGGCTCCGCGCCGCCCGGTTGCTGGGCTTTTCCGGTCGTTATAACACTTACAGGCTCCTGATCAACCTGATCAAAGACCCCAACCCCGAAGTTAAAAAAGCAGCCCTGATCTCAGCCGGAAGGATAAAACGGTACGAACTTTGGCAATATATCATCGAAAACCTGATCGATCCCGAATTCTCCAACATTGCCGGCGTCGCTGTGAAGATGACCGGAGAACCCATCCTGACGGACCTGGACCGCTTTTTCGATAAAATATCCGAACACAAACAAACACAACAACAGATTATCGGAATTATCGAATCCATCGGAGGGGAACATTCCATTCGCATCCTTCGTGAAAAAATCAACTATCCCGATAAAGATATCCGTTATCAGGTGTTGTTGTCCTTAAGCAACCTCGAATACCACGCTTCGGTATCCGAAGCCCCTTCCATCCGTCAAACCATCGAAGAATCCGTTGAAACTTTGGTCTGGCTAATGGCATCCATCATCGATATCAGCGGATTGGACAATGCGGTTCGCCTGCGCCAGGCGCTGATGGATGAAATAGAAAATAAAAAAGAACAAATCTTCCTTTTGCTGTCGCTCATCTATGAACACGGTACCATCCGGCATATCCGTGAAAAAATAGAAAGCCCCGACAACAACGCAAAAATTTATGCGCTTGAGATTTCCGACATGATGATTTCAGAAGAAATCAAAGAGCTCTTTTTCCCGATTTTCGAAGATTTGTCCATTCACGAAAAACTAACCAGGTTCAGCAACCGTTTCCCTCAGGAAAAACTATCCTTTCACGAAAGAATCCTGGACATCATCGACAAAGATTACACAAAAATCGACAAATGGTCCAAGGCTTGTGCCATTGCCATTTACGATCAACCGGACCTGCCCCTTCCGGAAAGCGCGATTGACATGCTGGAAGCCAATTTTGTCAATCCCGACCCCCTGTTGGCCGAACTTGCCGCCTGGATTTTATATCAGCGCAGCCGAAAAGATTTTGACAATATGATCAGGCGATGGAAGAAGAAAGATCCAATGCGGACGCAAATCATACAAGACGGGATGAACCGGCTCTCCGAATTGAAAGATATCACCCTATTCCAAAAAGTGGCAGCCCTGAAAAACACACCCTTGTTTTTTCCATTCCCTGAAACAGAAATCGTTCGTTTTCTTTCACGCATCCTGGAAAACCCTTCCGGAACAACCCCCGGCACCACATCATTGACCGGCCCCCATGGCCAATACTGGGTTATTCCCAATGCCCCGGGGGCGCCATTTCAAATTCCATGGATCCATCTATACGAAACACTGGCAGGGAACCCTGTCCTGATTGAACGGTTTGTTCGGTTTTTTTTAAACAACAAAGAATAATTGATTAATTATGAATAAATTGTTAATTCTCCTCCTATTTTATTTTCACGCAGGTTTGTGTATGGCACAAACTGCGCAACAGCATGAAAATGGATATCCTTTTATACGAAGTTTTAACGCCAACCAATATAAAGCGCATGCCCAGAATTTTGCGGTCACGCGCGACCACAACGGGGTCATGTATTTCGGGAATTTTGCCGGCATCCTTCAATATGATGGGGAATTCTGGAACTTAATACCCACCGAAAAAACGACCCGTGTCACCGCGCTTGCCACCGATAGCCTGAACCGCGTTTATGTTGGGGCCAGGGGTGAATTTGGCACGCTGGTCACCAACATGGATGGTTCGATGGTTTTTTCGAGTTTATTGGGCAACTACAAAGATTCGTTGGGTTTTCTGGATGTTTTTCAGATTTTCCCTACCCGGGACGGTATCTGTTTTCTTACCAAGAATAAGATTTTTCTCTGGAATGAAGGTATTATGGACATTTTTAATCCGGAAGATGAAATTACCGCAGGGTTTTATTTATACCACGACCTTTTCCTGCAAATGAAATCCCAGGGGTTGGTCCGGTACTCGAACAAAAAGCTGATCCCCATCCCCGGAGGCGATTTTTTTGCCGGCGCCATCGAAATCAAATCCATGCTCCCCTATCCGGATCATGGAATCCTGATTGCCAGTGGGACCCAGGGGCTATACACCCTCGGCCCGTCAGGGATCAAGCCGTTTAAAACCAATGCCGACGAATCCTTTAGAAAAAGCGTTATCACTTCCGGGGCAATGTTGAAAGACAGCTCCTATGCTTTTGGGACTTCCCGGCAGGGGATTTTCATTCTTTGCCCTCATGGAGAGATAAAACAGGTCATTGACAAAAAAGCCGATCTTATCGATCAGAATGTCCAGGCCCTTTTTGCCGATGACAACAACATTTTATGGGCCGCCCTCAACAACGGGATTTCGATGATCGAATTGCCTGCCCCCATAACCTATTTTGACGACAATTCGGGATTGGACGGGGGGATCAACCACATCATCCGGTTTAAAGGAACGTTGTATGTTTCCACTTACCAGGGTTTATTCTGGTACGATGAAAACAGCCGCGGGTTTAAATCCTTCCCACAGATCATCACGGCCTGCTGGGGGGTAGTCCCCTTTGGCGATGAAATGCTTGCCGCTACTTCCCAGGGTATTTTCTGCATCAGGGGAAACCAGGTACAATCCATCAAAGATGGGTTTTCCATGTCGCTGATCCGCTCTTCCCTCGATCCCTCCCTTTTCCTGACCGGGGAGATGGGTGGATTTTTTAGCCTGAAAAACAATAATGGTTCCTGGAGCCTTCAATTAATTGACGCTTCGGAAGAGGAAATCACCGATTTAGAGGAAGATTCTACCGGTGCCATCTGGGCTTCAACCCTGACCAGGGGCGTTTTTCGCTATGACATCAACAAGAACAAACCCGAATATTTCGACGAAACCGCTGGATTACCTGAAACATCAGGGAGCTACATCAACATTCTGAACGGACAGGTCGCGGTTTCTACCCGCATGGGGCTCTATCTTTTCGACAACAAAACCCGTTCGTTTCATAAGATTTCTTTAATTGAAAAAGATACCGCCGGCCAGGGCCAGTGGTACTCATTCTTAACAGAAACAAAAAATGGCGACCTCTGGGCCAATGCGGGCGATGAAACCCAACTCACATTTTTAAGAAAACAAGGGAAATGGTACGAACAGGAACAAACTCCTTTTCTTCCGGTCGATGACTGGGTTATCTGGGCGATGTACCCCGAAGAGAACGGCTTATCCTGGTTCGGGGGGCCCAATGGCCTGCTTAAATATGATCCATCGGTAAAACTTCAGAACCTTGACCCCTGGCCAACGTTGATCCGTCAGGTGACCACCAAAGATGATTCCGTGCTTTTTTCGGGAGGTGTGGCCCAAACCATCCTCCCCTATAAATACAATTCACTGCGGTTTGAATTTTCGGCTCCATTTTATTCTGCTTTGGGTGAAAACCAATACCGGTATATGCTCGATGGGTTTGAAGAAACCTATAGCGATTGGGCAACACAGTCGCATAAAGAATATACAAATATCCCCAAAGGAAATTATGTGTTTCGTGTCCAGGCACGCAATGTGTATAACCGGATAAGCAAAGAGGCAACGTTTGGGTTTAGGATCCTTGCCCCCTGGTATCTTACCTGGTGGGCCTATTTATTGTACACAATCTTTGCGGCCAGCTTAATGTACCTCATCCTGATTCTAAGAAACCGTCAGTTGTTAAAAGAGAAAAAAGCACTGGAACAAAAAATTTCGGAACGTACCGCAGAAGTCGTTCAGCAAAAAGAAGAAATTGAAAAACAATCGGAAGAGCTGGCCAATAAAAACGACGAACTTGAAAAAATTAACATTGTTGTAAAAGCCATCAACTCTGAGATCAACTTCGCCAATTTGTTACAATCCCTGCTCGAAAAAACCAGGATGATCAAATCGGTCGATAAATCAACCGCCCTGGTATATGACAATTCGTTGAATGCCTTTAAATTTAAAGCGAGTTTCGGTTGGGATGTCAACAAACTTGAACCGGTAAACCTCTCCCTGGCCCAGGCAGAAAAGCGGTATCTGAAAAATGCAGAAGAAATTTTCGAGGATATATTTCTTAAAACCGATTTTTCGGCCCTTGACGATATTCCTGTCCTGAACCAATTGGGGCTGCCCAAATCCATGTTGGTACTGGTCATAAAAGTTGAAAACAGGGTGGAGGCTTTTTTGATCCTCGAAAACATGAACCGTCCCAATGCTTTTGAAAACAAAGACCTGAGTTTTATCAGAAATTCAAAAGAACACATTATTTCGGCTTTTATCAAAACGCGAATATTGGAAGACCTTCAACAAACGCTTCAAAACCTGAAAGAGACCCAGGACCAGCTCATCCAATCCGAAAAACTGGCTTCCTTAGGGGCATTGACTGCCGGTATCGCCCATGAAATTCAAAACCCACTCAATTTTGTCAACAATTTCTCCTCCCTTTCCGGTGAACTGGCCAGTGAACTCGAAGTATTCATTGGAGAGATAAAAGATCAGATCCCTGCCGGTAAATATGAAGATGCCGCCGAAGTGATCGGAATGATCCGGGGAAATGTCTTAAAAATTAACGAACATGGAAAACGGGCCGAAAGCATCGTAAAAGGAATGCTCCAGCATTCACGAGGCAGAAGCAGCGAATTCGAAGAGATCGATATCAACAATATGGTGGCCGAATATGTCAACCTGGCGTATCACGGGATGCGTGCCAAAGACAAAAGTTTTAACACCAGCATCAAAACACAACTCGATCCCGCTGTGGGCAAAGCCCGCATTGTCCCTCAGGACCTGAGCCGTGTCATTCTCAACATTGTCAATAATTCCTGTTATGCGCTCGATGAAAAGACCAAAAAACACATCCCGGGCTTTGCTCCGGAAGTTGTAATCAGCACGGCCAAAATAAACGATAAAATTGAGATCCGGATCAAAGACAACGGAACCGGTATTCCTGAACCGGTGATCGAAAAAATATTCAACCCTTTCTTTACGACAAAACCGACTGGAAAAGGGACCGGGTTGGGACTTTCCATGAGTTTCGATATCGTTACCCAAATCCATAAAGGGAAATTGGAAGTAAAATCAAAGGAGGGCGAATTCACCGAATTTATCATTACGATTCCCGAACGTCAAACCCAAGGGCCTCAGTAGCCGATCCGATGAAACGACCAATCGTTGTTCTTTTTTCTATATTCCTTGCTTGCCTAAGTGTAACGGGACAGGCCATTTTTAAGATCAACCAATACAACATTATATACCGCGGCGACCTGATGCCCGTCATTACCCTTTATGGCAATTTCCCCATAAACGGCAAACTCAGCATCACCAGCTATTTTTATGTGAATGGTTACAAAAACAACAGCTGGGGCGAAGGGTTGGCCGGGGTGACCTATACCCCTGTCACTGGGATCTCTTTGGGGTTCCTTGCCGGTTTTCAATCCAATGAGCCTGCCCTTTGGAGGATTTCTCCCATTGTTGTCCTCAGTAAAAACCGGTTTTCTTTTTTCGGCGCTTTTGAATTCGGGGGCCAACGCTACCGATGGGACGCCATGGGGTTTTATTTATTAAAAAACTTTAAATTTGGCGCTGAATTCATCCGGTATTATCAGATGTACGCCGCAGGGCCACGTATTGAATTTTCGTTTCTGAAAAAACAACCCATTACCATTTTTTACAGCGGATTGTGGGATTGGTCCTATGGCCATTATTCATCGATGTTTGGAATTTATTCAACTTTTGGCATCCTTTCGGGGATGGCCTTGCCCGACGATTGATCAACCCTGTGTTCCTTCCCGAAAATTGATAACGGGACCGAATGCGCAAATTGAAAAACTGCCTATGAAAGCCCTGGTATTCGACGGATCGTTAAAAATTCAGGAAACCCCAATGCCCCAACCAAAAGAAGAGGAGGCACTGATAAAAATCCTATATTCTTCCATCTGCAATACCGATCTTGAGATCATCAAGGGATATATGGGTTTTACCGGTATTTTAGGCCATGAATTTGTGGGAGAAGTGGTTAACCCTTCCAGCAAATTTTTTGGCAAAACGGTTGTAGGGGAGATCAATTGTTCCTGTGGCCGGTGTTACCTATGCCAAACCGGGCGTAAAACGCATTGCCCCAACCGGACGGTTTTGGGGATACAGGGCCATCCGGGGGTTTTTGCCGGTTATACCGTACTACCAGAAGAGAACCTGAAAATTGTTCCGGAAAATCTTCCCCTTACTTCTGCGGTCTTTACGGAACCACTGGCCGCAGCCATTGAGATTTTTGAACAAACCCAGATCAAGCCTTCCCAACCTGTTTTTATCTTTGGCGCAGGCAAATTGGGGATGCTCATCTCACAGGTTTTTAAACTCAATGGTTGCCATTATACCACGTTCGACATCGATGGGCACAAAGTAAAAAAAGCCATCGAAACCGGCATCCATGCCAGAGAATCATCAACCCTTGGCCCATCGGAAAAAGCAGAGATCTGCGTCGATTGTACCGGTAACCCCGACGGGATCAAACTGGCCCTTGCCCATCTTTACCCAAGAGGGAAACTCGTTCTCAAAACCACTGTGGCCCAACCGGAAAAAATTGACCTGAACCAGATCGTTATCCACGAGTTCGAAATTCTGGGTTCCCGTTGCGGTCCGTTTGAACCCGCACTACAACTGCTCAGCCAGGGTTTGGTAAATCCACAACCCATGATCACGGCCATTTATCCTTTCGATGAGATCGTTCAGGCGTTTCACACAGCCATGCAACCCGGTTCCATTAAAATACTCATCCAGCATTGATTGTAAACGGTACCAGAATTTTAATTCAAAAAAATAGGTTGAGATTAAAAAAAATCATTTAATTTCGCATAATCCCTGATCTGGGAGAGATGATCAGGATTTATCATAAGTACAAACAATTTTTCAACTTAATTTATGAAAGCACTGAAAAAAAGTTATTCCGGCCTTGCAGTGGCTGCTGTATTTTTCGTAATTGCACTCACTGGTTGCAACAGTACCTCCAATAAAGATAAAGAAGCAAACGAAGCAACCGCCGACACCATCCGCAAGGAGGTGGCTTTGGGCCCCGAAGCGCAAAACCTGCTTTACAAATTCCCAACCCCGTTTGAAGTCACCGCCATGCTTGAAAAAGCCAAAGCGGGTTTCATCTTTGATATTACCAATTCCCCGGCCAATGTTTCGAAATATACGACCGAAAGAAGCAAAGCGCTCAATCTCGGAATTTACAGCGCCGACCTGAGCTATTCTGCTACCTATAACCGGACCGATGAAACCAATAAATTTTTATCCTGTACCAACAAACTGGCCGACGAATTGGGCATTGCCGGCGTATATGACCAAACCCTGCTGGAAAAAATTAAAAAATACAACAACAACAAGGATTCGTTGGTAAACATCATCAACCACGTTTTTTCCCAAACCAATGACTTCTTATCCAAAAACAACCGCAACCAGGTCGCCGTTCTCATCGCAACCGGAGGTTTTTGCGAAGCGATTTACCTCACTGCCTATCTGGGGGAAGTAGCCAAAGACAATACCCGGATCATGGCCATCATTGCAGGACAAAAAGAGAATTACGAAAAACTTTCAACCATTCTTTCGGCGTATAACAACGACCAGAACATGAAAACCATTGCCGACGAAGTTGTAAAACTGAAAGCAGTCTGGGAAAACTATGGAATCGGGTCGGGCAAGAAAATTCCATTCGAACAAACGGCCGAAATCGCTGATCTGGCCGAAAGCGTGCGCCTTCATTTTGTGAAATAACAAACGGATCGGCCAACCCGATCATCCAAAAACCACCTTTAAAAACAAAGGTGGTTTTTTTATCGTTTCAATTTTCGTACTTTTGGTTCTGACAAACACACCTTCCCATGTCGGAACCCATCCTGATGGCGTTGGTCCAACTTTTCGCCATAGTTGCAGCATCCGTTAAAAAACAGGTTTCTGCCAACACCCGGACCATTCTTGAATCGTATCTCCGTCAACACCTCAATAGCCAGGAGCTTGAAGAGTACCTGAAACTATTTGACGAACTGATGTTTTTTCATCAACCGGATGATGAAATCACCGAAGGGGGCGGGTTGGACGTTACGGATAAAATCCGCAACATCTGTCAGAAAATCCAAAACCAGCTTACCTCCAAAGACCGGCTGATTGTTTTTTACAATTTTTTGGAATTTTTAGATGAACTTACCCGCGACCAGGAAGAAAAACCGGTGGTGGGCGCATCTTTAACCGAAAAATACATCGGGGTATTTAAAGAGGTTTTCAATCCCCCCGAACAGGAATATTTAAATGCCCGCGCTTTTATTTTCGATCCCCTGGGAAAAACCATGAACCAGGAACATCTCCTGGTCATTGACTCCCTGCCCGACGATCCGTTGCAACCTTATAAACACCTTGTCCGCGAACATCTTGACGGAAAAATCATCATCCTCTATGTGGCCTCCGTCAGGACCATGATATGCCGCTACCTTGGAAATGACGAACTGTTCCTCAACGGGCACAATGTGCCCCCTTACCGCTCCTTTGTCTTTACTACCGGCTCCATATTGAAAAACCTCAAAATAGCGCCGGTCTATTATGCCGATGTCGCCGCCCAATTTCTTCATTCGAAAGAAAAAATTAAAATCGAATTTACCGCCAAAGAGGTTGAATACCGTTTTAAAAACAGTGCAAACGGGATCCACCCCTTCAGCTTCACCGCCACTTCAGGGGAACTGATCGGGGTTATGGGGGGCAGCGGCGTCGGAAAATCGACCCTTCTCAACCTCCTCAACGGAAACCTCCCCCTGAACCAGGGAGAGATTCTCATCAATGGTCATGACCTGGCAAAAGAGAAAGAAAAACTTCAGGGCATCATCGGTTTTGTGCCCCAGGACGATCTTTTGGTTGAAGAACTGACCGTTTTTCAAAACCTTTTCTTTAATGCCAAACTTTGTTTTAAAGATTTTACCAAAAAACAACTGATCCGGTCCGTAATGAAGGTTTTAAAGGATATCGACCTGAATGGGACCAAAGACCTGACGGTGGGCGACCCCCTGAATAAATTTATCAGCGGCGGACAGCGCAAACGGTTAAACATTGCCCTTGAACTGATCCGCGAACCCTCTGTGCTCTTTGCCGATGAACCAACCAGCGGACTCTCTTCCATGGATTCGGAAATGGTGATGCTCCTGCTGAAAGAACAAACATTAAAAGGGAGGTTGGTCATCGTGAACATCCACCAACCTTCGTCCGACATTTATAAATTGTTTGACAAACTCCTGATCATGGACAAAGGAGGGTATCCGATTTATTATGGCAACCCGATCGATGCCCTGACCTGGTTCAAATCGGAAACCAACCATGTAAACCCCGATGAAAGCGAATGCCAGTATTGCGGCTATGTGAACCCCGAACAGATCCTTCAGATCACCGAATCAAAAATCGTCAATGAATACGGCCGCATTACGGGAAACCGAAAAATTGCCCCCAAAGAGTGGTACGAACTTTTCAGAAGGAAAATCCAACCGCAAATTAAAATCAGCAACGAAAAGAGCAAGGTCCCCACAAACCATTTTAAAGTCCCCGGCCAATTCAAGCAATTCAGGATTTTTGCGCTCCGAAACCTGCTTACCAAAGTCACCAACCGGCAATACATGCTGATCAACCTGCTGGAAGCGCCTTTTCTGGCTGCACTGCTTGCTTTTCTTACCCGCTGGCGCTTCGGCGAACAATATCTTTTCAGCGATAACCGGAACCTGGTACCCTATCTCTTTATGAGCGTGGTGGTTTCCCTCTTTTTAGGGATGATGGTCAGTGCCGAAGAGATCATCAAAGACCGCAGGATCCTGAAACGCGAAGCATTCCTTCACCTGAGCCGCTTTAGTTATCTAAATGCAAAGATCATCCTTCTTTTTTCCCTTTCGGCCATTCAAACCATCCTGTATGTGGTGGCCGGTAACTTAGTGCTCGGGATCCATGGCATGACCCCTGGCTATTTTCTGATCCTTTTTTCCACTGCCTGCTTTGCCAATATGGTTGGGCTCAACATATCGTCGGGATTAAATTCCGTAGTTGCCATCTACATCCTGATCCCTTTTATCCTGGTCCCTCAACTGCTCCTGAGCGGTACCATTGTCCCTTTCGATTACCTGAACCCCGCCATTGCATCACGCACCAGCGTGCCCATTGTAGGAGATATGATGACTTCGCGATGGACTTTCGAGGCCCTCGCCGTAGAACAGTTTAAAAACAACAAATACGAAAAGATATTTTATCCCTTGGACAAGGAGATATCACACTACAATTATACCACCGCCTATGTAATTCCGACCCTTAAATCGGAATTGGACGAGTGCCAGAGGAACCTTGTCCTGAAGCAAAAACCCGAACGGACCAAAGCGCTTCTTGCCATTCTGAAAAACGAAATCCCCTTGCTGCAAAAAGAGGCCGGTTTTCATTCCTTTCCGTTTACTTCCATATTTAATGAACCTCAATTCAACGATTCTTTGGTTCAACGTACAAAAGCCTATCTCGATTCGCTCAGCCGGCACTTTTCTTCCCGCCTGACACAGGTCACCGCCCGAAGGGATGCCGTTTACGAACAATTGGTCAGGGAATCGGGAGAAGATGCCGTTTATGGTTTCAAACAGGCCTATTATAATGAAAATATCGCCGACTTAGTACTGAACAAAGCAAGCGAGAATAAAATCATAGAGGGAAAAGGGCAACTCATCCGGAAAAAAGACCCCATTTTTATGGATCCTGTTTCAAACAATGGCAGGGCCCATTTTTATGCCCCGGTGAAATTTGTCGGCAACTGGGCCATCGACACCTTTTGGTTTAATTTCGCCGTTATCTGGCTGATGTCCTTCATTTTGTACCTAACCCTTTTACACGATTCCATCCGGAAAGCCCTTGATTTTTTTGAGCGGATCAAATTCAATAAAAAACGGAAGGGATGATATTGAACAGAAATGCCCCCATCGGACAGAAAGGGGCATTTCATCTTTTTTTACCACTGTTGTGGTATGGAGGAATACAGGTCCCGCCATGAGGTTCCACCAAAGAAGGTGGAAGTAAACATTAAGTTGTATGTAATGTTACCGACCAAATATAACACATTTTACCCGGGAAATCCCCATTTTAACATTTTTTAAGAAAATCGGAGAATATCTTACCCCTCCCCCTCCCCTACCGAACCAACTCCCCGCATAAAAGCAGCAATTCCGTTTCCGTTAGTTTGGCTTTGAATTCGGCCGTTACCAACCGGGTATTGGCATACAACAAATCTTCCTGTACTTCCCTTAACTGCAACGACGAAATGACGCCTATGGCATAACTCTCCCGGGCAATATCCATGTTTTTCATCGCCAAAAGAAGGTTTTCCTGTTCGAAAGTTATCATCTCAAGCTGGGTCCGGTATTCATTGTAAATTCTTGCCAAAAAAGCTTCCAACCGGTTCTCAATCTGCTTTATCTCCAATTCGCCCGTTTGAAAAGAAATGGCTGCATTTTTAACCTGCCGGTGGAGGTTCATCCCGTCAAAGAGCTTCATGCTCAGCGACAGTCCAACGGAGGGCCCCACATGGCGGTTATATTGAATGAAGTTGGCCTGGGTTTCCAACCGGTAATAATCATACCCCGCATACAAATCCAGGGTCGGCCACTGATTGGCCCGGGCCGTTTGCAACTCCATCCCTGCAACCCGCTTTTGAGCTACCGCCATCAGGATATGCCGGTTGGCCTTTTTCATGGACACCCGAAGCGAATCATATTGTAACACTTTTGACAACAATATGGTATCCTTTACCTCAAAAAGGGTGTTTACATCCCGCGATAAAAGATCGTTCAGGGTGATTTTTGAATTTTTATAGTGGGTCTGCTGATCGGAAAGGGCCGCAATGTCTGCATTTAGTTCGACTTTGGCCTTCAGGTATTCCAACTCCGACCCGGTACCGGTTTCGAAACGCATTTTGGCCAATTCAAGCCTGAAACGGGAGATGGACACCTGCTCGGTATAGATCGCAGTGACCCGGACCTGCCTGACAATCTCATAATAACTGCCCATAATCTTTGCAACCGTGTTCTCCACCGTAATTTTGGAGCTGAGCTCGCTGATCGCTTCAAGACTTTTGAGTTTGTCGTACGTGATAAACATCTTTAAACCATCAAACAGGGTCCAGGTCAGCCCAATCCCGGCAGTTGCCAGATGGGAATTTGCCGACGGGTCGTCCAATTCTGAGCCGGTGACCACATTGACCCTGGCATCGCTGTACCCGTAAAGGTAACCTGCGTTCACCTCAAGGGTGGGAAGCATTCCCGCATTCCCCGGAGTGGCATTCTGCCGTGCAATTTGTACTGAATTTTCTGCGATGCTGATCCCAAAATTGTTTTCAAGCCCCGTTGAAACTGCTTTTCTTAGGGTCAACAACTCCTGTCCCGACAGCCAACCGGCAATGGGTAACAACAATATGGTAAATATGATTTTTCTCATCAACTGATATCTTCTGTCATAACCGATTTTCTTTCAGTGGTCAGCTCCGTATAATCAATACGGCCTGTATGTGGGTTCCGCGATAAATACGAATAGATTGCCGGAATGATGTACAGGGTCAGAAACGTTGAAAACAAAAGTCCCCCTACCACTGCAATGCCTAACGACTGGCGGCTTTCGGCGGAAGCGCCTAAGTTTAAAGCAATGGGCAGGATGCCCAGGACCATGGCCGAAGAGGTCATAAGGATCGGCCGGAGACGGGAAACGGCTGCCCGTTGCACCGCTTCCGATTTTTCGATGCCGGATGCCTTTCGCTGGTTTGCAAATTCAACGATGAGGATCCCGTTCTTTGTTACCAACCCAATCAGCATGATGATCCCGATTTCACTGAAAATATTCAGGGTTTGGTTAAAATACCAAAGCGAAAACAGTGCCCCTGAAATGGCAAGCGGAACGGTAAAAAGGATGATTAAAGGATCGACAAAACTTTCAAACTGCGCTGCCAAAATCAGAAAAATAAGGACAATGGCAAGCAGAAAGACATAAACCAAACTGGAAGAACTTTCCCTGAAATCGCGCGATTGCCCTGCCAGCGCGGTACTGAAAGAAGCCGGTAAAACTTTTTTCGATACCTGGTCGAGCGCCCGGATCCCGTCGCCAAGGGTAGCGCCCGGAGCCAATCCCGCCGATACCGTGGCAGAAATATACCGGTTATAGGAAAAAATAGAAGCCGGATTGATCGATTCGGTCATACGGACCAGGTTATCGAGTGGGATAAGTTCCCCTTTGTTGTTCCGCACATACAATGCTTTCAGGTCATCGGGCTGGTTCCGGTCATCGCGCAAAACCTGGCCAATAACCTCATATTGTTTGCCATTCATGATAAAATAGCCATACCGCTGGCCACTCAGCGCCAGTTGCATGACCCTGGCAATGGCCTTTGTCGAAACCCCAAGCTGAGATGCCTTTTCACGATTGATGGTAATTTGTAATTCCGGTTTATTGACTTTGAAATTGGCATCGGTAAATAACAGGATGGGGATTTTTCTGGCTTCTTCAAGAAATTGGGGCAACACTTCGTTCAAGCTCTTCAGGTCGGGCGCTAAAAGAATATACTGGAGCGGAAGCCCCGAAAAACGATCGCCAATGGTAGGTGGTTCAAAAGGGAAAGAACGGATGCCTGTAATTTGTGGCAACTCGGCAGACATTTTTCTGAAAATTTCATGCTGGCTGCGTTGGCGCTTATCAGCATCTACAAGATAAACAATCTGTTGCCCTTTGTTTGGATTTTCGATGGTCCCCATGCTGGGCGAAATCCAGGAAAAGGATACCGTTGCCTCGGGAAAAGAATCGGCAATATACCGGTCCAACTGTGCCATATAGTATGTCATGAATTCATAGGTAGCGCCTTCCGGTGCCAGGGTGGGAATCCGTATATTCGACCGGTCTTCAAAAGGCGCCAGTTCTGAATGAAGCAACCTGAACATCCATATACTTATTGCAATAAGAAGCAGGAATACCGGGAAAACCAGCCACCGCCGGGCGATAAACCATTTCAAAGAATACCGGTAAACCCGGTTCAAAGCCAGGAAAAAAGGTTCGGTTTTTTGGACCAGCCAATTGGCATTGAGATGCCGTTGCGATTTTAAGATCCGGGAACACATCATTGGCGACAGGGTCAATGCAACGAAAGCCGAAATCAACACCGATCCTGCAACAACGATGGCAAACTCCTTGAAAAGCCGCCCAATCAACCCCTGTAGAAACATGATGGGAAGAAAAACCGCGGCAAGGGCAATGGTTGTGGAGATAACTGCAAAAGATATCTCCTTCATCCCTTTCAGGGCAGCCTCCACCGGATGGATGCCCGTGTCGATTTTCGTATAGATGTTTTCCAGAACCACAATGGCATCGTCACAAACCAGTCCAATGGCCAGAACAATGGCCAACAGGGTAAGGACATTGATCGAAAGCCCCATCAGGGCCATGATCATGAACGACCCGATGATGGAAACCGGAATGGCCACCACCGGGATGAGGGTGGACCGCCAGTCGCGCAGGAATAAAAAGATAATCAATACCACGAGTACCAAAGATATCAGAATGGTTTGCTGAACTTCCCTGACCGCGCCACGCTCAAATTTTGTAAAGTCATAGCCAATCCGGACATCGTAGTCTGTAGGGATCGTACCTCGCAAATTTTCCATCCGTTTATAAAATTCATCGGCAATGGCCACGTTGTTGGCCCCGGTTTGAGGGACAACACCAATGATGATCACGGGGAGCAGCTCCATCAACACCGATGACCGGTCGTTTTCGGGATAGAGTTCCGCCGATCCAATATCGTTGAACCGCACGATATTTCCTTTTTCCTGCCGGATGATGATATTGTTAAACTCTTCCGGGGTCTGCAATAAACCCATGGTCCGGATGGTCAATTCCTGCAGGTTTCCCTCCACCCGGCCGGCAGGGAGTTCAATGTTTTCACGGTTAAACGCTTGCTCAACATCTTCAGGGGCAATCCCATTGGCCACCATTTTATAAGGGTCGAGCCAAAGCCGCATGGAATACTTTTTCTCACCAAAAATTTTAATGTCCCCAACCCCGGGTATGGTTTGTAACCGCTCTTTGATTTCATTCTCTACCAGGTCGTTCACCTCCATGATGTTGCGCTTATAACTCCTTACAATCATAAAGATGATCGGGTTGGCATTGGCGCTTAACTTCTCTACAATGGGCGGGTCCACATCTTTGGGAAGTAAACGGATGGCCTTCGAAACACGGTCGCGGACATCATTGGCTGCCGATTCCATATCCTTGCCAAGGTTGAATTCGACGGTGACCAGGCTCGATTGATCGGTAGAAACCGAGGACAAAGCCCTGATCCCTTCAATGCCATTGATGGCATCTTCTAAAGGTTCGGTGATCTGTGCCTGGATAATTTCAGGGTTTGCACCCGAATAGGTAGTGGTTACCGTAACAACCGGTGGGTCCATTTCCGGATATTCCCGGATCCCAAGATAAAAAAACCCGACAGCCCCGAAAATCAAAATCAAAAGGGTAAACACCATTGAAAGTACCGGTTTCCGGATGCTGAGCGAAGGGAGGTCCATGTTAAAAAATTGAAACGATTTTGAGCGGTGAACCCTTTTTTATCCTCAATAAATTGGTGGTAACCAAGGTATCGCCGGCATTGATCCCATCGGTGACTAAAACAAAGTCGCTGTTCCTTAGTCCCGTTTTGACCATAACCGGATCGGCCAACTTATTTCTGAAAAGAAAAACACTGTATCCCTTAATAGAGGGGATCAGCGCGTTGGCAGGAATAAAAATACTTTTGTCCCACTCCTTCAGGACCAGGGCAACCCGGGCAGAAGTGCCGGGGACCAACGATCCGTTATCGTTGGAGGTGACCGCCCGCACCAGTAGGGTCCGGGTGTTTATATTGACGGCAGGTTCAATGGCCTCGATGACTGCCATGACAGGATTTGTCAGATAATCAAGGCGAAAACTGATTTTCGACCCTACGTGCAAGTCGTGTGAATATTTTTCGGGAACAGAAAAGTCCAATTTAATCCTGCGAATGTCCTGAAGCGTGGTCAAGACCATCCCTGGGTTAACCAAAGCGCCCACACTGACGTTCCTTAAACCAATTTTTCCTGCAAATGGGGCAGTAATCGACGTTTTTGCAAGATCCACTTTCAACACATCAATTTCTGCTTGTATGGTCTGGCGCAGGTTCGAAACTTCATCAAACCGCTCCTGGCTGATCCCCCCCTTTGAAAGCAGAATTTTCTCCCTGGCCTCATTGGCCAAAGCAAGATTGCTTTCAATGGTAAGTTTGTTGATCCTGGCAACAATATCGGCATCATCCAGTTTAAACAACAAGGCCCCGGCCGGCACAAAAGCGCCCTCCTTCATATAAATGCCAACCACCTTCCGGTTGATCTCGCTGACAATCTCAACATTTTCATTGGCGCGAAGGGTTCCGACGGTCTCAATCTGATAGTTTACCGAAGTATCTTTTGCAATAAAACAGGCTACGGGAATTGCCGGAATTGTTTTTGAAACAACGGCCGGTCCGGTTTTATCCGAAAAAATAAAAACCTTTAACAAAATCAGGATGACAACCCCAAGGATGAAAGCGGTGATTAAATAGGTGCGTTTCATTTACAGTTTGTTTAAACTATGTATTGCGGCCATGGATTGTCCCGAATGGATCCGATGGCTTTGTTATTCCGGAATATAGACGCCGGTCCCGATAAAAAAACCGGTCCCGGGAATCGGCTCCACATATCCGATTTTTAATTTTTCGCCGCTCTCGCCCGGTTTTATCCAGTAATATTCAACAAAACCCCCTCCCTGCCGTGCAGCGGCCGAAAGTTCCCTGATCACGTATTTTCCTTTGATATCCTGATAGTTATAAAGGTCCTGGCCGATCAGGTCTTTTTGGGTGGCATGGGCTACGTTGATACAGTTATAATCGTACACGTAAAAGTACCCCGATTTATCCTCGTAAAAACGAACCGAGTCGATAAAAATCCGGATATTTTCCACTTTTTGGGCCGAATCGGGAAATTGGACAAGCATCTGCGAAAGCCCGATGGCAGAGGCGTGGACCACCGCGACGGCAGTTTTTTTGTTTGCGGCAAGCGCTATTTCTTCCGTTGAGGGACAGGAATCGTCTGTTTTTCGGCAACCCCCTGTCAGGAGGGCGAACAGCAGAAAAAACAAACCAGTTTTTTTTATGATACGTTGCATTGGATGATATTTTAAAATGTTTTTGACAAATTATTTTCGGGTTCCGGGTCCAATCCGTTTTTCCGGATGATGTCCAACTCATCCCCAGAAAAAACACCGGCATTGAAAAGTTTCAGGTATTGTTCCGATGTCCCCTGTCCAAACAAGAGAACATCATCGGTATTTATGGTAACTTTTACGCCATGGTCAAAAAGGATACGGATGGGATGGGTTTTGTACGATCGTGCAAGTTTCATCCGGATGTTGCTGGCCGGACAAATGTTAAGCCGGACCTGGTGACTGGCCAGCCATTTCATCACCGATGGGGAGGTGGCAGCGGCAATCCCATGTTGTACGGCGTCAAGCCCCAATTCTTCAACGGCCTCCTTAACCGCATCGGCGGTCCCGAATTCGCCTACGTGGGCTTTGCATTTCATTCCGATGCTTTTTGCAAACCTGTAAATTTCCCGAAAATTCCGGATGGGTTGCGATAGTTCATCATCATAAAGATCAATGGACTTAAAAAAATTAAAATCAAGAAAAGGTTCCATGTTTACCATGACCGAACGGATGGATTGGCCCCGGATAAACCCAAGCTCGGGGCGGAAATCAATGTCGGGGGCAATGGTTTGGTGTGCCCTTTTTAATGTCGCCACTATTTTTTCGGGGGGGATCCGAAAAGCAGTGCCATAACCACTATCAATGCTCGATTCCAGGATGGTTACCCCATCGCGTTTTGCCTGAAGGAACGCTGCCCCGACCGCATTTTCAAAGGCATCCGGAAAATTTTCCAATACCGGGCGGTATTCTTTTTCAATCCATTGGTCAAGTTCCTGTATGTTGCCAGCAACCGGATGAAAGAAGGCCAGTTTTTTTCCGGCAAATTTTTCAATATCCGATTTGCGGCCGCCCATCAAACAATGGTTGTGCAGATCGGCCTTTGGAATGCTTCTGATTTCCTTTATCCTTCCGGAATGCAATGCCCCTAAAAAACCGTACTCCTTCGTTATCATTAAAATCTCCCGGATATTCCAAAATTTACAATCCCCCTGAAACTATATCCATTGCGCCATTTATCCTGGTCCAGGCCAATTTCACCGGAACCCACAAATTTTTCAAAAAGTAAGCAGGGAATAACCGGTAAAAAAAACATTTTTGGTCTCATGGTTGCAGTTTTTAAGTGTGAAATGAGATAATTCATAACAAATATAAGTTTCCTGGCCATTAAAAATGCACCGGATACGCATTTCATTTTACAATTTCAGGGAAACCATAAACTGGTCATTGGGCAAAATCGGGCCATAGGCCCGCGAAAAACCAAAGGAAAGGGTTGATTTCAACAAAGAAAACAACACCAGTTCAACATCCAATTGCACGCCGGTGGCAAAAAAATTTGACTGGGGCAGGGTATTGAAAAAGTTGGTAAACAAACCCATTCCAAATAAAGAAAACCGGGCATAGGTAGAATAAAAACCCAACAATCCGAGTTTCCGGAAACGGATGGGCTGAAAGTTAATTTCGGTAGCGATTTTCCCATAATTTAACGCCGACAGCGCATCGATCCCCATTCCGGGAAAACTTGACATGTCGCGGTATTGCTGGGCCGATCGGTAATCCAGGTAATTGTTCCCAAAACCCCCGAAATAAAAATAGGAGTTTGTCTTATCCGCATCGCCGAAACTTTGTCCCGCCGAAGTCCTGAACCAGAGCGAAGTGTTTCGCATCGGGAGCAAAAAGCCAAAATCGAAATTATTGATCAACTGTGGATAGAAGATCTGTTTGGCAAAACTGGTATAGGCATATAGGTTCCAGTCATAGCCCTGTTCCGGTTCAATGGCGCCAAGCGATTTGCGCAAGTAGCTTTTGTGGTAGTTGATGGTGGCCACATATAAATTCCGGTAATCGGAGGCAATGTTCTGATAGGAAGGCAAGGTTTCAAGGTCGCCATAGGCAGTAATTTTTACAAAGAAGTCGGTTTTTTCCGGTGAAAAATGGTTGAACAACTTATAATATTTGGCGGATACAGCATACCCTGCGCGACTGAATTTGGTTGGGCCAAACAGGTCATAAAAATCGGCATAATTATAGTTTGCCGTAAAAGACCAGTTCCACAAATTATATTCAACCGAAAGATGGGCCGTTTGTTTCAGCGGCAACGACGGATCGGGCGAAAACGACCACTTCAGGGTCAGGGCATTCAACCCCATCGGGTCCATGAAATTCAGGCGGTATCCGGCGGTTACATAATTTTTGTACCCTTGTACAATCGGATAGGCGCTGGCCAGTTTCATCTCTTTAACCGGCACATAGCGTTTTTCGGTTACTTTCAACGAATCGAGGTTGATTTTTGAGGGGGGTTGTAACATCCAGTGTTCAACCTCCGGATATTTCAGATATACTTTTTGGCCAAGATATTCGATGGCATTCACATCGGCCAGGGGTTCGATCTTCATCATCACCGGGGTCATCCCATCGTGCGAATAATCAAGAACCAACATCGAATCGTTGGATATGGGCAATGGCCTGAAAAACCCGGTCGTTGTATTGGTCAGTATTTCCGGCTCCAGGGTTTCAAGATGGATCCTGAAAACATTCGATACCCCTGTATAATAGGAAGTCCCGTAAAGATATTTTCCATCCGGCGAAAAAACAAAATTGGCTGCCGGGTTCTCCTCAAATTCATAAACTTTCTGTAATTCCGTATTCCCGGCCAGAAGATCGGAAATCCGTACCCGCACAATTTGTTGTTTTCCCTGGATATCGGAGAGCGTGCCCGATAAAAACAATCCATCCGGGGAGATGTCTATATCGGAAAAATCTTTCCCGAAAGGGAGGGTATAAAGGTCCTGCCATTTTTTATATGGGGGCAGGAAGCGGATCAGGGTCGATCGCCCGCTCATGCTTTGAACGCCATACAGGGCATGGTCTTTATGGTTAAAAACAAGGTTCCCCGCCCGGTCGTATTTTATCAGCTTCCGGGTTTTTCCCGTCGTGACATCGATCGATTGCAGTCCACGCCAATCATTGTTGTGGGTCGAAGCAAAAAGGGTTTTCGAAGAATCATCATAAGCCAGGCTGGTCACATAGTAGAGGCTTGGGCTGGCGACGGCGGAAATATTTTTCATGGATCCCGTTGTTGGGTCGATGCCGGCAATGTGTGCCAGTTTTCCGGGATAATTTACGGCCATATATACCATTCCTGTTTCCCTGTCATAACAAGGCCGGGAGGACGAACCCAAGGGCTTATCGACAATTTTGCGATATTTGGTTTCGGGCACCTCTCTGATTTTTGCCATATTGGCTTGCTGAAAACCATGTTCCCATTGTATCCACTTGTTCCATTCCTGCTGGATGGGTATTCCATAAACTTTCCTGAACTGATTGGCATAAAACCGCCGGCTGGAATCGCTGCGCGAATAAAAATCCCTGAGTTTATCCAGTCCATATTGATAGGCAAGATAGCTGATAAACCGTGTACCATAAAGATAGGAATTAACGCCAACCTGAAAATCAATGGCCGTTCCTTCGGTTTCCAGGCCAATCACGTTGTAAAAAAAACTGCTGTCGCGCACCATGGTCCGGAAAACCATCTCATCATAACCGCCCATCACACGTCCAATCCCTCCGCTCATCCAGGTCTCCATAAAAACGGCTATCCCTTCATGATACCATCGCGGAGAATACCAACGCGGGGTAGTAAAATAGCTATAGGCAAGCGACAATGGGTCGCGGTTGTCGGGCGATACTTTTCCGCCAAAAATTTTTTGAAAAATCCGGTCGCTTTTGGAAGCCTTATCGCACATGACCTGATGGGTCAGCTCATGGCTCATCAGCCATTGCATGCGCTCATTGGAAGGCACCACCGAAAAAGTATAGTCAAACGGGGAGATCCCGATATTTAAAAAATTCCATGGGATGACCATGGTACCCCCGTTTCCGACATCGGAGAAGTCGTTGAAAAGAATATTGGTCTCGCCGGTGGCCGTGTAATCCCAAAACTGGTTGTGGAAAGCCAGTGCGTTTTCGAAACTGCGAACGGTATGGGGCACTAAGTAAGAGGTGTTTTTGTCAAGGAAAACCAGCCTGACATTCGAAGTTTCATATTTCTGGATTCTAAGCCCCTTCTGGGCAGAAACAAGAGCGGAAAAAGAGATTAAAAACAAAACCGAAAGAAAAATCCGAAAGGGGCCGTTGCATCGAAAAACAGAAATCATAACCGTATAAATCAGGAATGTTATCCAAATTTAAAAAAAAACAATGTTCCTGCGACAATGGCAAAAATAAATTGTCGGCAACCGGTACCGGCAAATGATCCCTTTTGTAAAAAGTGCGGAAAGGGAAAACGATTTTCCCTTTCCGCGCTGTAAAATTACCCCAAAAATAATGTTCGTTTCGACCGGTGAATTTTTATTCCTGTCCCGATTTTACCCCTATTCCCATATTGCCAAGCTGCTGCATCATGCCGATGAAGCTGGATTGAACAGGTATTGAACCGAACCCCTGCGGGTAACCATATAAAACATTCAACTGACTGGAACTTAAAACGGAGGACAACGATTGGGACCTGACTGCCTGTTGCAGGTCAAAAGTCGATCCCACTAAGTTGAGCCCTTGCTGTGAAAAATAGCCAACAACGCCAAGGTTCTGTGACCCCGAGAGGACCGAATTCAATTCGGCAGCCGATAGGGCGTTCTGCAACTTTGGCACGTCGGAAACGACAAAATCAAGGTTGGCTTTGTCATAGATAATGAT
>Ga0247841_10001988_pt1 | contig 42682 bp, 84 predicted proteins | sample LaCruzMarch2015__2_FD_192410 | JGI IMG/M metagenome (GOLD analysis project Ga0247841, IMG submission 192410) | Freshwater microbial communities from meromictic Lake La Cruz, Castile-La Mancha, Spain - LaCruzMarch2015_18m | ecosystem: Environmental > Aquatic > Freshwater > Lake | place: Spain...
TCCTGGATTAAAACAAGAGGGTTCACCGGATCTTTTTTCGAATCGAGCTGGCATTCCGTTACCTCAGTGCTGTGTGAGTGATGGTCGAAATTATGATGGATGTCGATACTGAATGATCCCAGTTCAACATTATCAGAGAACAACACATTGAAATTAAACGATTCGCCGAAATAGATGGTATCACAATTCTGCGGAAAGGCATCCGGACCAGATAAATCAATTACAGGTTTTTCTTTGTCGATGTCGTTTTCCTTGTTGCAAGCGTTGTCGATCCACCAACCATGATTTGTGTTATATGTAAATATTCCTTTTCTCCATACAACAAAACGTGGCATTGGTGAATAATCTATATTTTTCACTTCTTCTTCGAACCCAAATTTAACCAACCAATTTTCGGTAAGTGGAATGGGTTCGAAGGTGAATACGGTACTTCTGGTGTATGGAATATTTTCGTTTGAAGAATGAACTTCCCATATATCTCGAATTGTACATGAGTCTTGTGATGTATATTCTCCTTCGAAATATCTATTGATTAGGTTTCCAATTCTAAGTTCTGTTGGTTTCATAAATTGTGTCTTTTTTATTTAAATGTTATAAACCACAGGAATTAGTCCATTTACTAAACCATTTCATTTTTTCATGATTATATCCCCAATTACCATTAATAAAAAAATTTATAGGTAGTCCAATAATAAGTATCAACAGTACGGGTAACATAAATATTATTGAAAATCTTAGAAAAATATTTGGTGTTGTTTTTTTTCTTCGTTCCATAAATTCAAATGGTGCAAACCGGATTATTTCTTCATTTCTCATCCATTCTTTTTGATACGGAGTTAAATCTTTAATATGTGTATAAAGCCAATCTTGTACTTTATAGTTGCTTACTTTTTGTAAATTAATTAAGTTCATTTTTTCAGTGTATTTAATATATGTTCTGCTAATCTTTTTGCTTCTTCTTTTGGAAGTACGCCTCCAGTAAATCCATGTTTACCCCATTCAACACCAAATGAGAATCCTTCTTCACCACCACATGAATATTTGTAATCATCAGTTATTTGTATTTTTCCTGCACCGTTTACCCTGAAATGTAAATGATTGGGTGTATGATTGTGTAATTGATCTTGTTGTTTTTTAGTTGAAACGAAAAATGATATAAATCTTAATATTCTTTTCATATTTATTTTTTATTAATAATTTCTTCTAATCTATATCCAACAGCAATAATTAATGCTGATAATGAAATAAAACCATAATTGATTTCTAATGATATTTTATCTTTAAATCCAAAATATGTTGAAAAACAAAGATAAATTATAAAAACGAAAAATGATATAAATCTTAATATTCTTTTCATTATTTATGGTATAAGTTGTGAAATCATCAATTATCGATTAAACTAGTAATAAAATATGTTAATGCGTATTTCCAAATTGCCGTACGTTCTTCTTTAGTAAATGAACCAATTAATGCTCGTTGAAAAGACAGTCGTCTTCCAAATCTGCGTGAGAATTTATCTTTATCTTTTTTTGATAAACTTGACCAAGCATATGTTATTGGAAATTCTGGTAGTGAATCATCAAAAATTTCACAAAGAGTTGTTCTAGTTGGTGTGTCAACTGAGGAGTGTGTCCATTTTACAGAATACATTTTATTATTCATCTGAAATTTTTCCATAACTTTTTTGTTTTAAAAATTTGTTTTAAATTAAATTTTATAACTGTGTTCACGATAACCTTCAAATAAACTTTTACCAATTTTGTCCCATGAAACCCAAAACTTTTCACATTTTATATTTCCTGTAATAAGTTTTGTTTTCTTATTTAATATCAACTCAATTCCTTCTTCGGTAACTTTATCGTATCCGATAATAACAACATCATTTATTTTTTCCAATTTTTATTTTAAACAAATATAATAAATAAAAGTGAATAAAAAAAATTTAGTTTATATTATTTTAACCGATGGGTGGAATCCAATTGTCTGGAAAATTTTGTTCAGTTGTATAATTATCAAATTCAATATATTTCATTTCATCAAAAATTTTATCAAAACAGTGTTTGAATTTCAAATTAAAACGTTTTTTTAATGTATTATTCATAATAGAATCTAACAATTCTTTCACTTCAGTCATAGTATAATTATAATCAAACGAATTGATTTCTTTTCTTAATATGCTTAACGATTCTAATCTTGGATATTTAAGATTTCCTAATATTTTAATTTCAAATTCTAAATTTTCCATACAAACAAATAATAAAAAAAATTATATTATTTTAAAAGTTTTTGTTTGGTTATCTGGCCAGAAATATTTACTGTTATTAAACCCTTTATCTTTTGGGAATTTTGGTAGATAGTAATCTGGATTTTTTTCGATCAGTTTACTTCTCATTGCTCTATGGAAATTTTCGTTTCCTAGCCACCAAGGATCGATTATTTTATCTTCGTATATGACGAATAACATATTATTTTTATAACCCCTTAAAATCCATTCTGTGACGATTTCGTTATAGTAATTACATAATGAACCTTCATAACCTTTCCACATTTTAACTGCGGGGTGGTTTGACCAACTTGATTTATTATAGAGAAGTATTTGGATTATTTGGTATGCTTCTACACGTTGCTTTCCTAGTCTTTTATAATCGTTCCAGACATATCTACGAATATCTTTTTTATTATCAGGTCCGGTTACATTTGAATGGTGTGATTTGTTTATCCGGGTCATCTGGATTTACCATATAATATTTGGTATATTTTTTTTCTTAAAAAATTTCATTTCTTTTCGAATTTAGAACAAGTATAATCTTCACCAACATGTACACCAGTTTCACCACCCATAACATCACCTTGTTTGAATCCTCCCTGTGGTGTTTGGTTTATAATTACTTCTGATTTTTTAAGTAAACATGCGTTTGAAAAATTATTTGGATAACCTTTTCTAAAATGTTTACAGTTTTTACAAGTTTTATCTTCTATTTCTTTTTTTTCAGTTATCATTTGTAACATTTTTTTAAGACATTCCAGTTCTGCTTTTGGGTATGTTTCAGAATTATTATGATTACGATCATAAATATAATCATAAATTTTCCAACCATATTCATTATAATCGTAGTGATTATCTCTTATCCATTGGAATGCTTGGGTGAATAGTGGAGCGGTACAGAAATCATAATTGATATTATCACCATCCATAAGATAATCATTTATATCCGGTAATAGAGTATTTATTTTATCTTCTTCGTCAATATCAGAATCGAATAATTCCAGTTCATTATTTTGATTATAGAATTTAAAACAAGGGTCATTGAAACCAAGTTTATATAGTTCGTATGATTGTTCGTAAGGTACGAATAGGGAATTAAGTTTATTTTCCATTTTTTATATTTTATACTACATCACTATTAAATCGTCATCTGGAGAAATATTTAGTATTCTACATTTAACAACATTTCTATATCCGGTGAAATCTATATAATTTGCACCTTTGTTTTTAGATTCTATAAACCAATCAATTACTTCATCAATTTTATAAAATTCATTGGTTTCGAATCTTTTAAGATCATCTTTATTTAGGGTTGTTCTCATATTTTAAAAATTTCATACATATCAATATCGAAGCGATCACAAATATCCATCATCCAAAAACAGAAATATGAACATTTCATAATACATTCGATTCCTTCATCTTTAAAGATTTTAGAACCAAGTAATTTACTCCAATCATCAATTAGATAATAAGGTATGAAAAGTAATAATTGGTTATCGGTAACGAATTTATAGAGGTCTAAACTTTTCATTTATCTTCAGGATTTATTCACTTTCAAATGTTTTGTTTCTTTCATTAATTTTATCTGATAACTGTTTCATTTTGTAATCGAATTGAATTTTTCTTTCACTATTATATTTTGTGATATATTCCAGTGTTAATGATTTAGCTTTTTTAACTGCTTCATCAAAATTTGGTATTAAAACCGGATGATTATATGTACACAATGATACAGTATTATAAAATATATTTTTTTCTAAACGTTCCCAACCAATTTCATCGATATAATATTCAATGATATACATTGTACATTCTTTATCGAATGGTTTAACCCTTGTCTTTATTTTGGTTTCTACTGGTTTTTCTTCAATGGGTTGTTCGGGTTCGAAAGAAATCTTTCTTTCGGGATCTTCTTCAACATAATCATCTTGAACGTATTTACAGATATTTAGTAATTTTTTCCAAATTGTCATATATTTTCTTTTTTGGTTTTAAAAACATTTTCGGTTGAATCACTGGTAAATCCATATTCAAAATTAATTCTATTTAGATTTAGAACTTTATTATAGATATTATTAGGAAAAGTATCCAACATTGTATTATTTTGGTTTGCTATTTCTTGACATTGTATTTCTATATTGAAATATCCTTCTCTTTGTTTTGTAATAAAGTTACTTAGATCTTCATAGAATTTAACAAAATCATCGTATGGTATTTGTTGATTTTCTTGTAACCATTTCCAAGTAACATTTAGACCATCTTTACGATTTTCCATGATAATTTTGGTAACGGTTATAAATGTTTCTTTATTTACGTTAGTAATTTTTTCTTTTTGTAGGTATGTTTTCCAAAGTTTATCATAGAAACCTTTTTTCTCTTGTACTTTTTGGATATATAAATTATTATATTTCTTTGAACCGTTGTATAGTTTAACAGAATCTTTAAATATATTTTTGGTTAATCCGCCAATAAAAAAGAATAGGATGATAATTAAACCCCACATTAACCATTTTTTGAATTTAATTGGTTTCATATTATCATCTTCGGATGGATATTTTTCTTCTCTATAACAATTTTCGAAGAAATCTAGATCATAATTGACTAGATTTACTATATTTGTTATAATTCCAACTAGAAATAAACATATAGCAAAAATATTAAATACTATATGGACTGCACCATGATTTCCATCTGGTTGTGGTTGATCACCGGGGAATGTCATTGAAAATGTAAATGACCATACTATTAGTATCAACATTGATAGTAATATTCCTGTTGTAAAAAATTGTTTTCTTGTTAGTTTTTTCATTGTTTTTATTTTTAATATAATTTTTTCATTTTTTAATAAATATCATTAATAGTTGTGAAATCACTATTGGTAGATAAAATTCTATCTATTTCCATACATTTTAATCTTTTACCAAATAATTTTAAAGATTCACCAAAAGTTTTATAAATTTCTTCATTTGTTAATTTACCGTCTATGAGAAATCTTTGGCCGTTGCATCCATTAAAAACGACAATATTTTTATTAATCATATCGTCATAATTATCATTCCTATTAAATGGTAAACCGAGAAGTGAACCTAATTTGATTATTTCGTCTGATGTCATATTTATTATCTATTTAATTGTTGTGATTTTTTCATTCAATTTCTAAATGTTATTTTCAAAAAATTTAAACTGATTTATTCCAAGATTTAATCCAAATTTTAATAAATTTCATAATTCTGTAATTAATCTTCGATTTCTAATTTATGTTTAATATGACTACTTATTTTATTTGCCCATTCGGTGGCCCCGTTTCGGATAAAATACATCATTTCCAATTACCATTTTAGTGTTTTTTAAACCATTCATAACCTTTAATAAGAAGATATGTTACAAACAGTAATAGTAGTAATCCTGTTACACCTACTGTTATAGTATCTTCGATTCCCCATTTCCAGTTTGGATCTAGTGGGGTTTTTTCACATGATGTCAATATAATCGACATTAAAAGGATAAATAGATTTTTCATAATTTTAAGTTTTTAAAAAATTAATAAAAAAGATTGAATAAAAAAACTTCCTACTTATCTAACTTATCAATTCGCTTCAATATTTCTATAATATGTTCATCGTGTGTTTTTCGTATGTACTCGATCTGATTTGATAGTTTTTGAATTTTTTTGTTACTCTTTGAATTGTGTCTATCAACAGCACTATTGTAACCATCTAAGTGACCAGATTTATAAGCAGAAGAAGCACCAGCTAAAATCATATCAACTTGTTCCATTGTTATTTTTTTCATATAAATTATTTTTACTTTTAATTTTATCACAAAGGTATAAATATTATTTAGAATAAAAAAAAATTAGTTTAAATTTCTTCTGATAACCATTGAATAAGTTCTATTAAAAACGAAATTTTCTTTTTCTTTTCCGTTTAATTAAATATTGAAATAAGAAATATACTTATTAAAGAACCAGTTAACGTAAATACTGTTAACATCATAAGGTGAAATTGTTTTTCTATTTTTGACATATTTCGTATTTAGATTACAAAGATAAGAATATTCTTTGAAATAAAAAAATTAAAAACTATTATTTGTTTTTTATCTATAATAAAGAAAAATATTATGGAAATAGAAAAGAATAAATGTTTACTGCTATTTGGGTTGGGGATAAAGTTCAATACAATACCGATAATGGTAGAACATTTATAACGGATGGTGCATATTTAGTGGAATTACACATTAATAACTTTCCTAAATATTTAGGATATAAATATAAATAATTTTTATTATGGGAGAAATATTTATTATGGGTGAAATATTACCAGATGGTTCAATACAAGGTTATCAGTCATATTGTCAAAAATGTGGTGTGGTGATTAATGTTAATGCACAAGGTGATGAAATTGGTGATTTATTTTCGAAACATATTTGTTTAAATACACCAAAAAATTACAGTGAAAAGTTTATGAAGATTGAATCACAATCTATTGGTTTAGATTTAGTTGAAGTGAAAAATAATTATAAACAAGTAACGAAAGAAGAACTCGATGAAATTGATAGAGAAAGAAATAAAAGGGGTAAGTTGGTTAAGATTACATTTGAATATGAAAATTTATTTAGTTCCTTAGTAGATGATGAAGCTAGGGAGTGGAATGATGATGTTAATGGTATGTGTGTATTTTTACAAAATCGTGGCATGAATCCATTTGAACACAAAGATTATAATTGGATTGAGGAAATAAAAGAATTAGATGACAATGATGGTTAAAATATTTTAAACAAATAGAATTTTTTAATCTATAAATAAATATTACTTACCTAAACATTTCAAAAAACCAAAATATTATGAGAAAAAATTCCTTAACAGTTAATAAAGGTTTAAGCCTTTCACAAGCACAGTCTATTTCGAATCTTTGTAACCAAAAAGCAAAAGAAATAGATTCAACATTGAACAATGTTAATAATTACGAGAAATCGGTTATTATATTTTATGGTATCAATAAAGAACCAAAAAAACATGTAACTGTTGTTGGTAAACCATTACCGACTGATGTTGTTAAGTTATTGACAAACAAATCTGAATTACACGCTTGTCAGGCTTTTTTAATGGAAAACATCAAAGCGAAATCTTCTCTTTTAGATGAAATTAAAAAATCAAAAGCTGATATTTCATCTGTTCCGGTTCCAGAATCACCAAAGATGGATTATGTTACTTCTGTTCCAGAAGTTAATGAAGAATTTGGTTGGTCACAATTAAGTGTTGCCGAATTATCTGAATACATGGAAGCGGAAGCATATGCATCACACGTTGGTCAGTTTATTCATAAAGGTTCACAATTAGAGTTTTTAAGGAATGAATTACCAACAGTTCCACCTATCGAATGGATGACTATTAAAGATGGTGAAAAAACTGTTGTTAATATTGAAAAACATCATACATCTGAACAATTACTTTCGGTTCACGAAGAATTAGCTGCACTTCACAGACAATATGAACAAAAAGTGAATTATTTTAAAGCTAAGGTAAAGAATCTTACAACCGAAGAAAATGCTAGAATTGCTAAAATCAATGCCGATGCACAGAATGATGTTGAAAAAACAAATAAAGATAAACAGATGACATATGATACCGCTATTAAATCATTTAATGAAAAGGTGAGATCAATTCAAGCTGTATTTGAACAAGAACGTCAGGAAAAGATTAAAGAAGTGGCTGGAATGAGAATCAATATTGATACCAGATTTCAACCGACAATTGATTTTTTCCTTAATAAACTTTCTACGGAATAAAAAATAAGGATGGTGAATATGAAATGAAGCATAAGTTTTAATTTCATATTCTTTGTACTTGGTGATAAGTTCTTTATATATTTAAACTACGACATGGTATATTTCTCGAAAGGGAAATGTGTTCAAAAAACCGCCTTTTCTACAAAACCAAAGTTTTTTATGGATTTTCTCAAAAAATACCATAGGATTATGAGAGGTTGTGATATTTTTGATTAAGTATCAGTTAATTTTCATAATAAAAAGACTTGGATTTTGTCATTGTCTTTGAAGTAGAAGAGGGTCTTTGATTTTGACATTGATTTTGTTTTTATCTATACGACTTATCACCAAGTAACTTCTTTTTAATATATCTACAAAAAATGAAAGAATACAAAAGAAAAACGATAAAAAGTGAATTACCGTTTGATATTAAAAGATGACATTAATGAAGTTGTTCCAAAAGGATATATGTTATTTTATAATAATGGGTCTGATAATTTAGAAATAATTTCACCAGAAGATTGGAAAAAAGATAGTAGACATTGTTATAAAGTAAATTATGGTGTCCATGATTATTTACCTTATTCAAGTTATATTCCGGATTATTTGGATTATTCAAATTATGATCCAAAATTTTATTTAAATCGGAAATCTAATAATGAAATTTTATGTAAAACATTTTGTAGGGATCATTGTTCACCATCTGGTGTTAGAGTAGATGAAGATGTTAATTATTTTATTAAAAACACAAAAGGGTTTGAATTGGTATCAATGAGTTGTAGTAATAATTATGTTAAGAGAAAAGTTGGTGAATTTAGTAGAGATCAACATTTTTTTAACGTGGTAATTTTGTATAAAATAAATGAATAATAAAATGGAAGAAAAAACAGTAAGTTTAAAGTGGGATTTAGAAATAAAAAATTTTACTAAATTGAAAGAAGGTTTGCAATTTGGTGAAACACTTGAAAATCATTGTAGATTGTGTGTTTTATCTAATGGTCCAATATGTATGTACAGAGAAATTTGTCGAATCCCACAGGATGAAGTGTATATAAATAAAAAAATATCTTTGATTAAATAATTTTTTAATCGAAATATTTTACATATATTTAAGTTTAAATTCTTTAAAACAAAAACCTATGTTTATAGTATATCAATCAAATGTTGTAAATCTTAACAATATTGTTGAGTTTAAAATCGCTGGAACAAATACGGAAATTATTAGATTTGTTGGTAGTCAACAACAAGTGGATTTTTATTTCCAGAATCAAGAATTAGCAAAATTTATTTTTGATGAAATAATCAGAACTATACCTTTCGGTTATGATGTATTTGATTGTGACAACAAAATCAAATTTAGTGAACAATATGAAAAAAAATAAATAAATGGACACAACAATACAGAAATTATATATCGAAAAGAATAATCTTATCGATAGAAATGAAAAAATTGAATCCGCACTTGAATCTTTTCAGAAAGTTTGTGATTTTGATGAATTTAAAAACTTTGAAGATTCACCATTGGTATTAAAATTGAAAGGTGAAATGGTTAAAAATGGTGAAAATATAAAGAAATTTCGAACAGCTATCAAATCCTTTCAAGAAATATGTAAACATGATATGAAGTATGACGGTCACGATAGTCATAAAAATTATTATAAATGTTCGATTTGTGGATATGAAAATGATTATTGAAAAAATAGAAGAATATGAAAAGATACCACATGTTATTTCTAAAAAGAAAAAGAAAAAATTAAAGTGGAAGAAAAAGTATTTAAAATTGATAAAGAAATGGACAACGAAGAAAAATTAAAAAGAACCCTGATTGGAATGTGATAAACGAATATATTAAAACCAATTATCCTGTTAAATGTGATAATGGCACTCATTGTGACGCAATGAATTTTCATAATTGTATTGGATTTTGTAAATCTGGTGATTGAGATGAAAAAGGATAAAACTAAAATATCTGAAATAAAAATTGCTATTTTTACTTTGAACATAAGGTATTATCAAATGAGAATTGTTCAGGATCAACTTCATCGATATGATAATACAAATGATGAGAATGATAAAGTTCGAAAAGTTTTAATTAAATCGTTAAAGATTAATGAAGAACTATTTGATGAACAAGATAAAAAAGTTAATAAATTAATAATGAAAATAAAAAGAACGAAGAAACAAATAAATAAATTGGTTAAGAAAGCAATCAAAAACGATGGTATATTTTTTGGTGATACTTATGAAAATGGTATATACAATACTATTGAATGGATATTGGGTAAAACTAAAAGTAATCCGATGAATGGGGTTAAAATATTAAAAAGGAAAAATAAAAGAGATAAGAAAAAATATGAAAACTCTTGAACTTTATAAATTTGTTACAGAACATAATATTGAATATCACTGGAATAATGATGATGTGATTATGTTTGTTGATAATTATCTAATTAATGAATGGAATCAATTACTTGAATCTGGAATTACATATGATGATGGCGGGATTGAATGTCGAATGAAAGATGGTTATTTATGTTTTGATATGAAAAATATTTGTGAATATTTTGGAATAGAATTGAATAATGTATTTACCAAACAAAATTGGGATGAATAGTTATAATTTTGATGATCGTGTACGATCAATGGAACTAGTAAGGGATTTTTATATATGTCTTATTCATCTGAAAATAATTATGAAAAATTAGCTGAAATTGAAAATGATTTAGCTGAATTTGGAAATTATTTTGATAAGAAATATATTAATATCGATGAAAATAAAGTAATTGAAACCGAATTGGAAGAAAAAATTACTCCATTTTGGAAAAAATTTTTTAAGGATTTAAAATTATAAAACTATGGAATTTATTTATAAGAATGACGATATTAAAAGTGTAAGGGTTAAAAAATCTCTTGGTAAGATTGATTCGAGTATAATGAATAATATCAAAGGTAATTTTCTTCATAATAATTATTTAGAATATTTATCTTTTTGTTACTCGTCACATGATGGAATTGTTATTAAACCAGATTATATTTGGTACACTATTTTATGTGAAATCACGGTAATTATTAAAAACAAACCAGAATCTTTTCGAAGTGTATTTACTGATTCTGATAAGAAAAAGGAACTTTTAGTTTTTACTGATGATCCTATTAAAATGCCTGTTGATACTCTTATCGATGAAGTATTTAAACATATTCCATCAGAATTGAAAATGAAAGATGTCCTTTTAAATTTTTCAACTGTAACTGATTCTTCCAAATTTGGATTTTCAACAGCGTTTCTGGATGCGGTATCTCCATATTATAATTATAGTATGTATTTGTGTGGTTACAACAAAATAAAAGTATTAGGAACTTTGGATGATTATATTCTGATTAAAAGTGGTTTGGAACGTTTAAGTGACATCTTCAATGGTACAACTATGATTTCCTATATAGATCGATGTGTGTCTGTTATTGATGATGTAATAAAGAACTTCGAAGATAAAAATTTTTGGGGGGAAATATTTTCCATTAAAAATTGTGGTTCTGGACATCAGGAAGAGGTTGTTGGTTGGTTTTCTAAATTGTTTGATAAAAAACCAAGACCGGGATATGTTGGGAATTTCAATTCTCATATTTCAACTGTCGAATATGAAAATATAACAACAGGTCGTTCATTTATTATGTCATCTGGAATTTTGTCTAGTGTGATTGAAGATGAATATTTAGTTCCAGATTTCAATTTTTATATTAATGAAAAGGGTGAAAAGGTTGTGGAAAATGAATATGTTTTAATTGGTAGAAAAGGAAAATCATCTGATTTACCACCGGGGTATGTTTTAATGGGTAAAAAAAATTTTTGATATGGATGATATCAAAGGAATTAAAATAGAACGGTGTCATAATCACGCACGAATGTATGTTGAAAATGGATTAACTGATAAAGAAATTTTTCCAGTGTATTCAGCTTTATGTGATGAATTTAAAGATAAGTGTATTCAACCAGTATTGGTTTTTTATAGATGACCTAAATGTAATGGATGGGATGGTACTACATATATGCGATGTCATTGTCAAGGTTATCTCAGTCCAATTTGTGATACAAAATACGGGTATAAGGGGTTTTAAATATGAAAAAAATAGAATTAACGAACAAACAATTTGAATTGTTAAAGAAAATAAAAGATTAAGAAAAATTAAATGGAATTCACCAGATTATTATTGAAAAAATTATGACGAAATTTATAGCAAAACAAATAGCAAAGAAATATATTGAAAATCATCAACATGATGACATCAAAACAAATTTAATTCATAATACTATTCGTGGTATTGAATTCTACCAAGATGTTCCAATTTACATTATTCTGTATATTGTGTTATTTATATTATTTGTAATTGGAATTCCGGTTGGTGTGTTATTTCTAACTGATTATAGTATTTGGTGGACGATATTATCTTTTTTTGGCTGTTTCGTTGGTGGTATAATAATATCAATTAAATTGGCTAAATCATTTATTTTATCAGTTAAAAAAGAAATAGAAATTATTTTAAATAAATTTTCAGAAAATGGAAAAGGACGATAGAATTAAATTTTTACAATTTGCTTTATATCATAAACCGACCAAATTTTATGTTTTTTCTTCCGATGAGGGTGGTGACGGTTTTGGGGGTGATGAACCGTATTTAAATCAATCAAATGATTGGGAATGTCATTTTGATGATGGTTTTATTTTTTTGGAAAATGGTGATAAAGATAAATATCCAATCGATGAATTTGAAATTCATGAATTTGTATGTAAAATAAAAAGGGTTTATGGTTGGAATTTCAAAGAATTAGAAGAAAAAGATGAAGAATAATTTTTTTATTAATAAAAATTTAACTATATTTGATTATGAGTAAATATGTAAAAGAAATTTCTGTTCTTGAATGTTACTTCGTATGTCCATTCTTTTCATTAGAAGGAAATTTGATGGTATGTAAACATCCATATTTCGAAGATGAAGTAACTTCTAACTATGAAAATTTGATTATAACAAAAGATAATAGTAGAGGTAGGATTCCTGATAAATGTCCGTTGAAAAATGGTGATAAGGTGGAAATTTGTATGAGAGTTAAATTGGGAAGTGGAATGACAACAAAAATGTTTTAAAGAAGAATAATGTGATTTATTTCACACAATTAACATTTAATATGTGATTTATTTCACACAATTAACATTTAATATGTGATTTATGAGTTTAATAGAAATTTTGAAAATCAAAAAATAAAAATTATATGAAGAAAATAGTATTATTGTTATGTTTATTCGGTGTTGGGTTGTTATTTATCGTTGGTTTCCAAATAATAAAAATCACCCGTAATAAACCAGATGTTGTGGTTAAAAATGTACCAGAAGTGAAAATTGTTCCAAAGTTGAAAGTTGTTTTTGTTGTTTCAGATAAAAACATTGATTTTAACAAAATGGCGATTGATGAAATCATTGATGAAATTCAAAAGGATAGTATCTTACAAATAAAAAAATTGAGTCCCGAAATATATTTGAAACCACAAATAATTAAGGTATATAGAATTGAAGATATAACTTGTCCTTATCTCAAAAAGAGATTTATTTTAAACAATCCGGGGGAATTAGTATATGAATATAATGATAAAATTTTAATAAAATTGAAAGATGGTGTTATTAAAGTTTACCATAGTCACATAAATAAAATTTAAAAATAAAAATTATGAATAGTTCTCAGTTATATATCCCCAAAAAACTTAAAGTTGGATTTGTTAAACGTGATGATACCTACACTAAAAAATTAAACTCTTTGATAAGTCCACAAATGAAAAGGAAACTAGAAATTGAATCACTTGAAAAAGATTTAAAAAATGGTTAATAAAATAATAAAAAAAATTATTCCGGTTAACATCTGGGATGATTATTATGAAGATGGATATATTCCAGAAGGAAAAATTCAAGAAACATATATTTATGTCGAAGATCGCAAAATGGATGAAAATGATAGGAAAAAATATTTGGAATATTTATTGAATTATATCAATATAAATATCAAATATTTGGATGGTGTAAAAATGTGGATGTCGTATTATGATTCAAAGATTAAACATCCTAATATTCCAGAAGAATATCATTTCACCAGACCGGAAATAGGTGTTGAACATATGACTCACAAACAAAGGGAAAGGTTGGTGGATGATTTGGTTAAAGCTGATTTAAGTATAGATGGTTTGAAATATCATATTTATAGTGAATCTTAACATATAAAATAAAAACAATTAATTAATTTAAAAAAATGGAAACTATGATTAGTAAAAATGAAGTGATTAGTATTTTGGAGTCTTTACACAAGTTTAACAGGTTGGATGATACAACAGTTGATTTGATGTCTATTGAGTATGGTATCGATTGTAGACAGGTATGTAGTGAACAAGGAATAACTTATTTTATAACAGATTTATGATGAAAATTTTAATTGTTGAAGATGATGAATTGTCTTTAAACTTGTTGAAAATATATTTAAAAAAAATGAAAATAAGTGATGAAAATATATTTTCAACAGATTTTGGTGATGATGCTATTGAATTTTGTAAAAACAACGATGATATTTCTTTTGTTTTAATGGACATAAATTTAGGGATTGGTAGGGGTAAGGAAGGTAAGGATGGTAAGGAAGTCACAAAAGAAATATTAAAAAATAAATTTGTTCCTATTATTATGGTTACAGCACAAAGTTCCATAAACGATAGATTTAAATCATTAGAATGTGGTTGTTTGGAACATATAAGTAAACCAATGTCTTTTAAAATATTACATGATGTATTATTTAATTTAAAATTAATAAAAGAGTAAAAATATGAAAACAATACTTGAAAAAATGATGGGTGGGTCTTTAGAAGATCTGCAACAACAAATGATGAGTAATCAAAAAGAAATTGAAGATTACAAGGTAATATTAGGGAACACACATAGTATTGAAAATTTTAATTTAGAAGTAAATAAACTTATTAAATTGGGTTACATTCCAGTTGGACATTTGATTTTAACGGATGGTTATATCTGCAAAGAATTTATTAAATATAAAGAATAAATATGTACTGGAATCTACAATTAAGTAAAAATAAAAGTATTGAAACCCAAATAGAATTTGGTTGGAACAATTGTATTCCGTCAGAATGGTTTATTTTTGAATTTGGAACCAGAACAAAACAAGATCATGGTGGAATATATTTTTGTATTACTTTATTAAAAATATTTTCATTTGATATTAAACTCTATGATCATAGACATTGGGATGAAGAAAATGATAGATATTGTATATATGATGGTGAGGGATTTATTTAAAACTTTTTTTTATGAAAACTGAAATTTGGGTTAGTTTTAATTATGGTGCATGGTCACTGATTTTTTCAAAAATTTTTGAATTACCATTTACCCCATTTTATGGGTTGTATTTACTTGATACTGTTGATGATAATGAGAATGAAATTCATTTTGATAAAAACGATTATTGTGATACCTTAATAGAATTTGATGTGTTAGAAAATTCATTTTTAGTAAATATTAGAAATGTTTGGTTGCATCCAGTTATGGATGATGTTGTTGATGATATTATCAGTTTATTTTTAAATACTAAATGGGAAAGAGAAGATACAACCGATATAAAGGAATTAAAGGAATTAATGAATAGAAATGCTAATAAATTGTAGTTTTCTTAAATTCTGGTGAAGAGTAAATATTATATTTATCCGGAATTAATTTTATAAGATACAACCGATATAAAGGAATTAAAGGAATTAATGAATAGAAATGCTAATAAATTGTAGTTTTCTTAAATTCTGGTGAAGAGTAAATATATTTATCCGGAATTAATTTTATTTTATCATTAATTTTTGTTGTATATTTTTTACCTTTGCCTTTCTTGACATAAGCCAGAGTTAAATGAGAATGATATTCTGGATAATCGGAAGTATATTCAAAATTATCCCTTAATCTTTTATTCATTTTTTTAAGATCCTTCGATTTAATATCCATTTTAACAACATCATATTCTTCATTTTCGAAAAGTGATATGTTTTTAACATAAATATTATTCAATTCATCAAATGGTATCAAATATTCTTTTACCAAATTGGGTAAATCATCATCGTGATGTATCTTTTTATTCAACTATTAATAACTCTTCGGTTTGACTTTTAATTCTCAAAATAGAAAAAAGTCATCTTTTTTATTAATATATAAAATTAATAAATGATATTTGTAAAGAAACATAGAATCTATCCATCTAAAAATCAACAGGAAACAATAAATTTTTGGTTCAGGAAATGTAATTTATTGTACAACGCATCTATCGAAGAACGTGTTGATTATTATAAAGTTAAAGAAAAGTATTACTCATTGTACGATCAAAAGAAAGAATTGGTTGATATTAAACATTTTATGCCAGAATTTAATGATGTTCCAAATAAATCTTTACAGGAAATGATTTTTAGGTCAGACAAATCATTCAAATCGTTTTTTAAACGTAGCTGCAAAGGATTTCCGAAATATAGTTCAGCAAATAATTTAACTTCAATATTTTTTGTCAAAACAGATGTCAGAATTAAAAATAATAAATTGTTTCTACCGAAAATGAAGGAACCAATTAAATATAAAGAAGAAATCATACACGACTGGACTTCAATTAGATTGATAAGAAAAAATAAAAAATATTATTTAAATTTTACTTATGATGATGGAAAAATAAACGATGAAAAAATTGATTTAACGTACAGATCTTTTGATCTGGGATTAATGAACCTTTATGTTGATAATGAAGGGAACAAACAAATGAGATTTGATATTAAATTATACAAAAGATATCAAAAAAGAATTAAAGAATTAAGTCAGTCACTAGCTAAAAAAAATAATAAAAAATCAAACCGTAGAAAAAAAGTTAAAAAACAATTATCTAAAACTCACGAAAAACTCACCAATTCAAGGAAAGATTTTTTACATAAAGTCACCACTAACCTGATTAAAAAAACACCAGAATATAATTTGATAATTGGTGATATTAAAATACAAAATATAATCGATAAAACAATAAAAATTGATAAGGAAGATAAAAACAAAAGAAAATCCAATAAAAACTTGAGAAGAAGTTTCTATAACTCATCACTAAATATGTTTAAAAATATGATGGAATATAAAGGGTTGAAATTCAACAAAAATGTTGTTTTTGTTAATGAAGCATGGACATCGAAAACTTGTTTTAAATGCGGTTGGGTCAACCATAATTTGAAATTAAAAGATAGAACGTTTAAATGTTTTTGTGGTAACTGTATTGATCGTGATGAAAATTCTGCAATCAATATAGGAAATGTCTGGTTAGGACAATTTAATACTCCAGTAGGATTAAATTCGCATGAGTCAAATCGTGTAATAAAATGTAAATGTCTTTAAATGTCTTTAAATGTCTATATTTTATATAACAGTAGTGTTGTGTGGGGATATTTACAATATCCGAAATCTTCGTGTTCTGGTTTATATAAATCTGTTTCATCAATAAATTGTTTGATTATTTTCAACCAATTATCAATTTCGAAGTTTATCATTATACAACCAAGTTCGGTTTGTTGTTTATATTTTTCGAATGTTAACATAAATCTATATATTTAATTAAACTTTTCATTTTATAAATTATATAACTTATATAACTAAAAAATAATTTATACTATGGAATTAACTGCATATTGTATGAAAACGAAACAAAAGAATGTTCCGTTTGTAGGAAAGCCGGAATTAATGAAAACATCGAAGGGTGGGTTTATTTTAAAAGGTCAAGATAAGGATGGTAATAAAATGAGTGCCATTGTTTCAAAAGAAACCGCCAATGAGGCAATTAAATTGAAATTGGTAATCGAAATTTAAAAAGAAACCCCCGAAATTTCGGGGGTTTTTTATGCGTGTTTGAAATTTATATTTTATTTACACCTGACCATATTATATTAATGGTTGATAGTCCATTTAAAATCGGAACATCATTATAGTAAAGCCCATTTTTATCATACCATCCACCTCTTAGTATAGCCAATTCATTTTTTTCTATTAAAATATCACCTTGAATTGGATCTATTCCAATTGTTTTATTTATATCATAACGATCTGGATTTACTGCCGTTGGATATAGATAATCATCCAATTGTGAAATATTTGTATTTGGAATATTTCTATTTTTATTTAATAGTGCTCTTTGTCTATGATAATCTTCATTTTTCTTTGATATGAATTCAATATTTACTGCATCAACACCCTCTATATTCTTAATTAATCGAATTATATCTGAACGAACAATTCTATCAAATCTATCATTATAAACAAAATAAGTGGATAATGATTGAATAATTGAATTTCTTAAATTATCTTCTAAAATATTAGAATTTCTTCTTATGTAAACATTTATAACATAAAAAGATAAAACCGGATCTAATATTTTAACTGATGTTGTAATACTCATTGTTCCCATCATTTTTAAATAATCTAAAGTTTTGGTTTTTTCATAGTCATCCAAATAAAATACATCTAATGGTATATTGAAATAATTATAATTTCCCTGAAAATAATTAATAACATTTGGTATCAAAAAAAGATACATAATATTGTCAAAAACATTTGGAAAATATGATTTCATACTTTCTCTCACTTTACTTATATCTACTACATTATTTCCGAATGTCATTGTAATAAAGTTGTCGATATATGAATTATTACTAGTGTTTGAGTCATCGAGTAAATTGAAAGCGTTTATCAGTGAGAATTTATTTTGTTTTTGTAATTGAAATATAAATTGTTCCGGTGTTGCCAATACGAAATTTCTAGATACATAAGGAATGATGGCTTTGGTCAACACTTTGCTTTCTTTATCACTTCCGAAATTAATATCATTTTCTATTGTTACATTAAATAAATTTTCCATATTTAATATATTTCCATCATTATCAACAACATCATCAATAAATGTAAAATCATTTGTTTTATTATTTAATATATTTCCATTTTTTCCATCTGATAAAAGATAACGAACTTCAATAATTGTACCAATATCTGGAACGAAACCATTATCACCAGTACCAAAATAAATATCGAGTCCACCATTAAATCCGGTCATTGAATAATATGCCAATTCATTTGGTAACATATCATAAAGATGAACTTTCTTATTAAGTAAAATACCATTATAAAATACCGCGAAATTAAAATTTTCTATATTTTGTGTTGTACTAATATTAACAGAAAAAGATTGTAATTTAAGACCTTGACCTGTAAAATTTTGAGTTTCATATTTTCCTTGGGTGATATTAAATAATATTGATGAATCGGGCATGATTTCAAAAATAGTATATTCTGAACCCAAAACAATATTATAATATAAAGAATTTGATTTATTTTTAATTGATGTTCTATCATAAACTTTTATTTTAGAACCAGCAATTTCTTGTGTAATATCAATTCCCATTTTGAGTTTTAATTTAATAGTTCCAGTTGCTGATATTGGTCTGGTCGGATTATTTCCGGAAATACGAGAAAGATTACCAATAACACGATCATCTGTCGCTGTATCTATTGATAATTGATTTATAGCATTTTTTGCATATAAAATTGAATGTGAATAGAGTTCTTCATTTGTGTTTATAACTTGACCATATGGTGATGCGTTTGAAAATACAATATCAGATTTATTCTGAGTTGTTTTAAGCCATGTAGTAATTTGTGTTACTAGGTCTTGGTATTTTGTTGAAAGAAAATTAAAAACTGAGTTTGTTGCCATCAAATATTATTATTTTATTTTACAATCCATAATTCGCTTCTATTTCACGAACAATATCGAATGTTTTTTCATCTGGTGGTTGAATAGAATCAATTGTCGATATAAAACCAACATATTTAAATATTTCAATTAATTTTTTTGGTGTAATATCTGGAATTTTTTTTGTTATGTATCTGTATAAAGAATCATATTGTTTAGGTTCTAATGTTCCTAAATCACCAAATCTTCTATTTAAAAGTGATATTAATTTTTCTTTTGTTAAAACATCATCTACATTTTCATTTAATACAAATTCTTTTATGTGTTTCATCTTTATTTATTATTTTTTATATTAGTCCGTATGAATATGTCATTGAACCGATCAGTTCCATAGATTCTTCAGATATATTATTATCGTTTGCACCATTCCATATTATTTCCATAAATTTTTTTTCATCTATTTGAAAATATTCTGCCAACTCTTGTATTTTGGTTCTAGCACCTTCGAAATATGGATCAATCATTTTTTTATCTTCCAATATAAGCTCTTTTATGTGTTTCATATTTCTATATATTAATTTTACTTTCGTATGTTATCCTTGATCGTTTCACCAATCGTTTGTATTAATGTACTTAAATTTGGTTTATTCACTTCAATTTTCTTTCCAAAAATATCAAAAGACAATCTGAAATTATTTTCACCAGTTCTTTTTATATTTAATGTCATTTCATTTTTTTCATTTAATGTTATTGAAAATTCAAAATATAATTTTTTACTTGGTAAAGTTTTCATCTTTGGATCAAATTTAAATCCGGTAACAGAAATATCCTTTATTTTATTATCATAAAACCATTCATTTATGGAATGTTCCGGTTTTTTAATTAATTCAGATAAAGCCTTAATATCATCACCGAATTTATTATTTGTGATAATATCTATCAATTTGTTTTTAAAATCATTTATATTCGTTATTTGTTCTTCTCTGTAAGAGGTATTATCTTTAATATTTGGATTTGGTAAAGTATATAAATATTCAAATGTGTTTCTTATTAAATACATTTTTTTATCATCAACATGAAATACTAATTTAGTATAAATAACAATTTGATTGGGTGAAAATAATTTATTAATAGAAATGATGAGCATCAATCCATTCTCACCATTTTCATAAACCGAATCGGTTGATAGAACATCGTCTTGTTTAAAGACTTCTTTTATTGTATTATAAACATCCTGAATGGATATTTTATTTTCATTTTGTTCTTTTATAAATTGAATGTATGATTTCATCCCTTTTCTTCTTTTTGTTGTTTTTTAGTTAACATTCTGAAAGTCAATATCTTTTTGCTATTAATTGTTGGTTGTCCCCTGTCATCCTTTCCAATTTTTTTAACTTTTGTTTTTACATTTCTAAATCTACCTTTTAAAATAGTATCACCTACTTTAATTGGAATAGATATATTTTCGTTTACAAATTCTAAAAAAGTTTTCATTTTTAATACAGTCCTTTTATTTCATTGGTTATAAAATCTTTACTTATTAAATATCTATGATTTACATCTGAATAATCAGATTCATCAATTCTGGTAACTGTTATTTTTATACCTTTATAATAATGTATTTTTGGTGTTCCTGCTAATTTTAAACCCAAATTGTCCATATTTGTTGTTTGTAAATATAATTGTTTCCCTATTAAACATTTAATATAATATAATCCAGAATAATCTACTAATTGTTGAGTTTCTCCGGATAACAGATAGAAATCTTCTATATAAACCCAATCATTAATATAAAATAAAGCTTGATCGACATCGATTCTAATGGTGCCTGAACAAGTAATTCCGGTAGTTCCAGCTAATGTTGAACCTGTTTCGAAAAAATTTACAAATGTTGATAATGAATAATAATAAGAATTATTATATGTATACCCACTACTAGTATATGTAACATCAACAGGTGTATCGATATTACCTAACAACAATGTTTCTTTTCTAACAGTTGGTGTACCGTCATAAAACATTAAATTTAAATTCATTTTATTTGAATATGATGCCGTATCGGGTCTGATTATCAAATCAACAGATTGTTTATAACTTAAATCTTTATCAAAAGCAACATTTAATGTTAATCCACTATTTTCAACTATTAAATCATTATAAATATTAACTAAAAATTTACCAGACTCTGGAACCGGAACCATATATGAAACTGTTGTTAGACTAGTTGCTGCTGTAGTTGATGTTCCGTTTAATTGTGCTATTTTTGCCAAATTATAAGACGCAATATCAGTCACTTTATAATTATAAATTTCATTATAATCTACTTGTTTTGCATCTAACATAATCAACGGATAATTTTTAGTATAATCCATTCTTATTTTAACAGATTCAGAATCTGCAAATTGATTGGTTTGATATAATCTTAAAAGAGAATCCATATTAACTAAACTACGTTTTAATTCATTAATATCAGTTTGTGAATATAATAATGATTTTAATTTAACAATTTCTTGATTCATATTAATAAATTGAGACATCACATTTGAATATTGTTCGGATAATCTCACATAATTACTCATGACATTGTTATATAAATCAAAACTAAAAGCATTATAAATACTTGTTGGATCATAACGTAGTGGTAGCATATCATTATCAACTTTAAAATCTAGATTTAAATTATAAATATAACTGTAACCATCTTGATTTTCATTTGATACTAATTTTCTAGTGGTTGTTATTGTTCTATCGTTATCCGATCCGAAATCATTATCTGGATTATCTAATATTTCGATTCCATATAAATTTGTATATTGATTATTGTTCGTTTTATCTATTATAGTATAATACCAAAGAATTGCATTAAATTCAAAATCTGATGGTGAATTACCATCAATTGATAAACTATCAAAATCATCAAAATTATTAATAACTTGTCCGGGTTGTTGTGATTTATAATAATGTTGAATGTTAAAATCTAGTCCCAATCCATCTATATTATTTGAATTGAATTCTTCCAAATTTTCAACATAATCATCTGGTGCTAGACCTACATTATTAACTCTTAAAACCCCATAATAATTTCCAGAATATCTCAAAGAATCACCAGTAGACATTTTATATGTTTTATCATATGTATCGAAATATCCATAATATGAACCCGGATAATTAGCTGGGTCGGTTCTAATTGGTGATGCTAAATTTTCAGAACCTAAAATTTCATCTTGTATTTGTTCATCCAAAATAGGTATTTCTAAACTGGGATAAAAATTGGAATTTGAACTGGTTCTAAATAATACAGTTGGGGATTGTCCAGCGTGTGATGGTATCATTGCTGAAAATTCAGTAAAAAATTGCTGTTGAGCCTTTACTTTTGATGTGTATTGAATTTCACCAATATATTGAACAAGTTTATGATATTGTAGGTAACAAACACCAGAATAAGTGCCAATATCAGTCCAAGATAAATCTAATGTAATTGTTGTTGATGGTAAGTTGTAATCAAATATAACATTTGTAATGGTATGAGTAGTTCCAGTTAAAATTCCATCACCATCAACAGATCCAATTATAGTACTTCCAGTTGTGATATAAATAATATCACCAATTTTAAATTTTGTTATTTGATTAATGTATAATTCTGCATGTGAGTTATATGTATCTATTGTACAATTATAATTTCTAATTTCTCTCTCCTTCCAAAGATATTTTCTGAAATAATCCTGATTAGAAATAGTAGATGCGTTTGGGTTATCAAAATTTGGTAAATTTTTATCCCAGTCTATTTTATGTTCCGCTGGTTCTAAATCTAGTATATTATTCTTTTTACACCATTTCCAAAATATTTCTTCGGTGGGTGTTTGATATTCTTTTGGATTATAAAAATCTTTATTTGATGAAATCCTCGTTTCACGAAATTCGGCATCTTGATTCGCTATATAATTTCTAATCGATTCAACCAATTGTTCCGAATATTTTATTGGATAATTAGTATTTGGATCAAAATTGTACATGTTTACACCGGGATGATTATCAACATCCATAACTGATAATTTGGTAAAGTCTAATACTTTTCCACTACTGGTTGGTATATTGAGTAATACGAATTTTGACATATACATATCCATATCATCTTGAAAGGGATAAATATTCATATCATTGGAACTTGATGGGAATGATATAAAAGATGTACCTTTATTTCTTAAAAATTTATACAATGGGCAACTGGCCATATTATTAATTGTTTTTCTTTTATATATTAAAACTTTAACAGTATAAAAATTTTTTATTTCACAAAATAGTTGTAATTTTGTATTGTCAAACCAAAAATATAAATATGAAAACCATTATTTATAATATGAGAGTAAAAAAGGTGGATACCGATGATAGTACCACGTGGGTTGAAGAAATGAAATATGTTGTTGATGATGACATGACATGTGAAAAACATGCACAATCAATTATCGATTTTTTCAATAGTTCATTAAGACCATATGAACATCCAAGGGTTTTGGTGTCTGTTGTTGAAACCGAAAATAAAGCAACACTTTCTCACAATTGGGTAAAACACAGTCTTGTCACAGAAAAGGGTGGGTATGATGTTTACAAGTGTACCCAATGTGAAGCAACTGGAAAACGTTTTGGTTTAAGTTCGGGTATTACTCCCGATTGGAAATTCACTGAAAAATGTAAATAAAGAATGAAAAAATTTAAATTAGAAAAGGGGTTTGTAAATAGACTAACCGATATCACTGGTAGATCAATTGGACAAACCCAATTCCTTTTCGAATTGTGTGATTTTAATTTGAATAAATTAATCGAATTGGAAATAAAAATAAAAACCAATTTGATTTGTTATTGTCCCGGCAATAGGGTGGAGTTGGGTCGAATTTTGAGTTTAAAAAACGGTAATTATAAATTCAAACTCAATTGGTTGATGTGTAAACCATTAGTTAGAATTAAAGATATTCCACAACTATCCGGTTTGATTTCAATGGAACTTGAAGAAAATCGTTGTCGTTGTTGCTGGAACAGGAAATATAAATCACAATGGGGAATACATTGGAATAAAAATGAACTTACAAAATGGATACAAAACAAAGGTGGTCTTCCTAATTTTTGGAATGATAAAGATTTATTTGAAATTTCAATTTTTGAAGTCAGTAAAGATGAATTAATTTGGTTTGATGAGAAAAAACTTCTTGAATTTGAACATGATGAAAAATTTCCAAATTTTTGGAAATAAATTAATATATAAAAATAAAAATTCATCATGAAAAATTTACAAAGTTTTGAAATATTCGAAGGTTTGAAAAAATCAAAACCGAAATTATCACCAGCTGATGAAAAATTTATCGCTAAATTTTTGAAAGATAAATTGAATTTCAGTATAGAAACTATAACCAGAACAAATAAATTTACTGGTGAAAAAGTTGAATTGGATCCTATTTGTGCAGCGGTTTATGATTTTGTAATGGATTTATATGATGCGATGAATATTGGTGAAATCGCTATTAAACGTGTACATCCAGATTTAAAATCTACGAATGCTGTTCAAAATTTTGATAGGGCTAGGTATATTATGATGAAATTAGATTCTGAAGCTTATATGAAATTATTAGATTGATCATCTAGATTTTCTGGATTATCATCTGTTTCTTCTGAGTTTGGTATTTCTTCTAATGGATCTTCATCATCATGATATCCGGTATATAAATAATTTTCATATTCTTCATCATCAAAATTTTCAAAATTTCTTTGTTTTGAAAAAATAACTAAATCTTCATCAAAAATCATTTCTTCTATAATTTCAATATTATCATTTTTTGCATGTTTTTGGAGTTTTTGAATAAAACTATCATAATCCGGATCATCGTGATTAAAATTTAAAATATAATTTTTTATTTCTTCTTCATCCCCTTGTTCGAGTAAATGTTTTAGAACATATAAATAATGTTTTTCGTTTTCGTTTCTAATTATCAAAGTCATAATGTTTTTTATTTTATATATTCATATTGTTTATATTGTTTTAAAAACTTTTAATAAAAAAAAATCTATTAATAAAAAATTAATCATCAGAAATGAAATTTAGTATTGTAACTTCCTTTTATAATGAATCAGAAGATTTAATAAATGAATGTTGTCAAAGTGTTTTATCTCAAACTTATTCAAATTTTGAATGGATAATAACCGATGATTTTAGTCAAAATGAAAATACGACAAAATTAGTTAAATCATTACCAGAAAGAGATAAAAGAATAAAATATGTTGAACAAACAAAAAAGAAAGAAATTTGGTGGAACCCACAAACGTATGCAAATGGTGATGTTGTTGTAACGGTTGATGGTGATGATCATATGTTCCCGAAAGTTTTAGAAGTTTATAATTATTTTTATAATAAATATCCAGATGTCATTTGTATGACAACTGAAATAAAAAATTATAAAAACAAAGTATATTGTGGATCAATTTATTTAAATTATAATAATTATGATAATCATTTAAACCACGTATTAAACATTAAACACGACCCAAATATACCAACACATGGATTAAATGTAATGTTTAGTCACGGATATAACAGATCTTGGAGAAACATAAATGGCTTAGATTTTAAAGGTGATTTAGATGATAGATTAATAATAGTTGATTATTTACAATTGACAAAATTAGAAGAATATGGTAAAATTCTACATATTCCTAGGGCTCTATATGGTTACAATACAAGAGATGAGTCAATAAGTAGGACATCAGATTTACATAATAATAAAAATTTAAGAACCGAAGAAATCAATCAATCAATTATTGATAGGAGGAAAAATAAAAAAATAAATAGTATAAAAAGAATTTTTAATGAAATTTTTATTGAAAGCAATGCCTTTTTTGATTGTGGGATAAGTACAGAATCAACAACTAAAAAATTATCATTTATAACACCTGATATTTTAAGTCCATCAAAAAAAGAACAAATAACAGAATTATATTTCGATCACGATATTTATTTCAATGAATATTTTGATGATATTGATTATTATCTTATTCAATTTAATTCACCAGAACAATATGATAGTTTTTTTTCCATTTATGAAAATATAAAAAAATATATTGGAAAAAAAGAAGTTATGTTTCAGATAACTTATAAATATATAGACGATAATAAAAATGATTTATTTTTGAAAATTAAAAATTTTTTAGAACAAATTCATATTGTGGGTTGGTTCGATTTTGATAATCGATATCTTACATTAAAATTATATTAAAAATATGAATAATAACATTATCGTATTAATGAACGATTATAAAGAATTTAAATTTAATTCTAATGTAATAGAATCATTGAGATTCGCATCAAATAGATGGGGATGTACATTTTGTGAAATTACGAAATTACAAGAACCTTTCATAAATGAAAAACTTACCATTTCTGCCAAATTATTATGGAACAGATTATTAATTATGGAAAATTTTATTAATTATGATAAAGTTTTATGTATAGATACAGACGTAATAATTAATTCTAAATCACCTAATATATTTGAAGAATTGGATAGTGATAGTGATTTGGCTGTAGTATTAGATGGTAATCCGGGTAGATTTAAAAACGATTTCTTTATTAAATCATTTGTCAATACTATTTTAAATATAAATATTGAAGTGTATAGTAAAAATATACCAAATTTTAATTTCGAAGAATATAGTAATAAATATTTTAATGGTGTTGTATTGTTTAATCCAAAAAATATTAAGGAAAATATTCAAAAATTTAAAAATTTTATTTTAAATAATAATGAAATTTTAAATTTATTATTTCAAAATGGAAATTTTGTTGATCAGAATTTACCAAACGCTTGGTTTACATCATCACCGGAAATAAAAATAAAATATATTAAAAATGAATGGAATTGGATAGCACCAGATATAGAACAAGAATATGATATGTTTTTGGGACCAATGATTCCTTGGATATATCATTTTTGTGGAACAAATTTATCCAAAGAAAGGTTGGAAAGTTATGATAGATGGAAGTGATTTGGTTGGAGATTCCAGACAGTTTAATAATTTATGTGTTTTTTGATGTTTTTTCTATTTCATCCCTACATTCAACCAATTGTTTTTCAGATAAATAATCAGTATGAACAAATGAAACATATGAACCTATTTTACTTTTATAAAAATTTGAATTTTTTAGAAAATCAATATTTCTGATATATAAATTATCACCATTCTTTTCAAATTTTAAAAAATCATCTGATATTTTTATTGAATTGTTGAAATAATTAGAACCGGGATAAACGGAAATAATGGTGGTATCTGTTTCATCTGGTTTTACTTTTTGTAACCAATTTATTGTATCTTTTATGGTATTATATGATTCACCAGCATGTCCAACTGACATTAATGCTTTTACTTTTAAACCATTTTTTCTAGCTATATCAAAACATTTTGTATTATCATCAACATTACACCCTTTGTTTATATTTTTTAAAATTCTATCAGAACCAGATTCAAATCCAACAAGTAACCATCTAAATCCAGCTTCATACATTAATTTCGCTTGTTCATCAGTTAATAAATCACTTCTGGTAAAACCCCTCAAATTAAAATCAACACTATTTTTGTTTTGATATTCAATTAATTTGATTAATAATTCATGAAATCTTGTTTTATTTAAATTTAGTTCATCATCATAAAACATAAAACCAGTATAATTATATTTTTTGTACAAAAAATCAATTTCTTTAATTATATTTTCAACACTTCTATGTCTTATTTTATTAAATGATTTAGAATTTCTTCCGGAACAAAATTCACATTTATATGGACATCCCATTTGGGATATAATATTTATGGATTTCTTACCATCTATTTCATATTTATAACTATTAATATCTAGAAAATTTCTATCTATTTCTATTTCATCATATTTTTCATTGGATAAAAATAAATCAGTTGATAATTCAGAATTTATAATTTTTTCATTGGATAGAATTGCATTAAATATCGAAAATTCACCATCACCAATTACAATTGTATCAACATATTTTAACACTTCTTTAACATGATTTGAACATATTTCTTGAATATCTTTTGTTGCTTTATGAGTGGATGAATTCATTAATGTTATGTGAGGACCACCCAATATTATTTTCAATTTATATTTTAGTTTAATATATTTACAAAAATCAAATACCAAACTTATTTGTGGTGTGGTTGCAGTAATACAAATAATATCCAGTGAATTTTTTTTTATGAAATCATCCAACAACAAATAATAATCATTTTGATTTGATAAATCCAGAAAGAAAACTTTATTTGTGTATTTTTTCAATGATGTAGCAACCCTTAATATTCCCAATGACATAAAAACTCTTTGGTCTATTAGGAATGGTGATGGTGGGTTTATGAAACCAATATTAAAATTCTTTAAATTGTCTAAATTCATTGTTTCAATATTATTTCCATATATACAAAGCATTATCATTTATGAAACCTTCACAATATGACATTTCTATATTGTAATTTGGAAACACCAATAATAATAAATTTTTGTAAATTTTTATTTTTTTCTCTAATATCGTATTACCTATCACGAAATATTTAGGTATATCGATTTTATTTAATATATCACCAATTCTCATTAAAACTTCTTTTTCTTCTTTTAATCCAGTTAATTCTTCATAATTAATATCATTTATATCATATTTACTTAATGTAAATGATATACTCCATACAAAATCTGATGAAATTTTATTATTGAAATTTTTTATGGGAACTAAATCTATTCTATATTCATTACCAGAATTTGTTTCAAACCATATTTGAAACCCATTTGGATCTTGATAATTTGTATATTTTTTATCAAATGTTTTATTTTGTATTTTATATTGTGTATCATTATATAACTTATCAAAAGATTCTATTATTGATTTTTCTTTGAATTTTTCAAAAGTGTAAATTTTGATAAATTTATCTATTCTATCAGTTTTGTGTTCTTTAATGTAATCAATATAAGTTTTGTTTGATACAATTAGATGTTTTGTTTTTATCACTTATTCTATTTTATTTTTAAATATTCTTTCAATAAATTTTCAATCAAAACAGATTTGGTTATCTCCTTTTCTTCAATCACTTCTTCTAATAATTTATTTATCTTTTTATTTATTGTTATAGAACATTTTACCCTCTTATCTTCTTCTGGAATTTTATGTCTCATAATTGTTTTCCTTTATTTATTATAATTTATATATAAAGTTTTTAAAATCATAAATAAAGTATAAATAGACCCACTTAATATTTATATATAAAGATAAAAAAAGTATATGAAAACCAAAAGAGGAATACGAAAACAAAATGTATCAATTACACTAGACCCAAAAATTTATAAATTATTAATGGAAGAAACAAATAACAATTCCAAATTAATTGAATGGTTACTACTAAACTATTTTCAGAAAATTGGAAAAAATACTAATGATATAATGATATGATAGGAATAAAATTAACTGTTGATGATTTTATTAACAGATCATCAAAAATTCATAATAATAAATATGATTATTCATTGGTTGATTATAAAAACAATTGTACTAAAGTAAAAATAATATGTCCGATTCATGGAATTTTCGAACAAATACCAAGTAGTCATTTATGTAAAGTGGGATGTCCAAAATGTTCGGGTAAAAATAAAACTAATGAAGAATTAATTTTAGAATTAAAAAATGTTCAAGGAGATAGATATGATTATTCTTTGGTTGATTATATTAACCAAAATACAAAAATAAAAATTATATGTCGAATTCATGGTATTTTTGAACAACATTTTTATTCTCATCGAAAAGGAAATGGGTGTCCATACTGTAATAAATATAAAGAATCAACAACTGAAGAATTTATTAAAAAAGCTAAAAATATTCATGGTGATAAATATGATTATAGTTTAGTAAATTATAAACATAGTCATAAAAAAGTAAAAATTATATGTTCTAAACATGGTATATTTGAACAATTACCAAGTAATCATATTTTTTACGGGGGTTGTTCAAAATGTGTCGGAAGAAATAAAACAAATGAAGAATTAATTTTAGAATTAAAAAACACTCATGAGAATAGATATGATTATTCTTTGGTGAATTATGTTAATTTTGGTACTAAAATAAAAATTATATGTCACTTACATGGTATTTTTGAGCAACTTTTTTATTCACATAGAAGAGGTTATGGGTGTCCCGATTGTAGTAAAAGTAAAAAATCAACAACAGAAGAGTTTATTAAAAAAGCTAAAAATATTCATGGTGATAAATATGATTACAGTTTAGTAAATTATAAGCATAGTCATGAAAAAGTAAAAATTATATGTCCGAAACATGGTGTTTTTGAACAAAAACCAATTAATCATTTTACGAGTTTAGGTTGTACATTATGTAATGAAAGTAAAGGTGAAAGAGAAATTAGTAAAATATTAACAAAAAATTTAATATTTTTCGAAAGACAAAAAAAATTTTCAAATTGTAAAAACATAAAATGTTTATCTTTTGATTTTTATTTACCAGAATATAATTTATGTATAGAATTTAATGGTCAACAACATTATAATTCGTATAATTATTTTGGTGGTGTAGAAAAATTAAAATGTGTTCAGAAAAATGATAATATAAAAATTAAATTCTGTAAATCGAACAAAATCGATTTATTAATTATTAAATATGATGAAAATATTATAGAAAAATTAAAAAATTGTTGTGAAATTCATACGTCCATATTTTGATAATGACAAACTATATAGCTGGGATTTTTTTCTAATTTTTTAAATTTCAATCCCAATGCATTTAATTTAAGTACAAAAATAAAATCGTGTCCATAACCATTTGAAAATCTGATACTTGTACCATTTTTTAATAATTTTGGATTTTTTAAAGATATTGATGATGTTCCTATACTTCCATATCTAGGTTCAACAATTCTGGTAAATGTTTTTGTAAATTCTTTATTAAGTACCATATAATCATTATAATATATAAAATCCCATTGATTTGTATCAAATTGATCGGCAATAATTTGTAAATGATTCTTTCCTAAGCAATCATCGGCATCTAAAAATGTAACAATTTCACCATCACATTCATTAAAAGCAACATTTCTCATTTCACCCGAATAAGGTGGTTGTTTTGGAATGGGTATAATTTTTATATTATCGTATTGAGTAAAATTTTCGTGGTAAAGTTGTATTGTTAATTGGCATCCATCAGCAATTACAATCAACTCCTTGTCTATATGTGTTTGATTTAAAAATGATTTTACTGCTCTTATAAATTTTTGTCCTTGATTAGTTTTATTCGGCATGTTCAGGAAACTCGCCATAATTACACTGATTTTCATTGTATTTTAATTATTTTTACAAATTATCTTTGAATATTTCTATATTTTTTGGACTTATGTTATCATAAGTATAAAACCCTTTATCATAATTCGGATCACTATGAATAATCATTTTATCATTTAGTTTAACTTTATATAAGACATAATTTCTATTTAAATTGTTTATTTTATCATTCAATTTTAAACTTTTTAATAATTCTTCATAATCGTTTGAATCGTAAAATAGGTATAATCTATCTGGATGTTTTGTTTTTCTATTGTATGATTTAGGACACAATCCATCTTTCGATATTTTTTCTTTTTTGTTTTCTGGTGAAAGATGATAAGCAAAATTTGGAACATCTAAATCGTTTTTGTATAAACCATCTTCATATTTGGCTTCAAATCTTATTTTAATACTTAAATATTTATTTGATAAATATTTTTCATCAAAAACAAAACCATTGGTTCCAATATTATTTTTAACCCAAATGAAAGATGGATAATAACCAAGTAAATTTTGATTAATATCAATTATATATTTTAATAAATCGTTATTTAATTCATTCGAATTTAAAATTTCCAAATCATAAACAAACTTAGATTTAATATTTAATTTATATTCTTTAACACCGATAGAATTTAACTCTATATCTAAATTATCTTGATATTTTTCAATATTATGTGTATATATTAGACCTTCTTTTATTTGTTGAACATAATCATTATAATTCAATATTTTCTTCAATTAGTATTTTACTTAATTTTTCGAATCTTTCTTGATTCATCTTATATTCAAAATTATATGCCATTTTCTTAATTTCACCTTGTAATAAATTTTCATCAATATGTTTTAAAAGTTTATATTCACCTTTTTTATTTGTTTTTTCTAAAAAACCAGATAAAACCAACCAATTTCTATAATTATCAACAGTAGTATTACCACCACCTTTTTCATCTGTTGAAGATAATATATCTTGTCTATAAATAACACTACCTATTTTTTGTCTATTTATATATTCGATAAACAGAGTCCATTTATTTTTCATTTCATTTGTATTAAATGGTAATACTTTTGTTGAAAATTTTTTTTATATAAATATTGTTTGTAAATTTGTACATTGAAAATATAAATATTGAGGGGAATATAAATGAAACTGACAATCGATAATAAAGAAGTTCCAGATAGGTGTTGGTATGTCACTATAATTCATAAACTTTACACCTTTTCTATCAGGCAACATTACATAATCTCTTGCCTTAATCTCTCTTTCAGATATAAAATAGAGATTGATAGACGATTTAATAATAGGACTTGTAGTACTACATACAAGTATTATTACTTTACATTTAAGTTTGTCTTTATTTTCCATTTCGGTTTTGTTTGATTAGATTACAAAATTACGAATATTTTCCAGAATAAAAAAATAATATATAAATAGAAAAATAAATTTAATTTTATGAAACATTTACAAAGTTTTCAATTATTTGAAGGTTCATCAACCGATACAAAAGAATTAATAGCAACAAATCAATCAAGTTATTCATTTTCACATGATGATATGGCTAGTGATACATACTTAAAAAGAATAGCAAAAATTATTTTGGATGGTGATAATTTGTGGTTGGAAATTCGTGAAACTGGTTCAATAACTGGTCCTTATGAAAGACCTGAAAACGCAAAAATAAACAAAGAATTAGTTTACCAAAACATTGGTAAAATATCTAAACCAGATTTAAATAAAGTTAGAACTTTATTAAAAGAACATAGTTTCGATAGAACTAATCGTAGGTTTGCATCAGGATTTAAAGCACAATGGAAAGATTTAGATGATAATGATGGAACTTTAAGTGATATTATTAACAAATTCAAAGAAAAAAAAGGTATGAAAACATCACCCACAATTTCAGCTTCCATAAATAGAGAAGATATTATTCAAGAAATTGGCTACGAAATTCAACAAATGCCAGATGAACAATTACAACAATTAAAAAAATTAATCCAATCTTCAAAAAATTGGAAATATAAGTTTGAAGAAGGTTGGAAACCAAAAAGTGAAGGTGTTGGTGGATTTAAAATAGTAAATTATTCTGATAAATCTGTCGCAGTATTTGGTGATACTAAACCTATTAAGGATCAATTAAAACATATGGGTGGTAGATTTAATCCATTTTTAGTTAATCCTGATACTGGTCAAAAAGAAGCTGGTTGGGTATTTCCGGTAAGTAAATTAGCTGAATTAAAAAGTTTACAATAAATCTTATTTAGAATTGTTTGGCATAAATTCAATTTCTTCTTTGATAAAATATCCTAACACATCATATTCCTTTACCAAAAAGAAAATATTTTTTGTTTTTAACAAATTTAATCCAATATCGGTTGATACTTTTGTTATCACTTTTTCATCCAAACTTTTAATACAATAACCAGTATCACAACAATTTTTTGTAACCGTCACTTTAATCAGATAAACCTTATAATTGGTTGAATATTCAAATAAAGATGGAACACCCATCGCCATGAAAAAAATAAACGGGATTAAATAGATAATAAAAGTTCCGGTACTAATGATTTTCATTATAAGTCAGTATTTATTCTAATGTCCAATTCTTTACATATTTCATTAAATTTTTCATCAACTTTATTACCATTTTCCATTAGAAAATGTAACCCATCACTTCTAGATTTTGATGAAACACCATTTATCGTATATCTACTTGGAAAATCCATAAATATTTTGATCGATTCATTAACAAATTTATAAAATTCCCTTATGATAAGGGTTTTCTTTGCTTCATTTTCTGAAATCCACAACTTATCATGCAATCTTTCATTTGAAATGGAAGATTTCATTTGATACTTATTTCCTTTTTTCTTTATTTGAAGTCCCATAATTTTTTATTAAAGGTATGAAAAATAAGTTAAATAAAAAATTAAATTTCAAAATTTTTTATTTTATTTATAACAAAATTAGTTAAATTATATTTATTTTCATTGATTTCAGATTCCCATATATACATGACAATATATCCTTTTTTTTCCGCAAAATCTTTTTTAAATTCATCCTTAATCCACATATCTTTTGCTGTTCTAGTTCCAAATTTTTTATAATTTAATATATCATTTTCTTTGTATAATTTCGGATTAGCGTGCCAATAATCACCATTTACTTCAATAATCAATTTAATATCAATCAATAAAAAATCATAAAATCTTCGCATTTTTTCATTTTTTAAACAAAATTGAGTAGTATAAGAAATTCCCATTTCATTTAAAATTTCTTGAATTCTGGTTTCTAATTTCGAAATATTATATCCCTTAATGTTGTTTTTATATGCTTTATCACTATGAATTGAATTTTTTAACCACAAATTTTTATTTTCATCTGTTAAATTACTCCACACTTTTTTTGATAAATTTGATTGCAATTCAGAATATGTTACACCATATTTTTCTTTAATAGTTTTTTCGACAATATCCATATAATTTTTCACTTTTCGGATATTATTAACACCAAATCTATCAACACATGTTTGTTCCCTTTTTCTTTTAAACTCATCTACTCTTGATGGATTGTCGGTATTGTATCTTTCCATCATAGTTTTCAAAAATTTTCCCTTACTTATTTTTATAGAACTTTCACTAATATTTCTTTTTCTGATATTAAAATAATCTAATAAAAATAAAATTGATTTAAAATCAATACCATATTCTTTTTTAAGAACTGGTAAACTTTTCAAATTTGTTTCATATTCTTCTTTTAAAAAATTAAAATCAGAAATTTTCGAAAAATTAAAATGTATAAATTTATATTTAATAAATCTTTTATCAGAAAATCCATTTTTTACACCACAATAATAAATATGATTACTATCACATGGATTTAAATCTTTTTCACAAAAAGGACATTTTCTCACTTTTTCTTTTTCTTTTTCTTTTTATATATTAAAAAGAAAAAGTGAAAAATATCTATTTTTACCTATTTTTCTGTATATTAATACTTACCTTTATCATAAGTTCTAGCCTTCACTTTAAATGATAATCTTCCAAAACCAGATCTTTCTAACGTAGATGTTAAATCGGGATTTATAGCAACAAACACCCATCCTTCTGATATGAATTTTCCGGTTGAATTTTCAAAAGTGGTTTTGTAATTATCAACAGATTCAATCAATTCATCTAAATTTTCTGGTAATTCGAAATTTGTAAAAATTATTGGTACAGTTACCAAATTCATTTCATTAATCATTTCAATAAATATTGGGTATTGAAAATATAATTGTTTATCAATATCAAATCCGGCAAAAAATCTAACTGTTTGACCCTTTAAATTGTAAATATTACTTTGAATTCCTTCACCAATTAATTCGCCTTGTAAATTGAAGTTTTTCAATCTATGTTTTTCAGCATATGATCTCATTTTTTCTTCAATTTTCAATTTACGAGCCACTTTCCAAAAGGAATTTTTTTCATTTTCAATTAAATTAGTTCCTCTAGAGCACACCCCAAATTCACCATTATCAATATAAAAATTTGAACTCGAACCTTCCAATTTTTCCGTTACAATATATTTATAATTTTTTAAAATTTGGTAAGCATCAACCAAATTTTCAATTCTTTCTTCATCAGATGTTAATTGATTGTATGGAAATCCACCTTTTGCATCACCACTCAAATTTGCAGGTTCCGGTTCTTGATATTGCACTACACCCAATAAATCAGTTAAGTCCATACCTTCATGTAATTCAAAGGTATTTAAATCAACAATATTACTTAAAATATCAATTGGAAATACAATACCTTGGGAAATTGTTCCTTTGATACGTTGAGTTTTTATAATAAATTTTTTGGATCTTAAAAATTCAAATTCCGGTCTGGTATTTAAACTACCAATTTCAAGAATTCTTTCCTGAATAGTTTCTTTTTCCGGGGATTTTGGTTGTTTGGATAACTTCTTAACCAAAGTTTTCATTTCTTCCTGAAGTTCTTCTGGAATTCCGTCAGGACATACTGATCCAATTTCAAGGTAGATACATAAATCACCAACCTTGAACTGGTTTTTTTTGACAACAACTTTCCACCCTCTAATTTGGGCAAGTTCAATTTGGTCAGCCCATTCGATAGGAGTTAAATTCAATACTGTGGCAACCGTAGCCAACTTTCTGATGTCGGCAGTTTTGTTTACTTCTTCTGTTTTCATAGTTCTTTATGTTTTTGTTTTTACTGATTAATTTTTGGGGAATCAGCTCAGTAAGACAGAACACTAGAACCATTATAGTTTACAAATATATAAAAGTTTTTCCAAATAAAAAAATTATATATAACTTTAATGAAAATATTTATACTAACACTTCTTTTTTTCTTAATAGGATGTAGAAAAGAATCTAACGGATGGGAAATGTATAGAATTTATCAAGGACAACATAAATGTAATGGTTGGAGATGTGAAATAGTTGGTCCGAAAATGGAACAATGGTGGAAATTTGACCCGGATTGTTTTTATGAACCAGATATTGAAAATGATATAAACAAACTCACCGGATTGGGTGCTTTGGATAATCAAAATAATAGTATAAGAATAGATTGGAGATGTGTAAATAATAAATTTCAATTATTAGGGTATGTTCACAACAATGATACCGAAATAACTATAATGGATTCGGTCAATCCAAATGAATCTTTTTACATTAGAGTTGAATATATAAATGGTGGGGCTGAAATTCAAGTGAAAAACAAGATATTAATTGTCAATGATATTAAAAAACCAACAACAATATTTAGACAAAACCCTTATTTTGGTGGACAATCAACCGCACCACATGATATGACTTTATACATGAGATAATTTCGAATAAACAATATACTCCCAAGTCACAAACCACATATAAATATGCCAATTTTCATAAGATAATTTCATTCTCACTTCTGTTTTTAAATCATCAAAAATTTTTTCACCAACTTCACCCAAAACATATTGTTTATCATCTACTTTTACCCAAACCTCTTCAATTTTTAATGATTTAAAAGCACACGGAACTTTGTGAAAATTTTTATGATATTTCTTTAATAAACCATTAAATGTTTTAATTGGAACTTTTTTCAGTTCAACATTGGAACCGATTGAAATATAAACATCTTCTTCATCACCCCAAATATAGAGGTTTTCCGGGTTACTGCTACTTCTTATATATGACATATTATAATATATTTATCCAATACGATTCTTCCTGTAAAGATTTCAACCACGATGATTCGGAATTTTTACAATCCCTTAGATATTCTTTGTACCATTCCGGGTATAAATCTTTATGTTTATGAACTTCTTGTAATTGGTTTTTATACCAAACAAAACGTTCCTGTGAATTGTTTATTAGTTTCGATATGAATTTTTTAACATCCATTATTTAAACTTTTTATAATCGTTCAAATCAATCAAATCACACACCAGTTTAAAATCATCAAAAGTGTTACATTTCCCTTTGAATACGGGTGACATTCTTCCATACCAATCATTTTGACCATCAAATTTACAAATCCGAAAACGATAATGTTTAATACCCTTATCAAGTTTTTCTGGTTTGGTTATGAAAAGAGTTGGTCTATTATAATATTCTGAATCAATTAACCAATAATATGCCCACCCAAAATCGTGTTTCGATTCTAGTTTCCATCCAACAGATTCAATCTCTTTTATTTCTGGTATCCACATATTTTAAAAAATAAATCCATGTTGAGAAAAATACCTTTGTTCTTCCATATCCTTCTTTCTTTCTTCCCTTAATATAATCAAAGTGTAATTTCCAGAAACATCAAACCCCTTTAAATTCTTTGTGAGTCTTCCAGTTGGAAGAATTTCAGCATTAGTCCCATCACTATCGGTTATTTTAATACCCGGATTTTTTTGTCCTAGACACACTTCCGACATCAGACAACGTACTTCGTACTCATTGAGTACATATCTACCCACTTTATATTTGGGTGGTTTAATCCTTGTTATTTTCATTTTTTATAAAATATATTCACTATTTAATTTTAAACAACGTTCTCCATTTTGTAAATCTCTATTAAAATAAGTAACATAATATTTATCAATATTTTCCATCACTTCTTCTATATTGGAATGATTGGGTGTATGGTGTTTGTTTTTTATTGTCATTCCATCAACATAAACAATATCAGAATCCATAATCATTCTTGTTACTCTATTTTTTAAATTTTCCATAATTTTATATTTTTACTTTTTCTTCACCAATATTTCTATAAATAAAATTCGAATCATTTACAATATTTTTCATTCTTTCCAAAGTATCAGTTCCTATAATAAAACCATGATTTATTAAATTGATAATAAAAAAATCACAATTTTTATCTTGAACATATTTTTTAATTTGTGATACTTCTCTTACATCACCACACGAACAATATTTATTTGTATAGGGAATTAAAAATTCAGTATTAATATAAGCATGTCCATGAATCATAAAATTTATATTTGGATAATCTTGATATAAATAAATTTGACCGGGAGTATCTACACTTGGTTTATTTTCACCATAATATAAAATCTTTCCAACATTTTCACTGGATTTACCAAATTGTGTAATTACAAAATCATTTGGTTGTATTTTTTCTTTGGAAATATTTCTTTTTGAAACTAAAATATACTGAAAATGTTTCCATTTTTCATTATCATTATATTTGTTTCTAATTGATGGAAACATTTTAGAACAACGGGTTGACGCATTACCGAAATATCTTCCGCCCCTTTCATTTTCAACTTTATCCGAAACATTCCTAATAATATCACAAAACTTAACCAATTCTGGAATATTTATAACATCATAAGGTATAAAACTATCTGTTTTTAAAGATTCTTTCCTTATTGAAGATTTTGTCCATTCATATAATCTAAAAATATTATTCAATATTTCAATTGGGTCTGATGTTCTACACCAAATATTTCCAAGGGCATCAACCAGATCATAAATTTCTTCTTTGATGATGATAACCGCGTTTGCTTTTACTTTATATACTTTTGATAAAGATTCACCGACATTATCATTACCGAAACAAATCAAAACTGTTCCTTTTTCTTTTATTGTAGGATAAATTGGGTGTTCTGATATGATTAAATCGTAACCTTTCGGGTTCACAATATCAATACCCAATGTATCAAAAATATCAATTTCAGATACGTTCAGGAATGAATCACTAACAGAATTATCAAATCTATTTCCTATTATTAAAGTTTTCATAATTTGATCCAAACAACTTTTTTCAAATCTTCACATTCCATAAAAAGGTAAAGTTCTTCTTTTGTTTCAAAATTTTTTTCAAATTCATCACCATTACTCATTTTTATTTCAACGTATGGTTTATAATAAACATTATCATCTTCACAATATAAATGTTTGTTCTTCTTTTCGATTTCATCTATTGTAGTGTATACATCTGAATCTAACCATCCAAAATTATAATAACCTTCTTTTCGATTCCAAAAAAACAAAACCCGTTTTGATTTTTTATAAATATACCAAGGATTTCTACGTTTTAAATAACTTGTTATCGAACAAATTTGTGAAACATTTATATTTGTTAACATTTTTTCCATTTTTTAATAATTATAATTCTACAATATCATCATTCAAAATTTTTGTTAAAGTTTGATTTCTGGATTCGTTAATAATAAATTCCTCATTAGCTTTAAATCTCACTGGATTTACCCAACAACATTTGTTTTTGTCACCCATTATTTTAATACTTCTAACAAACTTGTTTTTTTTAATGTTTAGAACCAAATAAATATTTCCAGTCGTAATATTTATTAATTTATCTTTAGAATATGATGATCTTTGTCCCCAAGTTGATTTTCGTTTTTTCTTATCATTAATACAAAATATTTTGTCACCAATATTGACATTCAATGATTCAACATCACCACCAAAACTAACAAAATTATTAATTTCTTTCATTCTTCATCCATTATAACCCAAAAAAAGAAATAAAGGAATATTGTTATTGCAAATCCAAAACAGGATAATGCTAAAACACCCAATCGAACAAAAAGTGGATCGACATCAAAACATTCAGCGATACCACCACATACACCACCGATAATAGAATTTTTAGATCTTTTCATAAACAATTTTTTAATATTTCAAATGGAGATTCAAACGGACTATTTAATATAGAATTCAATCTATTCAATCTATCTGTATTTAATTTTGCTTCTTCTGTTGGTAATTGTATACCATTAATATAATAACTTTCCAAACACTTACTTTGTTGTTTATCTATTTTAATTAAAGCTGGACCATTTATTCTATGAAGTTTACCATTTATATACCACATTGTTAAATTATGTGATTTATAAGCTGGACCAAAATCATTATGAATTTTTCCATTTTTTACCCAAACTTTTATATTTCCATAAATAGAATCATTCAAATAAATACTCCCGTTCGCGTCAATCGCTGGTCCCAATTCTCTATGAATTTTACCACGATAATAATAAACATGACCATTTGTAATCCTTATTCCAATGGAATTTAAGGTGGTTGGTTTGATATATGATTTAACAGTTAAAGTTTTTCCGTTCTCTTCAACCTTAAAAATATCAAATTTTTTTCCTGTTTTTGATTTCATGTATTCGTTTGTGTCTTTTTTTGGATTTTTCCAAACTACAAATATAATCTTTTTTCTTTAAAGAAAAAATTTTAGTCCAAATTCTACCTCTATAAAAAATTCCATCAATGGATGGATCAAACTATTTATTCCAATCCATCCTTATAATTTTCAATTATTTTCTTAATTTGTTTGGCATCACTCAATGAAAAATTTTTAACAGTTATAATACCCTCACCATAACTTTCAATAGTAATATCAGTTCCAATTATAGATGGTTTGATGTTCACACATGATACCTTATCTAATCTCATTGATGATTCTTCTTTATTAATCAACCATTTGGTTCTTTTTTCAAATCTAATAAAAGTATCATCAATTGAAATAACATAAGGTGTAAACCAATATCCACCCTTTACGATTTGTGATGTAAATTTTTCCATTAATATTTGGTTAATGTTGTTTTTAATTTTTCATAAGTATCAAATAATTCAACCCTATTATTCTTTTCCTTTTCATTCATTTGCCCTATCAATGGCGTCTTGTTTGTGTTTCATAATATTGTTTTTGACATTCACCGTTTAATTTTATTTTTGTGTTTTTGACATTCACCGTTTAAATGATTTGTCATTTGAAAACATACTTCACAAAAAGATAATTTATATTCATCTACTCTTTCATCTTTCATATTGAAATATTCACCTTTCGTTTCAAATTCAATATTTGTTGCAAATTTAAAAAGTTTCAAAATTATCACGATCATTGAAATCTAAAAGATAATACCAACACCTATCTGGAACTTCTTTATTATCGATTGTCAGTTTCATTTATATTCCCCTCAATATTTATATTTTCAATGTACAAATTTACAAACAATATTTATATAA
>Ga0247841_10001991_pt1 | contig 42676 bp, 36 predicted proteins | sample LaCruzMarch2015__2_FD_192410 | JGI IMG/M metagenome (GOLD analysis project Ga0247841, IMG submission 192410) | Freshwater microbial communities from meromictic Lake La Cruz, Castile-La Mancha, Spain - LaCruzMarch2015_18m | ecosystem: Environmental > Aquatic > Freshwater > Lake | place: Spain...
TGTATTTGACCAAGTATAGTTTGTCGCTAATATACCATCAAATTTTACGTTGCCTGTGTCTTGACTGCTGCCAAAGTCGGTGCCTGTTATCGTTACTGTCGTACCACCGGATATTGTGCCTAATGACGGAGCGACTGTCGTTATAGATGGGTCTACCAAAGTTCCACCAGAGATGATTATAGAATAATCCTGCTTCCCGCCATTCAGCGTGCCTTTGTGTCCGACTGTCACAACATAAGTCCCAGCATCAGGACTTAGCCAAAATACCTGTTCCACATTATCCACGTCATTGTCTTCTTGAGTAGCGGCATTGCTAGGAGGCGTAAGATTAAGTTTCCAGGGCAACTTCGTTACTGAACTACTAGAGATACGAAGATCCAAGTCGTTTACCAGCATTTTGTCTGTTGGGTCCAGGGAAGGTGGTGATGGCGGAGTACCTGCTGGGTCAGTCCACACGATTGTGGCTTTCAGAGATGGTGTACCTAGACTAACGTTTACGTAGAATTTGTGAGTATCGCCATTGACCAATGGTTTTTCACGAATGTTATGTACAGGGATTCCGTCGGGCAAACTATCATTACTGATTACCTGTGCGGCACTCTTGGTATTAAGCAATCCCCAGCCAAACATGTAGTCAGGACCTGGATCCGGTCCTGCCTCATCAGCGGTATGGAGTACCAAAGCCTTAATGGTAGATGCGCGCATATCGTTCCCTTCATGGAGGTTTCGGTAATGCTGTATGAGCAGACCTAGCGAGCCACTTACATTTGGTGTAGCCATTGACGTCCCGTTCTTGCTACCGTATGATGTGTTACTGGTACTTACACAGGATGTCAAGCCATCCCCGTTAGCTACAATATCCGGCTTAATTCTACCATCGTCAGTGGGACCCCAGCTACTGAAAGACGTCATCACCACGCTTCCCGGATTAGTATAGCCATCTGGAAGAATATCTTGTACCGCCCCAACAGTCAGCACGTTTTTCGCAGTGGATAGTACATCGAGACAGTCATATCCATTTGGTGCTCCATCTTTTGGATACGATCCATTCGTTGGACCTTCGTTTCGGTCGTTTCCTGCTGCTTTGACTATAAGATAATATGGAGCGATGAATGCAATATCATCCCAACTCTTCGTCTCGTTGTCATAGAAACCAAATTTCCAATCTTCTAGGTTACTGATGGCGGGGTTTCCGTACCAAGACCAAGCCCCATTCCAATACCATCCAGAAACGTATCCATAAGAATGATTGGAAACCCTTAACCCTCCTGAGGCAGCGGTAGCCATTTCGGATGTATGATCTTCCCAATCGTATGCGTCAAGTAGTCCTTGATAGGACATTCCTTTTGCATAAGACTCAATACCCGCGGCTATCATGGTACCAGCCACGTGAGTAGAATGGTCACTGTTTGTTGTGGCTCCATCTTTCTGAGTTACCCGACCGCCAAATTCTTGGTGAGTTGCGCGCACTTTACCTTCGTCCCATATACCTAGTAAGACGCCATCACCCGTCAGACTCAATTCGGCGATGCCACCAAGCCATACCTTATCGGTAGACACTGTTTTTGCGGCATTCAGATTGTTGGTTGTATAGTATAATGGCATTCCATATTCGTCCAATGCCATAAGTTCCATAACATAATCAGGAGTTTCCACTCGGATGGGCCAGCCTTTAAGTTTGGCAATCTTAACTGCTTCAGCCTTCTTCTTTTCATGCTCAATTTTCAGCTTTTGCGATATCTCACGCAGTTTAGGCACGTTGGTCGCACTGAGTTCATCCAACCTTGCCTCTGCAAATGAAACCCAAATTAATGAGGCAAATAGACAAAAGACTATGTAAAGCGTCAAAACTATTGAAATCTTTTTCACGTTGTTATTCCTTCTTGTCCCGTAGCCATGCTATTCCGTCAAGTAAGTAAGTTATTTAATCACGGATCCTAAACAACATTAAAGGTTATAGGAATGATACAAAGCATAGATATTTGCTATGCAAGAATCATTCCCATACTTTAGTCGGAAGAACCAAAAATTTAAATAACTTAAAAAAGTTTTAATTTTCACCAAGAGCGGAATGAGTCTCTTTGAGTTGATCCATTATTGGAATCTTCTGCGGGCATTTTGGTTCGCATTTGCCACATTCAATACAAGCGGATGCCCATGCCTCAACTGTCGTCCCATCCTTCTTCCTGCGCTTTCCAAGACCTCGGTAGCGTGAACGTGCCAAATCTTTCAGACCAAACACTCTGTAAAGGTTCATTGCGGTAAAGTTGTCTGGAATATCAATATCATTGGGACACGGCATACAGTATCCGCAACCTGTACAATAAAGCTTTGCCAACTCTTGACTTTCATTAAGAATCTCAATTACTCGCTTTCTTTCTTCATCGCTTAATGCTTCATCACTAGCGGAGGATGCGGCGTTTTCTTCGACCTGTTCCATGCTGTTCATACCTGATAGTGCGACTGTGACATTTGGATTTGAGATAACAAAACGCAGTGCAATCTCAGGAGTGCTTTTCGCACCTTTTTCTATCATTCCCTGAAGCTTTTCCGAAGGGGAAACTAATCTTCCGCCGCCGATGGTCCCCATTATTGATATACCCATACCTTTTTCGTGGGCATGAGCGATGGCTTCTTCGGCATGTCTGTCAAGAAGGTTATACTGTATGAGCATACCGGCGAACTCGCCTGTATCTATGAGTTTAATCGCATTCTCACCAGAATCGTGGCACGAGTAACATATATGACGGATAAGTCCCTGTTCTTTAGCTTTTCGGAACCGTTCCATAACTCCACCGGGATTTTGAATATTTTGATATTCTTCCCAACCAAGACCATGACTATGATAAAAGTCAATGTAATCCACGTCTAGTTTTTTAAGCGAGTCATCAAGAAGCTTTTGCCATTCGTCACCGCTTGGACCTTTGTAATGGTTCTTTGTGGAAACGAATACTTTGTCTCTGTAGCCTTTTACGGCTTTTCCGACAGCTATCTGGCTTTCACTGTTGCAATACCCAACAGCGGTATCCACGTAATTGACGCCAAGATCAAAAGATCGCTGTATTATGGCGACGGACATATCCATATCAACGTGATCTTCGATCATCGGGAGTCTCATGGCTCCAAACCCAAAGACTGAGATTCGGTCACCTGTTTTACCATACATTCTATACTGCACTTTATTCACTCCTCCAAATATTAACGTTTTCAAACAATAACTAGGCTCAAGGTAAAGGATTTTTGGTTAATCAAAGAGCATCCTTGAGCCGCTTAATCGGGGATCTATATTTACGATTATCCCCACTAGAAAATATCCTTATTGTTACGAGTTTTTCAGTTATGAGATAAAAGGAAATTAAACACGGAGACACGGAGAAAAAGGATGAAGGCGGAAGGATGATGGATGAAAAAAGACGAAACAAGTATTACTGTTTCATCCTTCATCACTCATCTTTCATACTTTTTCTCTGTGTCTCCGTGTTTTTTCATGAATTATGGCTATTACTCAACTAACTGAAAATCTCCCTATTGTTTCGCAATCTTTTCATAATTCTTCCATGTTTCTTGGAGCCATCCTTAACGGAATCTCGTTTTTATAAATTGGGCGTAAAACCCCTATCCCCAGGGTAGTGGTTTTAGCCCGTTCTGCATATATAATGTCCATAAGACCTCCTATATGCTGGAGTAGGTTCACTTCGCCAATGTTAGCTAAGGTTTGACTGTATACATCACTTCCCCTACCCTCAGAGATGTTTAAACATATACCGCAGTGTTCAAGGCTAGTGAAGCACCTTGAAGTGCCTATGTATTCTTAGATAACGTAGTCAGTTAAGACTTAGGCTAATCAATCAACTTGTGTCTAAGTTTCACCACAAGCCCCGACCCTTTGGGGTCGTGGGTTATTGACTTAGCTCTTCCCTCATTGCTTGCCAAGGTACACCAGCAATCTCTGCCGCTTTTCCAATAGATATTTTCTCAGTCTGGTATCTTTGCAAAGCTAATTTCATCTTGAATTCAGGATTCCCCTTCAGCAGAAGCTTCAAAGCATCATAAATAGCCTTTTCTTCGGATTCATATAGACCAGCATCAACTAATCCTTTAAGATTGTTTTTGACTTCTTGCTGCATCACTTTTCTCACCTCTTTTGGAAATATTCGTAATAAACCATCCGCAATTTAAACTGATAAATGGCTGTTATTATTCCCAATACAATTTTAGTCTATATCTTGTTTCCTTGTCAATGTTTTTTCTTTTGTGAATTTACAGAATGCGTATCTTTTTTATTGACTTTTTTGATTCACGGGTGTATAGTATCTCCAACATACAATTAATTCTATATTCCGCAATATCAAATCTAATTTTTGGTAAGTCAATGCAAGGAGGGGCAAAGGCTTTTCAAATAATCCAGCGTATTTTTCGCTTCCTTTTTAATGCTAGAAGTCTTTTACGATTATCTAATACCATTTGCTAATTCAAATATGTCATTCTGAGCGATAGCGAAGAATCTATTTGTTATGTAATCGTTAAAAAAATACCGAAACGCTCTAAAAACAACCCCCTAGCCCCCTTTTTTAAGGGGGAATTATGTGAAGTATCCCATTTTTAATAGGGAATAAATCGAGTCGGCGTCAACATTCCCCCTTAGCAAAGGGGGCTAGGGGGTTGTGAAAAACGTTGAAATACTATGTCAAAATGGCATTTTTTAACGATTACTGTTATGATCAAAAGAAGATTCTTCACTTTGTTCAGAATGACAAACTTTATGTAGCATTTCAATTGGAAAATGGTATAATATCGAGAGGAGGTGCTACTAACAAAGAAATTTCAAGGTTTTCCGTGTTAATTATGGTTCTTATCCTGATCATTAAATGATGAAAGGGGTGAAATATGAACGTGCGAAAAATTTTCATTTTGATCGCTTTGATGCTTGTCACTGCTTTGAGTTTGGCTTCTGTTAGTACGGCGGAAGAATGGATAAGGAAGGCGAATATGCCAACATCAAGGTCATTATTTTCTGCCTGTGAGATAAATGGGATAATTTATGCGATAGGTGGATGGCTTGGAGGAATTTCCCCTGTTGTAGAAGCCTATGATCCAGCAACTAATACATGGACGAAAAAAAAGGATATGCCAACATCCAGATACGGCGCATCTGTCAATACTGTAAATGGGATAATATATGTTATCGGAGGATGGGAGTATATAGAGACTTCGGCAGTGGAGGCTTATGATCCTGCAACAGATACGTGGACGAAGAAAGCTGATATGCCGACCCTAAGAAACTTTCACACTGCAAGTGTGGTGAATGGGATAATTTATGTCATAGGCGGTCGGATAGGTTCGGGTTCAACATCAATTTCAACTGTCGAGGCTTATGATCCAGCGACTAATACATGGACTAAAAAAGCTGATATGCCAACTGCAAGAGACCTTTTATCTTCCGATGTGGTGAATGGTATAATATATGCCATTGGAGGTTGGACTTATGGTTCATCTCATTTAGAGGTTGAAGCTTATAATCCAGCAACGGATACATGGACAAAAAAAGCGAACCTTTCAGTCGCTAGGTTTGGCATGTCTATGAATACGTTAAATGGTATAATTTACGCCATTGGTGGATTTCCATCAATTACTGATGCTTATGATCCAGCAACAGATATGTGGACAAAAAAAGCCGATATGCCTACTATAAGAGGATTCCATGCTACTGGCGTAGTGAACGGAATAATTTATGCCTTTGGTGGAACGACAGACCCAAATTACGCTTCTCCTCTCTCTGAAGGTGTTGTTGAGGCTTATGATCCATTCCGTGCGCCAATGCGTCCACCATCTCTGAACACGGATGCAAAAAAACTTGCTACGCTATGGGGTAAGGTTAAAGCCTCTGATTGAAAAAGCGTAATGAAAAAGCGTTTTTATGGTTATCTTTTGAGTTAGAATCATGATCGAAAGGGGGGAGTATGATTCTCTGGTATTTTGTAAATTTTTTTTCTAATCGTTAATTCAATACGAAACGAAAGGGGGTGAAAGATGAACGTAAGAAAAATTTTCATTTTGATTGCTTTGATGCTTGTCACTGCTTTGAGTTTGGCTTCTGTATGTCTGGCACAAAGTTCTCCATGGGTGCAAAAGGCAAATATGCCAACTGCAAGATGGGATCTCGCATCTTGTGTCGTTAATGGGGTAATATATGCCTTGGGGGGATCGAATGGAGGCAGTGCACTCTCATCAGTAGAGGCTTATGATCCTAGCATAAATACATGGACAAAAAAATCCGATTTGCCTACCGCAAGATTGGGTCTATCAGCATGTGAGGTGAATGGTATAATCTATGTTATTGGTGGATGGAGTGGTAGCCAGTCACTTTCAACAGTAGAAGCATACGACCCTGCAACAAATACATGGACAAAAAAGGCAGATATGCCTACCGCAAGACAATATTTAACTGCCAATGCAGTTAATGGAACTATCTACACCATAGGGGGATGGCCCGTACTTACCGCAGTTGAGGCTTATGATCCAGCAACAGACAAGTGGACAAAAAAAGCCGACAAGCCAACGGGAAGATACGGTCTATCTTCTAGCGTTGTTAATGGGTTAATATATGTAATAGGCGGAGCAATAGATGGCAATAGTGGCGCTCCAACGAATATTTTTGAAGTATACGATCCATCAATAGATAGATGGACGAAAAGCATTTTGCCTTTCAGTATTGCTTGGTCTGCTACTTACGTGTTGGGCAATCTGATATACACAATTGAGGGATTGGGCGCCCCTAGTAGGATTATGTCCTATGATCCAGTAACTGGTATTTGGAAGCCAGCAACAGATACATATCCAACCAGATGGGAACATACTGCCGGTGTTGTAAATGGAAAAATTTATGTCATTGGGGGCTATATCAGTGGTAGCACACCTACTGGATCAGTATTTGAGTATGATCCACTTCGCGCACCCAAACGTCCATCACTGGATACGGACTCAAAAAAACTTGCTACGCTATGGGGTAAGATTAGAGCTACTAATTAAAATATGAAGGGAGATAAGGATGAAAAAGGGTTTAGTTTTATTCGTGTTATTGACTCTGGTTATGAGTTCGGTCGCATTTGGGGCATCAACTCGATGGAATGCATTGGGCGGTGAACATCGGTTCATCATTGACACTACAAACTACACATTATTTCCGGGGCGTATCACTATGTTTGGTAACGCTCTATTTGTTATCCCCGTTCCCACATCCGATGTGAAAGAATTCTATGATCTACGGTATTTCACAGATAGCGGTTTTGTAACCGGGGCATTGTTAAATGTGTCAAATATGACCTTCGCAATCCACTATAACCTTGATTCCACTGGAACAGGAAATCTAAGAAAAGCATTAACTGGCTTTAGTTTTGATTCAGTGGCTTTAGCGGATGCTCAATATAGTATGAGCAGAGAGGATGTCGGTTCAGCAGATTGGGTCAGTGCTAAGGGCGCCTTTCAATCTCTCAGCCAAAAAAGCCGTCTATATAGCCTCAATGTTAAAACTTTCCCCGATCTGTTTTGGGCAATGAAGATGGGAAAAACTAGCATTGGCGCAAGATTGGCAGTTGCTATGGATAACAGTTCAGATACCGCAAGCCTGATTCAAGAAGCGATTTTAAGCGGTAGCGGAACAACCGTAGGATCAAACGCCACTGTTGCCCAAGAAATTAAAACCAGTGCATTGTCACTCGACTTCCTCGTTGGTGCAACAATGTATGAAACTCCAGCAGGCGACCTTGATCTTGGTCTTGGTATTGGTAAGCAGAGTTTTTCTGATGATGATCCAAACAGCGGACTCAAGATCGAAAGCGAAAACGGTCTTGATATAGCGTTTAATGCTCGTTTAAATAAGCCAATATGCAAAGATGGCAAATGGACAATGGTACCAATACTTAATTTTACCACAGGTTCTAATCCATCATCAATGTTTGATGAAAAGTCGGCTCCAAACGTAACAAAAGTTTCTTATATGAAGGGCGATCTAGGGTTAGGATTCCGTGAAAAGGTAAAAGAAAAAGGTCTTGTTGTTATTGGATTAGTTGGTGGATACAATGCCACAACATCTACCGCAACTGTGACAAAAGTCACTCCAGCAACAGTAGAGGGTGGACAATCAACAAAGGCAGTTGTAGAATTACCAGATGCAAAAGATACTACTCTTATTGCTACGCTTCTGGCGGGCTGCGAATTTCCGATCACCAAATGGTTAATTATCCGTGGCGGAGCATACTCAAAGTTCTATACGGTTGACGATCAAATGGTTGTTACAGAAAAGAAGGAGAGTTTTTTGCCGGGAGAGAAAGGCGAATCAAATAATATTATAGGCTCAAAGAAGTCAGCCAATATGGATTTCTATTATAACATGGGTATCAGAACCATATATAATGGTTTGATAGTTGATTTTCTATTAGCTCGTAATATGCTACACAGAGGTCCTTATCTTCTATCCGGAGCGGGTGGTATTTGGGCTAGCAACATTTGCGTAACTTACGCATTCTAATCAAATTGATCGTGAGCAACGCAGACATTATTCTATCTACGTTGCTCACTGACCTACCCCAAACTTCTAGCTCTGAAATATCGAGTATCCTATCTGGAAATGTTTATTGACTCGTATAGACGCCTTAAAAGATCATTATAAGTTAAACGTCTTAAAAGATCATTATAAGTTATAATGTCTATGATCGCTTGATTTATCTCAAGCTGAACTTTTACTGTCTGTTCTTCTGCGAGATCGAAATCTGATTCTTTGCTTACAATTCTGACAGCATTTAAGAATTTTGCCTGCGCATCATTTATAATCTCCTTCAGATAATCTCCATCTTTTATAATACTGTCGTATTCTGTTAGTGATTCTTCTTCTTCTTTTTCTTGCCTCTTAATATAATTTATGATCTCTCCACCTCTGGGCATTTCAGTAATATCATAATCTCGTTTGCGATTGAATAGATCAGAGGCTTCGGAGAACTTAGTCTGAACCTCAAAAAGTGTAGCCTTTATACGTTCCAGAACATCTATTAACTCGTCACGATCTTCCATTTATATATCCCTGCCTTTGTAAACCCTTGCCTTTGTAAACCCTTGCTCTTGTAATCCTTTGCCTTTGTAATCCTTTGCCTATGTAAACCCTTGCTCTTGTAATCCTTTGCCTTTGTAAACCCTTGCTCTTGTAATCCTTTGCCTTTGTAATCCTTTGCCTTTGTAAACCCTTGCTCTTGTAATCCTTTGCCTTTGTAATCCTTTGCCTATGTAAACCCTTGCTCTTGTAATCCTTTGCCTTTGTAATCCTTTGCCTATGTAAACCCTTGCTCTTGTAATCCTTTGCCTTTGTAATCCTTAAATTATAAAAATTGTTTCTTGCTAATAGTATTAGCTAGAATCGTGCCAAGTACTAAAAACTCTACGGATCAGCATTATGCCTTATGTTTGACAGCTTTAGATAGTGGAGAGTATTTTTTCTTAATGGTCGAAAAATGCAACACTGAATAAAATCTGATATGACAGAAGCTTTTATAGTTCTTTGATATTCAGCGTGGAAATGAACCTTACATCCATTTCAAATCCCCCTAACCCCCTTTTTTTCAAACTAATCTTTACCCACAAGTCTGTAAACCCTTATGGATAGAGGATTTATAACCTCCTTTTAGCTAAAAGGGGGAAGGGAGAATTTGATTAAATAAACTATATATCTGAATGAACTTACCAAAGGTATTTTGGTATCTCATCAACAACGCCACTAATATTTATGAATGTCTCTTGATCCGAAACCTTAATCAAATCTCCCTTAATCCCTCTTTAGCTAAAGAGGGAAAAGACTTGGTTTCCACAATATTTATGATTTGTGGGTAAAGATTAGTTTGCTAAAGGGGGATTTAGAGCCATTTTCCCTTTGAAAAATGGGGTTAGGGGGGATTTAAAATCTTTCAGTTTGAATATACTTCCACTTTTATTAATCTTACATTATAGGGGTTATGTAGCATAGTGCAACATGATACCAGATGCGTCTCAACCAGATGCGTCGTAATGTCTCGGCTTATTTTTAACTTTCTCGTATAACTCTAAAATTTTCTCAACAAGCAGATAAGGGTCATCATCATAGACGATCTCGCTTCCAGTATCCTTTTTTATGGCTTCGACTATATCGGGCAGTCTGGAAGTTATCCCGCCTGTATTCTCAAGAACACCAATGGGTTTCCCTTCATCATAAGCAATGCAAAATTCACCCAAAGTGCCGGAGCGACCGCCTGTTATAATGATAACATCACAACTTCTAACACCAATGACTTCCCTTCCCATAAGTCCGCTACCGGTAAAGATCAAAACATCCAGATACTCTGTGGGTGATTTGTATAGCTCAACGTGTTCTCGTAAATCAATGCCTGGGGAAATGCCTATGGTAAAACCGCCTGCATCGTTTGCGCCTTTGGTCGCCGCAAACGGAAGACCGGGGCAACCTCCTGTCACAAGCACGCATCCTTTTTCTGCTATGGCTCTACCAAGCAGGTACGACTTTTCCAGAGCATTTTTTGCCATTTCGCCTCCGGCAGACCCCATTACACCAACTTTAATCTTCAAATTTTAATACCTCCAATTTAGTAACAGGTAATCGTTAGAAAATACGAGTTTTTCAGTTATAGAAATGAAAAGAAGCTAAACACGGAGACACAGAGGCACGGAGAGGAAAGTAATCAGTGATGAGTAAACAGTAATCAGTATGACAAAAACTGATTACTGATTACTGATTACTAATTCTTCTCCGTGCCTCTGTGGTTTTTTATATGTAACTGAAAAAGTCGTATTATCAAATAAATCGTTTTGGATTTATAGGATAGACACCCCATTCGTCACGACAACGCTTCATTTCCATGATATTCTCATATTTTGCGCCGACAGCAAGAGAATGTGACGATCCCATGATGTATCCGCCACCGGGTGCGGCGTATTCATAAGCATATCGGGCATCATTGCGAATATCCTCGACAGTTCCGCTGATGATGTGTTCGTGCCAGATACCACCCCAAAGGCACAGTTTGCCAGCGACACGCTCTTTGAGTAGCTTAATATCCATTCCACCGCTTGCTTGAATACCCTCGTAAGCATCATAAGCATCTGCGAGTTCGTCTATGATGGGCCATACATGACCGCAACAGTGTTTAAGGACTTTCAATCCATATTTATGTGCTTCCTCGACATGGGCTTTATGCCAGGGATATACCCATTCACGGTAAATCTTCGGGCTTGCTAGTATACCAGTACTGCTTCCAAGATCACCACAGGGCATAATTCCGTCAACGCCAAGCTGCGCATAAAATTTAACTTGATGAACCAGTCTTTTGCCCTGAAGCTCTCCTAATTTTTTGCATATTTCAGGATATTCTAAAAGGCTCATCCAGTATTCTTCCTCAGTTCCACCGAAGCCAGGGAAGCCAATATCTCCCGCCATCAGCAAGATAAAATGAGTCGCTTTCATCTCTTTTACCATGTGATGTACAAGTTCCCATCCTGACGAGTTTACATCACCAATAGATTCATTTTCTACGTTCTCGATCTGCCGTTCGATATCCTCAATTCTCTTTTTAACATCCTCGTCAGATAATGGGAATATCGGAGTTGTTTTGATTTTGTATGGCATTAGATCGCCTGTTATGTTAGATACACGATAGATATTTCCGTTATCGTCTTCGTAAGTCTCGTGATCCAGCTTCTTCATAGGCTTTGGATGATGACCTTTGCCCGCTACACCTCCGACAAAGACAATATCCATCTCCAATGCCTTGATAAGATCAATGCGGTCACGCTTGTAGCATTCAACGACCTCATCTCTACGACCATCCCAATAGGCTTGAGTTTCTCTTATTTTTGATTGCACAAGCGTCTCACGACCAAGTATCATCTCGTAGACGTTGTAGTCAATGGAGTGTTCACCCCATGGTATACGGTCAGGTTCACGATGTTCCAGCGCTGCGAAAACTCTTTCTCTTGGTAGCATTAGTTTTTCCTTTCATGTTTAGGTTTAATGTTAAGTTCATAGGCTGAATTAAGTGATTTTAACTTACAATGGATAGTCCGATAAATATTTCACGAATGGTAAACTGTTTTTTACTACCTCGTAAAAAGCTTTATCTGCCGTCCAAAAATCACAATTTCTAATTTCAGCAAGTGCAGCATAAGTTGCATCATAGACTTTTCGTTGATTGAACTTCCTAGCAATCTCTCTTGCTCGTTGGCGCATAAGAGGGTGTGTAACTATTACAACAGGAGCATTATCAAGCAACTTGTATGTCTTATCTGCAATATCCCATGTAACACGGTTTTCAAAAATGCGTGTTTGGATAATGCTATCAATTTCTGATTCAAACAAAGATGGAGCAATAAGCGTTATTCCATTAGCAATGGATTCGCTAAGGAGTTTAAAAGCTTTGTGCCGTAAAAACTCACCTTTGATGAACCACTTAATAGCAACACAGGCATCTACACATAGTTCTGGCATTTCTATATTCCTTCATCACGTATGCGTTGCAGGTCTGCGGAAGAATCAAATTCACCTTCCCACAAATTTGCCACTTGCTCACATTCTGCCAACCAAGCACCTAATTTAGCTAATCTTTCCTGTAATGCCAACATTCCGGCAACCTCTGATTTTACTTCATTTCGTGAAGTGTTATTTAGTTGCTCATAGATATGTGCCGCTAATTTTAATTGATCTAAAGTTGGCAATTTTAAGGTTAACTCCTCTACATTCTCTAAAGTCAATGCTTCTGACATTAGAATTCACCTCTCTCTATGTCTTCAGATTAAGTCGAAGAACGAAAACCAACCCAATCGCTTTACTTTATATTATCCTTATATATCTCAGTTCCATAAAGCGTAACTTCCTCAAGCATTGCACGGATATTCTCTAACGGTGTATCGGGCAAGATACCATTTCCAGCCGCAAGCAATAATCCACCTTCAGGACGATAGAACATATCTATCCATTCACGGACGCCTCTGCGACATTCTTCTTCTGTGGTTTCGGGCAATAGTATCTGAACGTCTGCGCCTGCAAGGAAGCTGATCTTATTGCCATATTTTTGGGCAGTTGCTCTCTCATCCATTGTAAACCTCTGTACCGGGTGGAATACGTCCACGCCTGCGTATATGAGATCATCCATCAGTGGAGTATTATCACCACAGGAGTGTAGCCAGAAGTGCATCCCATAGGAATGAACGTGATCGCAAAGCTCCTTATAAAGTGGATAATAAAACTCATGGAAAGTCTTTGGCGACATCATAGACGATGTTTGATGTCCAAGATCGTCTGACGTGAATATGCCATCAACTTTTAGCTCTGCAAACCTATCAACTACACCTTTGTGGAAGTCCAGCATAAGCCTTCCAAGCACTTTGAGTTCTTTCATATTCTCATGATAATCTACCATGAGACTCTCCATACCTCTTATGCCCCAGAATTTTTCATGGAATACTCCCCACCAGTGACCCATACGATAACGGTTGTCACCTGCTTTGTCAGCATTTTCGATAGCGGATTTTGTACCGTCAAACGTTCCCGGTTCATAGGGGTCTGGAAAGTCAGCGGCGAATTTATCGAGATCGTCCCATGTTGGTATTATATTGGACGAATCATGACCGCCACCTTTTGCTAAAAGGTGATAATCATCTCGATAGCCGAATCTGTATGATGGATTACTGGTACTGGATGTATAACCCCCCGGACCATTATATCCGACAACAAATATATCATCAGGTATATCCTTTGATATTTCATTCAGGTCATTTCCGTATTTTTCCCAAAGTCCGCCGCCCCACCATTTATGAAATACTAACGGAGCGGCTGGAGGATATTTTCTATCAATAGCTTTCTTTGTTTCTTCTCTTGTCAATGGTTGTCGTAACATAATATTACCTCACAGTTTTAGTTGAATTGAGTTTTAAAATAAACCTATTGTCTGTAAGCATTTTCCCTTGCCCAAAAGTAAATTACTTCTGCAAGGCTAAGGGCTTCTTTGTATTCTTCTTCCGTTACAGATTCTTGAATGCCCGGATAGCGAGAGCCTTGTGCATAATCAGAATTTCTGTCTGATTTGGCTCTCAGCAAATTGCTTTTTGCTCTTTTGAACCAATCATCAAGAATTATTTTGTCTTTCATAAAGCAGTTTTCCATTCTTTGCGATCTCTTTATAAATAAGAGAAGGATAATCTTTTAGTCTATCAAAATTCTCCGGAGTTTCTACAATAATATCAACCGGAACTCCTGACCCATATAACAATCTATAAATTCTTTGGGCAAGTTTCCTTCTATGTTCTACGCCTTTTTTTATAATACATAAGTCATAATCACTTTCTCCTACGTAATCTTCTCTGGCACGAGAGCCAAATAGGAGTATCTTGTCAGGCTTGATTTCATTAACTATTATATTTACTATTTTATTTAATGGCTCATTCATTTTAGATACTCCATTTTTCTATATCAAGCATTCCTCTCATAGTCCATCTTTCAATTGGAATATGATCTCAGAATAAGCACCTTTATCTTTCTCTGTCCGATTCAGAACGGGACGCTTATACTGATTGACTATATTCATCCCAGAAATTTCAGCAATAGTTGGATATAAACCGAATTTGTCATTTGCGACAAGCATAATATTATAATCTGGCGCAAGGAATTTCTTACAGTTTACCAAAACCTTTGAAATATCAGTAACGTAAGATTCTTTAGCAAGCTTATTTTGACCTTTTATAAGCGGTCCTATTTCTAAATGATCTTTTCTCTCAAAACCAAAAAAATCATAAGCGTAAGCATGTTGTTCGTGATAGTCTATCATACCAACATAAGGCGGACTTGAGAATATCCCTTGAATTTTCTTTTCTTGAATAAGATTTGCAAATTCTGGATTTACGCTTTTCAAAGTGGCAAAAATATCAATGGTTCTTGAATCATCTGTCAAGCATACTTGATATGTATTCGTTCTCAATTTATTAAAATCAGATAATCTTTTAATTGTGTCTTGGATATATCTTTCCCACCAGCTTAGAATTGAAAACAATGGTCTGCAAACTTTCCCATGTTTTGCACAATAATAAGATTTCGTTACTGGCTCTACCAAAGTCGCTAGATCCGCGTGTGTCGTTGCTCGGCAGGATCGGGCTGTTCTACTCAAAATCAATCTAAAAACATCTCTTGTATCTGAATTTTCGATATTTTCTATCAATTTTAGGATATAATCAATCTCTTTTCTTATAGAAGGTAAATACCATTTATCTATGAATATATCTGAATCTTTATCAATCCTTAGATCAATTTCATATTGTTCCGTTAGATTTACATAGATTTCGAGAAAGATTTTTTCTTTTTCAGCACCGTATTTATCTTGATCTATTTGACCTGATCTAACTTGGAATCGGAAATCTGGAGAAGGAAAATACTTTTCGTTAAATCTATTCAGCGCTTCTGTTAGTTTAATCTCAAATTTTGGGATATTAGACTCATAGTAATGTCGCCTAAGAACGCTTGTAATATTTTGATTTTCTTTAGTTATATCAACAAGGTTATGCTTTCCGATCTTCACATTGCTCATAAAAGCGTTGAAAGCAGATATATCAATTCCAATTGCATTTATACTGAGTTCACTAGCTTGTATTAATGTTGTACCGCTTCCACAGAATGGGTCAAGAATAATATCATCTTTCTGGAAACAGACTTCCTTCTTAAAATCATCAGTGTGTTCATCAAGGAAATATTCAACCAGTTGTGGTATGAATTTTCCTTTATATGGATGAAGTCTATGGACATGCTTAGTAGTTTCTGCCTCTTTGAATCCCTCGAAAGACAAATCCCAATTCAAATCTTTTCCCAGTTGCTCTTTCCATTTAGCTTTTCTTATATCTTGATGAGACTCATAATATCTAATCAGATCATCCTTAGATATTAGAGTTGTTCCATTTCTCTTTATACCTTTTACACGACCATACTGAACAAGGTACATAATATTTGAGTTAGTAACATTTTTATTTAAAAGATCGGTAGCCCATTCGCTAGCTTCTTTGATTGTAAATAAAGTTTCCTCTATTGTCGTTTCCATATTCCTTTCACCCAATAATTCTCAATTCGTGATAAAAAAAATCTAAAGCTCCACTGGGTACTTTTGCCAGGGTACTGCTCCAGTTCTTATAATGTGGTTTTGCAGTGCATTGAATAATATACGATATTCTTCACGTATATTTTCCATCGGATTTTCTTCGTTTGGGTCATCTTCCAGATTATAGAGTTTCAATGGTTCAAATGGTGTGTTTTGCAATAGTTTCCAATTTTTGTATCGAACAGCATAAAAAGATTGTCCGCAATATTGCAAACCACCTTCACGACGTACCCAGAAAAGAAATCGGTCATCTTGATCATTTTGAGTTTCACCAAGCATGGTATTAAAAATACTTCGTCCATCAATCTCGTGATTGAATTTTGCACCTGCTATTTCGCAGATTGTCGGAAAGAAATCCATAGTCAATGCAACTCTATCGCTTTGGGAATTGGGCTTGATTTTGTCTTTCCATACAGCACACATAGGCACACGGATTCCGCCTTCAAACATTTGACCCTTACCACCATGCAAATGTAAATTACTTGCGCCAGCACCAAGATCACCACCGTTATCTGAAACAAAAATGATCAGCGTATCATCCATCTGACCTGATCCCTTCAGGGCATTTATAACCATACCAACTCTATCATCCAGATGCTCGATTAGTGCAACAATTTTTGCTCTTTTGTCATTAATATTCGGATTTCTCTCTTTAACTCGCTTCAAAAACTCATCTGGCGGTTGAATCGGTGAGTGAGGCGCATTGTAACCAAGATACATGAAGAAGGGCTTACTGGAATTTTTATGATCTTTAATATAATCAGCAGCCCATTCTGTGAATAGATCAGTTGCATGTCCCTTTGGATCGATCTCCTGTCCGTTCAGACGCATGTAATTTATATCATGTCTGCGATGCAAATAATAATCATCCATCATATCGCCAAGAAACCCATGAAAATGGTCAAATCCATGTTCATTTGGCGTATTTGGCGATTCCAGACCAAGATGCCATTTTCCGATAATTGCTGTATCATATCCAGCTTGTTTTAATACTTCTGGCAACATCACTGCATTGGAAGCAAGATAGCCAAAGTTATCAGTAGGACGTGTACGTATAACACCCGGCACTCCTACCATGTCGGGATACATGCCGGTCAGTATTGAAGCCCTAGTCGGTGAACATACAGGACAATTTGCATAAAAATTGGTAAACTTTATACCTGAAGCAACTAGACTATCAATGTTTGGCGTGTTCAGGTCTTTTGCACCATAACACGAAAGATCACCATACCCCAGATCATCAGTTAAGATAAAAACGATATTTGGCTTTTTTTGCTTATTTAATGACAATTCATCAGACATAGCTAACGCCATACCTCCCATACCAAGACATTTCAAGAATTCTCGACGATTGATCATTTCGCTAAACCAAAGACCAATCCATTATGACGCCTAGATAATCGTCCTTTTTATCTACTAATCCGTCATAAGCGGATTTGGCGTCAGCAGGATTAATAACATGTGTAAGCAATTCCTTTGCCTTGAGTTTTCCATCTTTGAAAAGGTTATATACGATCTGCGTGTTGCGTTCAATAGAGTGCTTTGATTCGCCGGAGTGCATTGTTGGATAAACCCATTCGTGTGCGCTTTTCAGTGTGATGGCGCCCTTGCCAATGTTATGAACGTAATCAAGGATACTGGTTACATCAGTGATATATTCACCTCTTGGCGAACCAAGCAGGATCACTTCACCTTTGCTTTTTGTTAATTGGAAAGCCAAATCAATCAGCTTTGGGTTGCCTATTGCTTCAACGGTAACATCTGCACCTTTTCCGCCAGTCAGTTCCATAACTTTCTCTCTTGGATTTTCTTTTTCGGGATTGACGAGGTACTTTATTCCACACTTACTAGCTATTTCAAGTCTTTTTGTTTCTCTTTCAACGCCTATGACTCTAATTCCCGCAGCGCCAAAAATCTGTGAAGCATAGTTCCCAACAAGCCCAAGCCCGATAACTGCAACGGTATCACCCAATTCTGCGGATGAAACTCTGAGCGAAGTCATAGCAACCGTAGCCATTCTGATGAAAGGTATCTGTTTCTCATCAAAATCCAATGGTCGTCTGAAAGCCAAAAAAATCGAGTTTGTCTTTGTTATAGATTCGTGTGAAGTATAACAAAAAACTATGTCACCCGGTACGCATTTCTTAACTTTCTGACCAACTTTCAGTACTTCCCCGACTGCTGTGTAACCTGAACCATGTGGAAACTTTGTTCCGCTTTGTAGTGCAGTATATCCAGCACATTCTGTTCCCGGACTTATCAGGCTATAATGTGTTTTCATCAATATTTGATCGTCTGCAAGTGATTCGTCAATATCGAAATCTTCGAGTGTCACGTTGTATGCAGACGGCATAACTATCCGCTTTCCTTTCATACCTAGTCCTCCGTATGATTAAATTAGCCATAAAAAAATAAATACCACAAAAAGTAGTTTCATTTTAGTTGTTTTTTGATATCTCGTCAAGTGGGAATTGCGATTTCATGCAGTTTGTTCTTGAAATACTGGTTTCAAAGCCTTATGATAATAGTGAGTAGTCATAATTCATGAAAAAACACGGAGACACGGAGAATAAAGATGAAGGCGGAAGGATGATGGATGAAAATGGATTGAAAGATTTGAAAATTGAGACTAGGTAAAGTAATCTTCAAATCTTCTAATCGTATTCATCCTTCATACTTTATAAGTTCTCTCCGTGCCTCTGTGTCTCCGTGTTTAACTTTTTTTTATTTCTATAAGTGAAAAACTCGTAATAGTAAACAAAGAATCAAAGAATCGGGGTGACGAGATGAAAATAACAAAGATAGAAATTGTCAGAAATAAAAAACCAATACCACTCCCTGCCTCGTGGAGACCAGCGTGGAATGAGCCAGACGCTTCTGATACTGATAGTTTATGGTTCTCTTTCTACAAGGTTCATACAGACGAAGGTATTGTCGGTATAGGACCAACAGGATTAGGTAATATTGGAACTTCTTCTTATGCTGAGTCTTCACTCATCGGTCAGGACCCAGCCTTCATAGAAAGATTCTGGGATATTAACATGAAGGGAAGGGAGATCATAGTTGGTTCTACTTCATGCGGTGGTCTTGATATAGCACTCTGGGACATAATGGGCAAAGCAACTGGTATGCCTATATATAAGCTTTTGGGTGCTTGCAGAGATAAGGTCATGGCTTATGCGGCGACTGCTCAACTTAAATCTGCTGAAGAATACGCAAAAATGGCTGTTAAGTTTAGTTCAAAAGGAATAAAAGCGATGAAGTTAAGGCTTCATAGACCAAAGATAGAAGATGATCTAAACGTTGTTTCTGCTGTCAGGGATGCTGTAAAAGATATGATCATACTCGTAGACGCAAACCAGAGCAATTTGTCTATCAACTACAACTACTGGTCAAGAAGAACTGCTTTAACTGTAGCCAGAGAATTAGAGAAATTGAACGTCTACTATTTTGAAGAACCACTCCCTCGCACTGATCTAGAAGGATTGGCTGAACTTAGCTCGGCTGTGGACGTTTACATAGCCGGTGGTGAACACTGCTCTAATGTTTACGAGTTCAGGGATGCTCTTTTTGCAAAAGCTTATGATATTGTCCAACCCGACGTAATATTGGGCAATATCGGCATAACTGGCATCAAAAAAGTATCCGTGATCGCAGATTCTGTTGGAAGATATATTGTCCCTCACGTGTGTAGTGGTGGAAACAACGGTCTTTATCTAGCGGCTACTTTGCAGGCTTTGGGTTCTGTCAGTAATTGCCCATTCATTGAATATACGCTTGATCCCCCGGCGCTAGTTCCAGAGGCATTACATACCATCCTTAAAGAACCGATAATGATTGATTCTGATGGTTACGTTCAGATACCTCAGAAACCGGGTATAGGCGTAGAGTTAAATGAAGATGCAATAGCGGAGTATATATAATATGAAGGTTAAATAAATAATCGGGTAATAAATAAATCCCCTCAAATCCCCCTAACCCCCTTTTTCAAAGGGGGAGTTAGAGCCATTCCCCCTTTGAAAACTAATCTTTACCCACAAGTCTATAAACCCTTGTGGATAGAGGATTTATAACCCCCTTTTAGCTAAAAGGGGGAAGGGGGAATTTGATTAAATAAACCATATATCTAAATGTATCTATACAATGGTATTTTGGTATCTCATTACAACGCCAATAATATTTATGAATGTCTCTTGATCCAAAAATCTTAATCAAATCTCCCTTAATCCCTCTTTAGCTAAAGAGGGAAAAGACTTGGTTTCCACAATATCTATAATTTGTGGGTAAAGATTAGCTTTGAAAAAGGGGGTTAGGGGGATTTAAAAGCTCTATTACTGGATTACTCGATTAATTATTTAATCTTCATATTAACGACAAAGTGCCTTAAATTCTTAATCTGAAAGGTTTACGTTTTATGGATAGAAAAAAGTGTGGTCACTCGATTCTTACGTTGCCTATACTTGGTATAGGATGCTGGTCTTTTGGCGGTGGAAACTATTGGGGTGAGCAGGATCAGCGTGATGTTGATGCAGTTGTTGATATGGCTTTGGATATAGGCTGTAATTATTTTGATACGGCAGAAGCGTATAATGATGGAACAAGTGAAGAATCGCTTGGGAAAGCACTCAAAGCTAGGCGATCAGAGGCATTGATTGGGACGAAGGTTAGTCCGTCTAACACGAATCCCGATACGCTGCGTAAACACTGCGAAGCCAGCCTTAGACGGTTGCGGACTGATACCATTGATTTATATATGATCCACTGGCCAATCCATCAACACTCAATCCAGCATTTTACGAAAGATGAGTCATTGATCAATAATCCTCCTTCAGTAGCAAAAGCATTTGAAACGATGGCAAAACTACAAGAAGAAGGGAAAATAAAGTTCATTGGCGTCAGTAATTTTGGTGTTAAGCAATTAACCGAAGCTCTGGATACAGGGGCAAATATAATAGTCAATGAGTTGCCCTATAATTTATTAATGCGAGCTATCGAAGTAGAGATAATGCCATTTTGTTATGAAAAAGGTATTGGCGTTGTGTCTTACATGCCATTAATGCAGGGCTTACTGACAGGTAAATATACAACGCCAGATGATGTTCCACTGATGCGTCGAAGAACCCGACATTTCTCGTCTCAAAGATCGGGTTCTCGTCACGGGGAAAAAGGTGAGGAAGAATTAACATTTGAAACCATTAGACATATTAAAAATATGGCTGATGAGCAGAATATATCTATGACGCACCTTGCAATTGCTTGGTGTATGAGCAATCCCTTAATTAACGGCGTCCTGTCTGGTGTACGGGACGTCGAACAATTTGAAAATAACTTACAGGCAACAGCATTATCGCTTGATAGTAAAGTGACAACTCGCCTTAATGATGTTACGTTACCTTTGCTTGAGCGACTGGGTGCAAATCCAGATTTTTATGAGAACGGTGCAATGGGCAGGAGTTGGTAAGTCTAATCTCGGTATTGTAAAAAATAAAATGAAAAATAAACACGGAGACACAGAGGCACGGAGTTTGGAAAGGGAAGAGAAAAATTCTTGGTTTTTTCTTTTATTCTCCGTGACTCTGTGCCTCTGTGGTTTTTCTAAATTTTACAGTGCCTTAATCTCAGAGAGGAAAAAACAAAATGAAAATTACAAAACTTGAGACGTTTCTTGTTAAACCACGCTGGCTGTTTTTGAAGATTCACACTGATGAAGGATTAGTCGGTCTCGGAGAGCCGATCCTTGAAGGACGTGCCTTAACTTGCGCACAGGCAGTTGGTGAATTGGAGCCATATCTGATCGGGAAAGACCCACGACGAGTCGTACATCACTGGCAGGCGATGTATCGTCACGCATTCTATCGAGGAGGTCCAATACTTACAAGCGCATTGAGTGGTATTGAGCAGGCGCTCTGGGATATCGCAGGTAAATCGCTTGGCGTGCCAGTGTATCAGCTTTTCGGAGGTCCAACTAGAGATAAAATACGCCTGTATAAAGGCGCAGGCGATCCGAAGGGCATCAAGGAATGGGTTGATAAAGGCTTTACTGCATTCAAGACAGGCATTGCAGGTGGTCGTCCTGCAAGGATTATCGAGAGCAAAGCCTTTGTTGATCGTGCAGTCAATCACTTTGCGGCGCTGCGAGAATCTGCTGGAAATGAAGTAGACATCGCCGTTGACTTTCACGGCGCAATCAGTCCTCAGACAGCAAAAATACTGATCAAGGCACTTGAACCTTATCAGCCGATGTTCATTGAGGAACCATGTCAGTGCCAGAACGTTGACGTAATGGCAGATATTGCTCGTGGAACTCATTTGCCTATCGCCACAGGTGAACGTATATTCACAAAGTGGGGATTCCGTGAGATATTGGAAAAACGTGCCGCTAGTATACTCCAACCCGATCTATGTCACGCTGGAGGGATCAACGAGGTCAGGATCATAGCAGGTATGGGGGAAGCCTATTACGCTGGCATTGCACCGCACAATCCATTAGGACCAATTTCGCTTGCGGCGTGTATCCAGTTAGACGCATCAATCCCGAACTTTTTAGCTCAAGAGCATACGACTCTGGGTGAAGGCTATCTCAAGAATCCATTTATCTGTAATAACGGCTTTGTTGAGTTGCCGACAGGTCCCGGTTTGGGCATTGAACTTGATGATGACGCACTTGAGGATAAAATTGATCACGATTGGCGAAATCCTGAGTCGTACCATCCCGATGATAATTCAGTGGTTGATTGGTAATTTAAGGAGTGCGATTCAGAATACAATTTATATTCAGTAGGATGGATATTGCCCATTCTACTGAATATCTCAATTGGCAAATAGTATTACAAAGCGAGAAAAGCAATGATTAATGATAAAAGCATCAATGATTTAGTATCTCAAATAGTAGATAAAATAATCAGAGAGTATCAACCAAAGAAGATCATTCTCTTTGGCTCTTATGCTTATGGTGAGCCAAACGAGGACAGCGATATTGATCTGCTAATAATCAAAAATACCGATAAAAAACCGATTGATAGATGGATTGAGGTTAAAAGATTGTTACGAGGAATCTCACAAAACGTTCCCATAACTCCTCTTATATATACAGAAAAAGAACTCGAAGAAAGAAAAGCCATAAAGGACTTTTTCATCGGAGAAATACTAGAAAAAGGAGAATCACTTTATGGATAGAGCTTTCATGAAGCAGGCTTCGGAATGGTTTGATAGAGGACGTAATGATATTGAAACAGCTCAATTGCTTTATGATAATAATGGTCATGCTGATTCGATAGCGTACCATATTCAGCAAACTCTTGAGAAATATTTGAAAGGCTATCTAGTTTTACATGGGAAAAATCCACCACACATACATGAGCTTGACGTTCTCATTAACCGAATTGCAGTTTTTGATGATAGTTTCGTTAAATTCCTTGATCTTTGTGAAAAAGCATCTCGATATTACCTTCAAGATCGCTATCCACCAGGACCTTTAGTTGAATATGATTATGAAGACATAAAGTCTGATCTTGAAAAAGCATGGGAAATGATAAGATATATTCAGACAAAAATGGTTACAAGCTAAATTATTAACAAACTCAAACAGGAGGTATCTGAATGTCTATAACTGACCTTAACGTCACTTCACGAGAGACGAATCCCATAGAGACTGAAAAACTAATGGCGTACCAAAAAGACGGTGTTAAGCTTACTTTTATGCTCATTACTGGAGGCGTAATAAAAGGCTGTATCTCATGGGTTGATGGGCAAAGCCTTGGAATAGAAAATGAAAACGGTCAGAATATAATCCTATACAAACACTCCATAGCCTTCATTCAGGAAAAGGCTTAATGATGGCTTCATCCATTGAAAACAAGACTTCCAGCGCAATGAGAAAAGGCATAATTTTCTTATTGTTAGCCGCATTTGCATGGAGTTGGCCCAACGTCATGATCAGGATGTTGAGATTCGACTTCGATATCTACACACAAAATTTTTACAGATATGCTGGAGCCACTGTATTCCTTTTTGCTATCGGATTTTCGTTCATGAGAAAGAAGATGCTATATGCGGCTGTCAATCTGAAAATGCTCCTGATACCATCACTGATAATGTCATTACATCAGGTATTTTATACTGCCGGGGTATTTACGACTTCGGCTGTAGTCTCAAGCTTGATTGGCAGACTTAACGCCATAATTATACCTGTCCTTTCTTGTATATTCTACCTTGACGAAAGGCAGATCGTCAAAAACAAGAATTTCATACTCGGTTCAGTGATAGCATTCATTGGCGTTGCTGGAGTTATTCTTGGGAAAGGTGTATATGATGATAAAGGATTTAGCGTTGGTGTTTTGCTTGTAATACTTGGCACCACTACGTGGAGTGTCTATGCTGTCTGGGTAAAGAAAATCGTCAGAACGCTGGACCCTTTAGCGATCATATCGTACGTTTCATTATTATCTTCTGTTTTGTTTTTACCACTGGCGCTAAAGTTTGGAGATATTGGAAGTATAAGAAACGTTTCGTTTGGTACAAACGTATTGCTATTTGGATCAGGAATATTGGGAGTGGGATTAGGCAACATTTTTTATAATTATGCTGTGAGATATGTGGGTACGAGTATATCTTCAGTTTTCTTTTTATTGATGCCGTTTAGTGTTGGGATATTGGGTTTTGTTATTCTGGGAGAAACATTATCTGTAATACAGATAATAGCGGGTATTTTTTCCATACTAGGATGCTGGTTAGTAACGGGTCTCGCAAAAACGAAACCTCCTGATATGGAAGTGGATTCTTAGATTTAAAGATTCTAAGATTAGAATCTTCCAATCTTAGAATCTTCCAATCCAGACTAGATATTTGCAAGATGTTTCTCGATCTCGGATTTGGGTTGTGCGCCTACCATCTTATCTACGATCTTACCATCTTTATACACAAGTAAAGTAGGAATACTCATGATCTCAAGCTTCATCGCTGTTTTGGGATTTTCGTCTACGTCAAGTTTGGCAACTTTTATTTTTCCTGCCAATTCACCTGCGAGTTTTTCTATGGTTGGAGCAAGCATTTTGCATGGTCCACACCATGTAGCCCAACAATCCACTAAAACAGGTATTGCAGATTTTTCGACTTCATCTTCAAACGTTGCATCAGTCACAACAATCGGTCCTTTTGATTCCATTAATAGTTTCTCCTTACAATTTCCGCACTTTGGGATTAACCCGGTATTTAGTTTACGCTTTGAAACTCGGTTAGACGTTCCACAGTGTTTGCATTTAGCATCAATTATATCATCATTTGGCATTTTCGACACACCTTATTAAGAATTAATAAAGATGAAGCATTTTCTCATTAAAACAAATTGACTATATACTTTGATATAGTAGGAAATGCTTCGCCCTTACTTTATTTGTCAAAAGATGATAACAACCAGAATCTTATTTTTTATTCCCGTTAAGTTTTGCTAATTTAACTTACCTGATAACAGCGATTTTACCTCCCTTTCTTTTTGACTCAAATTCAATGACGTATATATATATTCCACTAGAAGCATCAATATTATCGGCATTGTCGAGATACCACATTACCTCGTGTTCCGAATCCATTACCTTCAAGGTAGTGACAAAATTTCCACTAAGATCATATATTCTCACTCTGGCGCCTGATGGCAGAAAATAAAATTTTACACCTTTGAATCGCTCTAATACTGGATTAGGATATACTTTTACCATACTTAAATCCATATAATCTGTTTTATCTGTATAGATGTGGAATTCTGCCAAATTTCCTTTATCAGAAATTAGGACACCTGTTGCATCTCTGATCCCAGATACTATAAGTTTATAGTCACCTTCAGCTAAAGTCATAAAAGTTAATATAACTCTTTTTTCCTGTCGCTCCAGTATTGCTGAAGATGGCAGGAATTGATTTCCTTCTGTTGATGAAATGATGTAGTGACTCGCTTCTTTTGCTGATTGACCCATTTGTTCACTAAAATTGACGTATAAAAATGGATATATGTATTCAATGGATATTATCTCCGGGGAAGAATTTGGTGTTGCATGAACATTTGATGATTTTCGCTCCTGTCCCAGAGAATTGACAGATGAAACAGAATAGAAATATTTAGAGTTAATTATTAGTCCATTATCCTGAAAATATGCTATGTCTGCATGATCTGATCTTCTGTATACTTCCCAATTTGTTCCTTTCAGCCTGGATGTCAGGTCTAGCGTTTCTGTAAGCTGAAAATTACCATCATCTGTACCACGATAAATTTTATAGGCTGTTGAATCCTCTGAGCCATTCCAGCGAAGCTCAACTTCATGCTCACTAATTGGCACAGCACTTATTCCCCATGGAGGTTTAATTGCCTTTCCATCAAACTTAAAAGCCATTAGTTTGTTATCAACATTGAAAATCACTTCAAGAAACCTGTCTCCATCCATATCATCTACGAGAGGATGTTGAGTTTGACTAGCAGAATGATACCACAGGTACGTACTGTATTTTGCCATTGGTAATCTCAGTATATATAACTCAGTTTTGACGTTAGCGACTATCTCGTCCACTCCATCAGCGTTGACGTCACCTGTTGAAAGTCCGCATCCTTCTTTTGTACCAATGATTTCTATCGAATATACGTTTTGATATTGTCCCTGTAACCAATCAAAAACAGTATATACAAAAGATGGACTCACCCTTTCAGATGGTTCAGTCACCTCGCCTGCAATAACAAATTCAACATTTCCATCACCATCAAAGTCTCCGCTTGCCAGCCATTTTACTTGAGAATCAGGGATATTGCCACTCCAGATATGAACGTAAGTGTCATCATCAACATTTTTATAGATGAAAATATCACCATCTACGTCCCCGACTACGATCTCTTTTCGTCCATCAATATCAAAATCACCAACAGCAAAGTTGATAGCAATGTTATTAATGCCCTGAGTTGGATTTATTAATTTTGTAACCCTGAGATATGAGTTATCCCCTCTATTTTCGTATATGTCAACTGACGAATCTTTGACGTTATTCGATAGTATTTCAATATTTCCATCCATATCTAAATCAGCGAACTGACCACCCCAGAGATCACTAGCTTCCCATATCTTCCTTGTTGGATACGTTCCCTTTGCTGGACATTCAAACAAAAAGGTCTTATCTTTCTTGTTACCCAGTATTTCCAAAAGCCCATCATTATCAGAATCACCAACGTCACGAGGGAAATAGTCTATTGAAACCTTAAACACATCAATATAAGTACCAGATTCATCTCTCTCAAATATCCTAACAGGAGCATAATCCACGACAGGTCTATCCATACCAATAATCTCATTTCTGCCATCACCATCAAAGTCTATCGAAGCAGATACAGGATAGATCGCTGGTATTCCAGTGTCTATCTCAGTGAATCCATCGGATGAAATAAAGTTTGGTAGAATTTCTATTGTATAATATTTTCCGTCATTATCGTTAATTGTCAACAATTCGGCATTATTTGAAATTTTCAAAAAATATTCATATATACCGAGTTCAATATTATCTGGTATATATGTTTCATGATAATTTGCCAAAGATTGAGATGAAATTTTTCTAAACTCTTTATCTGATGGTTTCCTATAATATAAGTCAATATTTGTAAGATCATCAGTCATTAAGGTTATTATATTTATAACTTTATCACCATAAAGCCTTGTAATATTTCGCAATTTCAATATCTTTGGCGGAGTATGATCAACGTTTATTTGGACTCTATCTTCAGTCTTTAGATTATCCTGACCAAAAACACTCAATCGCAAGAGATAAGGACCTTCAGGAAGATGAGATACATCCCAGCTTGCAGATATGTTATCGGCTTTGGTTTCAATTGATAGTGGATTTATCAGTCTCCAATCAGGAGAGGCTGAAACTTCGCTATAATCTAATTCAAATCTTTTAAACCCTGATCCACCGATAGCGCCAGTGATCACAAATTCCTTGTCTGCACTTTCATAATTGCTAGGAGTTGTAATATGAGCATTAAGGTGTGAAACCGTCAACAAAGCTCTATAAGCATTTATTCTACCTACGCCATCGAAAAGTGGTTCATCAATAGGATCAGAAGAAGTACGAAGTATCTGATCCATTTCCGCATTGGTTAAACCCGGTCGTTTAGACAGAATCAGTGCCGCTACACCTGAGACTACCGGTGTCGCCATAGAAGTTCCGCTCCAATCGCTATATGAATTATTCGGTACCGTGCTAAAGATTCTGGTTCCGGGTGCTACAATGTCTATACCGGCCCCATAATTAGAAAATGATGACTTTTTGTCTTGACTGTCTGTTGCCCCTACGGATATAACGTTTTTATATGCGGCGGGATATATAATTTTCGCCTGATTATCATTTCCAATCGCCCCGACAAGAACACAATTACGATCATAGGCATATTTGATTACGTCCCTAATTATATAGGATTGCTCATCTCCACCCCAACTCATATTTATGATTCTGGCGCCGTTCTCAACAGCGTAAACTATTGCACTAGCAAGATTATCATCCTCAAAAAATTTGTCCCCGACTTTTAGCGGCATAATCTTGCATCCCCATGTTATACCAGCAATGCCAATAGAGTTATTTGGTATAGCCGCAATTATCCCTGAAACGTTTGTTCCATGTCCATTCTCATCCATTGGGTCATTGTTGCCACCTATTTGATCAAAATCAGGCGAGTCGAAGAAATTCCATCCTCTTACGTCATCAATATATCCATTTTCATCATCATCAATGCCGTTGTTTGGTATCTCACCCTTATTTATCCATATTCTTGACTTTATGTCCTCGTGATTATAGTCAACACCTGTGTCAATGACCGCAACGGTAATATCCTCACTGCCCTTCTCTATTTCCCATGCTTCAGGGATTTTTATTTTTTCTAATGCCCATTGGTCGGGGTAAAAAAAGTCATTCAGTTCGGAACAGGTATGATTAATGTAGTTTAGTTGTGCGTATTCCACAATCGGATCATTTTTGCATCGCTGGACTACTGATTGTATATCAGCGTTTGGTGAGAATTTGAGCTTATATATTGAGGATAGATAACTATCGTGTGTAATTAGTATGCGATTATAAGAGTATGCGCCTATCTTATTTACGAAATCATTAACTTGTTTTAGATTCTGTGAGTTGAACTTGACTATGACAACTCCCGGCGCATAAGTGGGATAATCTGCAGCACCAACGGATGCTACAAGAAAGCAAAGGACATAAAATATATAAGAAACTGTAAAAATTTGTCTCATCTTACTGCCTTTAATGAAAAATTTAAACTCTTGTTTTTATTGTACACTAAAAAGTGATTAAATTGCTATACAAATTTCAATCTTCATCTAAGCAACTTTAATAAATGATGTTAATTTTTTAGGAAATAGAACGCGGATAAACTCGGATCAGGCGGATTTGCGCGGATCGAAAGAAATAAAGAAAAATCCGCGAAAATCCGTTTAATCCGCGTCATCCGCGTTCTATTCCTAAAGTTTAAAAAGGTTTCTTAAACTTGCTTAAGCTGACAATTCTTTATATTTCTTCAATAACCAAGCTGGAAGCTTGGGCTACTTTTAATCTGACATTGTGAAGTTAAAGTATTATTCAGATTAAAAACTCTATTGACAAAGCTATCATTTTCATGATAAGCTAAAGTCAATGTTGAAATCGTTTGAAAAGACTTTTTTCATTCATCAGGCTGATAAAGTAGTTAATGTAATCTTTATCTTCATTTTAATCGTTGAATTAAACATTGGTATATGTTATAATATAGAAATCATGCCCCTGTAGCTCAGTTGGATAGAGCGACTGCCTCCTAAGCCGTAGGCCACGCGTTCGAATCGCGTCAGGGGTATTTAATTTAAGGATGAGGAATGAAGGATAAAGTAAAAATCGTTTTTAGAATACCTATAAGGAATTGAAACAAACTGAGCCTACCTATGATAGACCTTCATACACATTCTTTATTTAGCGACGGGGTTCTACTTCCTGCGGAGCTTGTTAGGCGTGCTGAATACAAAGGCTACCGTGCAATAGCGATCACAGACCACGTAGATCAATCTAACCTTGACTTTGTTGTGCCTCGTATAGCGGAGCTTGCAGAATCACTTAACAAGGTGATGGGAATAAAGATTATCCCGGGTGTTGAAATAACTCACGTCCCACCTGTATATATAGCGGAATTGGCTGTTAGGGCAAGATCACTTGGTGCAAAGTTAATTGTTGTACACGGTGAGACTATAGTTGAGCCAGTACCGTTAGGAACTAACCACTACGCAATATCTGCCAACATTGACATTCTGGCACATCCCGGGCTTATAGATCCCAAAGATGTGGAAATTGCCGCACAAAGAGGTATTTTCCTTGAAATATCCGCACGTAAAGGACATTCTCTGACTAACGGTCACGTCGCAAAATTAGCATTGGAAATAGGTGCAAAACTGGTACTTGACACGGATGCACATGAGCCTTCCGATCTTATAACAATTGAACATGCTTCCGCAGTTGCTAAAGGTGCGGGACTCAGCCAAGATCGGATAGATGTGATGTTTGCTAATTCTGAACAGATTGTCCAACGTGTTACATAATCAGTTAACCTGTGTAAGTTTCTTTTTCCCTGCCACTTATCATTTATTGTACATCGCCCAACGGAGGAAAGTTGTCATGATCAAGAAAATCATCATATACATTTCGATATTCTTTGTAATTTCAGTCTATCCGATAGTGATAGCACAAACGCCTTCACCCGATACGGCAAATGCGCCTCAAACTACTGCAAAGCCTTATGATAGAGATGATGTATACAAACAGATTGAGTTATTCTCTACTGCATTGTCTTACGTACTTAGTAACTACTATCAGGATCTAACCAAAGAGCAACTTGATGAAGTTATGAGTGAAGCCATAAAAGGAATGCTTCAAGGGTTGGGAGATAGGTACTCATTCTATCAAGCAGAAACTTCAAGAAAGCGGGAGCAAGAAAATCTGTTCTTTGCCAAATTTGGTGGACTCGGGATAAGAATATTGCCTTCGCCTGATGGGTTTGTCAACGTAGTTCAGGCGATGGATGGCACACCTGCAATGAAAGCTGGTCTTCATGCAGGGGATAAAATATTAATGGTTGATGGAAAATCGATCGAAAATCAATCTATGGATGACGTGGTAGGAATGATTCGTGGTGAAGTTGGAACTAAAATTATTCTTACCATCTTTCGCTCAGGTGTGGATACCTCATTTGACGTGGTAGTTACCAGAGAAATTATCAACTATCCAAGTGTGAAAAGCGCTCTCATAGAAGGACAGATCGGTTACGTAGCCATCTCTGATTTCACTGCTGAAACATATACAGAGATGAGAAAAAGCCTTGATGAACTTAAAGATAAAGGTATAAAAGGGGTAATTCTTGATCTTCGCAATAATCCCGGTGGGATGTTGACTTCCGCAGTTGATATATCCAATGCTTTTATACCGGAAGGTTTAATCGTTTCCACTGACGGGAGATTGGATAGGTTCGACTCAGAATACAGGGCAGATAAGAAAAGGTTATATTCTGCTGATATACCCCTTGTATTACTTGTAAATGATAATAGCGCAAGCGGGTCAGAGATTGTCGCTGGCGCTATAAAAGATTATAAGCGGGGTCTTTTAATAGGAGATAAAACGTTCGGAAAAGGCGTCGTTCAGCAAAGATTCCCTCTGGATGAACAAAGAGCTGTATCAATAACTGTGTCTATATATAAGACACCAAATGGAACATGGATACACGAAAGAAAGCTATTTGAAATTGAGCAGGAACAACAAAAAGATATGGATGCAGGCACAATATCAGATAATCTTCGTCAGGAATTCATAAAGAATGGGATTACACTCTCTCAAAGTTCAACTGTCAAAATCAAAGATCGTATTAGAGGTAAGGGCGTCCGATGGCAGATAAACGATGGACAATCAGTATATATAATTAAGAGAGAAGAAGGTAAACTAAAAGTTACACAAGGTGGCGTACCCGTTGATATTGAAGTGGACCAGCCAATTCTGATTGAAGATGACAAAGACGGTGAGAATATCAAAATGCTTACAAAATTCTATGAAGGTGAGTATGCTAATAAGTTCGTCTATGATTACCTCAGTAAGAATCAGGATCAAAGCCTAGAAGAGCAAATCAAGGCATTAGAGGAAAATGTCCCTGAATTGATGAAAACCTTAGCTGACAATGGAATTAAGCTAAATCAAAGAATAGTCTCGATGTACGTAAAGAGAACGCTTGCTTCAACTAAGAACACTCCTAATATTGATCTGGAAAATGACTTACAGCTTGCGAGGGCTGTTGAAGAAATAAAGAAACAAGTCAATAACCCACGACCCTAATGAAGATTAAATAATTAATCGGGTAATAGCTAAACGACTTTAAGAAACTTTTTAAACTTGCTTATAGTTGATCTAAAAATTCAGACGGGAATTGATCTTGAGCTTTTTGAGCAAGGTATTGATTTTCGACTGATTCTGACGGTGGCAAGATTGGTTAGTGACTATAAGAATAACACTGCGTATTTAGACATATAATTGGCTTTTTTAGTATGGTTGAAATAATAGATTGGAAGGATGGATGCGCTGTGGAAGCGAGTGAAAAAAAACGATTTTTTATTATTGATGGTAATGCCTACGTTTATAGGTCTTTTCATGCTATCCAAAATCTATCAACTTCCACAGGTATGCCCACAAACGCTGTCTTTGGGTTCGTTAATATGCTTTTCAAAATCCTGCGGGACGAAAAGCCTGATTATCTTGTGGTGACATTCGATACGGCGGCGCCGACTTTTCGCCACAAAGAATATGATGGATATAAAGCAGATCGACCGGGTATGCCCGATAATCTTATATTGCAGTTCCCTGTTATCAAAGAGGCACTGGAAATATCGGGTATTCCTATCATTGAACAGCCGGGATTCGAGGCTGATGATCTTATAGGCACTCTTGCGAAAAAGGCTGAGGGTTTCGGAATAGATGTTACCATAGTAACTAGCGATAAGGACGCTTTTCAACTTGTTTCTCCAAATATCAGGATCAAACCTTATGGATTCCGTCACGATGAAGACTTCGTTTATGATGAGATAGAGGTAAAAAATCGCTATGGAGTTGAACCTGAAAAAATCACTGATCTATTGGGGCTTATGGGCGATACGTCTGACAGCATTCCCGGTGTACCTGGCATTGGACCAAAGACTGCCGCAGACCTTCTCGGACAGTTTGATAATATGGATGATCTGCTAGAGCATGTTGATAACGTGAAAAGCGAAAGGATAAGGAATCTGCTGAAACAATATGCAGATCAGGCAAGATTGAGCAAAAGGCTTGCTACTATTGAGCTATTCGTTCCCATCAACATTAGCATTGATGATCTAAAATTAGAGCTAAAGCCTAAAGGGATACCTGTGAAATGTGATGAAGGGAAACTGCTTGCTCTATTCCAGCGATTAGAGTTCAGAAAATTCGTTAAGGAACTCGATCTCGCACCGCCTGAAATAGAGGTTGAGACTAAATATCATACTATATTTTCGGAGATTGAATTACAAGAACTAATTGATAAATTAAAGAACTCATCTGAATTTGCGATTGATACGGAGACTAACAGCATTGACTCAATAGTTGCTGAACTTGCGGGTATCTCTGTTGCGATACAACCTCACGAAGCATTTTATATCCCTGTTTCACATAGATACATCGGATCGCCACAACAGCTTTCGATTGATCTCGTTATAAATAAGCTCAAGCCTATTCTTGAGGATCCAAATATCGGCAAAATCGGTCAGAACGTGAAGTATGATCTTCAGGTATTCAAGCGATATGGCATTGAGTTAAAAGGCGTATCGTTTGACACTATGATCGCTTCGTACGTTATTAATCCTCTTATGAAGCATGATCTTGATAGCATGTCGCTGGAATTTCTCAATCACAAGATGATCCCAATCGAGGAACTCATTGGCAAGGGGAAAAATCAATGTACAATTGACGAAGTTGAAGTGGAAAGAGTAAGCATATATTCTTGCGAAGACGCTGATATTACCCTTCAGCTTAAAAACCTGATGCACCCTAAGTTGATTGAATATGGTCTTGAGACTGTGTTTCATGATATTGAGCTTCCATTAATACCCGTCCTTGCTGATATGGAAACAACAGGCATTAAGATTGATACGGAATGGCTGAAATCTCTTTCGGATAGACTGGCAAAACAACTTGACAGCTTGACTAAGGAAATATACAGGCTTGCAGGCGAGGAATTTAATATAAACTCAACTCAACAATTGGGCAGGATACTTTTTGATAAGCTAAAATTGCCTACTGGTAAAAAAACAAAGACTGGCGGGTACTCAACAAACGAGGCTGAACTTGTAAAACTTTCATTATCTGGATACGAGTTACCGACAACGATGCTGGAATACAGGAGCATATCCAAGCTAAAATCTACCTACGTTGATGCACTACCGCAGAGCATTAATCCAAAAACAGGACGGATACACACTTCATACAATCAGGCTGTAACAGAAACCGGACGTTTGAGCAGTAGTAACCCCAACTTGCAGAATATACCGATAAGGACAGAATTAGGCAAAGAGATAAGACGAGTTTTCATTACCGATAAGGATTGCTGTGTTCTGTTATCCGCTGATTATTCTCAGATTGAGCTTAGAATGTTGGCGCATCTCTCGAAAGATAAAGCATTAACAGAGGCTTTTGTGAAAGATCAAGACGTTCATGCTAGTACGGCATCCTTGATCTTCGGCGTTCCGATTGAAGATGTTGTTCCAGATATGCGCAGGCAGGCAAAGACAATTAACTTCGGTGTAATATATGGGATGGGCGCATTCAGGCTGTCGAATGAGCTTGGGATTACGCAATTTGATGCACAGAGATTTATTGACAGTTATTTTGATACTTACTCAGGTGTTAAAGCTTATTTTGACGGACTTATAAAACTCGCCAGACAGAATGGCTACGTGACTACGATCTCTGGGCGTAGAAGGATTATCCCTGAGATAAACAGCAATGATCATAACCAGAAAGCATTTGCAGAGCGTACTGCAATCAATACTCCTGTTCAGGGTTCTGCGGCGGATATGATAAAGCTTGCAATGATTAAGATCGCTGATCTGTTTAAATCAGAGGGATGGAAATCAAAATTGTTGCTTCAAGTGCATGACGAACTTGTATTTGAGGTGCTTGAAGATGAACTGGATAAGGTTACTGAAAGTATACGCTCAATAATGGAGAGCGCCTTGCCATTGGATGTGCCTGTGAAGGTTGATATTGGCGTTGGTAAGAATTGGCTGGATGCGAAGTAGTAAGCAATCATATTATTTATATTAATTTGGTTGACTAGCAGTAAAGATTTTAATATTTACACGCATCTTAACCCCTCTAAAAAGGGTAGTTTCACATGGTTATAGGAGTAACAGGCGGGATTGCCTGCGGTAAAACTACTGTATCAAAAGTTTTTCAGGATTTAGGTGCAACTATTATTGACCTTGATTCTATGGGTCATCAACTGCTTAGAGATGATCCATTAGTATATGAAAGGCTAGTTTATAGCTTTGGCTGTGGCATACTAAATGAGAAAGGAGAGATTGATCGTAAAAAGCTTGCACGTCTGGTGTTTGATAATCCTGACTATCTAAATGCTCTTAATAATATTGTTCATCCAATCATAATTAAACTTACCACAGAGAAGGTTAAACAGGAAATAGCTAAGGATAAATTCAAGGTAGTGGTTCTGGATGCGGTTTTATTGATCGAGTGTAATATGACAGGTATGGTTGATTCGGTAATTTTAGTTCATGCTTATGAATATAAGCAATTACAAAGACTTACAAAGCGAGGACTTTCCAAAGATGATGCGCATAAGCGGATAAGGTCGCAAATACCATTTAAGGAAAAAAGGTATTTTGCCGATTATATTATATACACTAATGGCTCGCTAGATAATACAATTAAACAGGCAAAAAAGGTATGGGCTAGTTTAAATATGAAAAAAAACCTTGACTTATGAACTTTTGTGTTCTATAATTACATTAAGCTTATAGTCCTTAAGCTGAATCACCTACCTGAATTAGCTGCGAGTATCCGCTCTTTATGAGGTAAGAAGCCAGACATCGTTCTTAAAAATTTATTGTACCTATCTAAAAGAGATATGAGACTGGGTTATTTCATTTCAATGTATGATTGTATTGGAATCATTTTGGGATTTCCCTTTGTCTCAGTATAACATGTATCATTTCAAATTATCATTTCAGAACAAATATTCTGCAATTATAAAACGTAATGTCCATTTTGTGTGGTCAGCAGATCCTTTGTTCGGTACTTCAAAAAAATCACAAAAACAAATAAAATTAAAAATGGAGCGAATTTGACATGGGAGAGGAATCTGTAATACAAGTAAAAGCCAACCAATTGAATATTGACGAACTTAAAGTGATGACCATTCCTGATCTTACAAACATTGCGCGTGACATTGGTATAACAGGATATAGCGGGCTTAGAAAACATGACCTGATCTTTAAGATTCTCGAAGCCAAAGCCACAGAAAATGGATTGATATTTGGTGAGGGAGTTTTGGATATTCGTCCGGAAGGCGGATATGGTTTTTTACGTTCGGCAGCGTATAATTATCTTCAGGGTGATGATGATATTTACGTGTCACCATCTCAGATCCGAAAGTTTGATCTGCGTCAGGGACACGTAGTCGCTGGATACATCAGGCCCCCAAAGAAGGGCATCCCCGGTGAAAAGGAAGAGCATTATTTCGCTCTTTTGCATATTGAGGCGATTAATTATGAGAGTCCTGATAGCGGTAAAGATAAGATACTTTTCGAGAATTTGACTCCGATATATCCTTTAGAAAGGATCCGATTGGAACATGATTCAACAGAATACTCGACGAGGATAATGGACCTGATAACACCTATCGGAAAAGGACAGCGTGGTCTGATAGTAGCTCCACCTTATAGTGGAAAAACGGAGTTATTAAAAAGAATTGCTAAGGGTGTTACTACAAATCATCCTGAAATAATACTTATCGTTCTTCTAATCAATGAACGTCCGGAAGAAGTTACAGACATGGAGAGATCAGTAAAGGGTGAAGTGATAAGTGCAACTTTTGATGAGCCACCGGAGAGACATGTCGAGGTTACAGAAATGGTGATAGAGAAAGCCAAAAGATTAGTCGAGTATGGTCATGACGTGATGATCCTTATGGATAGTATAACCAGACTGGCTAGAGCGCATAACACTATTGCCCCTGATAGTGGACGTGTCATGTCGGGCGGACTTGAAGCGACTTCATTGACACGACCCAAGAAAATATTTGGCGCCGGTAGAAAAATAGAGGAAGGTGGAAGCCTGACTTTCATTGCTACTGCACTCACAGAGACTGATAGTAGGATGGATAGCGTTATCTTTGAAGAACTCAAGGGTACTGGTAATATGGAAGTACGTCTGGATAGGACTTTACTTGATAGATTAATCTTTCCAACCATTGACATTAAGCAATCTAAGACCCGCAGGGAAGAACTGCTGATGACCGAAGATGAAATAAAGAAAGTGTGGTTACTACGTAAAGCGTTAGCTCAGGATACTCTACCAGATGCAATGGAGTTCTTGCTAGAGCATCTGGCAAAAACGAAAAGCAACAAAGAGTTCCTAGAGTCAATGAATAAATATTAACCTTATCCATTAGATTTATACGTAAAGATCAAAGGCTTGGTGAGTGAAAATGAAACTGAGAGATGATATAGCAAAAGAGATAAAAGAAATGGATGTAGATAAGCTTCTCTTACTTAAAGAACAAATACGGTTTTTAAAAAAAACCGAAACAAAAGTGAAAAGTAAATATACTTTGGAAGAAGTTAGAAAACTAACTTCATCATCAAAATCCAATTGGGCAGATGATATTATAAAGGAGCGTCAAGAACGGGGATGACCCAATATTTCTTTGATACTTCTGCATTGGTTAAACTTTATCATGAAGAATCCGGTGATATAATTGTTCTGCCTATATATTACGGTGAAAATGAAATATTCATAAGTGAACTAAGCAGAATAGAGTTTATATCAGCAACGCATAAGAAATTCAGGAATAAAGAGATAAATACACGTATTCTAAGAATAACCATAGATAGATTTATCTCTGATTTTAATGATAGATTCCATATTATTCCGTTAGTATCTTCGTTAGTTGATATAGCATTTGATCTGATAACGGAATATGGTAGATCTAAGCATCTAATTACACTGGATGCTATTCAGTTAGCATCTTTTCTTGCCATTGCTGATGATGACACAACCTTCGTTAGCGCGGATGATAGGTTTAACAGTTTTGTAAAGCAGATGTCGTTTAATGTATTGGAATGGAAATGCTAGCAGACCTTACAAAAGGCTTATGGGTAAGTTTACTTATCGCATAAGTTCTACAAATTTTAAATAATTAAATGGAGAAAAAATGAAACCTGATATTCACCCAGAATACAAAGAAACAACAATAATCTGTGCTTGTGGTGCAGAAATCAAGACAATGTCTGCCGCTAAGGAATTGAGAGTGGAAGTTTGCTCAAAATGCCATCCATTCTACACAGGTAAACGTAAGTTTGTTGATACCGCTGGGCGTGTAGAGAAATTCCGCCTGAAGTATAAATTAAAGGAAGAGAAAACTGAAGAAGAAAAGACTGAAGAATAAAGTCAATAACCTCACGCATAAAACCTGTCCTCCCCACTTTCGTGAGGACGAAAATGGGGATGCGGGGGCTTGCGTTGAAACTTAGACGCAACTCTTGTTGACTAGCCTAAGTCGTAAACGACTACGTTGTGTGCGAATCATATAGGTACTTTGGGATATTCAGTCTAGTGCCGAACACTACGGTATACGGTTAAAAGTCCTGAGAGTGTTGATCAAACTCGGTTTCTAACCGATCAAATAAGGGATGGTGCTGTATACAAGTAAACCGCATGCAACATTGGCGAAGACTGCTAACGGGTTTCGGTAGTTCCTGGCGGGATTAATTAACTCGCGCAAAAACTCCTCTTATTTTTAATATTAGAAAGGAAAGGCAATTCCTCCCCACGCATAAATGCGGGGGGATCCTTGCCGAAATCGGAGATGGAAAACCCACAATCTGTACGCAAAAAAGATATAGGCGGACAGGCTGTTATTGAAGGGGTTATGATGCGCGGAGCCAGATCACTGGTAATTGCTGTGCGTAAACCTGATCAAGAAATAGCTATTCGACGCGAGAAGGTGACTCCATTAAAGGAGAGATTCGCCCCATTTAAACTGCCAATTCTACGCGGACTTGCTGTTTTAGTTGAGTCAATGATCTGGGGGTTCAAGGCTCTTACATATTCAGCAGACGTTGCTGTTGATGCGATAGATGCAAAAGATGGAAAAGAAGGAAAGGCTTCTAAAGGTATAGGGAACTTTACCCTTGCCATTACTTTTCTTTTAAGTTTTGTAATTGGAATCGGTTTGTTCGTCATAATGCCTGAAAGATTGGCAAACATAATATCCGACAAGGGTTATCTGTTTAACATTGTTGATGGGATTATTCGCCTTGTCGTATTTTTCCTATATATTATCGTGATTTCTTTCAGTAAGAACATAACACGAGTATTTCAATATCATGGAGCGGAACACAAGTCTATTCATGCTTATGAAGCTGGCGAGGAACTGACGGTAGATAACGCTATGAAGTATAGCCCTTTGCATCCAAGATGCGGAACAGCGTTTCTTCTGACTGTTATGGTGGTAGGAATAATTGTGTTCTCGATGTTTGGTAAACCGGATTCCGTTTTGGTTCGTATCGGAATACGATTAGTCTTTATCCCATTGATAGCAGGTTTTTCTTACGAATTTATAAAGTTTACGGCAAAAAGACAGGATCATGTATTAACAAGAATAATAATGGCTCCCGGACTTTGGCTACAGCGTTTGACTACTAGAGAGCCTTCCATAGATCAGGTCCAAGTGGCTCTTTGTTCACTAAAGGAAGTTCTACAAATGGAAGAAGAGAAGGTAGAAGGGTCAATAACCCCCGCATAATGAAGGTTAAATAATTAATCGGGTAATAGCTAGGAATGGATTCCCGTTTTCACGGGAATGACAAACATATGCAATTGGGTGTTATGTTAGAGAAATTAGAAAATATACAAAAACGTTATAATGAACTGGATCAAGCACTCTCAAATCCTGATGTAATGGGTAATTCATCAAAGTTCCAGCAGTATGCTAAAGAACGCTCGGAACTCACTCCGATTATTACACTCATAAACGAGTATGCACGCGCTATCGATCAGATAAACGGCAATCGTGAGTTGATAGAATCGGAAGAAGATAAAGAGATTGTCGAACTCGCTGAAGCAGAACTTGATGAAATACAGAATAAAAAAGATACGATTGAGCGGGAATTGAAACTCATGCTCTTACCAAAGGACGATAACGAAGGTAAGAACATAATTGTCGAAATTCGTGCAGGTACCGGTGGAGATGAAGCGGGACTGTTTGCGGCTGAACTTTATAGGATGTATAGCAGATATGCAATTATTCAGGGTTGGAAGATAGACATAATAAACTCTCATACGACAGGTGTTGGCGGATTCAAAGAGATCATATTCAGCATAGAAGGAAAAGACGTTTATAAACACCTCAAGTATGAAAGCGGAGTTCACAGAGTACAGAGAGTTCCAGTAACCGAATCATCAGGTAGAATACATACTTCTGCTGTTACTGTAGCTATGCTTCCAGAGGCAGAGGAAGTAGATATTGAGATTGATCCGGGCGATTTGCGAATAGATGTCTTTCGCTCATCAGGACCCGGTGGGCAAAGCGTTAATACAACTGATTCAGCCGTCAGAATAACCCATATTCCTTCGGGTATAGTAGTGTCGTGTCAGGATGAAAAGTCTCAACTCAAGAACAAAAACAAGGCAATGAAAGTTTTACGTGCTAGATTGCTGGACCAAAGACAGAGAGAGCAAGAATCTCAAAGAGCTAAGGAGCGAAGAACGCAAATAGGCACTGGAGATAGAAGCGAGAAGATACGAACTTATAATTATCCACAGAATCGTGTTACAGATCATAGGATCGGACTTTCGCTTTATAAACTTGAATCTATTATGAATGGCGAGTTTAATGAGTTGACAGAAGCTCTTATAACAACGGATCAGGATGAAAAGCTGAAAATTCTATCGTGAATTACCCACGACTAAAGTCATGGGCTTCTTGCTTCAATGAAGGGCTGATTGGCGAAACCAATGAACTCCCCTCTCCACAAGCGTCAATTCGGGCTATCCCAGCCCTACATTGAAAGCGTATGCTTTCATTTCGTGACATTTTAGTTTCTTTAGGTCAGGTTTCCAACAATGAAAGGACATGTCCTTTCATTCAGTAACGAATTTGTATATCGTTATAAAATGTCTACCAAAATACATTCTGACTATTTTTGGAATTGATTTTGCATAGCACCCAATGACGTGCTGAAACCGTATACCAATTGTCAAAGAACAAAATGTAGTCTATAAGACTACGTAGTCTAATTATATCACAAGTTTTATATTTTGTCAATGAATATCTGTGTTTAGAACAACACAGCAATCTTTCATCCCCATAGCAACAGCTCTAATCTTTACCCACAAATTATAGACATTGTAGAAACCAAGTCTTTTCCCTCTTTAGCTAAAGAGGGATTAAGGGAGATTTGATTAAGGTTTCGGATCAAGAGACATTCATAAATATTATTGGCGTTGTAATGAGACGCCAAAATACCTTTATATAGATACATTTAGATATATGGTTTATTTAATCAAATTCCCCCTTTTAGCTAAAAGGGGGTTATAAATCCTCTATCCATAAGGGTTTATAGACTTGTGGGTAAAGATTAGTAGCAACAGCTAGGGGTATTCAGATTGAAAGAGAGTAAGGCGATGCTTCGCCCCTACAAAGATCGGCAAATTCCTTGCAACAAAAAAGAGTGGGGTTCACTTCAACCCTTGCTTCAAGTTGAGGATAGGCATGAATGCAGCGGGGCTTATCCTCAACTATTTTGTAGAGATGTTTTTTGTTGTTTCTATCGGGAATGGAGGGTGTTATAATGAATCAGGCACTATTAATAGTCTTTGGATCCATAGCTGGCACAGTGATTATACCGCTTATAATAATATTCACTTTTGTATATTTTAGCCATCGTGCAGTCACAAAGAAAGAATTGAAGACATTGCAAAACGATATATCACTTATAAAAGCGAATATTGAAGACATTAAAGAGCAGATTGCTGAATTTATTATAAAAACCAATTAGCGGCAAGCTCCCGATTGAAAAAAAAGATATAAGTTTTTAGCGTGATGGTATGTTCAAAGGATTGTAACTATAGACATTCAGAAAAAGATTTTTAATCATGCAGCAACAGGAAATTGCAGATCGTCAAATGATTTGCGATATTCACCCATAAGTGCTAATACTTCC
>Ga0247841_10001992_pt1 | contig 42674 bp, 20 predicted proteins | sample LaCruzMarch2015__2_FD_192410 | JGI IMG/M metagenome (GOLD analysis project Ga0247841, IMG submission 192410) | Freshwater microbial communities from meromictic Lake La Cruz, Castile-La Mancha, Spain - LaCruzMarch2015_18m | ecosystem: Environmental > Aquatic > Freshwater > Lake | place: Spain...
AAACAGGATTTGCGTCCGGAAAATGAAAACTGATACCTGCCGCCGTTTTTTCTCCAACGGGGGCAGGCAGCGACGAATGTTGGCGTTCCCATGCTGCCGGTAAATTCAGTTCCAGGGCAATGAGCGGCGGGGATTGGGCTGCATGAGGTAATTATTGAAATGTATAACCCATCAGCAGCCCAAGACCGTGCAAGCCGTGAATGGTATAGACCGATAATGCAGGCAGCAATCCCTAAAAACTCGTTTTACCATTACCGGAAAAATGATGGCTAAGCACCCGCTCAAACCTCTCGTGCTACTAACGGGGATATTTAACATAATTTGGTTATAAGACTGTCCGCAGGGAAAGGCTAAAGCGCTGGTAGTATGCTGCAGCGGCAGTTTTATAACATCATGTTATGTTAATATAGCCCCCTCTCGTCCTGCTGCCTCTCGTCCTGGCTGAGTGATGGGATATTGATTTCTTAACCGTTTAAACGCCATGTGACTGTTCAAAATATCGATTGTTTTTGGCATCTTCTGCCATTGAATAATGGCCTACTATATTGAATAGAAGTTTATGTTTTAGGAGATCAATAACAGGAGTGTACGTAGGCCTTTTTTTCTGGACTTAAAAGCAGCTGTGATTCGTTATTAAAATAACTGGAGTGAACCTCTTAGTAAAAAAAAACGACAATTGTTGCATAGGCTCTTGGACGTGATGCACGTATAGAAGTGGAATTTAATATCAAATTCTTTATCTTCGTAAAAAAAATGAAACAGTTCAAATTTTATTCAGACCTCAAGTTTACCGGATTATTGGACAAATTGTATTTCTTGAAGAGAACAAGGTACTTTTACCACCAATGCTTTTGCATATAATTCCTTATGGGTTAATAACTGATATTATATTCGACTGAGTAATTATGACATTCGTTTTTATAGGAAACTCAAATTTTCTCAAAATAAAAATTTCAAAAATTGGTTAATTTCTTATTTTTGTGATATAAAGGATTTTCACCTATTTAAAAAAACAAATATGAAAAATAAAATATTTTTGATCGGTGCAATCATCATAGCAATCTCAGTTTTAGCATATTTGCTGACAAGAGGACCTTCTAATGACTCTACAGGCAAGATAATCATTGCAGAAGGAACTCAGCCGATAGCGGCACCTATTTACATAGCCTATGCAAATGGATACTTCAAAGATGAGGGATTAAATGTAGAACTCGTTTCATTCCCTACTGGTAAGTTTTGCCTTGATGCTCTAATCGGAGGGAAAGCTGATTTTGCTACAGTTGCAGAGACTCCGATTGTGCACGCGACATTTAAAGATCAACCTATAAGAATCGTAGCAACAATCCATCGCTCAAGGAAAAACACTTTTTGCATTGGAAGAAAGGACAAGGGGGTTAATGTACCTGCTGATTTAAAAGGTAAAATAGTCGCTGTGCCATTTGGAACAAATGCACAGTTTGCTCTTGATACATTCCTGAGAAAAAATGATCTCAAGTCCCAGGATCTGACGTTTATTAACCTAAGTCCACCCGAGATGAATGGCCAAGTATTGAAAGGTGATGTTGCAGCAGTAGTCGCATGGCAACCATATATTGGAAGAGCCAAAAAAAATTTAGGGGATAATGCTGTGCCGTTTTCTTTTGAAAATGTTTATGAGGAAACCTATAACATTGTTACCAGCGTTTTAATAGCAGGGGAAAAGAAAGATATAGCTATCAAAATACTTAAAGCCTTAGACAGGGCTATTGATTTCATGAAAGCGAACCGTGATGAAACTATCAGGATAGTTTCACAACGTATTGGCATGGAGAAAAGCGAGCTGGATACAATTTGGCCTATTTACAATTTTGGGCTCGATTTAAGGCAATCATTGATTGAGACCATGACCTTGCAAGGTAATTGGGCCGTTAAACAGGGTCATCAAAATGGCCAAGTACCTGACATGAGGAACTTTGTATCGACTACCGCACTCAAGGTGGTCAAGTTTGATGCAGTATCTATCAAAGAGTCAAACTAAAAGCAAGTTATCAATTCATGCATTATCAATCAATCAATCAATCAATTGTCGCAATAAATCCTCATGAAATACAAAGCACAACAATTTCTAAAAATATGTGCACCATTTGCCCTAATGATTTTCTTTTGGATAATTGCTAACCGGTATTCTGGTGTGAATCCTGCATTGCTTCCTACACCTTTGGAAGTAGGGAATGCTCTTAAAGAATTTGCTATCTCCGGTAATCTATTGTGGGATATATTGTGGTCTTTACGCCGGGCAGCCTTGGGTCTTATTTTTGGAGGCTTACTTGGACTCTTTATTGGTACGATTACTGGTCGAATTAATGCTTTTAATTGGCTCTTTTCTCCTTTATTTAATGGGTTTCGTGCCCTTCCACCCGTTGCTATAGTTCCTCTTGTTATAGTTTGGGCTGGACTAGGTGAATCAGGTAAAGTATTCGTAACTACTTGGGCTGCCTTTTTCCCAGTTTGGCTTAATACCCACTCTGGTGTTTCATCGGTGGACAAGGGCATTATTTGGGCTGCACGCTCGCTTGGTGCAAGAGGCAGTCGGTTGTTGTTTGGTGTAACGCTGCCGGCGGCTCTTTCTCAAATACTAGTTGGATTTCGTCTCGCTATTTCAACAACGCTTATTTGTGTTATCGTAGCGGAGATGACCGGAGCCTATGTAGGGTTGGGCTTTCGGCTTCAAATCTCTTATCTGGTATTCCGAGTAGACCGGATGTTAGCTTGCCTTGTAGTACTTGCAATAATTGGGATTTGCGCTGACCGATTGTTTTCACTAGTAACTACATGGTTATTTCCTTGGATAAAACTAAGACACGAACCTCGATGAATGACTCATATCCAGCTAATAAACCCTTACTGGTTTATGATCAATTAACAGTTACATATCTTTCGAGGGGAATAAGAATAGCCATTTTAGAAAGTTTATCACTGAAACTTGAAACCGGGGAGTTTCTTGCCATTGTTGGTCCTTCTGGTTGCGGAAAGTCCACACTCCTTAATGTAACCGCCGGGTTCAAAATGCCAGAAAGTGGCACAATCCGACTTAAAGGTAAACTGATTTCAAAACCTTCTTTACAAATTGGATTTGTTAGCCAGAGTTATGTCCTTTTTGAATGGCTAACTGTCGAAGATAACATTGCTTTCGGACTCCAATCTCAAAAACATTCAAAGAAAGAAATTCGCCAGATCGTAGATAATTTGCTTGAAGTAATAGGTCTTACTGCACAACGGGCCTATTACCCTGCACAACTCTCTGGTGGTATGCAACAGCGGGTTGCGCTTGCTCGGTCGATAGCGTCGGAACCTCCGGTCCTTTTACTTGACGAACCATTCTCGGCCCTCGACTCCGAAACCCGTATAAAAATGCATGAATTACTACTGCGCCTTTGGACTGACCATAATACTACTATATTATTCGTTACGCATGACATCGAAGAGGCACTCATCCTTGCCGACAGGGTATTGATGCTCGAAAAGAATGGCAAACCCGTTAGTACAAGAGACATACCATTCATCCGACCCCGCCCACGCTCGATTATTCATACTGAACAGTTTCAAATCATGGCAGGAGAAATTTTATCTCATTACGAAACGCTTACTTAATAGGAAAAGCAACCTTTCCAAATAAAACCAATATGCAACCATTAAAAAAAATAACGCAAGAAGAGGCCTATAATAAGTTCACCGGAAAGATTGAAGACTTAGAGGCTGACCCAGGCCGAGAAATGAAAAGTGTACTTATTAGTAAGGAATACCAAAATCTTTTCGCTGGTTGGTTTGGTTGCGAAGTTATTTCACTATACGTGACTCCAGAGTTAGCACATAATAGGGAGGACACTGCGCGTAAACAAATTGAGTTTCTTGAGTCCACTCCAGGAGCATTGAATTTTCCAATGTACACTATAAACGACTCCAAATCAACAGGAATTCCATTCTCAGATATCAAACGTGTTAACAAAAAAACAATTGATAATCGTAGGGAAGCCCAGAAGAAATTGCTTAAGACTCCAGATGAACGAACGAGTGCCGAACTATGTGCAAAATACTTGCAAATCGAAGGTGCACCCAGCTTTCTGTTGCTCCCATTTGGCGAAATCCTTACCTATTGCTATATATATCATATACTTGAAAAGGTTGCTAAGAAACAAAACAAAACCGACTTGAATTGGGATTCGATCGGGACTGATGCGTGGAAAAAGATTGTTGAAAAATATCAAGAACGGCCAAATGTAACTAAAAAAGATGTAGAGTCTGATTTGCTCAATGCATTAAAGAACTGGTATTTTCACCCCAATAAAAAAGACAACTATGACCGAGAGTATATGGCATCAAATAGAATACAGGCTGTTTATAATCTGCCAATGGACGTAAATTTATTACTCAAAAATTTAGATCATACAAACATTGTAAATGAGAATTTAAATGAATTCTTAAAAGAATGGGCAAGAAACCTTTACGAAACCTTTCTATCAGAAACTGAAGGAGAAGATTTACGGCAAATTTTTCGTAATAAATCGCTAATCAATCCAACAATTGAAGAATTACTATGCACTCGTGGGTTGTATATCACGATTATACGTTCTCCATTGAATCGAAGCAATTTACCCCCTTCCCCCTTGAGCCAGGCATACGCAATCTGCACGATTTTTGATACTTCTTTCCTTGAGGATTTTAATCGAAGGAAAAGCCTTGACCATCTACTATGTAGACTGGCTTATACCGATTTAGCCCAATACGACTACCAGAAGTTGGAAAGAATCAGGAATAACCAAAACCAAATTCAGGAACTTTTCAGCACTGTTTCTAATTCAAATTATGATTGGCAGATGTTAATGAATGCCGCTGGTGAAACGAGCCTACAAATAAGCAAAGCGGAGCACGTTTTAGTTTCTTATCGAGAAATTGGTACTTTGTTTTTATCAAAGGATTCTAAAAGCAAGAAAGACAACCCTATTGGGATTGATGACATGAAAGCAACATACTTATTTCGTTGGTTTAATGATATTTCTGGCATTACTTCTCATTGTAATAATAAAGTACTATGGAAATCCTTAGAGGAAGGTATTTTATCAATTCAGCTTATTGATGTAAATCCGAGTCCTGCTATCAAACTTTTGAAGCGTATTTCTCAGAAACTTGGAATAAGTGCCCGTGCCAATTTAGAGGTTCGATGTTTCCCAGTTGGTGATGAAAACAGCGATAAGCGAGCTGGAATAATCATTCTTTTTATTCAATCGATGGCCACCATTACTCCCGAAATGGACGAGTCACTAAACAAGATTGCTTTAGCACTTTCAATTGGGATGAAGATGCCATTTAGGAGTATGATTAACAAAGGGTTGATATCATGGTTAATTAGGAATGTGATTCATTTTTGGTACAATGTTAAAACTTTTAAATTTAGTTTACCAATTAGGCAACCTAGTCCAAGAATCAGTATTCAACAATTAATTGATCGAGCCCTTGCTACAATGTTAGAATTTACTCAAATCGGCTTCATGTTAATTGGGGTTACGTTTTTGTATTTTGTTTTTAATCTTCTTTACCATTCGCATACCGGCAACATTATAACAGAAACACTTAAGAATGTCGAAAAAACAGTAATGGCTTTCTCCATTTGCCTTGCTGCCACAGGGATAATGTTTCTTATGAAACCCGAAATCGCATATGGACAACCCAAATGGATGAAAAAGTTTGCAAAACCTGGCACATTAGAACAAACACTAATAAAACTTGCCGCTTTGGTCTTGACCATTGATGTATTGTCAGTTATTCTTCAATTACAAGAATCGCTAAAAAGTTCTGATACTTATCTTTGGATATTAGTGAAACCAGCTATGTTCCACCTTCTTGCTTATCTTGTTGTTTTACTTGGATTGGCATTCTTGTTTGAGACCTTGTTCAAAGAGCAACCTGAAATAGAAGAAGAGACTGATATCTGAATCAGCGAAAATGGAAGAGTGAAAATGATCAGAATCTAAATGAAATCTATAATCAAAATAATCGTTGTAATTTTGTGAAGGTCACATCCTGTTAACATTATCAATATAAAAATGAGTTTTATTAAAATAAAAGCCAACATAAATTTAGTTTTGAAACTTCGTAGTACAGCGTTAGATAATATTTATCATCTGGATAATTTGTCAACGAAAGACGATAGAAATGTTTCAATACAACGAGTGCCCAAAATTTGTGTACTTGCATCCAGTTCCAGAGGCGGAACGGCGGTGACGGCGGAATTGTTGCAATGGCAAGGGGCTAAGTGCGCTGATCCAAGAGGACGCTTACTTACATTACCAGGAGAGGAGAAACCACACCTTATTCTTGCAGGATTAGCTTATCCGTCTCGTGATGAACAATTTGATGACTTGAGTGAGATAGATGCCTCTACCTCAAACGTATCTGTTTTACTTGATGAGTTGAAATCGGAAGTCGGTTACCCATTGGAATATTGTAGCAATTTAGAATTATATGCAACGCAGCTTTATCGTAGGCTTTTGCTTCAATGGCCTATTTTGTTGACTACTATTGACATGAAAGAGGCGATAATGAATCTGACCCAAGCACTTAAAGATATATTCCCCAAAGGTTATTATGACAGTTTGTTCAACCGACGGCTCGTCTTGGAAGCGTGTGTCAGTTGTTTCCCTCTCATTAAAAGGGCTTTTTACGATTGTAGATTTTATAATACAACAGAAGATGTGGCACAAATGACATCGGAATGCTGGTCTTATGAAGAAACACCTTTCGTACTTCCTCCACCATGGCAAAATGCGACCGTAGCCGATTTGGAGCAAGGCTGCTTGCTTTTGCGTGACCCTTCGAATGCTTGGCGTTTACCGTTTTGGCGATCTGTATTCAATATGCAGCGGATGGATATAATACATTTGATTCGTGACCCACGTGAATCTATACAAGGTTTATGCGACGGGTGGAATTATGCCTTTGGTTTCCAGACGATGCCCAGCAACAAGTCTCTTGATATTACAGGTTACACAGATAATCTATGTGAAGGCAACAATAGATGGAAGTTAAATAGGTTGAATTTCTCAATTAGCAAAAACTTAAACCGAAAATTATTCTATGAACATGACAAGTTGAGTTTGGTGGAAGTCTGCGCATACCAATGGAAAGAAGCTCATGATTCTATTATAAAGGAAAGCGAACGTTTAGGGCTCTCACGCACAGTAGTAAATTTCTCAGACCTTCGGGAGAATTCAGAAAAAACATTCAGAATAATCTGCATCTCTTTTCAGTTAGAGTTTTCCAAGAGTGGTGAACTTTTCGCACAGTCATTTAACGATAATTGGGTAATGGTAACGCCGCTTGCTAGACTTAATGGGTATGATCGTTGGAAGACCTCACCTTTTAGCGATGAGATAAAGGCGATGTTTTCTTCCGGTTATTTTGATGAAGTGAGCATGAAGTTAGGGTTGAGTAACATATTTTCATACGATTCTAATAAACCATCAAGTGATGACCTATTAAAAACCTGGAACTCATCAAATTGCTTGAAGGACATTGAAACAGAAAGGTCTGCAAATCCAATTTTCTATCATGCGTAAGTGCTTATCCCCTTTTTTTATTGGTTGCAGAGAGCCTGGATTGGATATAGGAACAGGACCCTTTGATATTCAGTTACCCCAATCCCTCATCGGAAGCAAACCAGGATCAAAGAATGCAATTATTAATATTAATGTTGCAATTCAAGATTTTATCGTCGAAACTGTAAGAAGTGGAGAAAAGCCTGTGGTTCTAAGTGGAGATTGTTTAAGTGCAATTGGATGCCTTGCTGGTCTGCAGAGATGTGATATTCATCCTTATTTACTGTGGTTTGATGCTCATGGAGATTTTCACACACCAGAAACTTCTATTAGTAGGCACTTAGGTGGTATGCCATTAGCGATGATCACAGGGCGAGGAGACCTGACTTTTACGACGGTTGCAGGTATGATGCCTTTACCTGATAATAGAGTCTGCCTTGTGGGGGGAAGAGACTTGGAGTCTGGGGAAAAGGAAACAATTGAAGCATCAAAGATACTCATTTGCGATCGGATCACGGATATTTTGAATGAACTTCCAAAAAATATAGATTTCTGGATTCATTTTGACACTGACTACATTAATCCAATTGATGCACCTGCTATGCGCTACCCTGCAAAAGGTGGAGCTTCAGCCCAACTTGTTAAATTCGACTTGGCCCAACTTACGAATTGTATAAATATTATTGGATTATCCGTTTCCGCTTGGGCACCACATCTAGACGTTGAAGCACATACAGCCAACGCTTGTTGGGATGTCATTTCCTCATTGACACTTAAAGTGTAAAATCAAAGATTAGTACAATTAAAATTGGTAAAGATGTTGCTAATATCGAATTTAGGTTTAATGAGAATTGAATATCTGTAGCAAGTGCTTATTCCCGATAATTAATGATATCCTATTTATTGCATTGAACTGTAAATGTTTACTCCGGAATGTGTGGCCGACTTTTGTCAGGAATAGTCAGTAAAATGTACAATACGGCGATATATAAAATTTTTTAATGGATGCCATACCTATATTAAACTATTGGTAGATCCGTCACAAAGAAATGGCAACCAACAATCTTTCATAAACTCCTTGCCAAATAAATCAGAGTGGGTTGAAAAAGGTTCTTTTTCCTGAATAATAGTTTCTTGATTTGAATAAAAGCCTCTTCTTCCAGCATCACCTAATCCAGGAATATAACGAGCCATCAATAATGCTTTATCAGCAGACCCTATAAGATTCAATAACAGCCCAATTCTATTTATAGTCTTATCCCAACGAAATCGACGCGGTAGGGAAGATCCGAGGAAAAGAACTTTGTCAAAACGCATTTCCGGAAACCTTCGTTCGTAAAGCATGGGCTAAAATATAAGTACCAAAACTATGTGCAACGACAGTTACTTCAGGCCTTGGCTTAAAGTTTTGTAAGGTGTCGTTGTAAAATTCATGAAACATTTTTACTTTCTTATTTCTACTCCAAGGATTTAATATACCAAATCGAAAAACCCCATAATCCCATGACCCGTAAAGGAACCTTTCTCCATCTGTAGCGGCTGTAAGTATTAACCCGAAATCGTTTCTTATTTAAGTCTATCATGAATATATTGATATCAGTAAAGTAATGTCCGTATTCCTTGTTTAGTTGATAAAGAATAAAACCATAAAAAAATTCCAAATCCTGTTAGGTGGATATTGTAAAATTCAATAATTTTAAAGAAAAAAGTTTTTATGGCAACTGAAATCCTGAATCCACTCTCTTCTGTACGTAAAGATATCAAGGTGAAAATCCTTGAAAATGGGCTTAAACGAAATAGAAACTTCTTTTTGAAGATGTTTCATATTAAGATTAAGGGGTTTACGGATATTAAAAAGGCACCCAATCAACTCATTATGAAGGAATTTACCCGGATGGAAATTTATGAGGACATTCAAACCTCGAAGGAATTATTGAAATTGTGGTTTGAAGGGATGAAGGAACTTCAAGAATTCGTCAGAAAGCTGCTCATTGAGAATAATTACGAACCTATAGACCATGATTTCAATGTTGATCAGTATAAATTTAATGCGTTACATGAGAAAGACGTTTTTTGCGAGGAAAAATCGGGTCAATCTTATTTTCAACCTACAGGAATGGCATTAAATGATTATGATCCGGAAGAGATTACATTGATGGCATTTTTATTAGGATGGCATATTGATAAAAATAGCCAGCCAGAAAAAAACGATAATAATACTGGACTAACAATAATTTTAGATAAAATACTAATTTTCGAGAAAGATCTTAATGAGTGCCATTCATTAATAAAATTAATCCAACCCAAAATTTCAAAAGGTGAAGTTGAAGCCGAGGAAAACACTAAATTAATTAACTATTTTAATAAAATAAACTGTGATTTAGATGAAATTAAAAAGGATTTAACAAATCTATCAACTACGAAAGGTTACAATGAAATTATATTTGACATTTCAAATATTACCTCGAAGAGAAATGCATTAGATATTTTAGATAAAATTAAAATTCTTGAAGAAAGAAGAGGTGAAATTGCTGAAAAGTTTGAGGATATAGAAAATATGATCCTTTGTGGCAAAAAGATCAAACACAAAGGAAATATCGTTTATCAACCCATCATTGCGTGTAATGAAGCAATTGACCGTTTATGTCAAGAAATTGAAATATCAAAGACGAGCAATTCAAATTTGGATATTTCTTCGATCGCGTTAAAAGCACAACCAATTGCTGACTTTGTCGAAATTGCCAAAAACTGTCCAAATAATTCGTTGGATCCAGAACGGTTGGAGCATCTTCTTGAGGTTGTGAAATGCAACTTTGGTGATGTTATGAAGGAGTATCTCTTTAAAAAATTATATTATGAAGACGATATTCCCAAATCAAATCAAACTGAGAAATTAATTAAGAACAAACCAGAAATCTTAGAAGAGGTTAACGCATCTGTCATCAATGAGAAATTTGAAGAATCAGAGAATAACCTAATTGCTAGTGAATCGATCATTAGCAATGAACCTGAGATTAAACCTGAAATCCATACTCAGTCGATTGATCAATCCGAAAAGATTGAAATAGAAACACCAGTAGAAGACAAGGAAATTCCTTCAAAACAAACCATCGTAGAAAAACCAATAATAAATATTACAGAAAAGGTAATCTTTGAAGAAGTGGAACCTTCTCTACAAGCGGAATCCATTCCCGATGTGTTTGATAAATTCAGTAAGGATTCCGTTAATCCAGAATTCGACTCCCTTTTTACTAAAACAAGTCTGGAACTTACAAATATTATTTTAGATCCAGATAATCAAAATGTTGAAAATGATAAAAACAAATTAGGTTTATTAATATGGAAGTTAATTGAGAATAACCCAGACATTGCATTTCATATTTCAACCATAGTTGAGAAGGAAAATTTGGATTCTGATACCTGGTATGTACCATCCAAAATTATAAGAACACTAATTTTGAGCCAAGCCATCAAATATGAACGAAGGGTTATTTCAAGTCAACTTAAATCCGACTTTGGTTTTTGTAATGATGTTCTTATCCTAGAACAAGACCAAATTACAAACCTGGCGTTTCGAATAATCTTACTTGCATCTACTTGCAGACCGTACCTGCTTGCTCCGGATTCAGAAGCAAATCAGATCTTGTATAACCTGAAAATTAATGAATATCCAAAGCTTCAGGAACTAATTAATATTATGAGCAAGTTCCGAGCAAGTATACCTCTAGATATTGATCTATTGCGAAAGCATCAAGCGGAGATTGATTGGGAGGAAAATGCTCAATCATTTACTGCAAGTATCGAAAATTGGGTAGAAACCAGCAGAGCCAAAACATATAGAAAATCGCATGTAATCAATCAGGTTTGGAGAACATGGCACGAATCAAAGAATTATATTGGAGCAATTGTAAAACTAATTGGAAATCAAAATTATTCTGAAATAGCTTATATAAGAGATTTTTTAGAGGGATTAAGTGAACATGATAAACTTCAATCAGAAATTGAGAGAACTTTAAGGATTTTGCATCCTAAACAGCCTAAAATTAAAATAGAACCGAAAGCATTTGATTGGCTTCATGAAAGAATCATTGATTTTGAAGATCTTTTAACCAACTGGATTGAAATCCAATCCAGCAACCCGGTTCGTAAAAACAATTATTACGACCAGGAAATACGAACATTATATGACGATATTGAAGGTATCAAAGAGGGACTAATATCTACAACGGATACTATTCTCCTGGACAAGTCGATACATTTTAAAATTAAGATTGCAATTCAGGTATTCAGAAAATCATTTGATAACCTACTCACCTTATTGCAAGGGGATGATAAAATTAGTGAAGAGCTGGAAGAGAAGATTTTATTAAACAGCATTTTATTAAGAATGCCAGGGTTAAGACTTAATACCAATTGGACGCCAAAAAAACTAGATGCAAGCGATTTAAAGAAAATTCTAACAATAATCACAGAACTTAATGTATCGTGGGAAACGATTTTTGAGCGGCAACTCGAATCAAAAAATTACATCACAACCGGCTGGTTGCTTATGCTATTTAAAAAATGTAGTATTGCCCTTGATGCTAATTCAATGGAAAAAGAGAATCTTCATATGACTGCTGTCCGAAATGAAGAACTCGTATACTATATTCGTAAAGTTGAAAATCAAATTGAAAATGGTGTAGCACTTGGTTTTCTAACAGATATCGTTAGGAATTCATTGGTAGGTGAATTAAATAGTATTAAGTCCATTTTGGAATTAAATGAAAGATTCAATTATCTAGATGAAATTGAAAAGATTGAGGATGTAAAATCAAAGATCGAGAGTGAAAAACAAAAAATGATTTCATCGGTTATAATACCAGAAAATATAGACGTTGATTCAAAAAAACGTATTGAATCGATCCTTTTAAAAGGGGATATCTATACTACCAATGAACTTATTAATATAGTTAACAAAGGAAATCCAATTGAAGATTTTGAAAAGAATTCAAAAAATGTTTTTCTTGACTACTATACTAAAATTATAGATCCGTTGTACGAGTATCTTGATAAAACTGAACGAAAAACGGATATATCAAAAAGCATTAAGGAAAGAGACAACATTGACGGTTTAGAATTAGCAATTTTAGATCCCTCGAGAGCAATCGAAGCTAGTCAATTATATAATTGCTGGCATAATATGCAGGGGGATATGGATTTCGAAAAAAACGTAAGGGATTTTTTCGAATATCTAGGATTTAATGGGGTTGAAATAGACAAAGAAAAATTCGGAAGAAGAGGTGAGCAGAAATTTTTAAATTTCAAATGTCAATCAATAAAAGAAAAAGCAATTTGTCCAGTTCCTGAATATGGAACACTCGCAAAAGGACACTATAGAGTACTCTCCTTTGGGAGGAAAATGGTTATGGAAGATCTTGTGAAAGCTGTTACTGATGATGAATCCAGGATTCCAAAAATTATATTATATTTTAATCCACTCAACCTGAATCAAAGGAAGGAACTTGCCTATTATTCAAGAAAACAGCGCCATACCTTCTTAACTATTGATGAGACAATGCTATTATATATTTGCTCAGTTCAAGGGTCAAGACTATCAACGTTATTCAAATTGGCATTGCCAACCATCTTTCTTACCCCATACATAACAACAGGAAGTAATGTCCCTCTGGAAATGTTCTATGGTAGAAAGCCTGAAAAGAAGAAAATCATTAATCAATATGAAACCTCATTTCTTTATGGAGGCAGACAACTAGGGAAAACGGCACTTTTAAAGGAAATTCAAAAGGAATTTTCAGATCCGTCAAAAGGACATTTTGCAATCATGATTGATTTAAAGTCTGAATTAAGTGGCGATAGGACAAAAGCCAATGACTTTGCAGCTGTTCTGATAAAAGAATTACGCAATATCGGTTTAAGTACGGTACCAAACACTGTACCCTCGAATATCTCAACTGGGAAAGTATTACAATACATCAAAGAATGGCTTGAGATTGAACATGAGAGGAAAATTCTTCTTTTTTTAGATGAAGCTGATAAATTCCTTGAAGAGGATTCTAAAGAAGATTTCAGAAATGTTTCGAGATTAAAAGCTACCATGGAGTCCACTGACAGGAGGTTCAAAGTAGTGTTTGCAGGTTTACATAATGTTCAAAGAACAACTAAATTACCAAATAACCCGCTCGCGCACCTTGGCGAACCTATCTGTATTGGACCACTTTTAGATGAATTCGAATCTCAGGAAGCCCGTTCATTAATTAAAGTTCCACTTGAAAGCCTTGGTTTTGTATTTGAAACAGAGTATTTGATTAATAGAATTTTAGCACAGACAAATTATTATCCCAGCTTCATCCAGGTTTATTGTTCAAATTTATTGGACCACTTGTATAATTTTATTGACCATTCAATTCTTGATAAAATTCAAATTCCTTTTATTATTACTGAGCATCATGTAAATGAAGCATTTTCGAAAGCAAAGGATTGGATTAAAGAGAAATATAAGTTTACTCTTGGATTAGATGAGAGATATTCCCTAATAACACACATAATAGCCCTTGGAGCTCTTGATAATATCCTGGATTCAGATGAAAACCCAACAAAGGGCTTTTCTGTTTCCTGGATTAAAGATCAATCTCTGTATTATTGGAATGACGGTTTTTCTAATAGGAATTCCTACAATGATATCAACACCCTGCTTCTTGAGATGGTTGGTCTTGGAATATTAAGGAAAATTGATCATGATAGTGACCGATATGCCTTAAGAACAAATAGTATTACTAATTTCTTAGGCGATAGATTACAGATTGAAAAAGAACTTTTAAGAGATGATCGAAAAATCGCAAATGAATTTGCTCCTAATATATTTAGAGTAGAATATAAAAGCAAGAATGATGATAAGTGGAGATTAAAAAGTCCGTTTACGATTTACCAATATCATAAAATACTGGAGCCTAAGAACAGTGTTTTAATTCTAAGAGGGAATGAACTACTTGGCAATGTGTTTATTCAGGAGTTTTTGAAAAATAAACTAGGATCTGATTTACATGAATTTAATAATCCCAATTCAACAATCGAGCAATATTTTGATTATTTAACGGAAACAATTGAAAAGAGAGAAAAAGAGGGAATTCTGGTTATTATCATTACAAGTCAAACTCCATTTAATAAAGATTGGATCGATCTTACAGAAAAGAAAACTGGTAAATTGACATCAACAGATAGTTTTGTTCATGTTCTTTTTGAGCTAAATCCACAGCGAACATTTGAGTTGCTGACTGAATCGAATGTTGTTTTTGATGAATTCAGTAACTTGGGAATAGAATGTATTGATTTGCAACCTTGGGAACCTAAAGTAGTGAAAGAATGGTTGACCGATGAGGGATATCGATCGCTCGATTTTCAGCAATTAGAAAAATGCACCGGGAACATGCACTTATTATTAGATGAATTTTACAAGGATACCCTTGATAAAAGCCCACAGTACTGGAAAAGCAAAATAGCTATAATGAATGAGTCGTTATTAAAAAAGGAAAATGCCCGATCGATTCTAGGAAAATGTGGACTTACCCAAGACAAAGAATTGTCAATAAATATACTTAGCATATTATCAAACGATAATCAGCAATATTCTGCAGGTGATATTATTTTCTTTGTGCCAAATCCAGAACCTGGTGGTAGTGAGGAGATTTATAGGAACCTCATATGGTTGACTTCCAATTCTATTATAAATTCTGCTGGTGATGACTCCTGGGTCATTAATCCATTCTGTTCTGAAGTTTTTAAACATTGTGATTTTAACAGTTAGAGATATTTAATTTTATGTTTGCAAACTGGTGGACCCTTCCAGGCCCTAGAAAATACGTTGACACGATTGAACATGAAATTCGACAGGGAAAGAATATTATCATTTCTTTTCCAACAAGGATCGATTCAGCACTTGTTTATGGTATTAGAGATAAGGTAAATGAAACAAAGAGATATAAATGGAATAAAATTTCACCAAATAATACAAAACCAATTAATTACTTATTTGACACCTATTTTGATGAGAATACCCAATTCGTAGAAAAGAAAATCAAGAACTTATGGGACTCATCTTCGTTCGAGGCACAAGTTTTCTATTTGGAGAATCTGCCGGAAGGTTGTACTGATAATTGGGTGGCCTTTTTAGTTGATTATCAGCATTATCTTCAAAATGTTGATTTGATATCGAGAACTTTATTTGTCATACCCGTTTTCGGGGAAGCCTCCCTTAAGTTGCCCAATTCAGATAACTGTCTAACGGTATTACGGTTTCAAGATATTATTAGTGAGTTGGATTTGGAGTTATTTTTTTACTATAATATTATTGCTAATCCAATTTCAAAGCCGGTATTGATAAATAAATTAATATGTTCGATACTTACTCAAATAGGAAATGATGACATAGAGTTCTGCAAGTATTTACTTTCATTTCCACCCAGGGACATTTTTAAACCAATTGAAATTTTAAAGCAATTTGGGAGGTGCAACAAATGGGAAAGGTTCAAATACACGGCCATTGAAGATTTGAAGAGGGAAGAAGAATCTAAATATTTATCGATCGGAATCCTTCATATAAAGGAAGGGAAATTATGTTACCATTCGGCTTTTTTAGCTTTGTATGATAAGAATCCCGAAATTGAAAGACGAATTTGGACAGGTCAAGTTAAAATCATTTTCCCTTTTATCGAAATAATCAGACAACAATTACTCACAAAATTAAAGGATGCTGGAATTTTAACAGTTCCACATCGAAAAAAAATACCTACAGGCTACATCGAAATTTTAAATTATTATGACCTGGAAATTGGGGACATCTTGTACCAATTAAATTCAAGTATAAATAGAAAACACAATATTTATTCGAAAATATATGGTTTGGTTGAAGCAATAAAAGAAATGCGAGACGGTATTTCCCATTTAACCCCTATTAGTTTCGAAATGGTTAACAGAGACGAAATAATTCGTCACGAAGAAATTATAAATTCACTTTAAAGCAAACATATGCGACAAAGTTGGATTACCTAACACCCTCCACTATAATGTTTTAAATTGTATATCAATAGCCGTAGAGCTTTCTTTAATAAAGTATTTTTTTTCTGAAATATTGTAAACGTTTACAAGCTGGTGCTCATTCGTAAAAACATTATTCTCGATATGATTTTTATCGTTGAACAATTTCGCTTCTATTTCATAAGAGTGTGATGTGACATCTTTTAAACTTTGGCCAAGTAAATTCTCAATAAGATATTCAATACTGCTGGAATTTGATTTATGAATTTTTTGGAGATTTTCAATTCCAGTCGTATCGTTATCTGGATATAAGATTACAAGGTAATCTTTGGGTCTGCTTATCGCAACATTGATCAAATAATGTTTATGTATAAATGCACCTTTGTAGCTCGGAAAAATTTTTGAATTTGGAGGTATTAAGAGAAAGAAAACAAGATCGCATTCGTCTCCCTGGAATCCATGAACTGTATCTGTCATAACCGATAGATTCGCTGGAAGATGCAAAGATTCAATCATTTTGTTAATTAAAGTTGCCTGGGACCTATATGGGCATACTATGCCAATCGACCACTTTTCAGTAGGATCAAGTTCCTTTTCAAACACCCTTATCAATTCATAAAGGAGGATTGCGGAATAAATATGATATGGGCTTTTTCTGAGCAATGAAGGGCTGAATATAGAATCTTCAGAATTTACAGGAAACCGGATTAATGAAATTGGTTTAATACCCAACTTGGAGATTGATAAGGGTAAGGGTCGTGGCAATGGAGATCCTCCCTGACCTCTTGCTCTACCATGCTCTACCAGCCCTTCATATGAAAAATAACTAAATAGTTTCCCGATAGATTCGATACTTCTATATTGTGTAGTCAGATTAATAATATTTTGACCATATTTTGGAATTAGTTTCTGATCCTTCTCCACAAAACTATTTAATTCAATCATTGAATAGATATTTTCATCCTTATCGAATCCTTCAGGTAAGTCCTCATTTGGGATATCAATAATGGGTGGAATCTGCAAAGGATCACCGCCAACAATAAATGATGTACGAACGTTATCATATTTATACTCCCTTTCATGCAACACGTAGGTAATATATGATAATGAGATCATTGAGGATTCGTCGAATATGATGTAATCCCAGGGGATATCGCATATCCTAATCATTTGGGGCTCTTTGTTCACAAAATTCTGTACTACTTCTTCATATGGAAACCTGTGAATCGTGGTAATAAATGCAAGCGAATCATAAGAATCAAGCATGAATGAATTCGCATCTTTAAGCAAATCATTCTCAATCAAAATGTTTTTAAATGTAGCTCCGTACCTTACCAACCAATCATTTTGCAAACTTGATTTTTCAATTACTTTTTCCGCAATCACATCTGCAGCTTTATTTGTTGGAGTTAAAACAAGAATGCGAAGATCCTTTTCCGTAGAGATGAGTTCGGCAATCCTTTGGGCTAAATAAGTAGTCTTTCCAGTTCCCGGTGGACCAAAGATGAATTGAATATTTTCAGGTAACTGTTCTTTAAGATCATAATATTGTACCCATCCTCTTAAATGTCCTAAGCGTCTAAAAGAATTCAATAAGCGACCAAGTAAGTCAATGGATCCTTTGAAATGAAGATCGATTTTTTTTACATCATTTAGGTTGATTTGAAGCAAAGAGTTCGGATTGGATAAAAATGCAAGTACAGTCTGACCCTTTTTTGAAACACCTTGAATTTGAACGTTTACAATCCCCCCACTCTTAGTTTCAATAATTGCATAGAAGTCTGCACAATATTCTATCGTAGGGGTTATAGTACGGTTTGGATCTTTAAAGACAACAATCCTTTTTGAGCCGGGATCTTGTTCAATATTAAAAAATGTAATCTCCTTTTCAGGAATTATGCTATCTGCAGCTGATGAATTTAATAATTCCAATTTAATAAAATCCTGAAACCATTGGAAAGTGTATTTATTGTGGGCAAGACGTTCGCGAATTTCCTGTCTTTCAGCGAGTTCTTCAAACTCCCTTTTCATTTCATCCACCCTTTCCCTGATGTCAACCTGGTTTATGAAATTAGTTTTTAACAGGTCCTGAACTTTCATATTGTATTTATCATGAAGTCCTACAAGTGAAGAGATAGCTACTGTTGGTAAGTACTGGTTTGAATTTACTTCATTAATTACCTCAGTAAATGAAAATTTCCGGGGAGTATAAAGAATGCCCTTTTCACAGTAGAATAGATCTTTCCTTGTTTCCTTTATAAATATATCCTCAATATAGAGTCTAACCGGTAAATAATCGGTATATCTAATTTCATATCCGGAATTTTGTTGCTTCCAATCTATATAAAACCGGTCGTTCCATTCTATAGAGTTACTATGCAAAGAATCCACATCAATTTTTTCTTTTATATCAACGGGTTTTAATTTCTTTTTTAGTTCTTCCGAAGATCCCCAAATTGTTGCATCAAAAATATATTCAGGTACTTTGGTCATAATCTCCTCAATTGAAAGATTCCTTAAAGAAAGATATTGGTACGAAACCGAATCGTAATAATAACAGTTGCTGTTGTCAACTGATGAAAGTTGGTAAAATCCAAGGTCCTTCAAATTTACAGGCAGCGGTTGGTCTAACAATTTCATCCTAAAACACCGGAATACCATTTCTGTTAAAAGACTAAAATGCAAGTCCTTAGCTGAAATTGTAAATCCAGGATTTTGCTTTGCAATCAGTGAAAAGGTATTGGCAATAAGTTTGGGATGAATCAAATCGAGCTCTGCTATTTCAAAGCCATGAGGATTTTCAGGAACCAATAGTTCTGATCTAAGACGGTTAATGTTTGACCAAGGCAGATTAAAACCAATCGCTGTCAGTAAGAATGCCTTCTTCTTTCTTAATTCCTCGTTTTGTTCATACAGGCTCCATTGTAGAATGCTACCTGGTAATTCTTCATCAGGTTTGAGACACAAATGTGACGAAACAATCAATTTTGGATTAAAGCCAAGGATTTCTTCCCAACCTTGGTCCAATTTTAATTCGTCTCTGAACCGTTCAGTCTTCAATAAACTTTCAAAAAGTGTGATTATCTCATCTGGATTTAATGATGCTCGTATCGGAGGACTTTCGAGGATATCACCTTCTACTATTGGGAAGAGATGAAATTGAACAGATCCGGTTTTAAATAATGGTTGTTCAGGCGTTATATTAAGTAATGTATCCAATCCAGTGTAAATCAATGGCAAATAAGTTTCCGGTTTAAATAAACCAAAAATGGAAACACTAACGCCAAATGCTCCTACCAGTGATTTTAACGAGTCGGCATCCTTGATTTTATATGTGTTCAATTTCAAGGAATCATTTATGAACTTATGGTATAACAAAACAAACGCCAGTTGAACCGGGTTTTCTAAATAACCTAATAATGCATGCCTGAGGTTTAGTTTATTTAAAATATTTGCCAGGTCAACAGTATCAGAAATGTTAAAAAGTACTTCCAACTTCTTTCTATCGGTGATTCCATATTGAGTTAATCGATTAATAATATCCTCGACATAATATCTTTTATTAACTTGTTGGTGGGTGAAAAGCTCGGACAATTTAAGCAGGTAATCATTATTCTTCCCGAATTCAATATTTTCTGATTCTTCTCCCAGAATTTCATTTAATCCGAACGATACGCCCGAAACTAAAATAGAAACCTTTGGTTCAAACGATTCCTTTGCTTTACTAATGTTGTTCATACTTAAGGCAATCCTAACTGCCTGGTAAAGATTTTTGATTCCATCAAAGGATTGGGCATCAATCTTGATTTGATCCAGTTTTTCTAGATATGTGACTTTAAGGTCATCCTGCTTTGTTAAGAGAACATTGGCCAACATTTCTGACTTTGATTCATCATGGCTATCCCAATGATCAATAAAATATTGCATTAATTCATTATCCTTGAGTAATACCAGCTCTTTGATTTGATCAAATTGTGGCGCAATGTGAAGTTCAGGATGGAATTGTTGAATGTACTTAATAATGTTAGCGTCACCACTTGCCCAAACCTGGATTTCATTTTCATCAAGTGGCTTGAGATGAAACAAAGTATCCTTTTGAATCAGGATAAATTTTTCAAATATTTGAAGCTTTGCAACAGATGAAGATTTTAGTATTAATTCAATTTCCTCTTTTGACAATATTTTAGTTTCGGCCAAGAATAATGATTCGATTGTGGATTCCGCAAGGTTAAAGGGAGCTGATTGTAAGAACAGCAGTGATTTCTGATCTGGCAGATTTTTACTGAATACCAGAGAAAAAATTGCTTTTAATTGCACATATTTTGAGTGTTCAAGATATTGCCAGGATGATATATAGAAAACAGAGGGGTCAGGTTCTATAAATTCATTGTTGAATAATATGAATCTTCTGTTGGTGAGATTAATCCCAAATCGAGTTGAGGATTGAAAATCAATGATATCCTGGTAGAATTGACCAGGATTGCTTCGGATTTGACCATTTTTGTCTGAAATAATTGTATCCCAAAAGGGAATTATCAGACATTTGTATGCCTCCGTATCATTCGGAATCAAATACCGTGATAAATCCTCATGGTACTCTTCCGTTTTTATATTGTAAACTTTAAGCCATTCCTTTTGAGCATTCTTCAACAATAACCCCAAAGGCATGACATCCCCTTTTTGATTACTAAACAGCTTTAATACCTGCATTCTTTGGTTCCGGTTCTCAGCGCTTAAACTTTTATTTGGTTCTTCTAAAGTTTTAAAAATCAAATGCTTTTCCTGAATAGAAAAAACAGTCTTCTCAAATCTTTTACTTAGAAATTTATTTAATTCAGAATATTCAAAGTATTCAATGACCTGATAGGTTTGCAAATAAGAGAGAATATACTTATAAGACGATAATGAAATTGAAGACAAAATAAACCCAGCTTTTCGAATGAGCGAACTTATTGGATCAATTGCACTGAAAAGAATTATATTTTGTTTCAGGTCGGGTTCATTACATAGTTGGCTGATAGTATAAACTTTGCCATTTTCAAAAGAATAAACTGAAAGGCGCACAAAATTGTCTTTAAATACCTGATCAATGTTCTGATCTGATGACAAACAAATATCAAGTTCATCCAATACACTTTTAATAAGGGATGGGTTGTTGTTTAACAAGGTATTTATTTCATTTGCCGAATTCCTAATCTTCAGAAGATCAATTATTGTAAATGTTTTTATGTTTAATTTCCCAATCGCCTCATTTGATAAAGCAGAATCATCGCTCCATAGAAACCAGCTAAAATCTAAGGTGACCATAGAACTTTTAATTGGAATCTTGGTTGACTTAATCCTTACTTTATTCGGACTATTTTCCAGCTTAAATTCACCATCATTAGATTCATCAACCACTGGAATATTAACCTTAAGAAATTCATGTAACGGTTTAACCAAGGGTTTGTTGATCCAATCCCGATTGATATCAGTACTTTCATCCGAAATGAGAAGATTAGCGTAGATATCCAGAAATCTTTGCCTGTCAGATTGAATCGCTGAATTTACCCATTCTGTTAACTGGAACTTCAGTTTCTCACTGAAAATGAACAGTAAGCGTTCATTAATCCCGTAATTATCCTGGGTGCCAATATGTAATGATGTTCGGTGTGATGCTTTGTAAAAGGCGTTTGAGTGGATAACAAATCTCAATTTATGTTTCTCTTCGCTTAAGGGGAAGTAGAGGTAAAAATTTGGTGCATTATGAAAAATTTCATGTGCTTTTTTATGAGAAACATAACCCATTAAAAGTTGGATATCAGAATCTTTCAGGGCCTGTTTTTCCTGATCTGCCGTAAGCTCACCAGCAGATCCAAAGCGGATGTACCGATATTCTTCAGAATTCTTTCCTATGTTAGAATTCCAAAACTGGAGGTCAACACTTTCAAGATCAGTCCCATTTACATGAACATGCTTTAATCCCCTAATTTCCGTTTCTGATGCATGATTTAAAATTGACAATGAAAATTTAACACCTTCTTCAAGGTTTGAATCTTCCAAATGAATCTTCTTTCCTTCCCCCAAGCGAACAAAAAAGAGGGAACCCTCCTGATAATCTTTTAAAGGAACTTGTTCTGAAAACCTATTCAACCAATTAGAAAGCCTAATTATATCAGGTTTTGAAAATGCATCCAGCGTAGGACGGTAGTATGCATCCCGAATTTCTTCATCGGGTTGGCAAGGAAAGTTTGTGATTAGAATTTTGAATAACCAAGGATCATCCCCTGCAATTTCGACAATAGCATCTTTCCCAGACTTATTAATCTTATACGATTGTGTAGCTTTTTCAATGTTCTGGCCAGTGTATTTAAATAATTTGTCAAGATCTCCGTTTTTCCAGCTGAATAAAATAGGGCCATAATTACGGTTTAATAATTCATCCAACCCGTTATCCTTACCGACCAATCTATGAGCGAGTTTAAACCCAATTCCGAACTTACCAATGGTATGTTCTTCCGGGTTTTTGGTCGAAACTCCGACATTTAATATGGATCTTACTGAAGCAAAGTCAAATTGCTTCCCGTTGTTTAGAACCAAGAGGTACTCTTCGCCATCAACTTCATCTTTCCCCCAGGACATTGCAAAGCGGCTACTGTTAGCATCTACAGCATTTTGCAGGAATTCATAAACCGCTTGAGCATCACGGGCCATATCTAGAAATCCTTCAAGAAAACCTCGAATTCCCTCTGTTGTCTGTTTTTCTTTATCCCCGTGCGTTATGCTGAAATAACCCCATTTTTTTCCGATACTATCTTCATGAACTGCTCCTATAAAGTGTTCATCACGGTTGTTCACATCTTTTAATCCGTTAATTTCTTCTTTGTAGAAAGTTCTGAATTGGCGAATGTCTTTTATTTTCATAATGCTTTAGTAAGTGTAGTAGTTGAAATTACCCAAGCGCACGGCATGGTCGGATTTGTTTAATCTCTAAATAACAATTCACCTTTCTCTAACAACCACCTTTTTGCTTCATCATATTTCGGATAGGCGGTTTTTACGATTTGCCAAAACTCTTTCGTGTGATTAGGTTCTATCAAATGTGTAAGCTCATGAACTATAATATAATTTGAAACGAAAGAGGGCGCTTTTATAATTCTATAATTTATATTTATATTATTCTTTGGTGTACATGAACCCCAACGCAGTTGGATGTCTGAAATAGTAATTTTGTTGTATTCCACCCCAAGTTTTTTAGCAAATTCAATAATCTTAATAGTTAATTTTACTTTAGCTTCTGAGATGAACCATTGGCTAATTTTTGTGGAAAATTGGTTTGAAATATTTTCCGAAATAATAAACTTACCATTAAAAATGAATTCATCTATTGATTCCTTATCAATGAAAATTTTATAGTTTTTGCCCCCATACAGAATTGAACGACCATTTAATTGGATTGAATTTTCATGAAATGTTTTAATTTTCTGAGGATGATTGATTTTTTGATAAAGTTGCATCCGGTTCTTTTTTACCAATTCTGCAATTTTTTCTATTGAAAACCCAGTAGGTGCTTTCACAACTACATCACCGTTGCGTTCAATAATGAATGCAACAGTTTTCCGTTTACTCGAAAAATCAACTCTATATGGTATTTCTAATTCGTTAGGCATTTCTCAAAAGAGTATGATGCTTTTTTTCTGCTAACTCAAGTAAACGTTGCGCTAATGCCTGATGCTTAGCAATAATTGATTTCCCAATTTCAGATTGCTTGTTAGCCCCGAATTCCAAGAATTCATCAATTAAAAACTGTCTTAATTTGTTTTTTGCTCCAGCTTTATCCCAAAAATCAGGGAGTACTATTTCTCTTACAATAATTCGAGATACATCTTGCGTCAGGCTTATTAAATCTGCTGTATTATCATCTGACATTTTCGAATGTATGTCGCCAAACAACTCTTTCTTTAAGGAATGAAAAAATGGGATTTCTCTCTTTCTATCAAGGCCATAAGACTCTTCCTCCTCCATTGTCTTTTTGATTTTTTGCCTTAATTTTTCAAGCTCCTCATAAATTACTTGCCAATTGTTTTTAAACTCTGTAAAAATTGCTTCCATCATTTCAGCAAAGGATGACATCAATTCAGGATCTATATCAATATTTACATTGACATAATGGCGAATAGCATGCTCAACCTCGGCCGCTTTAGTTTTCGTTCTGTTTCGTTTACCAACCTCTTTTCCAAAGTCATCTGAAAGAATAGATATTGCTTCAACTTTTGTTTCAATACCTGTTGAATCCAAATATTCATCAACGATAGTTCTGAGCTTTGCAGGTATTCCTTTCATTGACATTCTTCCATCACGAAAATGCTTCTTTGCTAATTCACAAACTGCCGAAAACCTTCTAAAATCGGGTTCGAAATCCAATGCTTTTGCACTCGGATAAACTTTATCTAAAAACGATGCGAATACTCTGTATTTTAACAAGAAATCGAATCGAACTTTTTCATCATAGAACACATCAAAAATTGCATCAATATCATCAAGTTCATCAATTCCATTTGCTTTTAGCAATTCCCAAACATTTTTGTGTGCATGTACAAGTTTATCATAATTCTCCTGATTCTCCTTCAAAGCCCCCATCACCTCATCAAGGTCTTCCTTGTTTTTAAAATAATCAAGTGCTTCTTTCAAATGATGGCCTACACCCACATAATCAATTACAAAACCAGTGGTCTTATTTTCATATAAGCGGTTAACTCTTGCTATTGCTTGTAAAAGATTATGAGCAACTATAACTTTATCAAGATACATTACTTGTTCTATTGGTGCATCAAAGCCGGTTAACAGCATGTCAACCACAACAAGAAGACCAACGTTACCTTTTATTCCTTTTTCTTTATTTTCCGAATCAAAAGGCAATTTAAAGCATTCCTCAAATTGTGTTTTCAAAGTGGAATCAGCAGAATACTTTTTAATATGAGGCAGATCATTATTTGTACCTGAAAAAACAACACCAACTTTTAATTCCTTTAATCTTGGTAAGAATTTCCAAGTTGGTTGATTCACATCATACCAACTTATTTTATCTGCAATCGCCAATTCAAGAGAGTCTTTATATCTTACAGCTGCTTCTTTGGAAACACAAACAACCTGAGCCTTAAAACCATTGGGTAAAACATGTGTTGAATAATGGTCTACCATATCTTTTGCTTTGTCTTTTATTATCTCCAAAGCCTCCAGATATGCTCTTCGGGAGTAAAACCCCATAATTTGCTGCCATTCCTGAGGTGTTCTATCGTTAAAAACATCAACAAACTTGGCGTTCATACCCTGTTTGTCTTTTATCGTAGGATTTTGGGTTCTACCTTCATATACTATATCAACAATTACTTCATCTCTACGAGCATCATTCAGTGTGTATTTATGAATATAATACTGAAAGGTCTTGTCTGTTTTATCTATTGGAGTGCCTGTAAATGCTAAACGAGTTGCGTTGGGTAAGGCTCTTTCCAAATTTGCTCCCATTATCTTGTATTGGCTTCTGTGGGCTTCATCAATCATTACCAATACATTTTCACTGGTATTTAAAACATCAAATAATTTTAAACTTTCAGCGGTAGCTTGAAGCTTTTCATCGGAGTCTTCATTTTCAACACCAAGTATCTGGCGATCTCTTTCCTGAAATTTATGAATCATAGCCATAATCAGGTCTGAGCTGTCATTTTTAAGAAGTGTTTTTAGTTTATCTATAGAATCGGCCATCTTTACTTCAAAACCGATGCTCTGACTTGTTTCGCTTAGCTGAGTTTCTAATTGTGTTCTATCGGTGACAAAAACTACTTTCCATTTTTTCAAATCTTCTTCCTTGTACATGGCTCTTACCAAATACATCATAGTAAGCGATTTTCCAGAACCTTGAGTATGCCATATAATGCCGCCTCTCTCTTTAGGTGTTGGCATATTTTTCAAACGGCTCATTACTTCCTGAACTGCTCTATACTGTTGCCAACGGCTTACTATCTTTATTTTCTTTCCTTCAGAATCCGTAGAAAAAATTATAAATGATTGAATAATCTCCAATAAATTCTTTTTTGAGAGCATCCCATAAATTAAACGATTTTGATTATGAGGTGCCGTTTTTAAAGAAGATGGTATTTGGTCAATTGTATATGGATATGGGTCGTACCAGGGATAATAGTGTTTTTTACTTTTGCAGGTTATTGAGCCAAACCTTGCTTCATTTCTGCATGTGGCAATCATAATCTGGTTATAGAAAAACAAACGCTGATTTCCTTCAACTTCACTTGTGCCTCTCAAATTTGCATAACGTAACATTTGGTCAATAGCATCATCTATAGGTTCTTCAACTTTAGTGCTTTTACATTCCACTATTCCTATTGGCAAACCGTTAACAAATAACATTATGTCTGGCTTGAAGTGTGCATCTGACCCCTGGATGGCTATTTTAAATTGAGAAATGGCGATAAATGAATTGTTTGCAAGGTTTTCAAAATCAATAAATCTCACAACCGGATTTGTAGTTTTGTCTATTCGGTTCTCGGAAACCTTTGTATTGTTAATTAGAAGCTCCAAAACCTGTTCGTTTGCCTGAAGTAAATCGTTTGGAAGATCCACCGTAATCTTTCGAATCACTTGCTCAAGCTGGTCAGTTTGCCCAGCAAGAAACGGATTGATTTTCTCCAGATTTTCGATGAGTTTATCTTTAAGAATATATTCTTTCAAGGATTTGCGAAACGAATTACCTGGGTTATTCACCTGATTGGCTTCATTTAATGCGAAAATATCCCAACCAATTTCATTTAATTGCTCCAAAAAAGGTTGTTCAACCGTGCTTAGCTCGTCAAGGCGTAATGCCTTGTCTTTTGGTGATTCGTACATAAATTACTTACTAAAAACATTTTTAATTATCTCATCAATCTCTTTGACTGAAATAGCTCCACGGATACTTCCATCTTCAATCTGAAAGGGTTTATCTTCCGTAATGATCAATATTCCGTTTTCACCGCCACCTTCCTCAAAAGGAATAATGTTGTTTTCCCTGTACCAGTTGTATTTTTCTTCCCATCTGCGTTTGTATTCTGCATCGTGCAACATTCCGCAATGCTCCCAATAGTATATCACTCCAGTTTCTTCATTCTCTATAGTAAAATCCGGAAGTTTTTCAACTTCTTTTATTGTGAGCGACTTTTCATAGAGAACCGGAATATTTTTATCAATTAGTCTTTGATAAATCAGCAACTCACTCTTTGAACGAAGCATTTTCCCATCACTTGCCTGATGAATTAAATTTTTCTCAAGGTAATGGCCTTCTACATCAATCAGTTCAGGCTTTACAAATAAGTTGGTGATACGCCTCAATGCATCTGATTTTGCAGGAGATGCCAGTGCTTTTATATCAAAAGTGCTACCCTGATAAAGCATAATTACTTTATCTCTTTGCCGAGTGAGTGAAGTATAAAGCATTTCGCGTGTTAGCAGAAAACATGGATTGGGTATTATCAGAAACACCTTGCCAAACTCACTGCCTTGTGCTTTGTGTACTGTAAGAGCATAGGCCAATTCCAATGGATTATTTCCTTCTTCTTTGAATTCCCATGATTTAAATGTGTATTTATATCCTTTTTGTGAAGTAAATTCTATTTCTGTATTCTTCGGTTTTCCTGCAAAAGTCATCTTTGCAGTTTTAAACTGCCCGATAACCATTCCAATTTCACCATTAGCAACATATTCTAAACTATTATCAGTTGGCCAAACTTCTTTTCTTCTGGAATTGATAAGATTGATTACTTTATCACCATAGACAATCTCTTCCAAACCTATTGGTGAAGGAGTTTTCCCAAATCTATCTCTTGCAAATTTTATATTTTCCTCTCTGAAAAGCTTGTGGATTTTTCTATTCATGGCTTTTACACCAAAGACTTTTTCACGAACAGGTGATAGAATTTGCCATGATTCTGCTTTTTTACCCGCTTCCCTGAAATTAAAATATCTGCCATCAGCTGACCCTAGTTCCTGATTAAATTTTTCAACATTATCAATACTTCCTAAGTCCAATTCATCAACCAATACTTTTTCAAATACATTTTCAAATTCAGATTCATTTTTCCACTTCTCCATCCTCAAATATTTTGAATTTGGATTCTTCAATATGTGGTTAAAAATTGAATCAGCACCCGGCTCCATTGCTTCACCGCTAAACCATTCTGCCAATTGCAGGTCTTCTCTTTTAGAACCTCCTTGCCTACGTTTTATGGTTAACTCTGCATAACCTTTGCCTACTCTCGGGAATGCATTTTCAATGCCTTCGGGACGGAGATGATGGATAATGTCAACAAATGGCCTTCCAGCGCCTATAGGTGGTAATTGCCTGTGATCTCCAACAAGAATAAAGCGTTTTACTCCTTTTAAACAATCAATGGTTGTTGCCAACATTTCTTCAGTAAGCATCGATGCTTCATCCAAAATAACTGTTTCATAAACACCCTCACAATATTGATTCGAGAAAACATATTGTTGAATTTCTCCGTTGTAGCGGCGATACCCTGATAGAAACTGAGCTATGGTTTTTGCTGTTACATCAATATTTTTTGCAATTTCTTCCATGCGCACTCTGGCTTTGCCGGTTGGTGCCAGCAGTAACACGCCTTTGCTTTCTACTTCTTCCTGACCGGCAAGGATAGTTAACAATGTAGTTTTTCCGGTTCCTGCAGGGCCTATTAAAACAGAAAATCTTGATTCGGCAATTTGTTTTAGGGCAGCAGCTTTTTCGGTACGCGCTTTTAATTCGGTTTCATCCGGTTTTCCTTCTGTAAAGGGTTTTAAGGCGGTATTCAGCAGTGTTGCCCAATCTGCTTCAAGGTCTAGTCTTTTGCCATTGATACGGTCGGTAATTTTTTTACTTATTATTTCTCTTGTATTCGCAAAGCGTTGCAACTGGTATGCTCTTTCTCCATCTTTCATTTCTTCCAATACAATGCTTCCCTCAAAACAATCTTCAGCTAATTCATAATAGTCGCCATTAATTGGACATGTAGGTGTAATGGACAACTCCCGTATTTGTTTTATAATTTCTTTGCGTGGCAACAAAGTATGTCCTTGCAATGCGGCCCATTCCAATTGCTGTATGGTTATTGCGCGAATACGATGTATTTCAAATGGGTCATCATATAAAAGATTATCCGGCAAAATATCAGCCGTTGTATTTTTGAGGTACAAACCTAAATCAATGGTTGTTAAAGCAACCGGAGTGAGTGTATGCCTCAAATCTTCATAAATCATATACGGATTTTGCAGGTACTCTTCATCGTTTCTTTGAATACCAAGTGACTCTCTTTCTTCAGCAACAAAAAGAAACTTTGCCTGGTCAATACTTAAATCGAACCGGCTGAGTAAATGCAAAAACTTTATGCGTGTTGGCGTTGCCTTTTCTTTTAATCGTTGATAAAGCTTTTTGCTATTGAATGGAATTAAGGCAGCCACAGCATCAGACAGAATGCCTTTGGGATTATCCAATGCTTTCTCGAACAATAGCCATGGATTTTCTTTGTCATCTTTTAACTGATTGATAATTTCCGCTGCAACAAAATGTCCTTTTTCGATGCCAAAAGCACACAGGGCAGAACCCATTCCGGGATAAACACCTCTGAGTTTTTCAAGGGCTGCAATTTCGTTATGAATCCATTGAATGCTTGCCTGATGGTTCTCGCCAATTCCTAATGCTTCTGCTTTTTCCAACGATTTTATACATTCGAGTAAAACACGAATAGCACTATCGTTGCTCACATGTTCGGCTGCATAGGAAAATTCAAATCGCTTATCGTGTGGAACTACCACTGCAATATCGGCTACATCAAATTCGGGATGTTCGGTTTGATATTCCAATGCTGCATGGTAAGGCAGTACAAATCCGCTTTTTCCATCCTTGCGGATGCTGTGTAAAACCATGTGTTCCCAATAAGCAGCACCAAAACGACTATTGGAACCTTCATACGCTTCGGATGGGAATATTTTTTTGATGTTGCCAACACCCACCAAAACCCGCCCAGATTCTTCCACAAAAGGAACCTGCTTTGCATAGAAAAAAACCAATGAGGTTTCTTCCTGAAAATGCTCAAAGAAGCAATTAAGCAATGCCTTTTGATTATTAATTTCCTGAACCCAATGGTCACCACCATTGCTTGCCCAATCCAGTTTCGGTTCTCTTTGATCGTCAAAATTCAAATCGAAAAGAGCAGTTTTGTCTTTTGCATTTTCTTTGAGCATCCAATGGTAAGGAACCGCTGCAGCCGAAAAAGCAGGAAACTGAACTCGGGTTGGTTTTAAATGCCCGTGTGTTGTTGGCGAACTCTGGGCATATGGATGCTCCAACGTTTTATGAATGGCAAAAGGAGCCATAAACGTAGCCCGCTCGCCAATGCAAACCGGATAATTATCTTCATCTAAATCCTTTAGCAATTGCCCGGCATTTGCCTGTTCGTTTTCATCATCACGGTTAAGGGCACAATTTTTTAAAATAAGGCAAGCCCCGTTTGCTTTGGGATTATTGCACACACTGCCATTCCAGCCGTTATCATGCCAAGGCACGCGAACTGAAAGGTGTTTTAATATGTAGCGTGGATTGTGTTTCATAATCATTAAATTGGATAATAACCAGTTAAGCCCCAATGATGCCACATTACTCCAAATGGACATTTTCTTTTGTCTTGACTTCTTTCCCAAGGTTGCTGCATGCACCTTAGATCTACCTTTGGCTTTGATTTGTTACATATATTAACTGATTTATGCCAGCCTTGTGAACATAAACCAGCTAATTCACAATGAGATTGCACTCCCCACATTACAAGAAAGATTTGGTTTATTGCCCAGATGATTGGATAGTTAAGATTATCACTATTTTGAGGTCTGAATAATGTTGTTTCTCCATATTTATTTGTTACTAGAGGAGTCCCAACTCTTTTCATAAATTGCTTAAAAGAAACATTTAATTTTATTTCACCACCTCTTGCTATATTTAAAATAAAATAAGGATTTGCCTTTCTATAATTTACAGCATTATCAATCATTGAGTTCAACCATGATTTCAACGGTAAGAAATAATTATCATTAAAATATCCTGTGATCTGTTGTTTAGCCAAATTAGCTTGAGCATCTAATAATAAATTAAAATTTATTGCTCCGTTAAAATTAAAAATAGGTTGGTTATTATAAACTTGTTGATAAATATCTTCAGGCTGATTAAATGTAAGTCCATTGGTTTGAAAGTCAATTAAAGTATCATAAAAAAATAAACCTGGATTGAACATATTTAATGAAATATCACATAATGCTAATACATTTAAGCGGTTTGCACCAAATGCTGGATAAATTATTTCTACTAATTTCTCGGCAGCAGAATATGGCAAATCAGGAGAAGGTTGACAACCGGGATAACAATTGCTTTCAACAATATAAGCCATATTCTCAACAATTGATAATGCACCAAAGTCAAAGCTTTGATTATTTCCTGCAACATCTATATAATCAACCTCAATATAGTCAACAGGTTGATTTCCCAAATTGGTAAGAACATTCTTATTGCGTTTTCTATGAGCAACTAGAGTTACTCCATGATCTTCACCATCACCATTATATAATTTTTGCATTTCCAAGTTTGCGTCTACATTATCTAGAGCGCCTGGTATTGGCATAACTGGCAATTGAAAGGCTCCAGCAGGATTGCCTATTATATCATTATTAACAAATTTCATATAATCGACAATTACAGAAATATTTGCTAGACCATAAACCGTCGAAATGTCCTGAATAAAATGTGTATATTCATGCAAGTAGACAGATTCTGCTTCAATATCAGTAAGAATATTTAGATTTTGTAAACTTTTGTCTGTATCCACATGCATTCTCAGAAAGCTTGGACTATAAAAACCAAATGTTGTGTTTAATCTCTTTTTCATAGTGTTTCTTATTTCACTTTCACTTTCCCACTCAACAAATCTTGCATTAAACCAGTTTTAAGGGATTGGAGTTTGGATAGATTTAATTTATCTTGTTCATTTTTCTTTTTTAGAGCATCAACTATTTTCAATATTTCTCTTTGTTCATCAACCTTTGGCAATGCAATGTCCAGGTTTAGTAAAGAGGTTTTATTTAATTTGTAACGACCTGCACCTTGACGGGTTAAATGCAGTGTTATATCTCTAAGGCTAAAAAATAAATGAATCCATTCTGTTAAACAATCTTTTGAGCCTTCTAATATGTGGGCATGATTATTCACATTGAATTTGCCTATAACCAAAATGGTTTGTTCCTGCGTTTTGTATTTCAAAAAATGGTCGCCATCTTCACCAATTAAAACATATTTACCATCAACACGATATTCGTTAATATAGTCAAAAATGCCAGTTGGCCCATAATATCTATAATCACCCTGCATTTTTGCTCTCACATCTTGGGACAGAGGAAACCTTAATTCATTTCTTACAAAGCATGATTTTCCAATTGTTGAAGGATCCCACTCCCCCGGAATCCTACCTAACTTACTATCTTTAAACTTATGCGTTTTCTCACTTCGCAGGTTGCCATGTTCATCAATGCCACGGGTAAGCAAATCGTGTAATAGGCCGGTTTTAATGCGTTGGTATTTGGATATAAGTTGTTCGGTGGAGGCTATGACACGGTCGAGAGTGGAGAGGATGGTGGCGATTTGGGTTTGTTCCTTGGTGTCTTCACTTAGCTCAATTAAAAAATCTCCTACAAACCTTGAATTTAAACCGGGTTGAGCGCTACCTGAAATTCTATTTTTAATTTGAATTTGACCAAACTGAGAAAGTAAAAAATAATATAAATAGCCATTATCCAATAAATCTTTCTTCCCTCTTAGTAAAAACAAATGCTCATTAATACTAGCTTTTGTAAGTCCTGAATTAATAAACCAGCCAACTTTTCCAGTATTGGCACCATCCTTATTTATAAGCACATCTTTTTCTTCTAGAATGCCTTTATTCATTCCTTTGAAAAATTCTTCAGAAACCATATTTAGTTTGTCAAGAGTAATGCCCCCTTTTTGCAAGATATTTTCACCTCCAAGAGACGGTATTTTACCTGAATCAACTGACACACCACCCTTAGGTCGAGTGCCACTTTGCATTGTATCTAAAAGAGGTTTTAGAGTTTTTTTATGCCAGATTCCCATCAATTTAAATAATTAAGTTGTTTCAAAAATTGATTAAGCTCTGTTATGGCATCTGTACGTTCCCTTTCAATATGGTTTGCCGGCAGGTTGTATTTTATCCAAAGTTTTTCGTATTCGGCAATGAGAATACGCTTTTCGGTATCGATAAACTGTTGCAGGCGGTCAATAATAAGGTGCTGCCATTTTTCCAAAACCAGTTCACGAGCTTCGGTGGCTGTCATTTCACCGCAAATGGCATCGTAAATGGTTTTGTAGCGGGCAACCTTCATTTCGTTGGCATCGAGCCCGTATTTCTTAATGAATACTTTTACCTGAAGCAATAATTCCAATTCTGCAAAATTTTTATTCAGGACTTTTAGTTTTTCGTTGGTATTGGTGATGCTGGCAAATAGCTTTTGCAAAGGAGCCAATTGGTCTTCAAAGCCAACAATTATTTTAGCCAATGCTTCATCTTCTTTCTGTTTCAGGTATTTATTCAGGTTGGTTTTATTAACAGTGGCCTTAGCCACTCCGGCCTTTTTTAGAACTTCGGCAAAGTCGGGAAATTCAGTAATGCCATCGGCAATATTTTGCTGTAGTGTTTCAAAAGCCTGCCATATTTCGGAATGGGTTTCTTTGGCGTATTGGTAAATACCTTCAATTTCTTCTTCAAGATAGTTAAGTACATTGGCAACCGATTTTTTATTGTCTTCGGTTTCTTCAAAAACGCTTTCATCAAGCAGTTCTTCCAAATTCGCTTCAGTTTCAGCAATGGAGGTTTCAAGTGCATCGAGTTCTTCCTTTTCTTTAGGGAAGAAACGTTTAATTACCAACCCGTCAGGAATTAAATCGGTAGCCCAGCCAATGGCAGAAACTGTTTTCAGGTCGTACCTAATGCTGTCCCACCAGGTAACAAACACACCGGCAGTTTGAAATTCATCTAATACACCAATGGGAACCAAACTTTCTTTTAACGCCAATAGCAGTTTCTTACGAAGTACGGGTAAACGTTTATTGCCACCCAAACTAATGTATTCGGCAATTCCATCTTCTACCAGATTATCTGAATTCTTTCCATTTTCTGCCCCTGCCAAACCTTTCAGCCATTCATCGGCTTTTTTCAAGAATGTGTGTAATTCAGTTTGTAATTTTTGTTCAATCGTTTTTAACCCTTGTTCTTCTTGTATAATTGGCCGTATTGCATCTTTGTTTTCAATACTTTCAGCAAATGAAGTATAGCCTTCGTTTTCGTTTTTATAAGTCGGGAATAAGGAGGTTGAACTAAAATTCCATTTTGCACTGATTGGCTGTTTATCAAAAATTTCGGCACATGGAATTCCGCCTGACAAATGCGCTTTTACATCTTCGGGTTCAGGTTCGGGCGTATTATCTATATACCTGCGGATATTGAGGTTAAAATCGTTTTGCACAATTTCATCTAAGCCTACCAATCGCGCGTATTTTTCAATTTCCAGTTTGTTTTCAAAAACATAGCTTATCTTTTCTATATCCTGTGGACGGAGTTTGTACTGTTTCTTTTGTTCTTCATATTCTGCATCGGCATTTATAAAAAGGACTTTGCTACGCAATGGAACCGTTTTATTTTTGTTGAAAATGATAACCGAAGCAGGAATACCGGTTCCATAGAACAATTTAGGCGGCAAGCCAATAATTGCTTCGATGATGCAATTGGTCTGCAACAGGGTTTCTTTCTTTTCGTCCAATAATTGTGCTTTGGTAGCATTAATCAGCTCTTCCTTCAAATCGAGCATTATCTTTTTACGGATTTGCTCTTCCACGCCACCCCGAAACAGAACACCATGTGGCATAACTACTGCCATGAGTCCGTTTTGTTTTAAACTGGCAATCATGTGCTGGATAAACATCAAATCGGCTTTTTTACCTTTCTCCGGAGCAAACCCGTATTTAAAACGGGCCTGGTATTCCATGTCTTTCTTTGAATAGGTTTGCGAAAAAGGAGGATTTGCAATAACACGGTCGAACAACCTGATGTAGCCACCTTGTTCGTGTTTGGGATTTAAAAGCGTATCGGCATTGGCAATTTTGTAGTCGGTAATATTGTGCAACAACATATTCATGGAGCAAATAGCCCAAACTCCCGGGTTTCGCTCTTGCCCGTATAAACTAATGGATTGAACATCACCACCATTTTCTTCTACGTAGTTGGCGCTTTGTATCAACATACCACCCGAACCGGCAGTAGGGTCGTAAATACTCATGCCCTCTTTGGGTTTGAGTAAATGCACCAATAAACGAACTACTTCGTTGGGAGTATAGAATTCTCCACCTTTCTTTCCTGCACTGTCAGCAAAATACTTTATCAGGTATTCATAAGCAGCACCAAGCAAATCAGGAAATTCAAAGTTATCGTTGGTCAACCTGAAATTCCCGATATAATCCGTTTCGCTTTCTAAAAGAGGTTCCTTTACTTTTTTCTTTTTCTTGTCATCTGTTGAGTTTGGGTCGTTAAAATGGTCGATGAGTTTTTTCCATTGAGCATTGGTGAAGCCTTCGCCACGAGTACCATTGAATTCAATCTTGGTAAGCAGTCCGGTAGGCATTTCATCGTTTGCTTCTTCAATGGCAGCCAAAGCCAAATCCAGATTAGACGCTATATTTTCTTTCAGGTCTTTAATTCTGCTCCAACGGGCATTTTCAGGAACAAAAAACTTGTCTCCATAATATGCTTTACTTTCAGAATACTCTATAATCTGTTCCTCGGATAAGCCCATTTTTGTATATTTCTCAACTATCTCGGCTTTATGCTGATCAAATTGGTCGGATAACCTTTTAATGAACATCATCCCAAAGATGAATTCTTTATACTCGCTTGCATCCACACCACCGCGCAGGATATTCGCAGCACCATCAAGGAATTTTTCTAATTGTGATAGAGATATTTTTGTTTGTTTCATTCTTTGCTAATTCTTAAAAGAGATTCGCTATGCTTTAGTGAAGCCCAACATTATTAATACTACAGGAAGCCAATGCAAACCATGATTATTTACCGATTATGGTCGTAAAATGATATCATTCATGTCATTTAACTCAAGAATCACAGGTTGTTTTAGCTTTAGTGCCTTACCGATCGCGACACAATGCCTTTCTTCTAATGTCGGGAGAAGGTTAGAATAATCTGAACCAATGTAATTTTCCAAAAACTGTTTTCCTGTATCATCAAATACTCTCATTGCGAAAATTGTATTGCATTGATTTAAAATACTTTTGCTGATGTTTGCGGTTCTTTGAGTAACCACTAAGGAACCTAAGCCATATTTTCTACCCTGTAAAATAACTTTTGCTGTTCCGTTTGTTGCATTCTTGTCGCCTTCATTTGCAATTGAGTTCCATTCAGGTACAAGTGAGTGTGCTTCTTCAAACACAATAAGGAATCTGGCCTCGGCTGTTTCGCCTAATGAACTTGCCTTAACAATTAACCTTTCAGAAATCATTCTGACTTTTTCTGCTGGGCTTAATTCAACCTTATGCGAAATTTTAAATTGGCTTCCTGCCTTTGAAACATTATGCATGTCGGGATTAATAGTAAGAACTCTTGCAGGAGAATCTATAAATGTATCAATCTCTGTTTGAATTGTTGTCTTGTATAAAGCTTCGTTTCCCCACGTTGAAGGGTTGTCAGCATTCCCATTTGCATTGCCAGCTTTTAATGCTGTTAAGGTAGCCGGAACAAAATCAACTTGAACTAATGCACGCGTAATATATTTGGGTAATTCTTTTGAATATTGATTGGTTAAGTCAATACAGAAAATTTTTACTTGTGTTGTAGCAAGTAACTTCTGCAACAACTCAAATGTAAGGCATGATTTACCAATGCCTAGAATACCAAGTATTGCCGTGTTGTGTGTAACAAGTTCGTGAGGGCTTTTGATTGGTATTCCGTAATTTGTGTTTGGCAATTTGCCAATGAATTGATTGCTGTTATATGGAACATTCAAAGGGTCCAGTAAAAAAATTGGAGTGTAAATTTCCGGCAACCATTTTACGGTATTTAATTCATTTGTAGCAGTAATATATTTCCCTAATTTTTGCGCTGTTCCTATGGTGAACCCGTGTGTGTCTTTAAATTCTAAGTTTTCTTCATCGGTTCTTGCATCAATGATTTGATAAAGCACTTCTTCGTTTGCAATCTCAGTTTGAATGATACTGCCTTCACCAATTCCTCTTTCCTTTTGCAGTTCATCAGTAAAAAGTTTGTTGAATTTTATTTTGTTGATCGTTGAACCCTCCCAAACATTGCCAATCAAGCGTTTGAATTTTGCATTGACTGGGTTTAATTCTACAGCAGTTTTTACCTCCTCCGGTAAATTCCCAATGTCAAGCAGATAAATTGCATTGGTTTTCGAGAATATAGTTTTTTCACCAGTTAGGGGGAGAAGAGTTTTAATGTTAAAAGAGATAAGGTTTTGATTTTCATCCCGAAGGGATAAAATTTCAATCCATTTTTTACCAAGTAAGATTCTTTCACTTAGAACAATTCCTATAACTCCTATGGCAACGTTTTCAAGGTAAACCAACTTGCCATTAAGTTTCTTTTGTCTGAAGGGGTTATCACTCTCTAATTCAACCTTGTAAAGGTCGGTGCTTTCATGCCCGATTATTTGTCCTAAGAATTTTGCAGCATCTGTCGTTGAAGTAATAAAATTGAATTGTGCGGAAAGGAAATTTACAAACCACACAATCGGCCTGTTTATTGAAAGTAAGAAACCGAAACCGATTAGAATTGGATATTCTGTTGGTTTGAAGCGGAAAAAAGAAATGACAATATCAAAATACAGAATTGTAAATACTATTTCAGGTCTTGATATTTTGCAAATGAAATCTACTGCAATGCGTTGCTGCTTTTCAAATTTTTTAAAACCATGAAGAAATATAAGTAGTAAGGCTGCGCCTGTGAATAATGCACAAGCGATCAACCAGTATTGATAAAGGGATAAACATTCTTTACTGTTCAGTCCCACTAAAAAAAGGAATATAGCAACCCACCTCGTAATTACATCAACTGGTTTTGAAAAGTAGGGTTCTGTAATGTATGCACTTAAGATCAATGCCAGGCCTGTTGCAATTAAAACAGCATTCAAATTGTTATTAGTGTCAACAAGAAATCGCCAGTCATGAGAAAAGTAAAAGCCGATGCCAATTATGAGTGCTATATAAATTAAAACTATGGCAAATCGTTGTCTGATATTTGAAGTCATTTGGTGCTTTTAGTACTTCTGGGAAAGCAGCTTCATCAGAAAGTTGGATGGCTAAAAATAATGCTAGACAAATGTATGGTGTTTAAATGTAATGCAAAAAGTTATTCCCATTTTTTTTAAAAAAGTAATTGTCATTCCTGCAATTTACTAAAAGAAGTAATTGTCCCCAAATATTTTATAAACCTTCCAGCTCTTACGCCTAGATGCTCTGATTATCGAATCGGGATATCGAATAATCGAATTGAGTATCATTCGATTGGAAAAATACCAAATTGGTAGAATCTAAGTTAGATGTACAAATATTAAGTTTCTTTATCATTTTGGCCATTTTACCCTCCCTACCTTCCCTGAACTATGGAAACCATTGATTTTACAGGTGGTCCATCAGGGAGGGTTGTTTGAGAAAGGATGAAAAACAGGGAGGGTTGTAAAATTAATGACCAGTGACGAATGAAATTACAAATGTCAGGGAGGGTAGGGAGGGTTCAGGGAAGGTGCATATTACTAACCATCCCTGTTGAAATGGTTGATTTTATTGATATTTTAAGAGATTAGGGAAGGTAGGGAGGGTGTTTTCAGTAAAAAAAGAATATTGAAATTTGAACAACGAATTTTGAATGTCGAATGAAAAATAGAACAATCGAATTTTCAAGTTTGAAGCTAACGGGAATTTTTCATGAAAAGGAAGGGACGGACGATTTTTCCTGGATGGCCCAAAGGTAAAGGCCATCAGTTTTACGTTTTTCAAAGCCGAACTTTTTCAGGGCCTTACCGATACGGATGACAGCACCTGGGGAGGTGGCGATGTTTACATGGGTGCGCTCGGTGATGCGGTTGAGGATCTGTGCCGCGGACAGAAATGATGTTGCCTCGGATAATGGGACTTTTTGGAAATAGGTTAGGAGCAATTCTTCTTCAACTGTGTTTATTTGAAACTGTTCGTTGGATTCACTGATAGCGTTAATCTCATCTTTATCAAAGTAAAATTTAAAACCCTGCTGAAAGAGATCGTAAGCCTGGGCGTAAACCATCTGCAGGTCGATGGAGTGCTGGTAATTGATGGAAAGGATTTCAAAGCAAAGGAACCGGCGGGAACCGGTTGAATCGGTGAGGAATTGGCTTGAATTGACGGATCCCATGAATGATGCCCTTCTGGTAAATGCTTCAATGTGGTGACCATAAGCCCGGCGCATCCGGATGGCCGATTTGGTGATAATCTCTTTAAAGGCACCTATCTCGGTGCGGTTCATGTTTTCGAGCTCATCCATATTGATGAACATACATTCGGCGAGATGGATGAGGGTATCCTTGTTATTGGGGTTTATGGTCCCGGAGAATATGTAATCATTCAGTTCAGGTGGACAGAGATTGAGCATCCAGGTGGTTTTGCCGATGCCCTGGCCACCGGAAAGAATGATGGCCGTATGGTTGACGGTTTTATTGTCGAGAACGGCAGCAACACAGGCTACCAGCCATTTTTTAAAGCAATTGCACCACAATTCTTGGGAGGTGGTGTTAACGGTCATGGCCAATTGTTCGATGTAATCCGTTTGTCCATCCCACAATTGCAGGTGGAGGAAATAATCACGGAAAGGATCATAGAAATTACTGAAATCTGAATACAAGATACTGCGAAGGAGTGCCGCGGAACATTTGAGATTGCTTTTCAGGATTTCGCGGAGGAGAGAGTTTTCTTGGTAGTCGGTGAGGGGGACGAAGGACAATTTTTCGTGACACGTGACACGTGACGCGTGACCTGGGTCAGAATCGCAGGTTAGGGTATTTGGAATTTTGCTGATCTCGAGTTTGGAGGTGACGATGTTATACCGAAGTTGGTAATGGCTGGAGAGGTAGGCTTCGATGGTATCGATCTGGTTTTTGCGTTTCTTCTTCTTTAATTGTGATTCGTTGGTGATTTCACCAGGGATCGGATCGCGAGTAGCTGGGATTAAATCAGGAATATTATTGGGATCGCCGCCGGAATTTACATTGGTTTTGTTGGTACTGGCCGGATTAATAATGCCAGCATCAGGTTTCAGTGCAGGACTATTGAATGCGGACTTCATTATTGTTGTTGGCGCTGTCTTGAATTTGGAGATTTCGATGCCACTGTCACGGGCAAAATAATATAGTGTTGAAATGGTGATACCACTTCTCTTGGACTTGAGACATTTATCATACTGTTGGTCACATATATTAATATGGTATCCTGGGTAAAACTGACTTAGGCGGTGAAACGAAGACCGGCCTTCTTCACCCAAGGCATCGGTCAACGCGAAACCGATCTTGACCCAATCTTCATATTTGGCAGTTAAATCGATTTGTCGGGATTCAATCTGTGATACCAGTTTTTCGATGTCGTCCTCTACCATATTAATATAGGGTTTGAAAATTGCAGCGGAAGGGTTGAGGTATAGCATTTCATCCCATGATACAAAGCATAACCGGGTAATGTCTTTACCAGAGGGGTCTATTTGAACTGTGGAGTCTTGATTTTTGTTCCTGAGTTGTTCCTCATAAAAGGATTTGACCTGATTGAAGACAACCTTATGATAAACCGGCCGGGAGAAGACCTTAACCAATATTTTCAGACCGTTACCACTTGGACTGATAAAACAGGCATGGGTGTTCGGGATTTCCTCCACCCTGGTGCGCGTGGCACAAAGCTGGTCTTGCGTAAGTTTGTCAATATCGAGGATGATAAGGCCGGAATACTCTTTCAAATATTCAAGTTTTCGGCCACCTTCGAAGAGTCCGGACGGTGTAAAAGCAGGCAGGGATCTTTTGGCATCGTTGTATTCATCTGTTTTTCCCTGACGCAACAACTCTCTCAAAGCAAGGATCCGGGGCTTATATTTTCCGGAACGAATCTGTTCCAGGATCACGGATATGTCAAGATTTTCAACAACCTGGTTGAAGTTCCTGAATATTGAAACTTTCATGGCTGTTTACTTCTTGTTAAAAGCTTTATTGTAATGACGGTTGAGGTGCTCTTCGATATCGGCTGACCGGAAATAGATCTTACCGCCAATCTGGCTGAATGGAAGGATGCCATTATCGCGATAAGATTGAAGTGTACGTTTGGATATTTTTAATACCTGACAGGCATCCTGAATGTCGAGCCAATCGGCGGGGAGGGCTTTGGCGTTTTTATAGTCATCGAGCTTCTTTTCGATGTTGTCCATTTTATCTGCAAGTTTTCTGTAGACTTCCTGCATGCTTTCGATTGTTTCCATTAGTTTTCTGTAAACTTCCTGGATGATTTCAACTGGTCCCATTTTGAAGAATTTTAAAGTTTATGGAAGCAAAATTATATTCCTGGAAATCGTTTGGGTAGTTACTAAAGTTTAGTAACCCCCGGGGGAAAATGGGGAAAATGATAGTAACCCTTTAGTAACCCCCGGGAGGGAATGACGAATGACGAGTGACGAATGACAAATTCGTGACACGTGACGGGTAACGCGTGACAAATTGTGACAAGTGACCGGTTGTCAATGCCTTAATGAAAAATAATGAAGGGAAAGGGAGGGGATTATTGGGGGATGTATTTCAGGATGCGTTCGCGTTCTTCGTTGATGAATTCCAGTGCATCCAATAATTTTTGATACCAGTAGTCGAGGGTGGATAGCTGATGGTAAAAATATTTGTTCCTTACCGAAATCAAAC
>Ga0247841_10001995_pt1 | contig 42650 bp, 34 predicted proteins | sample LaCruzMarch2015__2_FD_192410 | JGI IMG/M metagenome (GOLD analysis project Ga0247841, IMG submission 192410) | Freshwater microbial communities from meromictic Lake La Cruz, Castile-La Mancha, Spain - LaCruzMarch2015_18m | ecosystem: Environmental > Aquatic > Freshwater > Lake | place: Spain...
AGAATAAAACTAAATCTAAATGGAATGAGCCCGATAGAATACCGAGCTCATCATTATCAAAATTAATTTATAAATTTGTCTAAACTTTTGGGTGCAGTCTAAACCGGCGGCTCGGGACTCTTTTTTTGACATTTATGGGAAATCAGTTAACTGTAAATAATCTGATAAACAAATCATTTGTCAGCGATGATTTGAAAAAAATCGCTGAAAAAGTTTTTTCTTCGGGCAGAATAAGTGCAGAAGAAGGAATAATGTTGTACGAAAAAGCCGACCTGTCACTTCTTGCTTTGATGGCAGACCATGTCAGAGAGAAGAAAAATGGGAATTATACATATTATATAAAAAATATTCATATTGAGCCTACCAATATATGTGTATATAAGTGCCGGTTCTGTTCGTATTCCAGAAAAGCAGGTGAAACAGGAAGTTGGGAAATGAGTATTGAGGAGATTGTTGAAAAAGTAAAAGCGGCAATTCAGAAAGGGGTTTCTGAAATTCATATTGTAGGTGGAGTACATCCTGAAAGAGACCTTTTATATTATACAGAAGTGATCAGAGAAGTCAAAAAAGCCGCTGCAGGAAAACATATCAAGGCTTTTACTGCAATAGAACTTGATTATATGTTTAATAAATCGGGTAAAACATTCGATGAAGGATTTGCAATTTTAAAAGATGCGGGCTTGAATTCTATTCCCGGCGGTGGTGCTGAGATATTTTCCGAAGAGATAAGGCGGCAGATATGCCTGTCTGCCAACAAGGCAGGCGAAAATAAATCGGGAGGGGAAACCTGGTTGAAAATTCATGAAGCTGCTCATAACTGTGGTATTCCATCAAATGCCACGATGCTTTATGGTCATATTGAAAATTACCGGCACAGGATTGATCATATGGAAAAATTGCGCGAATTGCAAGACAGAACAGGAATGTTCAACGCATTTATCCCTTTAAAATACCGCAATAAAAATAATGAATTAAATTTGCTTAAGGAAACTTCTATTACAGAAGACCTTCGAAATTATGCCGTAAGCAGAATATTTCTTGACAATTTCGGTCATATTAAAGCCTATTGGCCTATGATTGGAAAGACTACTACCCGGCTTTCTCTGTCATTTGGCGTTGATGATATTGACGGCACAATAGAAGATTCAACACGGATATACTCAATGGCAGGTGTTGAAGAACAGCACCCTGCAATGAATTTAGAAGAACTGCATGATATTATCATTGATGCAAAAAGGATTCCTGTAGAAAGGGATTCGCTTTACAATATTATTGAAAAGTATCCAAGATTGTTTTAATTTAACCCGAACTCACATTATCCCCGGATATTTTGGAAAATGCTTTTTCAGCTGCATTCTGTTCGGCTTTTTTGATAGAATAATCGATGCCTGTGCCTGAAGGAACCTTGTCTATAAGCGCCTCTATAATGTATTGTTTTTTATAACCGTTCCCAACTTCGTCTGTCACAACAAATTTTACCTGTTTTTTCTCCCGTTGCGCCCATTCTATCAGTTTGCTTTTATAGTTCAGGTCATTTGCTTCCAGTTCTTCTATGTTTATGTGGTATTTAATGATCCTGTTAATGATGGTTTTTTTTGACAAATTATACCCTCTATCAAGAAACATTGCCCCCGCCATTGCCTCAAAAGCATCTCCGTTAATTGAACGATATACATTGTTATCGCTTGCCCTGATGAACTTATTGATACCGAGTTTTTCGGAAAGTTTATTAAGATTGTTTCTGCTTACTATCCGGGAACGCATTTCTGTGAGGAAACCTTCATTTTTTTGAGGAAATTTTTTAAAGAGATAGTCTGCCACGACTGCACTTAAAATGGCATCGCCCAGGAATTCAAGCCGTTCATTATTTATTCTAACTCCATTAATTTTTTCGGTAGACGCCGACCGATGGCATAGGGCAAGCTTATAAAGTAGAATATTTCCGGGATAATACCCAAAAACATTCTTTATAAATTCAGTTAGTTTTTTGTCCTTTGAAAGGATCCCTTTTATGGGAAGCAATAGCTTCAAATCAGCTTTTTTTATCTAACGTACTTCTTAAAGATAATAGAAGCATTATGTCCTCCAAACCCAAATGTGTTGCTCATAGCGGCATTCACAATCCTTTCCTGTGCTTTGTTAAAAGTCATGTTGAGCTTGTTGTCAAGTTCTGGATCGTCGGTAAAGTGGTTGATCGTTGGAGGAATAATATTATTTTTCACTGCCATGATTGCTGCAATAGCTTCCACTGCTCCTGCTGCGCCAAGCAAATGACCGGTCATGGATTTGGTTGAACTGATATTCAGTTTATAAGCATGTTCGCCAAAGAGATGAGTAATAGCTTTTGATTCAGCAATATCTCCAAGGGGTGTTGCAGTTCCGTGAACATTGATATAATCAATTTCTTCAGGTTTCATATTTGCATCTTCGAGAACGTTCTGCATAACCAAAATAGCGCCAAGCCCATCAGGATGAGGAGCTGTCATATGATATGCATCAGCAGAAAGACCGCATCCAGCGACTTCAGCATAAATTTTTGCACCTCTTCTGACAGCGTGTTCATATTCTTCAAGAATCACAGCTCCGCCACCTTCGCCCAGCACAAATCCGTCACGGTCTTTATCAAACGGACGTGAAGCTGTTTTCGGATCATCGTTTCTCACAGAAAGCGCCTGCATAGCATTAAACCCTCCGATTCCTGCCGGATTACAAGCAGCTTCTGACCCCCCTGAGATCATAACATCTGCCTTTCCCATCCTGATGTAATTGAATGCATCAATAAGGGAATTGGTCGATGAAGCACAAGCAGAAGTAGTGGTATAATTTGGTCCATGGAAACCATATTTAATAGAAATATGCCCGGCTGCAATATCGGCGATCATTTTTGGAATAAAAAAAGGGCTAAAACGTGGCGTTCCATCACCTTTAGCAAAATCAGTAATTTCTTTAAGAAAAGTTTCCAAACCGCCAATTCCGGATCCCCAAATGACACCTGCTCTATTAACATTTATTTTTTCTATTTCAAGGTTTGAATCTTTGACAGCCTCATCAGCACATACCAATGCATATTGAGCATATAGGTCGTATTTCCTGACCTCTTTGCGGTCGAAGAAAAGAGAAGAATCATATCCCTTTACTTCGCATGCAAACTGCGTTTTGAACTTAGAAGCATCAAAATGAGTAATAGGAGCAGCACCGCTTACCCCATTAAGCAAAGCATTCCAGTATTCAGGAACAGTATTGCCTAATGGGGTAATAGCGCCTAATCCTGTAACGACTACTCGTTTCAGATTCATAAAGAAAAAATTAATTACCCTTTATTATTGTTTTCGATGTAAGCAATAGCTTCTCCAACTGTACCAATCTTTTCGGCTTGATCATCGGGAATAGCAATACTGAATTCTTTTTCGAATTCCATGATCAATTCAACTGTGTCGAGTGAATCAGCACCTAAATCGTTGGTGAAACTAGCTTCCGGTGTAACTTCTTTTTCATCTACACCAAGCTTATCAATAATGATAGCTTTTACTCTTGTTGCAATGTCTGACATTTTTATTAAATTTTAGTTAAACAGTTTACAAAGAAATGAAAATATAGTATTATAACCAAAAAATTAAAAAAAAATATTTTGGTTGCGTTAAACAAACGCCTGATAATTAATAACATAAATTGCAAATAAAAGATTGTTTGATAATATTTTTTATTAAAAAGCGGCTTTTAAACTCATTAAAAAAGTAATTTTACAAAAATATTCTTAGAATGAATGTAGCCATTTTTGCTTCGGGAAACGGTAGCAACGCCCAGCGTATTATTGAATATTTTTTCGGGAATCCGTATGTGAAAATCTCTCTTGTCCTTTCAAACAAAGAAGATGCGTATGTTCTGGAAAGAGCCAAAAAACTGAGTGTGCCATCATTTACCTTTACTCCTGCTGAATTGAGGAATACAAATGCAGTCCTTAAAAAATTGAAAGAATACGAGATTGGTTTTATCGTTCTTGCAGGTTTTATGATAAAAATACCTGATTCTCTGATTAAAATGTACTCATGCAGGATCATCAATATTCATCCGGCTCTTTTGCCCAAATATGGCGGCAATGGCATGTATGGCGAGCATGTTCATACGGCGGTGATTAATGCAGGGGAAAAAGAATCGGGCATAACTATTCATTTTGTAAATGAAAAGTATGATGAGGGAAAGATCATTTTCCAGGCTAAATGCAATATTTTTACGAACGACACTCCTGAAACACTCGCTGCTAAAGTGCATGAATTAGAATATCGTTATTATCCCGAGATAATAGAAAAAGTTATTTCCGAAGCAATCTAATCTATATATACTTGCATGTTTTTCAAGAAACATTTCCTTCCATTTTTCTTTTTCATCTATCAGATATTATATACTTTTGAAACCCTTATATTTTGAAATTATTTAGGTATAGGAAAATAAAGGTATAAGGAAAAAGACCTATAACTTTCGCCTCTTTTATACCTAAATAGTAAAATATTTTAATTTTCCAGACACAATGAAAATGAAGTTTGATGCGATAAAGAATTACAATGACACACGCGAAGCGATAGGATACGTTCCAAGAAAAAAAGCAACACAGAAAACTTACGATGAGATAGGTTTCATGTCGGGGTTGGAGGTACATCAGCAGATTGATACCAAAGAAAAGCTTTTCTGTCGTTGCCCTGCCGGATGTTATAATGATAATGATGTGTTCGATGCGGAAGTGATTCGCCACATGCGCCCCACTCTCAGCGAACTTGGAGAATACGATGGTACTGCCCTTATGGAATTCAGAACCAGAAAAGAGATAATTTATCGGATCAAGAATGAAACTACGTGCACCTACGAAGTTGATGATACCCCTCCTTTTCCATTAAATAGAGAAGCGCTTGAAAAAGCAATAAAAATATCTCTTCTTTCAAAATTTAAGATTGTCGGCGAGGTTCATATTACCCGCAAGCAATACCTGGACGGCAGTATTCCCACGGGTTTCCAGCGTACGGCTATCATTGGCGTAGAGGGCGAAATCCCTCTTAAAAATAAAAAGGTACGTCTTATCCAGCTTAGTCTTGAGGAAGACTCTTGCCGCGAGGTAAGCGACATCAGGCACACCCGGATATTTAAAACCGACCGGCTGGGAATACCATTAATTGAAACCGTTACTTACCCTGATATGGTTAACCCCGATGAAGTGAGAGAAGCATGTAATTACATACGTTTCCTTAACAGGAGCACTGGTCTTGTGCGTGTGGGCAGTGGTGCGGGGCGCGAAGATGTGAATGTGAGCTGCAGGGGAGGTACGAGAGTTGAAATCAAAGGCGTGTCGCATACGAAGTGGATACCGGAACTTACACATAATGAATGTTTCCGGCAGTGGGCTTTGCTGAACATCCGGAAAATCCTCAATGAAAAAATTTCCGATCCGAAGAGTTGGAAAATATCTCATGAATTCATTACATATCAAACCACAAAGGTTAAATACGCCCCGCTTAAAGAAGCTAAAACAAATAATTATAAGCTTGTTGCCGTGAATCTACCGCATTTTTGTGGACTTCTTTCGCACTTTACTCAACCGGGAAAAATTTTTGCCAACGAAATCTGCGACCGCCTGAAAGTAATAGCATGTCTTGAAAAACCAAACATGATGCACTCGGAAGAGTTAGTACCAATTATAAACGAAACGGATTTTAAGAAAATAAAGAAAACGCTGAAAGCCGCTGACGACGACGCTCAACTCATTTTCTGGGGACCGGAAGAAGACGTAAAAACAGCGCTTGAAACAATTGAAGAACGTTGCCAGATGGCTTTCGCAGGCGTTCCTAACGAAACACGCAAATCGTTTGAGGATGGCACCACTATTTTTGAACGCGTGCTTCCCGGCGCCGATCGCATGTATCCCGATACCGATTCCAAACCAATTCCTCTGACTGATGAATATATCAATAACCTCAGCAAAGATATACCGCAGGAGGTAATTGAACGTTATCGCCAATTACAGAAATGGGACGTTCCTGAAGATGCTTATACATTTATTTTCAAACGTAACCATTTTCCGTTAATTGAGCGCATTGTGAAAGAACTTGGGTATGATCCTAAGTTTGTCGGAACCTTCTTCGGACATAGATTGAAATACGCGGAAGGACATTATAAGCCTGCATCAAAATTCAGACACGCAATTTTGTATCACTTATTTAAGTTTGCAAAAGAACAAAAACTGGATGTACAATTGTTAAAGTATCTGCTGCCGGAGATTTACGTACATCCACAAATAGATTTTGAATCGGCGCTGGTGAATATCAATTTTAAAAGAATTGATAAAAAAGAAATTGTTTCTCGTGTTCCTTTTCTGAAAGATAAGTTTAAAACCATCCGCAAAAAAGACAAACCGGAAATTGAAGCAAAATGGGTAATGGGAGAGCTAAGGAGCCGTGCCGTTGGAAATATTTCTATGGCGGAACTTTATAGCAATGTAGTTAAAAATTAAGAATCCCAAAAGTTGCAAACAAGTGGTATTGTTAATTAATTTAATAAAAAATATTTTAAATATCACTTTGTATAAACTATAAATTTTACCTTTGCCTGCTTTTCAAAAAAGAAATTTTAAACCAATTTATAAAAAAAATGAGGCAATTATTTATACTTCGGCTGAATGAATTTGCAAAAGAATGCAAACTCATTCGCTCAGTATTACAGAATCTAAGAATCTTTACTTTTTGCAAATCTGCCAAGATTCTGTATATTTTATTGATTTTTATTTCCACTTCTGTTGCTTTACGGGCGCAGAATGCAAAGGTGTCAGGCACAGTGTTCGATTCCGAATCAGGCAAAGCTGTTTCGGGTGCAAGCGTTCAGATTGGCGATAAGCAGGCAAAGACAGATAACAAGGGTTACTTTGAATTTACAGGCATTCCTACGGGAAAGATAAGTTTAACAATAACAGTTGATAATTATGATACGCAAACCAACAATGTAGAAATTTCGGCGCCCGAAACTAAACTTGGAACATTCGGGATAAAAGTTAAAAATTTTTATTCTTCGGAAGTAAACGCAGGAATACCTGACGTGAGTATTTCATCAATGGATTTTGAAGACGAGGGTAAAGGGCAAAATGTTTCCGGGCTTCTTCATTCCTCGGCAGATGCTTTTATAAATACAGCAAGTTATACGCTTGGCGCTGCATATTTCCGTATAAGGGGATATGAATCAGACGATGCAATGGTTTACATGAATGGCATTTCTGTTAATGATCCCGAAAATGGTCGTCCATTATGGTCGGAATGGGGTGGATTGAATGATGCTATGCGCAACAAAGAAGTTGTTAACGGCCTTGCACCTGCCCGTTTTGGCTTTGGCTCTGTTGGCGGCGCTACCAATCTTGTTACGCGGGCTTCTCTCCAGAGAAAACAGAATAAACTAACATATTCCTTATCTAACAAGGCATATACCAATAGGATAATGTATACTTATTCAACAGGATTGATGAAAAATAACTGGGCATTCACATTAAGCGGTTCACGCCGCTGGGGTAACGAAAGTTATGTGGATGGTGTTTATTATGATGCATGGGCGTATTTTGCTGCTGCGGAAAAGAAACTAAATGACAAACATAGCTTTGCATTAACCATTTATGGTTCGCCCACTAAACGCGGAATGCAGGCTGCCGCAACACAGGAATGTTTTGACCTGACCGACACACATTATTATAATCCTAACTGGGGATATCAGGATGGTGAAAAACGTAACGCCAAAGTGAAAGACTTTCATGAACCCATGATAATTTTTAATCATTACTGGAATGTAAATACAAAAATGAAACTCACCAATTCGCTGGCTTATTCTTTCGGAAAGAACGGAACTTCGGCGCTTAATTGGTATGGGGCTTCCGATCCGCGTCCGGATTATTACAGGAATTTACCAAGCTATCAATCAGCAGACCCAACAGTTCAGGCTGATCCAGATGTTGTAGCTGCTATTACAGAAGCATGGAGAACAGATGTAAATACAAGCCAGGTAAACTGGGATAAACTTTACCAGATCAATGCTTTATCAAATCTAACCGGAGGAAGAACAAACTATATTGTTGAAGATCGCAGAAATGATCATTCACAACTTACACTCAGCACTTTGATGAATTACCAAAAAAACGAGCATATATTATATACAGGTGGTCTCGAATTATCTAAATATACCGGATATCATTTTAAAATTATGAAGGATTTACTTGGAGGAAATAACTGGGTAGATATTGACCAGTTTGCAGAGCGTGATTTTAAAGGTGATACTACAAAATTACAAAACGATATGGATGACCCAAATAAGGTGATTAACGAAGGTGATAAATTCGGATATGATTACAATACTTATGTGAATTCCGGTTTGCTTTGGGGACAGGCAGAGCTTAGTTATAATAAACTTGAACTTTTTGCCGCCGCCAATATATCTTTCTCTCAATTCTGGAGAAAAGGCAATATGAAAAACGGGCGTGATACTGTTGGCTCTTTTGGTAATTCTGCCAAGAACAATTATCTGAATTACGCAGCCAAAGCCGGCGCAACATATAAAATCACCGGACATCATTATATAGTGGGGAATTTAGGCTATATTACAAGAGCGCCTTATGTGAAAGATGCGTATTTGTTTCCATCTATAACATCAGAATTGGTTCCAAATTTAACAAGTGAAAAGATTTTGTCAGGCGATATCAGTTATATCTACAAATCATCATTGATTAATGTGCGTTTAACTGCATACCAAACCATGTTTTATGATGGCACAAAAATCATCAGTTACTATGCAGATGATTTAGCTACTTTTGTAAACCTGTCTATGACAGGCATTGATAAAATAAACCAGGGCTTTGAACTTGGGGCTGAAATAAAAGCTACCTCTACTATTTCATTTATTGCAGTTGGGGCGCTTGGAAATTTCCGATACACCTCAAGACCTGTTGGAATAATTACTATAGAAAACGATTTTATCCCCGGTACACCTCAGACTATTTACCAGAAAAATTTTTATGTTAGCGGAACACCGCAGAATGCGGCATCTTTTGGAATTAAATATGCTCATCCCAAACAATGGTACTTAAATGCTAATCTAAACTATTTTGACAAAATGTATCTTGATTTTAACCCGGAAAGAAGAACATCAGATGCTTTTACAGGTTTATATCCAGATGATCCTCAAATCGTTGCTTTTACTAAACAGGAAAAACTTAAAGGCGGTTTTACTTTAGATGCTTCGCTTGGGAAATCTATTTACTATAAGAATTATTTTTTCAACATCAATTTAAGCGTAAGCAATATTCTGAATAATCAGGATCTGATCACTAACGGTTACGAAAATATGCGCTTTGTTCTTACAGAACCAAATAAATTTCAGTCTAAATATTTTTATGGGCTCGGAAGAACCTTTTTCTTAAACTTACAGGTTAGAATATAATAATTATATAGAAAACAACATGAATACACTAAGTAAAATTATCGCAGGTATTTTTATTATATCAGGAATTGTATCGCTGGAAAGCTGTATAAAAGACGAACCAGATGTTCCGGTTATTATTGTTCCACATGCCGGTTTTTCTTCAAATACATCTATTGCTCAATTAATCGCGATGCATACCGCTGGCGGACAGGATACCATAAAAATTGATGTTATAGTAGAGGGAGTTGTGGTAGCTAACGATGAATCCGGTAACTTTTATAAACAGATTATTATTGAAGACGATTCAGCCGGACTTCAGATACAAATGGAACTAGGTACTTTATCGAGCCTTGCTTCCATTTATAAACTTGGCCAGCGTGTATTTGTTAAATGCAAAGGTCTGGTTCTTGGCGAATATGGCGGAAATATTCAGTTGTTGGGATTTGCAGAAGACGGCACTATAGATCGTATTCCTGCTGACAGTATTAAAAATCATTTATTTCTTGAAGGATTTCCTGAAACTGTACCTGCCCCTATTAGCCTGACAATTCCAACACTTTCAAATTCAAAATTGAATATGCTGGTCAAATTAGACAGTATCCATTTTGCTGATGCGGGGCAGGTGTTTTCACTTTCAACAGCATCAACAAACCGTAATATGCTTGATCAGGACGAAAATATACTGATCCTTCGCACAAGTAACTATGCCAGCTTCAGAGGAAATTTACTTCCTGCAGGGATTGGTTCTGTAACCGGTATTCTTAGTATTTATAATGGTGATTTTCAGTTTTTCATCAGAGACCTGAATGATTTACAGGGTTTTTATTAATAATTAGAGTTTGTATATAACCTCTAAAGTTTGTGATAATTTTAGATTTATGATTTTTAAAAAAACAATATGAATAAATTCAATAAATTTTTCGCTATTCTTTTCATTGTTTCAGGGATGATATACCTGAACAGTTGTATTAAAGAAAATTTTGATTCTCCCGCATTTGTTACCCCGCATGTTGATTTTTCTTCAAACACAACGCTTGCAGCGCTTCAACAATATTATCTTGATTCAATACCTCTTGTTGATGGTTTTCAATTTGGGATCATTGATGATGATTTGATCGTGGAAGGTGTTGTTGTAGCCACAGACGAATCGGGAAACTTTTACAAACAGCTTATTATTGAAGATGCCACAGCAGGACTTCAGATTCAGATAGATCAGACCAGCTTGTATAATTCGTACAGGTTTGGACAGCGGATATTTATTAAATGTAGAGGTTTATATCTTGGCGAATATGGTGGCAATATGCAGTTAGGATATAATAACAACGGCGTTATTGGACGTATTCCCGCTGTATATATTAAAGACCATATATTCCTTGAAGGTCTGCCAGGAACCATTCCCGCCCCAATTGTTGTGGCAATACCTGCATTATCGGATACAAATCTGAATATGCTGGTTAAAATAGACAGTGTTCATTTTACTGACGCAGGACAAACATTTTCAACGGCTACTTCCAGCACAAATCACAATATTGTTGATCAGAGTTTAGCTACGCTCGCCTTACGTACAAGCAATTATGCGAGTTTTGCCGGTAACCGGATTCCTTATGGTACGGGTTCTGTAACCGGTGTTCTTAGCATTTACAATGGTGATTACCAATTTTTCATAAGAGACCTGAATGATTTACAAGGGTTTGATAATATACCCCCTCTTTGTGACGAAGGATTTGCTACAGCCGGTTCTTTGGGGACTTTTACACAATACAGCGTTTCAGGCGCTCAAATCTGGGCTCAGTCGTCATATGACATTGATTATTTTGCCAAAATGAGCGGATATTCAGGTGGAAGTTACTATGTAAATGAGGATTGGCTTATCTCACCTTCTATGAACTTTGATATATACACAGGTGAAACATTAAAATTTTTCACTATGATGAATTACGGAACTGCCGGCGATGGCTCTTTAAAATTATATTATTCAAACAATTATACTACCGGAGATCCCACTGTTGCAACATGGACCGAAATAACAGGATTAACTTTATCAACCGGTTCCTGGGCTAAAGTTTCATCTGGAGACGTCGATCTTTCCGGTATCACCGGAAGTAATGTTCATATCGCTTTCAAATATACATGTACTACTAGCAACGTGGCAACATGGGAAGTTGGCGGCATTACGGTAAATTGAAAATCAGAAAGAGCGTTATCTGCACAGCGCCTTCACCGGTTCCAGTCCCTGGTATGTGCCTTCCTGTATGGCTTTCAGCACAGCGCCGCCGCCTGTAAAAATATAATATTTAGGATTGTCGAGAGCAACAATATACAAGCCGGGCAACAGGCGTTTTAATTCCTGCATAGTGTCGCCGCCGCCATAAAGCTTAATAGCCTCAAGGTTTTCGTCGATCAGTTGATCAAGAGCAATAGTGCCTTCGTTAAAGTAAGGAGTATATCCCATTACAGCATTTACAAAAATTGTTTTTGCTTTGTGAAATACATCGAGTACTGATTTTTCGAGGAAGGATTCTTTTGCAACATCCAGGATATAATTGAGTTTTGTTCCAGTCTTAATTTTGCGTATATCAAGTCTTCTGTATTGCCCTTCAATTCTGCCTTCCATAACATCAGATTCAATTATGTACGGTAACTCAATCAACTTACCGGGATATTTTTTTGCAAATTCCACAAAAGCTTTGGCATGTTCCATGTCTTCCGCTTCAATGCCTTTTATTTCAAAACCATATTTTGCACAGAGATAGGCGTTGTAAATAACACCGCCAAGTACAAGCTGATCAGCCACTTTAAGCAACGCATTCAAAGAATCTATTTTTGTATCGAATTTGGCTCCTGCAACTACAGCTACAAAAGGTCGTTCCGGTTTGTAAATCCTGTCAAGATTTTGAAGTTCTTTCTGCATCAGGAAGCCTGCATAAGAAGGCAAATATTTTGTTACGGAAACAGTTGATGCATGGGGCTGCCAGGAACCGAAAGCATCATTTACAAAAATATCGGCAAGCCCTGCAAGTTGATAAGCAAAGCGTTCGCCCTCTTCGCCTTTGGCTTCTTCGCCTGCAAACCAGCGCGTATTGGGCAGATAAATACAGTCAATCTTATTTTCTTTCAATTCTTTTATTGCATGGTTAACAGATGTTTCAATTCCAATATACCCTTTTGATTCATATTGATGAAACTCGGGTACGCCTACGGTAATATGCAATTTGCTCTGGAGATAATCTACAATAGGCTGCACTGAAGTATCTTCATTTATATTTATAGCGCCGGTTTTTTTGTCTTTGGGTCTTCCGACATGCGTCATAAGAATGAGCTTGCCGCCCTTGGCAATAATGTAAAACAATGTTCCCAAAGTGGCGTCAATCCTGTATGGATCATGAATAATGCCTTTTTTTACCACATTATGATCTACTCTTACAAGCACAATCTTTCCTTTAAGATCGGCGTCCTGCAATAATTTAAAGTTTAATTTATCCATATCGTTTTTATTTTATTTAACTGATGTTACGCAAATATATAAATGATTTCTAAATTTAACGGTCAGGCAGAGCCGTCCCACTTTCGGGACGAGTCGAAGCCCGATCAATACATAATCACTCTTCGACACAGCCGCTTCCTTACGAGCCCACGCAATAGCTGGCTCTGAGTGACACTAACAAACAAATATGTAATTTTGCGTAACATCCGTTATTTAATTTGTAAATATTTTTTATTTTCCTTTTTTCCCGGATTCTGCTGGCTTTTTGAGAGATGTAAACGCACCGAACAACCAGCCTTCCTTGTTTTTGCGTTTTACTTTATACCAATAATCGGTAACATCGTTTACGGTTTCTTTATTCCCTTTTTCAATTACTTCGCAGGTATCACCTGTTTGAAATTGCCGGATACGCACAGCATTCAGGTTTGGAGCTACACGTAAATTTACGTTAGTTCCCTGAATTACTAATAATTTTGGAACTATTGCTTCGGCTTTTTTGATGGAATCAACAGCTGTTTTCACAGAGTCAAGTGAGTCGTTCGATGTTTTGTTGTTTCCGTCTTTTCCGCTGCCGGAGCAGGCTGCAAAGATAACTGCTATAACTGAAATTGTCAGAAAATGGAAAAATAATTTTTGTTTTTTCATATTATGATTTGTTTGTCGTTTTTTGTTTATTGTTGTTTGTCGATATCATTGGTTATAATTAATAGTTATTTTCCCTTCACAATTTTTCTGATTATCACGTTTTGCTTAGTTTATCAGTCCCGTTAAGGACTTAATATTTATAAAAAAAACAGCAACGTACTCTCATAAGTCCAGTAGGGACGATATATTATTCAATATCTTTTAAAATATATCTTTCATCGTAAACAATATTGAATTTTTTCAATAAATCAATATATTCTTCCCTGAATGTTCTTTTTTTATGGTGTTGTTCCTGGTTCATAATGTATTTCACAACATTATCTATATGGGAATGAGAATATGAAAATGCTCCATAACCCTCCTGCCAACTGAATTTCCCTTTTACAAGATTTTTGCTGTTAATCCAACCCGAAGAGGATCCTTTAATATCCTGAAGCAAATCAGGTATTAACTGATGGGGTTTATAACCTACAAAAACATGAAGATGGTTAGACGTTCCATTTATTGCAATTAGTTTATGTTTGTTGTTTTGCACAATCCCTGTTATGTATTTATAGAGTTCATCTTTCCAATCGGATTGAATGAGCGACACTCTGTTTTGAACTGCAAATACAAATTGAATATACATTTGGGTGAATGTGTTAGCCATAATTTGTTATTGTTTGTTGGTTATTAATATATCGTCCCTATGGGACTTTGACTATCGGACTTTCTCTGTTTTTATAAATATTTTGTCCCTATGGGACAGGGAGTTTGAATTACATTTATCTTCTATAATTATTATTTTTATCTTCCGTTAATTAATAAAGTTCATATACAATTTCGTTTATTTTTCTTTTTGCCCATTTTCAGATTATCACGTTTTACTTAGTTAATCAGTCCCGTTAGGGACTTAATATTTATAAAAGGAATAGCAACATTACCTTTATAAGTCCCGTAGGGACGATATATTATTCAACATCTTTTAAAATATATTATGCGTATTGGTCATTCTTTGCCCGTTCAACCCAATCAGTCGTAACATTATTATCAATAATATTCAATTCATTCATTATTAACTTAACACATTCTAATGCTTCAAAAGTATCCGTCTTCCATAGCCAGTCCTTGGCTTCTATTATTGATGTATTTTCTTTCCCAGTTTTAACATGGACAAGTTTATTTCTTAGAGAAATTAAATTAATCAAATAGTTAAATGCTTCGCTTTTTGTTTTGATTTGTCTGCCTGTAACAAGCTTAGGAATTATAATCCATTTTGATTTCAAATCAAGTTTGTTAAGATAATTATCAAAATATGAACTTGAAAAATTTGTTGCACCATAATTATTAATAAAAGCCTCTAATGCCATTTAACAAAAAAGAATTGAGGTAATAGATTGTCTTTGTATTTCAGCATTACATAAACATATTTGATCAACATCTTTGTCCGTAATTACTTTCCTTGTTTTTATAATATTACATAATTCTTGAACTTGAAAAAATGTTTTCCAAGCAATTGATAAAAATGTTTCATGATTAATAAATCGCAGTTGCCTGTCTTTGCTATATTTCATTATGCATGTATTTATTTTTTGCATTTTCTTCAATCATATCAATTTCCGGTTTCTCCAAACTATATAATTCATAAACCAACCTATTTATCTCATCATCACAATAATTAATACGGGTTTGTATTTGCTCTATATTGCTTTGAAGTTTCGTTATACTCGGTTTTTTTATACGATTGAATTTGTTCGTCAAAGCGTACGATAAGCTCGGATATCTTGTTATATGCTGTTTCTTTATTTGTCATTAAAATTGTATTGCAATAAAGATTCAAATATAGTTAAAAAAATTGCACGAAATAAAATGGGTAAATATTATTTTGAAGTACTGGGTTTCGACAACAAATAAAATCGAACTATTATTCATTGTCGAATTGCAAGCCGCAACGTCACTCAGAGCCAGACATAGCGATAGCTTGTGAGTTGGCGTCTGTGTCGAAGAGTGAATATTCCTGTCGGCTTCGACACGTCTCGCAATACTTGTCTATCGATTTTGACCATGACGAGTGGCGAGACGGCTCTGCCTGACTAATCGGCTTATAAAAATGTATATATTGGCACAGTGCTGCCCCGTCAGATTACTTTAATCGTGCTTTAATGTTTTTAGATTGTTCTTCGAACCCTGGTTTATCAAGCAAAGCAAACATATTATTTTTATATGCTTCCACTCCCGGCTGGTCGAAAGGATTTACACCAAGCAAATATCCACTCAATCCGCAGGCAAATTCAAAGAAATAAATAAGTTCGCCTATGCTTTCTTCATTCAGTTGAGGAATGGAAATCCTTATATTCGGTACATTTCCATCAACATGGGCAAGCATAGTTCCAAGTTCAGCCATTTTATTAACTTCCTGTATGCCTTTCCCTGCAAGGAAATTCAAGCCGTCAAGGTTTTCTTTATCTGATGGGATGAGAAGTTTCTTTTTCGGCTGTCCGACTGAAATCACCGTTTCAAAAATATTGCGCAATCCTTCCTGTATGTATTGCCCCATGGAATGCAGGTCGGTTGTGAAGTTTACACCTGCCGGAAAAATTCCTTTGTTCTCTTTTCCTTCACTTTCGCCGTAAAGCTGCTTCCACCATTCGGTGAAATATTGCAGGTATGGCTGAAAATTGGCAAGAATTTCTACCTGTTTTCCTTTTCTGTAAAGCGCGCTGCGTGTTGCCGCATAAAGTGCAGCTGGATTTTTATCAAGCTCAGAAGACTTTATTATTTCTTTCTGCGCTGCAACTGCCCCTGCAACTAATTTTTTAATATCAATTCCTGCAACAGCAATGGGCAAAAGTCCAACAGGGGTAAGCACAGAATACCTGCCCCCTATATCGTCGGGAATGTCGTACGTAGTATAGTCCTCATTCGTGGCGAGTTTTTTTAATGCGCCTTTTGCTTTATCCGTTATAGCAATAATGCGTTCTTTTGCATTTGTTTTCCCATATTTTTTTTCAAGATGATTTTTTATCAGACGAAATGCAATAGCCGGTTCTGTGGTAGTTCCCGACTTTGAAATCACAACAACAGCATATTCTTTTTTATCAAGCAATTCGAGTAATTCTGCATGATAATCTTCACTTATATTATTACCTGCATAAATAATATAGGGATGTTTCCGATCGTTTTGCAATCCCGCGAACTGATTTGAGAGTGCATCAATAACCGCTCTTGCCCCCAGATAAGAACCTCCTATGCCAATAACTACAACTATTTCGGCAATTTCATTTATTCGTTTCGCATCTGCTTCGATCTTGTTCAGAAGTTCTTCATTGATGGAAGAAGGCAAATCCACCCAGCCGAGGAAATCATTTCCCTTGCCCGTTTTTTCCAGCAATGCGCTATGATGCTTATTTATTTCTGGTTGCAATGAATATATTTCATCGTGTACTATAAAGCCAAGTGTTTTACTAATGTCTATTGATATGTTTTTCATTTTATATGTTGAATATTTTCTATGGTTTTGTGTTAATCTGCATACAATCGCACAATCAACGTTCTATTCACAAAATTCTTTTAATTTTGTGAATAATACAGATTAAAATGATTTTTTTATATACAGATTTTGATTTTAGAAACTGTTTTGAATTTTTCAAAGTTTCAAAAACTACAGATTTATGAGGTCAGACAGAGCCGATTATCCTGAAACATTAGTTGAAGGAGAAGCGAGTCGAAGTCGACCGAATAGCCACTCTTCGACACGTCCCGAAAATGGGACGGCTCTGAGTGACTTTTAAAAATAAGCAGTAAAATTTTTAATATATAAATTCAAAACAGTTTCTTAGTGTCAAAGATAGTAAAGAAGAATGAAAAAAGAGATATTTGCAAGAACAAAAAAAAGAGTGAAGAAAACTTCACTCTTTTTAAACAAACAAATAACCCAAAAAAACCAAAAAATTATATTAACACATTATTCACTTTTTTCTTTACTTTTTTCGCATGGTAAATGTACGACAGTTAAATTCCAATAGCTGTTAAAGGAAGTTAACAAATGTTAAAATATGTTAAATGCCCGTATTGTCAGACATTTAAAGAGGATTATGAAATAACTTTGTTTTGATAATGAACAAAAAAATCATCATACTGATAATTATACTTATCTCCTTTGCATTAATTGGATTGGTGGGCGTACAGTTGTATTGGATAAAAAATGCAATTGCGGTAAAAGAAGCGAATTTTGACAGAAGTGTAAATGAAGCTTTGACGAATGTGGTTTATAAATTAGAAAAACTCAAGGTGGTAAATCGTATAAAAAACCGGATAAATGCAGGCAGTTCAAATAGCACACTTTATACAACCATTGATTCGATCAATAATATGTTCATAAAAGAAATGGAATCAATGGCAAATGATTTCAATATTCAGAAAGCTTCATATATCAATTATACCAGTAAAAAAATAATAATAGAATATGCGGAAACTATTCCCGGAAAAGGTGTCAGGCATATTGATTCGAGTGTTATTGCTGTTAGCAACAAGGATTCGCTTAAAAAAAAGAATGAAGTACGACCGGTTTCTGTTCCTGAATATTATTTTCCAACCAATCATTTTGACAGTATCAGTGACAAGATTGATAGGTTTCTGAAAAAATCTTTTTTAGTCAGCGATGTATTTGAAGAAATGTTCAATTATAAATACAACCGATCTATTGAAAATCGCACAGATCCTGTAAAGCTCGACTCCCTGATAAAAGTTGAGCTTACCAATAAAGGGATATATACGGAATACGAATATGGTATTTTCAGTCCTGTAAAAAATCAGATGGTTATTGAAAAGACAGGAAAATATCATAACGAACTTATCGAAAAAAGTGTTGCATTTAACATTTTTCCCAGCGACCTGTTTAGGGCGCCCGAATACCTGCTCATTTATTTTCCGAAAAAAGAAACATATCTTTTCACTCAAACATGGTTGATACTTTTTATTGCAGCGATACTAATACTTTTCATCATCCTTTCTTTTGTATATACCATCCGAACAATCATCAAACAAAAAAGGCTCGGCGAAATGAAGAACGATTTTATCAACAACATGACACACGAGTTTAAAACGCCTGTATCTACTATATCGCTTGCCTGTCAGGCGTTGACAGATGACGACATCGTAAAATCAGAAATGCTTTATCAGAATTATCTTCATGTTATCAGCGATGAAAATAAGCGGCTGGGTGTGATGGCAGAAAAAATATTACAAACCGCAGTGCTCGAAAAAGGACAGATAAAATTAAAGAAAGAACCTCTGGATATTCACTTTATTATTAATGAAGTTATTAAAAATATCAACTTGCAGGTAGAGGCAAAAGAAAGAAAGATCATTACCGAACTCAATGCAACATCCTGTATAATCAATGCCGACAAGGTTCATATCACCAATGTTATTTACAACTTAGTTGACAATGCAAATAAATACACTCCCGAAAATCCACGAATAATATTAGCTACCGAAAGCAATGATTCCGGTGTGTATTTTTCGGTGGAAGATAATGGTATTGGCATCAGTCATGCTAATCTTAAGAAAATTTTCGAGAAGTTGTATCGTGTGCCATCCGGTAACATTCATAATGTGAAAGGTTTTGGACTTGGGTTAAGCTACGTGAAAACAATTGTTGAAATGCATAATGGCAACGTAGATGTGGTAAGCGAATTAAAAAAGGGTTCAAAATTTACAATATATTTGCCTTTTGGTGAATCTAATATATAAATTACACTAAATGCAGTATGAAAGAAAAAGGAATGACAATATTACTTGCCGAAGACGATCACAATCTTGGAACAATCCTTAAAGCTTACCTTGAAGCTAAGGGATACCTTGCAAAACTATATGTGAACGGCAAGGATGCTTTTGATGCGTATACGAAAGAAAAATTCGATTTTTGCATCCTCGATGTAATGATGCCCGTGAAAGACGGCTTTACTCTGGCTAAGGAGATTAGAAAAACAGACAAGAAAATTCCTATTCTTTTTCTTACAGCTAAATCCATGCAGGAAGACAAAATTGAAGGCTTGCAATTAGGTGCGGACGATTATCTTACTAAACCGTTCAGTATGGAAGAACTGCTGCTGAGGATCAAAGCCATAATGAGGCGGACAAGCACATCTGTGAATACAGGTCAGACGGTATTTGAGCTGGGTGCATACGTTTTTAATTACAGCCATCAGACTCTCACCATCGGTAAAAATATTCAGAAACTTACTTCTAAAGAAGCAGAACTGCTTAAGCTTTTATGTGAGAATCTGAATGCCGTACTTGACAGAACCATCACTCTTATGAGGATTTGGAACGATGACAGCTATTTTAATGCACGCAGCATGGATGTATATATTACAAAACTGCGAAAATACTTTAAAGACGATCCAAACATCGAACTTCTGAATGTGCATGGTATTGGCTTTAAGCTGCTCACCAAATAAGATTATTATAATTTGCATGGAGTTCCTTGCTACCGCAGGCAGGAATTTGTATATTCTAAAAGCTACAAGCCCCAAGCCTTACCTATAAGTTTCCTTTGAATTTGAGACTTGAAATTTGGGACTTAAAAAAATGTATGGTACTTCGGCACTTCGACAGGCTCAGTGTCCTCATGCTCAGCATAAATTTTATCCCGTTTTATGTATAGGATTATTTCAACCCCGCAATTGCTTCGTTGATATTGTAAATGTGATCGGCCATTTTTTCTGAGGAAGAAACAAGGTCGAAGTAAATAATACTGCTTTTATTATTATATTCTGCCGATCCGGCTTTTTCAAAATGTTCTTTCATAAGGTCGCTTCTGAGTTTATTGATCTGCAATTCCAGCATCTGAGCCTTATCAATAGAAACCCTGTCGTAATCATGTTCCAGGTTTTCAATGAGTATATCAAATGCCTTGTAAAGCAGGGTATACATTTTTTCCAGATTATCACGCATATCCTGAGTGAACCAGGCTTTTTCATTATTTTTTCGGCTTATGCTTTTCGCCATATGAAATGTTGAATCGCCAATGTTCTCAAGCTCTTTAACAATACGTTGCATGGATTTTGCCTTTTTCAGGCTTTTTTCACTAAGTTCGCCTTGGTATAGTTTGTTTATATATCCAGTTATTTCCTGTTCAACCTGATCCATCGTGTCTTCCTGCATTTTTACTTTTTCGAAAAGCAGATTATATTCGGCATCATTTTTTTCCACCAGCATTTCAGGGATCAGGCTGAATAGTTTTCGCCCTCGCTTCGCATAAGAAAATATTTCTTTTTTAGCTTCTAAAATTGTAAGTTCGGAAGAGGAGAACTGCGAACCTATATATCTCAGGCTGGATATTTCGTCAGCTTTACCTTTTGACGGGATAAACCATTCGGTAAGTTTTGCAAGCCATGGGATAAATCCAACCAACAATAATGTATTTACAATGTTAAACATTGTGTGAAATACTGCAAGCCCCAATGGCATTGCCTCAGGATAAATCGATGGCGATTTGCCATATATGCCGTCAGTAATCACATCAATTCCCTGCAAAAACCATTTAAAAAGAATCAGTGCCCATATCACACCGATAACATTGAATAATGTATGTGATAATGCTGTTCTTTTTGCATACACATTGGCAGTATGGGCTGCAATATTTGCGGTTACGGTAGTACCTATATTTTCACCAAGTATCATAGCAGCACCAAGCTCAAAAGGGATCCATCCATTGCTGCATAATACGATTGTAAGGGCAACAGTAGCGCTTGATGATTGCACAAGCATTGTAATAATCATGCCTGCAAAAACACAAAAAATCACAGAACCAAAGCCGTAACCGGAAAAGCCAGACAAAAATATAATCAACGTGTCATTGCCATGAAGCTCTTCGAATATAAATTTCAGGAAACCAAAGCCGACAAATAAAAGCGAAAGTCCCACTGCAAATTCACCCCAGTTTTTTCGTGTATTGTTTTTGGAAAATAACAACGGAAATGCAAGCCCGATAATCGGTAAGGCAATAATGCCCATTTTGATATTAAAGCCCACTGCGGCGATTAGCCAAATTTTAATAGTGGTGCCGATATTCGCGCCCATGATGATGCCGATAGACTCAACAAGCGAGAGCATACCTGCGTTCACAAAGCTAACAGTCATCACAGACACCACTCCGGATGCCTGAACAAGAGCGGTGATCAAAATACCGGAGAAAATTGCTTTTGTTTTTGATGAAGCAATATAATTCAGTACAACTCTTAGTTTAGTTCCTGCTATCTTCTGCATGCTTTCGCTCATCAGTTTCATTCCAAACAGGAACAGGCTGATAGCGCCAATCAGGGAAAGAAAATCAAGCAAGTATATCATTTCGGTTTGATTATTAATTTCATTTTTTTGTAAAATTATGAAAATATTTTAATCGTGATATTACCTATACTGTAAACTAGTATTAGTTTACATTCTTCACTAATCTCAACGAAGTACGAATTTCGTAATTTCGTAACCGTTCGTACTTCGGTGAGTTAATAAAATGCAAATTAAAACCGTTCAAAGTATAACAATTGAAGTTTATTCCTCAATCTCATTCTTTTTGTCAGAAATATATCTTTTCCATTTTTCAATGACAGTTTGCATATCCGTCGGTAATTCTGAATCGAAGAAAATATATTTGCTGCTTGCAGGATGGATAAAACCAAGTGATTTTGCATGCAGCGCCTGGCGCGGAAGAAGTTTAAAGCAATTCTCAACAAATTGCTTGTATTTTGTAAATGTAGTACCTTTCAAAATTATGTTACCTCCATAAGTTTCATCGTTGAAAAGGGGGTGTCCGATATATTTCAGATGTGTCCGTATCTGGTGAGTGCGTCCGGTTTCAAGTTGGCATTCAATTAATGTAATATAGCCGAAACGTTCAATAACCTTATAATGTGTAATGGCCGGTTTGCCGCTTTTACCGTCGGGGAAAACGGTCATTACCTTTCTGTCTTTAGGATTTCGTCCGATATTTCCTGTGATGGTTCCTTCATTTTCAGTAAAGTCACCCCATACAAGCGCATGGTATTTCCTGGCAATGGTGTGATTGAAAAATTCTTTTGCCAATTTCGCTTGCGCAAGTTCATTTTTGGCAATCAATATTATTCCTGAAGTATTTTTATCAATGCGATGTACGAGAAATGGCTTGACATCTTCTTCATTTTTATTCAGGATGTTTTGAAAATGATATAAGAGCGCATTTACCATAGTCCCTGTAAAATTACCATATCCAGGATGGACTACCAATCCCGGCTCTTTATTCAAAACGATAATATCGTCGTCTTCATAAACAATATTTATTGGAATATTCTCCGGAATCAGTTCAGTTTCACGCGGAGGATGTGCAAGAACAATGGATATGATATCGTTTGGCTTTACCTTGTAATTGGGCTTTACAGGTTTATCGCTCACAAGAATATTCCCTGCACGAGCCGCATTTTGGATTTTATTTCTGGAAACACCTTCAATGCGAAGCATCAGGAATTTGTCGATCCTCAGGAGATTTTGTCTTTTATCAACAACAAAGCGATAATGTTCGTACAGTTCCTGCTCTTCGTCAAGGACTTCAATTTCTTCAGACATGGTAATTGGGAACTATTTAACGATTATTAATTTGGTAATATACCTATTTGAATTATTCTTCGTATTTACGCTTAGCAAGTATATCCCATTCTGTAAGCCGGAAACATTGATGTTTTTTGAATATGGTAAACTATACAACAGGCTGCCGCGAAGATCAAATACCTGAACAGTAAGTTCAGATTTATCTGTACCTATCGAAGTAGGGAGAACAATAGATATATTTTCACCATTTGAAGGATTTGGAAAAACTTTTACTTCTCCTGCATTTGCGGCTGTTTCTTCAATTCCTGTCACCAGCGGAAGTTTTTTGCCAAAAACAGGCCTGATCATCAATGCCCCGGGATAACCGGAATTGAACCATCCGTTTCCCGTATTGTAGAATATTTTATCGTGTTTATTGGAATTCATGTCAAACCCAATGTTAAGATTATCGGCAGTAACCTGCTTCCAGCCAACATAAAAAGTTCCGTTTAAAACGAGTGTGGCGTCATCTATTCTGTATATATGGAATTTGTTCAGGCTGTCCTCATAAAACGGTTTATAGCCTGATTTCTGGTAAATGATGTTGCCAGGGCTGTTGCCTGCATCATCCCAGACTGTCAGGTAAAAATACTGCTGACTCGCATTGTGCAGAGTTTGATTAAAAAACATCTTAACAGCACGAAGCGTGTCAGCCTGATTGAGATGGAATTGATATGCAAGCATAGAGTTTGCGGGAGTAAGCCCGTAACCGGCTTCCGGAACGCCATCATCATAAGCATAGTAATTATAGAAATTTTGATTAAAAGTAACAGTATCATTTTGCCTGTGGCTGTCGCCCAGTATGCCTTCCTTGATCACATGCTGTATCTTAAAATTAGCGCTATCGGCAGATGATGGAGGAAAGGAAAAATTAACGAAGGGCCTTGCATGAGGCTGGTAATGTTGGTATCCATCCGGATAGATAAAAGGGGAAATATTATAGCTCCCGCCGTTATATGTATATATCGATGTACCTGATTCGTCATAAACATCATACTTATAGCTGGAATTATAGATGAGTGTATCAAGATTTGAAATGGTCATATACAATGTATCTTCTATTTCCCCCGCAGGGTTCACATTGAACTGTAACCATGGCATGGAATAGTAATTTTTAAGCATAGAAGGTGCCGGTTCAACAAAAGCCATGTCCTTATATATGCTGTCGGCCATGTTGCGCCCTTTGTTCAGGTAAACATAATCAATATTCCAGATATCAACATTGCCTGCTGCCCAGCTTGGTTGCCCGCTATTGGCAAGGCTGGCATAATTATAAAACCTGAATTGGAAACCTTTATAAAAGTAATTGGCGCTATCAGTAAGAGGAATCATTACCTGTTTGAACCAAACATTTGGGTAAGTGCTTTGAAACTGCAGCAACGTATAACCCCTTGAACTCCAGATGTGGTTCCATGAATCTGTTTTCGGAGAATAAAATTCAAGGACAAGTGAATCATCCGGTTCCGGGGCATTCCCGATCCCTTGCGGTTGATAGTAAAAGCTAAAATAAACCGAATCGCTTATATGCAGCGGGCCGGTACTGATTCCGAACACGGAATCAAGCCTGATGGGATTGGAGGTAAGGATATCTGCGGTAAAACCATAAGCATTAGCATTGGGGTAAAGAGCGCCGGTATCATTAATGGCATCAAAAGTTGCTACGCCAACTGTGGGGGGGAGAACAGGATATGAAGAATTGATAAATACATATTTGTCTGCCCATAGCGAATCATCAGGGAAAATACTCAAATGGGAAAAATCATCAACAAAAGGCAATGTTAGCATAGTATTGCTTTTCGCCGGCTTTGCCCTGCTTGATTTGAAGTTGGCTTGTATAACAGAGTTGGAATAAAGTCCTGTCAAAACTTCTTGGCTGAATGAGAGTGCAGGAAATGCAAACAACGTAAGTAAAAAAAATATCTTATTTTTCATCGGAGATGGTATCTTTTTTATACTTTTCAAGAAATGTCTTGAAGTTAAATTTCTTTTCGGATTTATACCAGACATCAACTGTACTTCCAAGTGAAATGGATGATTTTTTTGAATACGATGGACTTTGCTTGTAAACCCTTGCATTGGTGGTATCAGCGCCATTTTCAAAAGTTTCATCACCAACATTCAGTGAATATTCATTTATCAACTTAATGCACTCATCGTGCGTTTTGCCAAGCAAAAAAGGTACAGAGGTCTTTTCATTGTTTTCTCCTTTACCAACTACAAGGTCTATCAACGACCCTTTTTCAATCATTGTACCTGCTTTGATGATCCTGCCTTTATATTTTTGCTTTAATACTGCGTTATGGGCAATATCGGGAACATATTCTAACTTTCCCACTTTCAACCCATAAGTTTCAAGCACAGCCATAGCCTGGCGTAATGTAAGGTCTTCCATATCCGGCACAGCGGTGCGTTCAGGGAGTTTTGCAATTACAGTGATATAAATTTTTCTTCCGCTTTTTACTTTGGAATTTGCATAAGGATCCTGGCTGATAACCGTGCCTTTTTTCCCTTTGGAATCATAAATAGAGTCTATAATTTCATAATCAAGGTGGCATTCGGATAAATAATCATCCAATTCTTCTGTTTTCAACCCGGCAAGATCAGGAACGGTAATCTCTTCGCCATGATGAGTAAAAAAACCGAGAAACAAAGTCGCAATCCATACCAATATAACGGTTCCTAAAATGGACAATGCCAAATGGATAAAAAAAATCCTGCTTTTAAAAAACTTTACCAGGCTCATTTATTGCAATAATGGTTAAATAATATTAAACAGTTAAAGAAAAAAAATATTGTTACAAGGCAAAGTTAAAAATTTAAATCGAATAATTATCTTTGCATATATGATATTACAAACGAAACGAATAAAATAAATATCCTATGAAAAAAAATATAGCGTTAGTTACAGGTGGCGATTCGGGAGAATCGGTTATTTCACTTCAAAGTGCAAAGATCATCAAGGATAACATTGATAAAGAAAAATTCAATGTTTATACCATTCTTTTAACAGGAAAGACATGGACATATTTGTCAGAAAACAATACTGAAACTGCTGTCGATAAGAACGATTTTAGCATTACGGATAACAACAATAAAGTTAAATTCGACTGCGTATTTATTGCTATTCATGGTACTCCAGGTGAAGATGGAAAACTACAGGGTTATTTTGACATGATGGGCATTCCGTATACTTTTTCGGGTGTGATCTCTTCTTCGCTTACATTCAATAAAGACTATTGTCAAACACTTGCAAATGAATATGGCGCTACAATAGCAAAATCTATTTTGATCAAAAAAGGAGAGCAATATAAAATTGAAGAAATAATTTCAAAAACAGGATTGCCATGTTTCGTAAAACCCAATAACGGAGGTTCAAGTATTGGCATGTCGAAAGTATTAAAAGCAGGCGAGTTTGGAGATGCCATTAATAAAGCTTTTCATGAAGACAGTGAAATTTTGATTGAAGAATTTATTGAAGGGACAGAGGTTACATGCGGTATTCTTCAGAAAAAAAATGAATTGATAGCTTTACCTTTAACAGAGATTGTGAGCAAGAATGAATTCTTTGATTACAAATCCAAATACGATCCTCTTCTTGCTGACGAAATTATTCCTGCCAGAGTTTCCGATGAAATACATAAAAAATGCAAAGAGCTTTCATTGCATTTATTCAGGAAATTTAATTGCAGAGGAGTTGCACGCTTTGATTATATCGTAAAAAACAACACGCCATATTTTCTGGAAGTGAACACTATTCCCGGATTAAGCGCTGCCAGTTTAGTGCCTAAGCAAGCTAAAGCTATGGGGATTTCGTTGAAAGAACTTTTTACGGTGCTGATTGAAAATGTTATTTAAATTCAGAGTTCAGAATTTATATTACAATAAATTCTTTAATAATACCTTGTGCTTGATACTGATTTTACCGACTTCAGATGAAACTTGTTTTTGCCACTAACAACCAACATAAATTAAAAGAAATTAGAAATCTCATTCCTGTTGGAATTGAAATTATTAGCCTGGCAGATATCGGTTGCATGGAAGATATTCCCGAAACCGGCAACAACATTGAAGACAACGCATCCGAAAAAGCATTTTTTGTTTATAACAAATACAATATCGATTGTTTTGCCGACGACACCGGATTAGAAATTGAAGCGCTGAAAGGCGGTCCCGGTGTATATTCTGCGAGGTATGCCGGAGAAGGATGCTGTTTTGAAGACAATATTAATAAGGTGTTATTTGAAATGCATGGTGTTTCAAATCGCAAAGCATGCTTCAGAACAGTCATTTCACTGATCATTGACGGAAAAGAGAAACAGTTTAAAGGACGGGTTGACGGCTTGATACTTACTGAAAAGCACGGACATGAAGGTTTTGGATACGATCCTGTTTTTCTTCCGGATGGTTTTAATCAGACTTTTGCAGAAATGCCGCCTGATTTAAAAAATCGTATAAGCCACAGGGGCTTGGCGGTGCAAAAACTTGTACATTATCTGGAATCGATGGATAAATATAAAAAAGATATTTCGAAGCCTGCTATATGAAAGAATATTCTGATGTTTAAAATTCTCTTTTTATTTGTCGGGGCGATGGCGCTTGTAGCGCCACGACCCTGGCGCCAAGGCGCCATACGCTAGCCAACTGCTATTCCTTTATCATTCAGGTATCGTTTCGCACCTCTTTTTTTTATTATCGACTCTTGCTTTATAGCTAATTGTCTTATCGGGTATTCTTCCCGGTGTACCAATTCCCATGGAACTCCTTTTGCAGTGTGCTTCCCCTTACCTGAATTATGTTGTGCAAGTCGTTTTTCAACATCTTCAGCACTTCCTGTATAAAACTGTGCAAGTCCTGCACTGTATAGAATGTATGTATAATGTTTTTCCCTCATATAACAAAACAAGGAGGTTAAACCTTCTTGTTTTGTCGGGGCGAGAAGACTCGAACTTCCGACCCCTTGCACCCCATGCAAGTACGCTAGCCAACTGCGCCACGCCCCGATTTATTCCATGAAACTTTTGCAAATATAAGACAAATATACTCGTTCTTGTCAGATTTGCAAAAGATGATTAGAACGAGTTATGCCGATAGGAATACATACAGAAAAAATATTTTTGCCAGCCTTGTCGCCAGCCTCGTCAGCCTTGTCGGCTAAACAGGCCGGCTAGGCGGGGCTAAACAGGCAAACCTGTTCCGTATCGGTATAAAAATTGACATTGATAAAATTTCTTTTAATCTGAATTATTCGGGTTAAATAATAAATTGTTCAATAAACCGTTTTTTTTAACTTTACACCTCTTTTATTGTTATGATGAAACGATCGATCCTGATATCTATATACATATTTTCACTGACATTTTTCTCAAACGCCCAGCAACTTATCAAATTCACTATAAACGGATATGTAAAAGACGCATCCACCGGCGAATATTTGATGGGCGCAAATGTTTATGTAAAAGAAACGATGAAGGGTGTGCAAACCAATCAATACGGATATTTTGCCCTGCCAATTGCAAAAGGGTCGTATACCTTGATTATATCTTATTTGGGTTATATGGAGTATTCTGAAAAAATTAACCTGGACCAGAATCTTAAAATTAACATCACTCTTCAGAAAAAAGTTATTACCACCAGGGAGTTGTTGGTTACCGGCGAAAAAGAAGATAAGAACACTAATAGTACCGACATGGGCAAAGTGCAATTAGATGTGGAAAAAATAAAAACCCTGCCTGCTTTTATGGGAGAAGTGGATGTAATGAAGACCATACAACTTACACCAGGCGTGCAAAATGCAGGTGAAGGAAACAGCAGTTTTTATGTACGTGGAGGAGGCCCCGATCAAAACCTTATTCTGCTTGACGAAGCGGTAGTATATAATGCGTCACATCTTTTTGGATTTTTCTCGGTTTTTAATGCAGATGCCGTTAAAAATATCGAACTTACAAAAGCAGGAATGCCGGCAAATTTCGGAGGAAGGCTTGCATCGGTTCTCGACATTACCATGAAAGAGGGAAACAATAAAAAATATCAGGTAGATGGCGGAATCGGAGTGATATCATCGCGCCTTACATTGCAAGGACCGATAAAGAAAGATACAAGTTCGTTTATTGTTTCGGCAAGAAGAACATATATTGATCTGCTTATTAAACCCTTTGTAAAAAAAACATCTTCTTTTAAAGGAACGGGGTATTATTTCTATGACCTTAATACAAAAGTGAATTACCGCCTTTCTGATAAAGACCGCATTTTTCTCAGCGGATATTTAGGCAGGGATATTTTTACCATGAACGACAAGGATATGAGCTTTAAAAATTCTATCTCTTGGGGAAATGCCACTGCGTCATTCAGATGGAATCATGTATTCGGACCAAAATTATTTTTAAATACTTCTTTGATTTTCAGTGATTATAAATTTGAAATGGAAATGACACAGAGCGAATACGACATGAAACTTTATTCAGGAATCACAGATTATAACGCAAAATTCGATTTCAATCTGTTTCCAAATATAAAACATAATGTAAAATTCGGAGGCACTTATACCTATCATATTTTTACGCCGAATAATGCAACGGCAGAAGCCAGTGGCGTTGATCTCGACCTTGGGAATGAAGTAAAGTTATACTCAAACGATGCAGCCCTGTATATAAATGATGAATATACATTAAACGACAGAATAAAAATCAATGGTGGCGTACGATACACATTTTTTGAACCCATCGGCCCTTTTGATCGCTATGTTAAAAATATTTCAGGATTGACAATAGACACCATCCATTATGATAAATTTGAAAAAATTACTACATATAATCATATTGAACCGAGATTATCCGTTAGATACGGAATAAATGACCTTTCTTCAATAAAGGCAGCATTTACTCAAAACTATCAGTATATCCACATGGCTTCGGTTACGGCTATTTCCTTACCAACTGATGTATGGGTGCCAAGTACTGAGATAGTGAAACCACAGTTCGGGACACAATACTCTCTCGGATATTTCAGGAACTTCAGGAAAAATATGTATGAAACTTCTGTTGAAGTTTATTACAAGGACATGAAAAACCAGATAGAGTTCAAAGAAGGCGCTTTGCCTGAAGACAATATAAAAAACAATACAGATAATAATTTCACATTTGGCAGAGGATGGTCTTATGGATCAGAATTTTTTGTAAATAAGCGTACAGGACAATGGACAGGCTGGATAGGCTATACGCTATCGTGGACAAAAAGAAAATTCCCTGAAATAAATCTCGGAAATGAATACTGGACAAAGTACGATCGCCGCCATGATGTATCTGTAATTCTATCCTATGAATTTAATGATAAATGGACATTCTCTGCAATATGGGTATATGCCACAGGAAATGCCATGACACTCCCCATTTCGCGATATATTATCGGGGGAAATATTGTAAGTGAATACGGACCCAGAAATTCATACAGAATGCCCGCATATCATCGGATGGACGTTTCTGCCACTTATACCGGCAAAAAACATAAAAAATACGAATCCAGCTGGAATTTTTCGATATACAATGTTTACAACAGATACAATCCTTATTACATATATTTTGACACTGAAGGAAATTTGGATAATTACAGGCTTGAAACAACAGCAAAGCAGGTATCACTATTCCCAATATTGCCTGCTGTTACATGGAATTTTAAATTTTAGTCAATAATACACTCCTCTATGAAAATAACACAACCGATATTTTTATTAATTGCCGGCTTGATCCTTCTGATCACCTTCTGTTCCTGCGAAAAAAATATCATGATTGATGTGCCTCAGGCTGAAGAAAAAATTGTGGTAGAAGGATGGATTGATCAGAATGATTATCCAATTGTATTTTTAACCAAAAATTTACCCTATTTCGGGACTATAGATTCTGCAATGTTATTCAACATAATTATTCAGGATGCAACTGTAATTGTTTCAGATGGCAGTATTACTGATACTCTTAAACTAATACCATTTCCTGATTTCAATTATTTTCCCCCTATTTATTACACAGGATATAAAATCAAAGGAGAAGTTGGAAAAACATATAATCTTACGGTTAAGGCTGAAGGAAAAACATTAACGGCAACTACAACCATACCTCCTCCTGTTTACCCTGACAGTGTTTGGTTTAAAATAGAACCACAGCAGGATAGTCTTGGTTATTTGTGGGGCAGTTTTACCGATCCTCCTGAATTAGGTAATTACTACAGACTCTTCGCAAAAAGATTCAGTAAAGACAAGCGATATATACCGGTCTTAGGTTCCGCTTACGATGACAAATTTTTTAACGGTCAAAGTTTTCAGTTCTCCATGATTCGTGGAGTTGAATCTGCAACTGACACGACCGTTGATGAGGAATTCGGATTTTTTAAGATCGGTGACACAATTGGCGTAAAAATCTGTACTATTGACAAAGCCCACTATGATTTTTGGCGCACTGCTGAAGGGGAGATGTATTCAGGAGGTAATCCTTTTGTTACTCCAACACAAATTGTAACAAATATTGAAGGCGGAGGTCTTGGTGTGTGGGGAGGATACGGCGTTTATTACGATACGGTTATTGCAAAATAAATATTATATGATAGAAAATAAATAATAGTAAATATAAAATTAAAAACAAAGTTGAACTTTTGCTATTTCCTATTTTCTCTTTGCTGTTTGCTATTAAGTATGTAAAGCATCAATAAATAATAAATAAAGAATATGAGCGATAATTCAGAAAACACAAAATGCCTTATAATCGGATCAGGTCCTGCCGGATACACTGCAGCTATCTATGCTGCACGGGCAGACCTTAAACCTGTGTTATACCAAGGTTTACAGCCGGGCGGACAATTGACTATTACTACCGAAGTAGAGAATTTCCCGGGCTATCCCGAAGGAATATCCGGCTCTGCTATGATGGAAGACCTCAACAAACAAGCGGCTCGTTTCGGCACGGACATACGCTGGGGAAATATTTCAGAAGTTGATTTTTCAAAAAGACCTTTCACCATAAAAGCTGATGACGGCAAGATTATACTGGCAGAAACAGTAATCATTGCTACCGGAGCATTAGCGCGATGGCTTGGAATTAGGTCTGAATCAAAATTCAGAGGATATGGTGTTTCCGCATGTGCTACCTGCGACGGTTTTTTTTATAAAGGAAAAGTGGTTGCCGTGATCGGAGGTGGTGATACAGCCGCCGAAGAGGCTACATATCTTGCAAAACTTTGCAGGAAAGTGTACCTGATCCACCGCCGTGATGAGTTGCGTGCATCAAAAGCGATGCAGACCAAGGTTTTTAATACACCGAATATTGAAATGGTTTGGAACAATCTGCCAAAAGAGATCGTTGGAACTGAAAATGGCATTGCTAAAGCTGTGAATGGTGTTATTCTTGAGAATACATTAACAGGTGAAGAAACTAAACTGGATATTGATGGAATCTTTATCGCTATCGGCCATAAACCGAATTCTGAACTTTTTATGGGAAAGTTAGAACTGCATCTCAACGGGTATATCAAAACCGAACCCGGTTCAACCAAAACCAGCATAGAGGGTGTTTTTGCAGCCGGCGATATTCAGGATCATACCTATAGGCAGGCTGTTACTGCTGCCGGAAGCGGATGCATGGCAGCTATTGAGGCTGAAAGATTTTTATCTTCAATAGAATAATAAAAAATAAGTTTTTTTTAGGAAAGTTTATTTTAATCAATATATCTTTGCGTTTTACAATTAAAAAAACCAAATTATAAACAAAAAATTTAAATCTATGAAAAAGTTTTTATCTCTATGTATGGTAATGTTTATCAGCATTTCCATTTTTGCACAAACGGTAACTATCGGTACAGGTACCAGCACTTCCAGGCGTCCTTTTGGTATGTATTGGGACTACGAAAGATGTGCTGCACTTTATACCGCATCAGAAATTGGTTATACAGGCAATATTACCAGCTTAGGATGGTATATCCAATCTCTGACTTCAGCTAATAATGGACCTGTAAAAATATACTTAAAAACCACTACAGCTGCCGCCTTAACTGCTGACACCTGGGCGAATTTTATATCAGGAGCGACTTTGGTATATGATAACGTAAATACTACATTTACTGCGGGAGGATGGCAAACTTTCAGCTTAACCGGCACATTTAATTATTCTGCTGATAATTTACTTGTTCTTGTTGAAACAAATTTTGGTACTGTCAATGCTAATGAAACAAATACGGCGAAAGCAATAAGATATACTTCTGTCGCCGATTACAAGATGGAAGCCTGGTATGATGACGATGCTCCGCCAACAGTAAACGGCACAACAGGTACAAGCAGACCAAATATCCAGATTAGCTTTCCCGTTGTTGCTCTTGACGCAGGGATTTCCACAATCGATACTCCGTCTTCACTTGTTACTATTGGTTCCAACAATATAAGCGTTACTATTAAGAATTTCGGTTCAGGCACGTTAACTTCAGCAACTATTAGCTGGAAAGTTAACGACGTTTTACAGACTCCTTATTCATGGAGCGGTAGTCTTGCTTCAACTGCAACCGATGGTCCTGTAACTCTGGGGAGTTACAACTTTGCTTCTTTCGGTTCATATACGATAAAAGCATGGACAGAAAACCCGAACGGCGGAACAGACCTGAACCATGCAAACGATACAATCACAAAAAATGTTTATGTTCAAAGCTATGCAACCATTCCTTTCATTGAAAATTTCGATGGAACATGGGTTGACAAAAATGATACAAATGATGTACCTTCTGCTTATTGGGTGAATACTCCTGCAACGGGAAACAACTCGTGGAGAAGAAATGATGAAGGTACAACTGCTGATTGGGACTACCCTGCTGATTATGTTTATACACCTACAGGAAGCTTAGGGACACTTAATTCTGCTCGTTTCCATTCCGGTTATGCTGTCGAAAATTCTACAGGTATTATGGATGATTGTCTTGATTTTACAAGTCAGGGAAATAAAACCTTAAGATTTTGGTATATTAATGAAGAAGGTGATGACAGTCTTAGTGTTTATATTTCTACAGATGGAGGTAGTTCTTTTACATTTCTGCAACAATATACAACTTCATCAACATGGGATTTAAAACAAATATCACTAGGTACATCAACTTCGTCAACAGTTGTTCTTCGCTTTAAAGCAATATCTGACTGGGGATTTTCTGACATTGGCATAGATGGGGTTCAGGTTTCGGTTTTGCAACCTAATGACGTTGGGGTTATTAGTGTGATGAACCCTTTAAGCAAACTTTGCGGTTTGGCTACCGATTCAGTAAACGTAATAGTATTGAATTATGGAACATCTTCTCAATCTGATATCCCTGTAGTTGTAAATGTTACTACTCCTTCAGGTGGTAATATTGTTTTGAACAATACATTAGCAGGTCCACTTGCGCCAAATGCAATTGATACTTTGTTCGTTGGCTTTGTAAATACTGTTGCCTCAGGCAATTATACTTTTAAAGCATTTACAAACCTCAGCGCTGATATTACTAATAATAATGATACAGTTAATACTTCAATTACCATAAATGTTCCCACATATCCTTATGTTGAAGATTTTGAAGTAATATCATCACTTGCAAATTGGAATACAAATATGCATAGGAGTAGCGGACATGGAAATTCTTCGTATGTATTATATAAAAATTTGTATGGCAGTTACACTGATACAGCTTACGCTTATCTGAATACGAAAGTTGGCACTATTACTAACAATTCTTACTTGTCTTTCGATTACAGGTACACAGAATATTCAGACGGGACTGCATACATATTAGGCAAAGACACACTGAAGGCTTTGATTTCTGATGATTGTGGTAATTCATTCTCTACTATTTATATTATTGATTCGACAAACCATGTTCCTTCTGCTGCAATGAAACATATTACAATTTCTCTATCTGCTTATGCCGGAAATTCTGTAATACCGGGATTCTTTGCTTCATTGGGAAATACAGATGGTGACTATTACATTGACATAGATAATGTTGAAATTACAGACAGTACTATCACAGTGGATAATGAATATTCAAACAACCCTGATATCAATATTTTCCCCAACCCGACTAACGGCATGACCAATGTTGTAATTAACGGAATAAACTACGCTGACCTTACTATCTATACATTACAGGGGCAGACGGTTTATGCGGAAAAGCTAAATGCTGCAACCAACAACAAACAATTTGACCTGTCGTATCTGCCAAAAGGTATATACATGATCAGGATATCTGACGAAAAGAACAACATCCTCAGAAAGTTAATTTTACAGTAAATATACTGTAAACCTTATATATAAAGAAGCTGTTTCAAAAGTGAAGCAGCTTTTTTTATGAAAATTTACTATCTTGCAAAAAAAATCAATATGGAAATAGAAGGGAAAATATTGCAGTTATTGCCAGTTCAGAATATCTCCAGTCAAAAGGGTCCAATGAAAAAATTGGAATTTGTCGTTGGAACAGAAGCAAAGTTCCCGCGAAAAATTTGTTTTTCGCTGTGGAATGATAAGGTTGACATATTTTCTTCAAAGATGGGCGATACAGTAAAAGTTTTTTTCGACCTCGAAAGCAGGGAATATAATGGACGCTGGTACACCGAAGCCAAAGCCTGGAAAGTGGAGAATCTTGGTGCAACTGCAGGCATGGATTCGAACGAAGCCGAAAAAACAGAAGGTGTCTCTTCGTCTTTCACTGCTCAGAAAGAAGAAATGAACGATCTGCCTTTTTAATGTTTCGTAAAAGATATTAACCATATTTTATTTTGCTTTTTATGAATGGCATCTATTGTCTTATGGTGACATCAAAAGAACTAAATGCAAAAAATGACAAAGCTAAGTGTGAATATTAACAAGATTGCAACTTTACGTAATGCACGCGGTGGCAATCTTCCCGATATATTAAAGGCTGCTATTGATTGCGAATGTTTCGGAGCGCAAGGGATAACTGTACATCCGCGCCCTGATGAAAGGCATATCCGTTACAAAGACGTTATTGATCTGAAACCGGTTATTACAACTGAATTTAATATTGAAGGCTATCCTTCTGAAAATTTCATATCACTCGTTTGCAAAGTTAGTCCCACACAAGTAACTCTTGTCCCTGATCCGCCTGATGCCATTACATCCAATGCAGGATGGGACACCATAAAGAATGAAAGATTCCTGAAAGAAGTTATTATCGAATTCAAAAAGTATGGCATCAGGGTTTCCATTTTTATTGACACAGAAACGGATAACATCCGAAATGCTTTAAAAACGGGAGCAGACAGGGTTGAATTATATACCGAAAGTTATGCAAAACATTTTTCTGAAAACAAGGGAAAAGCAATAGAACCATATATAAATGCGGCAATAGCTGCGAATGAGGTAGGTCTTGGCATTAATGCAGGTCATGATCTGAACCTTGACAATCTTAACTATTTTGCAAAAAATATTCCCGGGCTGCTGGAAGTTTCGATTGGCCATGCTTTGATATGCGATGCCTTATATTTCGGGCTTGAAAATACGATTCAGATGTATTTGAATCAATTGAAAAAGTAATCATTTCGGATTGACAGTAGCGACAGGTCTTCTTTTGTATGCTATCCGGGATATAAAAATACTCAATTCAAACAAGCCATAGAGTGGAATACTTACCATAATCTGGCTGAACACATCAGGTGGCGTAATAATCGCTGCAATGATAAGGATAATAACAATTATATACCTTCTCTGCTTTGAAAGAAAACCGGGAGTCAATATCCCGATTTTTGTCAGAAAGTAAACAAGTATTGGGAACTCAAAAACAAGCCCCGTGGCAAAGGAGAGATTGGTAACCGTGCTAATATATGAATTAAGAGAAATGTAGTTTTCAACACTTTCGCTGACTTTATAGGTGCCTAAAAAATTTACGGTCAGTGGAACAATAAGAAAATAGCTGAATGCAACTCCTGTCAGAAAAAGAAAAGAAGTTATAAAAACAAACCCGCGTGAATATTTTCTTTCTTTTTCTTTTAATGCCGGTTTCACAAATCGCCAAAATTCCCAAAGAACATAAGGTATTGCCAAGATCAAACCTGCAATTATAGAAACCCAGATAGAAGTGGTCAACTGTCCGGACATATTTGTATTAATGATTTTCAGATTAAGGTTATTGAGACAGAAATATTCGACATTTATTTTATTCCCAAGCCAACATAAAAGTTTGTTAGTAATAAAACCCTGTTCTTTTGGGGCGAGGATGATCTCATCAAAAATAAATTCATTATATATAAGAGCCAGAGTTGCCATTATAATTATAGCTATAGCTGAACGAATAAAGTGCCAACGGAGAGCCTCAATGTGTTCCCAGAAAGACATTTCTGTTTCGGGTGTATGTTGTCTTTTTTTCTTCTTTGTGGATATCTTTTTTGACATGATAAACAAAGTTATATATTTTCCGGGTACTGCTTCATTTTATACATAAAACCATACATTTTTTTAAGAACTAAATTCCACCTTACCTGTCGGCAGGCAGTGTGGAAGAGGACTTGTAGCGTAGGTCTTGGTTCTTGAAACTTAGTTCTTGGGGCTTGGAACTTGGTTCTTGGGGCTTTAAACTTTTATATAATGTACAAACCCGCCCCATGCAAAGTATAACATGACACTACCAGAGTTCACTTGACGCTCTTTTTCCCTAATAATGAAATAATTGTATCTTTGTTAGCGATTAAATATATATGTGTATTGTTTTTTCTTTCATTAAACATTTCTTTAATATGAAAAAAAATGTTTTTGCTTCATTATTCCTGTTTTTCATTGTGTATTCAGGGGTTTCACAGGTTTCTGAGTTATTCAGGAATAAATATACTTTGGCAGAAAATTATTTAATTGATGCTAATTACCAGGACGCATTGCCAATTTTTTTGTATCTTGATACTCTCACGCCTGGTAATCCAAATATCAGTTTTTATATTGGCATATGTTATATCAATTCGATGCAGGATAAATCGAAGGCCATTCCTTACCTGGAAAGAGCGGTTGAGAATGTTTCTCTTGATTATGTCGGTATTCCTGACGACATTACTGCCCCTGTTTTTGCCTTTTATTATCTTGGTCGCGCATACATGATTGCAAATAAAATTGATTCGGCAATCACGTATTTTAAGAAATTCAAATATTATCTTACCGAAAACGACAAAGATCAGATGAAAGATGTTAATCGCCAGATTGAAATGTGCTATAATGCAAAGAAACTGATAGCTAACCCTGTCAATATTAAAATTGAAAATCTTGGAAAGCCTATTAACAGCCCATATCCGGATTATTCACCTGTTATTTCATCGGATGAATCAATTATTATTTTCTCATCTCGCAGACCAGGGTCAACTTGCGGAGAAAAAGATATAGACGGAAAATTCTTTGAAGATATTTATGCTGCAAATTTAGGTGAGGATAAAAAAAACTGGGGAACCAGCTTTAGAAAAATCGGTGCAAATATTAATACTTGCGGACATGAAGCTTCAATCGGCTTGTCTTATGATGGTAAAGAGTTATTCATATACAAAGACGATAACGGTGATGGGAATATTTATGTAAGTCATTTTATTAATGACGAATGGTCTGTTCCTGAAAAACTTCCTTCCGAAATTAATTCAAAGGCGTGGGAAACACATGCCTCTCTTAGCGCCGATGGAAACACATTATTTTTTACAAGTAACCGTGAAGGTGGCTTTGGCGGCAGGGATATTTATATGAGCGAAAAACTTGCAAGTGGTAAATGGTCTAAAGCCGTTAATCTGGGACCAAAGGTCAATACCGAATATGATGAAGACTCACCTTTTATTCTTCCTGACGGAGTTACGCTTTATTTTTCATCCAAAGGTCATGAGAGTATGGGCGGGTTCGATATTTTTACATCTACACTTTCGGAGGACGGCTTTTGGTCGGAACCTGAAAATATAGGTTATCCAATAAACACAACCGATGATGATATGTTTTATGTACCGACTAAGGATGAAAAGCATGCCTATTATTCGTCGGTCAAAGGAGGAGGATTAGGAGATCAGGATATTTACAGACTTAGCATTATTGCACCCAAAAAGTTAGTGGTACACCTAAAAGGGATAATTTTTGATGAACTTTCATATAAGCCTTTAACTGCTAAAGTTGAACTGGTCGATACAAAAACGAATGAAATTATTGCAAGCTTTACCAGCGATAATGAAACCGGAAATTATTATGTTTCTTTACCCACCGGGAAAACATTTAACCTGACCGTAACTGCTGAAAAACACATCCCTTACAAAGAGGCCATTAATATTCCTGACACGATTTCAAATCCTGATATCAACAAAGCGATCATACTTCAAAAACTACAAATTGCTTCTAAAACTCCGGAAGGTAAAATTATGTTTGACAATAAAGAAATTATAGTTGGAGAACGCATTGTGTTAAATAATGTTCTTTTCGACGTTGGCAAATGCACTTTAAGTCCGGAATCAACAACTGAATTAGACAAATGGGTAATATTTCTGAAAGACAACCCTGCTCTGAAAATTGAAATCGCAGGACATACAGACAATAAAGAGATTGCAGAATATAATTATACCTTGTCCGATAACCGGGCAAAATCAGTACATGATTATTTTGTGTCCAAAGGGATTAATAAAGACAGGATGATATGGAAAGGATATGGATTCGATCAGCCTGTGGCCACAAATCTTACTGACGAAGGATGTCAGAAGAACAGGAGAGCCGAAATAAAAATCATAAGTCGTTATTAATTTTTTAACGGAAATCTTATATTAGTTATTCCCTGATATCAAGTTCTTTTATAATATTGGTTGCCCCTGCATATTTGTCAACAATAAAGAGCACATATTTAATATCAACACTAATCGATCTCTGGTAATTCTCATCAAACAGAATTGGTACGCTCGTTGCCTCCCAATTGATATCAAAAACAATTCCTGTTAATTCTCCATCTCCATTGATAACGGGCGCACCCGATACTCCGCCGGTAACATCATTATTTGTAATAAAATCTACATTCATTACCCCGTCAGAAGCATATTTCCCATAATCTTTATTTTCATAAAGTTGCTTCAATTTGCCGGGTACTTCAAAATCGGGATTTTTAGGATTTTCCTTTACTATCAGGGAATCGAGCGTAGTATAATAACGGTAGAAAGTTGATGAGTTAGGTGAATAATCGGTTACTTTGCCATATGTAAGCCGCATCGTTGAATTCGCATTTGGATAATATTTTTTATTCTTGTTCATTTCCATTATTCCGGCCACAAATAAACGATTACCTTTAGTCAGTTCAAGCTTAGCATTGTTATAAAGATCTGAAATATCCTTGTATTTATTATAGAAAGAAGTCATGGTTATGTATGCGAGATCCTTATCAAGTTTTTTATAATCGGGCCTGATCATGAACTCCAGAATTTTATCCTTGCTTACAAAAATTGATTTATTGTACATTTCCTCAACATAAGCAGAAATAATCCCATTATATTTTTTTTGAATTGTTGAAAAAACATCGGGATGGAATTCTTTAGGAACATTTTTATAAAACATTTCCATCATGGCAGTACATACCTTTTTATCCGTTTCCATGTTATAATTTTTAAAATATTGTTTTGCTGCATAAGTAAGACTTTGAGTAAGCTTATTAATTGCATCATCATCATCGGCAAGTTTTAATTGTTTGTGTAATTCTTCGTAAGTATTAGCAAAACCAATTATCTCCACTCCCCTGATTATTGCTTCTCTATAATAAACGGATGGAATTGTATATTTCTCTATATTTATGTATGCTTTTTCAATTTCATCAAGAACAACACCGTATTTTTCTTTTAACTTGGGATTACCGCTATACCATGTCGTAAAGGCTTTCTCAATTTCCACTTTTTTATCATATATTTTCAGCTTCTTCAATTGCTCGATTTGCCCTATATAATATTTGTAATAATTAGAAATAATTAAATATTTAGAAGCATACTGGATCCTCACTTCCTCGCTTGCTTTCATATTTTCATCCCACAGAGACAGCCTCTTTTCTCTGATCTTTACAATAGAAGGGTCGTATTTTTCCAATGCCAAATTTACACCATAAGAAGTCATAAAGCGGTCAGATGTTCCAGGATATCCAAGTATCATAGCAAAATCATCCTTTTTAACCCCTTTAATAGAAATAGGTAAATATTTTTTAGGTTTATATGGCACATTCTTTTTGGAATATTCTGCCGGTTCACCATTGGGAGACGTATATATGCGGAAAAAAGCGAAATCCCCTTTTTCCCGTGGCCACATCCAGTTATCGGTATCTCCGCCAAAATTACCTATGGATGCAGGAGGTGCGCCAACAAGACGAATATCTTTATATGTTTCGGTTACAAACAGGTAATATTCGTTTCCTTCAAAAAACGGTAATACTTTGGCTGTATATGCGGTTCTTTTTATTGATTCTTTCACGATAATAGAACTCAAAGAGTCAACAACATTAGCTCGCTCTGTTTCTGACATTTTATCGTTTATATACGGCAAAATCTTTCCTGATACATCTTCAATTTTAATAAGAAAACTTACCGTCAGCCTGTCATTTCTTAACTCTTCATTTTTATTCAAAGCCCAAAAACCGGTTTTCATATAATCTTGTTCTGTGGTACTATGGTTCTGTATATAAGTATAGGCACAATGGTGATTGGTTAGCAAAAGCCCTTCGGCAGAAACCATTTCGCCTGAACACATCCCATCGTTAATAGCAACAATCGCATCTTTAATGCTGGAATTATTTACACTGTAAATTTCATCTGCCGTGAGATGGCATCCCATTTTCTGCATATCGATATAATTAAGGCGATCTATAAGCAAAGGAAGCCACATACCTTCGTCTGCCTTAACTTTCAGATTAAGGCAACACATAGAAATAATAAGTATCAGAAATGTTCTTTTAGCCATGTGTGTATATTTTATTGTGATTAAAAATAAATTATTGACTACAAATATAAGATTTTTTTGTTATACCAATTGCGGTAAATTATTTTGGCTGAATTACATTTTGATGTGCTAAGTTCTGATAGCAATTAGAATTAAACTATTATGAACCCCTGCCTTGACGGTAGGCAGGGAAGTACAAATCGTAAATGTCACTCTGAACCAGCCATTGCGTAAGCTTGTGAGGCGGCGGCTGTGTCGAAGAGTGAATATTTATAATGTTTATTAATATAATGCAGAATATGCGAATAAAACAATTATTTCCTTTTATATGTGATGTTGCGCAGATTGTCCCGATAGGGACAACCGCTTGGTAAATGGAACCACTATAAAACTAAATGTGCCGTAGGCACTACCGCTTGTTAAATTTATATCTATATGTCAAATACATATACTCAAATCCACATATAATGCATCTTCGCTGTCAAATATCGGGATGCGGTGATTAATCGTTCGTGGAAAAAAAGATTACATAAATACATTATTGCCATCGTGAACAACAACGGACATAAAGAACT
>Ga0247841_10001997_pt1 | contig 42639 bp, 45 predicted proteins | sample LaCruzMarch2015__2_FD_192410 | JGI IMG/M metagenome (GOLD analysis project Ga0247841, IMG submission 192410) | Freshwater microbial communities from meromictic Lake La Cruz, Castile-La Mancha, Spain - LaCruzMarch2015_18m | ecosystem: Environmental > Aquatic > Freshwater > Lake | place: Spain...
TGAACCCATTCCGAACTCAGAAGATAAGCCTGTCCACGTTCTGCACTGTACTCAGATGCGCGAGCTCTCGGGAACTGCAGATCGCTGCCATGCTCACCTAACTTTCTATTTTCGCAAAGCTTGATTTGATTTATTGGATTACTATTACTACTTAGCCATGCCGCTGCGGGCGATGGGACTGCTATGGGCCCAAGATTGCGACGAAATGGAGATCAGGATGCAAAGATGACTAGAATAATCGCTCTATCCGATACCCACCTGCAAGATGGTCTGCTTCCTCCTGCCGTAGCTTTGCTGGCTAAGAATGCCGACATCATCCTTCACGCCGGCGATTTCGTCTCCTTCCAGTGCTACTCCGCCCTGACGGCCCTGGGCCGGCTGGAGGCTGTGCATGGAAACTCGGACTGCCCCGAGCTGAAGATGCTCTTGCCGGAAAGGAAGGTGATCGAGGTGGAGGGGGTCAGAATCGGCCTGGTGCACATGGCCTCGCACGGCTCCGACCTGATGGGAGCAGAGATGATGGCCCGGGAGATGGATGTACAGGTTTTGATCTTCGGGCATATCCATCGCCCTCTCATCGAGAAGGGCAAACTACTCCTCATCTGCCCAGGCAGCACTACGCTTCCCCGCATGTCTGCGCCTTGTGTGGCCGAGCTGGAGATTGAGGACGGCAACGTGAGAGGCAGTATCATTCCAGTGGGCAGCCCTGCCTGCAATTATCTCAAGTTTGCTGGTGAGCTGGCGAGAAAATCATAGGCAATCCTGCAATCTGCTAAAATCCACTTCTTGAGACATAAGCCAGCCAAAAACTAAATCAGAGGCTCCGGCTGCTTGCCTTCTGGCGCCAGCGGCAGATCCGCCCGGTGCATGACCAGTGGGCCGGAGAAGTGCAGCGCCCTATTCAAAAGCAAGCGCTTTCCCTCATCGGTGAGGGCAAAGACGGGAATGGATATGCCCATCTGCAGCCTAGCACGCTGGCCCACGACATTTCGCACCGCTTTTGAGGCGCAGGACCAGACCAGATCGCAGCTCTCTGCCAAGGCGGTGGCCTGCGCTTCGCTGATGCCGGTGGTGTGCACCGCCAGCAAAAAGGGCCGCACGCATAGCTTTGCCCCCAGCTCTCGCAGCGCTGTGGCTTCGTCGGCATTGCTCCCGGCCACGGTCACGGCGATCCTCTGAAATCCCGCTGCCACTGCCATTTCGTAGCCCCGTACCTGATCAACTGTCGCCTGCCGGTCGAGCAGAAGGCAGCCTCTTTTTGCCAGCCCCTCCTGGATCTCGGCAATGGGCTCGGTATGGATCAGCCCGGTCATGTGCGCGCCCACCGCTTGCAGCACATCCGGCCTTGCCGCCACCACCGTTCCCGCGCCCTCGCAGACCACCACGGCAGCGTCCACCAGGCCTTCGCTCATGGCGTCCATCAGTATCTCGGAGGCACCAAAGCTCACCGGCTTTTCTTGCAGCTCCAAAACCCTTTTGGGGCCGTACATGCCCAGCTCCTGCATGTGGCTTTGCAGTACCTGCTCCACAGTCTCCTGGCTCTCTTCTTTAATGCCGTACAGATCCCGGCGCAGAGGGCAACAGCTAATGAGCGGATCGGTCAGAACCTCGATCTTGCCGTCTTTTACCCGGACCCGTGCTTTGGCCATCTCCAGCAGATGCTCAGACATTTGATTACCTGGCAATTTTGGTATTCGTTGATTTGCAGCGCGGGCAGGGCAATTTGTAGCCAAAGCCTTTGAAGACTTGGTCGCAGTCCTGGCACCTGTAATTCTTGGCAAAGACCTCTTCCGTGCTGCCCAGATCCACTCCACAGCCGCAGGTGGCACACATAGAAAAGAAATGGCCTTTTGATGGTAAATAAGTTATCCCGATGAGAACGTAAAAAATTGATTCCTAGCCGTTTCGAGTTGGTAATAGAATAATCGAGTCCTCTGTGAGTCCTCCGTGCGCTCTGTGCCTCTATGGTGATGGTATCGTCAGCAGTTTGTTAATAACCCCAATGGCTAACGACGTTTCAACTTAGTTGGTTTTGATAGAAAAGGGACGCTTCCTATAGAGGGTTTATATATTTACACAACTTTTCGTGTAATGATGTCAAATAGGCAAACGAGGCGCATATCTTGAGATTTGCAGTAGTTAATGGTTTGGCAATATTTGCCACTATCTTGATGGTGGGTAATATAGCATCTGCAATAAGTCTTGAAGAGAGAAACGATCTGAAGTCTATAACAGAGAACTTTTTGATAAATTCGGGATGCATTAGCCATGTAGACGTTAATATAACTTCAAATAATGTTATAGAAATATTGGCAATTCCAATAGTTGGAAGCACGGATGAAGAAACGGGAAGGAACGTAATACTATCTTATGCGGCCATTGATGGTGTTTATATTGGGGTATATGAAAAGTATCCAGAAATTGACCTCATGAACTCGACAATATATTTGAACAACACTCCTTTAGTTACGTTTCATTGCTTGGGAGAATGGGCTGCAATGGTGAGGAAAAATCCAGATGGTAGTTTTAACAGAGATGACGTAGAGGCTTTAAATGAAAAAGTTAGAAAAACAGGGAAAGTATTCTAAGATTCTAAAGGGGAACGGCCAACTCAAATAATCGGGGCGAAAAAATGGGAACAATCAGCAGGTTGTATATTTCTGCTGAGACCGAACTAGTTTTTGGAGGTCTGCCTTATATAGCATTGCTTTGCTAAAAAAGCAAGATTCTTCCGTTGCTCCTGCGAAGGTATGGCTATATGTATCGTGTCAAGTAGGCTCTTGGTTTCTGGATACCAGGGTAGAGTGGAAGAAATATGGCATCTAATTTTAGCCTCGTTATTGGCGTAATCAGGCCAAAAAAAAGCCTCGATGTTAGTAGCCCTTCTAGCTATTATTCCAGGTTTTCCATCTATGCTTATATTTTCTATTTGTGCGCCTTGTATCCAAGTAGAATATAGCGAGTTCATTCTATTTACATCTACTGTGCTATCCACCCAACCGATTCCGATTGTTGCTTCTCCTTTGCCTGGGATGGAGATCGTTAGGGGATAATCGATATATGCTGGTTCGTATAGTCCATCGCCACCACATACAGTGGAGTCTGTGCTAATATTATATTGCCCAGTTGTGTTTATTTCAAAGGATGTACTGAAGGGTCCTATGTCTACCGTCTCAACTTCTGCAATGGCAATTGAAGTAAATAGCAGCAATATAATTGATATTGAAATTGGTATCATCGATCTTGTCACACTTAATACCTCCGTAGATAACTCTTTTGTCTTTTGTTTGATTTCAGTAGGCGCTCGTATTCAATATAAAGGTTATTGAAGATGTATATTATTCGTATATTATTCTAGCATGTTGCGCGATGGATTATAAGATGATTTTCTAAAATCAATGATAGCGAAAAACCAGCATTGTGCAATTGTCGATAAATCGTTCCATAGTATGCCAGAATGGGTAGTTCGCCAGAAACGATTTAGGACTTGTTAAGTAGAGGCAAATAAGGAGGATGTGTCCTGCAAGTTACACGCACTAACGGATATGAGATCCGCCTCCTCAGGCGTCCTACGAACAGCGGCCTGCTGCAGCATTTTCTGGATAGATCCCGAGTCCCCGTTGGCCCATCATTGGCCGCCGCAGGAAATACCAGGGCGAGAGGAGCGAGGTCGCGACACACACCCGGCCCGCAGGGCCACAGCCTTGATCTGCCCCCAACCCGCCGGGCGCTCTGGCTTCGCGGGCAGAGGACCCTGGCCAAGCAAAGAAAAGCTAATATAACGAAAAGAGGATAGAGATGCCATGAACAGTCTCAACCGGATGTTTTGCATATGATCTCATTAGATTCAAAAAAGGCTCTTTTGGTGGTTGACGTCCAAAATGATTTTTGTCCCGGTGGCACTTTGGGCATCCACGGGGGTCACAAGATCATCCCTATTCTTAACAAGTGCATTAAGTTTTTCGAGAAGGAAAATTTACCGATTATTGTGACGAGGGATTGGCATCCCAAAGTCACTAAACATTTTGAGCAATTTGGCGGAGTATGGCCCGTGCATTGTGTTGAGGGAAGTCCTGGAGCTATGTTTCATCCTGACCTTGAGCTTCCAAAAGAAGCCCTGGTGATGTCCAAGGGCATGGATCCGGAAAAAGACAGCTATTCGGCCTTTCACGCCATAGATTCAAGCGGAATGGCATTAGCGAATTTATTGAAGATTTTTGGAGTTACTGAGATTTACATCGGCGGGCTGGCTACGGATTATTGCGTCAAATATTCTGCTTTGGATGCGCTTAAAGACGGACTGGAAGTCTTAATATTAACCGATGCCATCGCCGGCGTGAACTTGCAGCCAGGGGATTCTCGCGTAGCCTTGGAAGAAATGATTAGTCTTGGCGCTAAAAAGACAATTTCCGAAGAATTAAGGAAAATATGAGAGAGCGATAAAAACGCTGTTCTTTTTACCGCCTCATTAGCCTCTGCCAAGTCTTCAAACCTTCGGCTCCAGCCTTCTTCTCACCGATTCCGCGTGCGCCTTCAGCCCTTCCGCCTCGGCCAGAGTAGTAATAGTATCCTCCAGTCCCAGGAGCCCGTCATCGGTGATCATCTGCACGCTGATCTTCTTGGTGAAGTGGTCCACATTAAGTCCCGAGAAGACCCGGGCATAGCCGGAAGTGGGAAGCACGTGATTGGTGCCGCTGGCATAGTCGCCTGCCGCTACCGGCGTGAACTTTCCCAAAAACACGCTGCCGGCGTTGCGGATGTACCTCAGGACGTCCATGGGGTCCTTGGTGATGATCTCCAAATGCTCAGGTGCGAAGGCATTGCAAAAGTCCAGAGCCTCGTCCATGTCGCCCGCCAGGAGAACGGCGCTGTGCGCCAGACTCTGCTCCACTATCTCGCGGCGCGCCGCTCCCGCTGCCTGAATGCTCAATTCCTCGATCACAGCGCTGGCCAAAAGATCATCTAAAGCGACCAGCACGGAGATGGACTTGGGATCATGCTCCCCCTGAGCGATCATGTCTGCGGCGATCACTCCCGGATCGGCGGTCCGATCGGCCAGGATGAGAACCTCGCTGGGACCTGCCGGAAAGTCGATCTCTACGCTGCCCCGCAGAAGCATCTTGGCCGCGGTGACGTACACATTGCCCGGCCCCACGATCTTTTGTACCCGCTCCAGGCTCTCGGTGCCTAGACCCATGGCAGCTATGGCCTGGGCCCCGCCCAGCTTGTAAATCTCATCGGCTCCGGCCATATCGGCAGCAACGATGGTGAGGGGAGTTACGGACCCATCTAATTTAGGGGGAGTGCATACTACTATCCTGGAAACACCGGCCACTTTGGCAGGAATTACATTCATCAAAGCAGAGCTGGGATAAGAGGCCCTCCCGCCCGGCACATAAGCGCCCACAGAGTCAAGGGGCACGACCTTCTGGCCCACAGAGACGCCGGGAGCAATCTCGGTCATCCACAAATCGCGCTCTTTTTGCAGGTTATGGAATTGACGAATGTTATCTGCCGCATCGGATAAGGCTTCCATGAGCCTCTCCTCTACCAGATCGTAAGCTGCATCGATCTCTTCTTCGCTAACCCGCAGGTCGTCGAGGCGTGCTCCCTCAAACTTCTCTGTGTACTTGAAGAGTGCCTCATCCCCCTTGTTTCCCACCTCCATGATAATCTCATTAACGGCGGAAAGCACGTCGGTTATGCCCACATCTCGGGAGAGAAGGGCTTGCAGATCCTCATCCTTCAGCTCACTTAGCATCTTTGTAATCATCTTTAGTTGCCTCCAATATTGAATTGCCTCTGCCCCTCTGTCCTTTGTAAAGGGAGACTACGCGCTCCAGGCTGTCCGCCTCTTCCAGAGACTTGTCGTCCCTTACTGCGACCATGCGAGGAAACCGCAGAGCATATCCGGAGGAGTAGTTGGGACTTCTTTGTATCTCCTCGTAGGCCACCTCGAAGATCACCGCCGGCTTGATCTCCACCTCCATGCCCTTCTCCAGCAAGATCAGTTCCCGGAACATACTCGTAAGTTCAGCCAGAGCCTCATCCGTAAGCCCAGTGGCCACAAAGCCCATATCTAAAAGATTGCCGGTGGCAGTGTCCCTGCATCCCAGCCGGTAGGAGCCTAAAAGGCTGGCTCTGCGCCCCTCGCCCCATTTTGCGCCTATAACCACCAGGTCCAGAGTTTCCATAACCGGCTTGATCTTCAGCCAGTTCTTGCCCCTCTTTCCAGGAGCGTAGACTGAGGAGGGATTCTTTAGAATAAGCCCTTCGTGACCGGCAGCCAGAGCCTGACGGTAGATCTCCTCTACAGCTTCGACACTGTCGGACAGGACCTGATCGGCAAGAAGAGCGTAACTGGCAGGATTCGGTTTGGTAATCTTCTCCAGGAGTGCTCTTCTTTCGCTAAGGGGCAGATGTGTTACGCTATTGCCATCCAGATAGATCAAATCGAACAGGAAAAGGCGCAAGGGAATCTGGGCGGCAAGCTTTTCTACATTGTATTTCCTGCGAAACCGTTTCAAAATCTCCTGGAAGGCCTTTGGCCGGCCGTCTTTGCCGATGGCCACGGCTTCTCCATCCAGTATGGCGCTCTTGGCGGTTATCTGCCTGGCTGCCAGGACGATTTCAGGCATTGATGCCGTTACATTCTCCATGCGCCGGGAGAATACGGCAACGTTTTCCCCTTCTTTATGAATCTGCACCCGAGCGCCGTCATATTTCCATTCGATGGCAGCCGTACCAATCTCTCCCAAAGCCGACGAAATGCTCTCGCCTAGCTGGGCGAGCATCATCTTGATAGGATGATTGATCATGACCGATAGATCCGCCAGAGTGCCACGCCTGGCGGCAACTGCCACCAGGCCCATATCGTTGGTGAGGTTATAGGCCCGTTCCACCTTTTCAGCATCTGCCCCGCTTTTGGAAAAGGCCCGGGCAACGGCATCGCGCACGCCCCCTTCACCTATACCGATTCTCATATCCTCTATGGCCAGGCGGGCGATATACCTGGCCTCCAAAGAGCCGGCCTGGCTGAAAAGAAATTGCAGGTTTTTGACTTTGGCATCCTGACTTCTCTTGCCGGAAACGCGAGCTATTGCCACAAATCTCTCATAAACGTCTTTGATGGAAAGCGGCTCTGCTTCTTGGAAGGCGGCAAAGCCAAGCGGCCTTCTCTTCTCCACAATGCCGGCGGCAACCAGGCCCGGGTCCCCGGTGGCACGCAGCATTTCCGAAATCTGCTCGGTCGGGCAGCCGCAGGCTTTCGCCAGGGCCTCGTAGAGGATGCGGGGCCCTACGCCCATAACCAGATCGAGGCTGGGCGGGAAGAGCGTTCCCATGATGAAGCTACAGGCCACAGAAAGCTCTGCCTCGTCCAGGCCCGCCAGAAATGCTGCGACTAGGTCGATCTTCTCCAGGGAGCCGGATACTGCCTCTACCTTCTGGCAGAGCTTTGCGAAGGCAAGGAAGCTGGTCATTTAGAATATGGCATCGATGCGTTTCGTCCTGTAGATGCTGACGATATCGGTCAGAATGGCGGAAGCGGTCTCGATGGAGCCGGCACCAAGACCGGTTACGGTTATGGTTCCAGATAGATCTGTGTAGATAGCCGCCGAGTTAAGGGTTCCCGACACCGCGATAGGGCTGCCCAGAGGCACCAGAGTGGGCCGAACGGTTAAAGCGGGCACATCACCGATGAGCTTGATGGCATAACCGCGCTTCTTGGCCAGGGCCAGGGCCTCGGGAGTTACGCCGGTGATGCCGGTCACATCCACATCGCTGTACTTGATGTTCATGTTGAATAGCGAATTAGCCAGGATGACCACCTTTCCGGCAGTGTCCACGCCTTCTACATCGTAGCTGGGATCGGCCTCAGCGATCCCCAGGTCCTGGGCCTCGCTCAGAGCATGGGTGTAGGGTATGCCCTCTTCGGTCATGCGGGTGAGGATGTAGTTGCAGGTGCCGTTGAAGATGCCGCGGATGCCTAGAATGTTATTGCCCACCAGCGTGCGTTCCACCAGGCTGATGAGAGGCATGGTGCCGCCCACGGTGGCCTCGAACTTCATCATCACGCCGTTTTCCTCGGCCAGCTTTTTCAGGCGGCTGTAGGAGACCACCAGCGGGCCTTTGTTGGAGGTGACGACATGCTTGCCGCTGGAGAGGGCCGCTTCCATGTGACCCAGACCGGGTTGGCCGTGCACGATGTTAGTAGGAGTAACCTCGACCACTAGATCGGAGTCGATGGCGGATATGGCCTCTTTGCCCTTCATGCTGGTGGTGGCTAAGTTGACAAGCGTCCTCTCGCCCAAAATTTTCTCCGCGTCCACGCCGTCTTCCGCCACCACAGTTCCGGTGTGATCGGTGACGCTGATCAGCATAATGTTCAGGCCCATATCCCGGAGCATCTTCTTCTTGCGATTGAGAACATCGACCACGCCGTGACCGACAATGCCGTAGCCCACCAGGGAAACCTTGATGTCTCTCATCTTCAGACCGCCTCCGTTTCTATCGGTTCAATTACAAGCAGCTTCTTCTCGGCGCCCACTTCGCGTAAGATGGCCAATGCCTTCTGGATCTCGGCCTTGCCGGTGGCGCGGATCTTGAGATAGGCGGAAGACGGCTCGTCCACACCGGTCATGGTCAATGAAACGTCCATGACCTCGGCAAAGCCGGTGGAGTCGATGCGGTTTACGGTATCTCCCAGATCGCTGTGCAGCACGTGGCCAACCAGCACCACGGAGACGGCCTCAATGAGGCGGTCCTCGCCCGCTCGCACCACGGAGATGCCGCTCTCCTTGAGCTTGGCGTTGACGGTCTCGATCTTGGACCGGTCCATCTCCACTACGAAGCGAACCGGGATCATGCCGCGCGGTGTCTTTCTGTCCCTGTGGTGAACCACGCTGATGATGTTAGCCTTATTATCCCCAAAGGGCTGCAAAGCCAGGAGAAGCTGACCTGGTATGTCCTGCAGCTCTAAATCCATGGAAAGTCGCATAGCATTCCTCATAATCTGATGGACGTGTGGTTTATGTTATGGGAAATAAAGGTTGTGTAGAGGGAGGTTTGAGATCGTGCCCATCCGATCACGTCTAAATCGGGATTCACGCGTTCCAATCTTCTTGAGATGTCTTTTGGCATTTGGAGTACCGCAACCCTGAAGATAGGCTTTGGTAACATCGATTCTCGAATGGGAAATAGGGTTAAGAAGACTACAACCCTACTTCCTCGTGCCATTAATTTGCTGTGGACTCATCCGCAGGTATCTCAAAGTGTACTATACTGGACATTTCTTCTCTCCTCCTTATGGTGTTTTATTGTTGCAGCTTCTTTTAAGACTATTTCTTCCAGGCGGTCCATGCTTTCGGTTGCACCTTCCTTCATCCCTGATTTGAACATGCCGTCACGGTCCTCAACGCTCTGGAAGAGATCTGTGGCCGTCAATTTCGTCTTGCCTTCGAACTCTTTGAACGTCGATGTTTCCAGTATTACATGGCCCGGCATGCCTTCAAATTCAAAGGTGTGTACTTCCCGCTCTGGAGGCACGATTTCCCGATAAACGCCATTAAAAGTGTACTCATTGATAGTCGTAAATCTTTTTGGCCCCCACCACTGCGGTATCAGATCTGGGTCAGTGCTCGCCTTGAACACCAGCTCGCGCGGCGCGTCGAAGATGCGAGTTATGACTACCTCCCGATCTGAAGGAAGCTCAAACCGGGGGACATTTTTCCTTGAGACAATCGATTTCTCCGTTTCCAGGTATTTTGCAAGCTTGTCGAAGGATTCTTTACGGAAAATTTTATAACCGTTGAACGCTATAGAAATGTAAGGCTTGGATGAGATGTAATGACAAACCATATAATTATGACATTATTTGCCCTTGTTCTCCTTTTATCGGTACTTGGACAAGCTAACACGCTCAGCCTAACGCCTGAGAAATCCATACAAGAAGCCATTGACAAATCCCAGCCGGGAGATATAATTGAGATTCAAAGTGGAACCTATTTCGAGAACGTCAATGTCACAAAACCTCTGGTTATTCGAGGAGTAGATACAGGAAAAGGCTTTCCTGCTGTGAATGCTCAAGGCCGGGGAAGCGCTATCACGCTCTTTGCCAACGGAATTACCTTAGAATGCCTAAATTTCACAGGTGCAGGTGGCTGGGAAGAGGCAGGAATAAAGGTAAGATCGAATGGTTGCACTATTATCAACAGTATGGCCAGTAATAATTACGGCCTTGGCATATATCTATTAAAAGCTAACGATAGTATTTTAATAAACAACAAGATTTTTAATAATGATTTTGGCGTTGCTTTAAATACATCCACAAATAATACCTTAAAAAATAATAGCATGTACCGCAATAAAAATAATTTTCTGTCTGCTTCCATTTATTCCGAGAATAATCTAAATGACATTGACACCAGCAACAAAATAGATGGAAAACCCCTTTACTACCTGGTCAACAAATCTGATATTGTCATCGACTCCAGCTCCAATGCCGGCAATGTCTATTGCATAAGGTCCAAGAACATCACCATAAAAGATCTGATAATAGATCATAACTTTGCAGGAATCTATTTTCATGATACCACAAATTCCCAAATCATAAACAATACCCTCAGGAATAATTCTATGGGTATATCATTCATAGATTCCAGCAATAACGTCATAATAGAGAACCTTGTGAGTGACAACAGTTATGGCATTTACCTTAAGACATCTTCTGCAAATAATACTATTATCGGGAACAATGCCAGCAATAATGATTACGGGATATTCCTCAACATAGATGGAACGAGTGACCAGAGCAATATCATCTACAATAACACCCTGATTGATAACAAAAAAGGCAATGCTTTTTCACGGGGACCGGCGAAATGGGATAATGGATCAACAGGCAATCGATATGGCGATTATGATCAAGCCGGTGAGGGCTGCAGCGATTCCGACGGCAACGCAATCTGTGACCGTCCATATAAGATCCGAGGCGGCCCCGGCAGTGACAAATATCCCATTTCCAAGCCATCTTAGATCATTAGCTTGATTTGCCTTGCAGATCCGCCAATAATTTATCGGACAATACCGCGCCATCCAGCTTTGCAAAGGCCAGAGAGTTGAGTGTGAACTGATCGTAGCTGATATCCATTAAATTGGCGTTTGTCAGATCCGCTCCAGTTAAGTCAACCTGATTTAGGCTGGCACCCTTAAGGTCTGCATAGCTTAAATTCGCATTCTTTAGATAAACTATGTTCAGAACTGTCTTTTTAAGGGATGCACCACTCAGGTCCAAGCCTTGAAGATCGATCTGATGCAATATTACGCGATCCAACTTCGTGTTTCTCATCTTCGCGCCGACCAATCTAATCGAGTCCATATTGGCATCAGAGCAATCTGCATTTGATAGGTCGGCCCGAGTTAAGTCTGCATACTGGAGACTCGTTCGCGACAGGATAGCATCCATGAGATTGGCCTCAGTTAAATCGGCATAAGCCATGCTGGCCGAACCCAGATCTGCTCCGGTTAGATTGGCCCTCATGAGGTAAGATCTGGTAAAATCGGCATTTGTCATATCTACGCCGCTGAGGTTGGCGCTGTATAGCTCTGCCCGAGACAACTGGGACCGAGAGAGGAAAGCACCACTCAAATCTGCCCAGTTTAGATGTGCCCCCATCAGATTGGCACCAAACAGGTACATATTTCGCATTGTAGCACCACTCAGATCGGCTCGAAAGAGCCTGGCATCGGTCAGATCCGCATCTGAAAGATCGGCATCCGAGAGATCTGCCTCTGTGAGATCGGCCCCTACAAGACGGGCATTGTTCAGCCTGGCTTTGGAAAGCTTGGCACTTATTAATATTGATTCGCTTAAATCCGACTCGCTGAGATCTACGCCGTTCAAAAATGCGCTGCTCAGGTCTACTTTGATCAGGTTTGCACCGGATAGATTGGCGCCGTTTAGCCAGGAAGATATCAAGAAAGCGCCATATAAATTAGAGCTCTTCAAATCGGTCGCTTTCAGATTGGACTGATTCATGTGCATTCCGGTCATATTCATGCCGCTCATGTCCAAACCGCTCATGTCGCTGCGGTCAGAGATATTCCCTAAAATATCCAAAGGTTCCAGGGCATTGATTCCGCCTGCCTGAACCATCATGATCAACACCATATGCATGAACAATTTGGATTTCATATTCATAAGTACTCCGCTGGAATGCTTCTTTGGGATCTCTATACTTGAAAGATGTTAAATATTTTGCTTAAGATCTTCCTGATAACTCTAACCCGCTCGCTCTCGGGCATATGCTGCTTTGCTCGCACGGGCGCGGTCAGGCGGGCCCGGGAGCGTCGGCGCCAGTCCCCTGGGCTTGTCGTACAAAAAGGGTGTGTCATCCGAGTACAGGACTTAACCTCTCGAAACCGGCATGCATAAAGGAAGAGGAAGCTGCTGGAAGATATTGATATGAGAAGTGCATTTGCGAAATTTCAGGGCATCTCCTTAAGCTTAATCTCAATCTCAAGCTCATTTTTCTCATATTCCACTTCAAGCTTGATTGGGTATGTGGGATTGATCGAGAGGGACAAGCTTCCATAGGCTACTTCAATCTTACCTCCTGCTTCAATCTGCTGGGCCAGATCTCTTAGAAAGGCTGCTGCCTCAGAATTCATCAGATAAAATTCCTGTTTGAACTCCTCAATTCCTGTGCCTGAGCAGAATTTTAGGGTGGTTTTTCCAGGCTCACCTAATAATTTAGCCATGCTAATCGCTGAATATGTTTGAGCTCAGTCCATAAAACGTTTTGGCCCATGATGGAAATAGGATTAAGAATACTGCAACCCCACTTCCTCGCGCCATTACTTCGCTGTGGGATCCATCTCCCAGATACCAAAGGCATTGTTCTCAGTATCCATACAGATTATGAAATATCCCATCCCGGGAACAGCTTTCTTGGGAACAATTATTTTGCCGCCCAGCTTTTCTACTTTCGTTGCGTATTCGTCTACCGATGGCACTCCGATGTAGTTTGTAATTTGTTGCTCGGGGTGCATTCTCTTCATCATGCCTCCTCCAGGAGCGCCGAAAACGTCGATCATCGCATAATCCATGCCTGGCATGCCTTCAATCTTCCAGCCAAAAAGGTTGGAATAGAATGCTTTTGCCCTTTGGATATCATCCGCAGGTATCTCAAAGTGTACTATGCTGGACATTTCTTCTTTCCTCCTTGTAGCGTTTTATTGTTCTGATTTTGCTTGATCTTTTTTTGTTACGCCTTCAAAGTTTTTAAGACTATTTCTTCCAGGCGGTCCATGCTTTCTGGGGGACATTTTTCCCGGAGATAATTGATTTCTCAATTTCCAGGTATTTTGCAAGCTTTTCGAAGGATTCATTCCAGCCTTGCTGTGCCCCCTCACTATCTGAGCCCGATGGTATGCCAATATGGCGCAAGGTAAGCTTTGTCTTGCCATCATGCTCTTCGAAAGTCACTGTTATCAACATTTCAAGCGGAAAGTCTTTGCTCATGCCGTAGTAGGAAGCCGGGACTATATTGCCGTTCTCATCTGCGAAAGAATCGGTCATGACCAGCCTCTCGAATGCTACGATTTCACGAAAGATGCCTTTGCTCCAATAGTGGATGATCGCATGCAGCTCTGATACTCGCCACCCACTCGCAGATCGATCCTGGAGACGGGTGATGTAAAACCAATAGGTCCCCACCAACGCATAACGCGTTCGGGCTCTGTCCACGCCTTCCAGACAAGTTCTCGTGGTGCATCAAAGAGGCGTGTGATGATTAAATCTCTCGTATCTCCCTTGTTCATTTGTTATTCATCCTTTTCATCATAATAAGTGCCTAAAAACTTATTTAAATTTTGTGACACAAACCAGCGGCGCTCAGGCAAATCTTGCCGCCCGGCAATCGGGCCTTCCGAAACAATCGAGAACTCCCCGGCGCCGGGCGGACAAGCGAGCGCGCGCGGGCACAGGCAGGCGGGCGGGCCCGAAAGCACCTGTGCCCGTTCCATACTGATGATCAACCTTTCTTGGCCGGTTCAAGTTCTATATCTAATGTTGGCAAGCATCGGATTCAGCCTAGAAGATATTGTTATTAAACGCGGCAGAAGTCAGAGTTGACAATCTATTGTCCTGCATTCCGAAGCCTCCTAATTTAACTGTTCTATTATCGGATGTCGTGTTTACCATGTTATTGGTTAGAGGCATGACTACAAAACTGCTCTGACTTGAATTGCCATTGCTGGTTTGGTTAAGGGATGAATTGCCGCCAAGGTTGTCCCTGACAAACTCATCAAAGCTCGACATATCGATATTGACCGCCGGGTCGCCCATGAAGCTGGATGAAGAACCTCCGCCGCCGGAGACTGCACAACCTCCCGCGCAACCTCCTTTTACCTCTGGAAGAGAGATGAAGACGGATGAAATGACTACCAGAAACAAAATCGTATGCTTAATACTAATCCCCATGGCCTTCCCGATTAGGAGGCTTCTGTTAAAAGCCCTTCGATAGTCTGCGTGCCTTGTTCAGGCTCTTTAAGTGGAAAAGCTTTTCTAGAGAAGTGCATTTGCAAAATCGGTTCAGGCCATAGTGGAATCTATGAAGATCAGGCTTTCCATATTATCTTTACCTCAAGAGGGTTGATCTTAGAGATTTCCACGCAGCCTTTCAATTCTCTCTTGAACTCGGCTATTGCGATTAGTGGCTTGATTATCACTTTTCCGTTCTCAAGCCCCACTTCCACTTCATCACCCTCTTTCAGACCAGCCTTTTGTATAATGTTATGAGGAATCAGAAGTTTGCCGTCTTCAAATTTTGCTTTTATCATACGTGCACCCCACTAGCAATATGTGCATCCACTTAATCAAATCTCTCTGGAAACAGAGGGTTGTCTGGAGATCGGGCCTTCCGGAACAATCGAGAGATACTCTCGGGCGCCAGGCGGACACGCACGCGTGGGCGCGGGCAGGCGGGCCCGGGAGCGGCTGTGCCCATTCCAGGGCGTTTGCTCACGACTGAGGTTTCTTATTCCAGTATTTGCCTGCCCCCATGCTGATGATCAACCTTTCTTGGCCGGTTCAAGTTGCATCGACTGGGAGCTTAGCTGAAACATAGACAGCCAACTGGCCATGAATGCTCTGGACAAGGTAATAGAAAATCGCTGGTCAGAATCTACTCATGAACTTGTTCATCATTCTGATCAGAGCGTTTCGTATGCATTCCACGATTATGTAGATTGTCTCAAAGAGCATAACATCCTGATCAGCATGTCCCGAAAAGGAAATCCATACGACAATGCATTTGCCGAGAGCTTTATCAAAACCCTGAAGGTCGAGGAGGTATATATGAATGAATACGGAACATTTGAGGATGCCTATAAAAAAATATGGCGTTTTATTGAGAAGGTGTACAACAATAAGAGGCTGCATTCAGCTCTTGGCTATAGATCTCCAGAACAGTTCGAAGTGGAGTTTGCTTTAAATACCGTTGCTTAACTAACTGTCTACTATCTGGGGTGCAGTCCAATTAGCCCAATTTAAGTTAGTCCTGTGGACCTGAGTGGCTCAAGCTATCACGAGAATTTTTTAGCTAATATGATCTTAACTTCTAGCAATAAGCGAAACATTCTTGACCATTCCGTCCAAAAACAATTTATAGCTTAAGATTTACATTCTGATTTTATATGAAAAGGTATCTATTTGCACGAATAATAATTCTAATTTTTTTTATGGGAGCCTGCCAGGGAGCATCTTGGACCGTCAACGAAACCGATCGCATCCAGGACAAGATCGAACATGCTGGGTCAGGTGATACTATTATCGTAAATAAAGGTATTTATTACGAACATTTAGCGATTAACAAGTCTTTAAATATGCTGGGCGTTGGGATGCCAATAATAGATGGACTTGGTAATGGGAGCGTAATAGCTCTTCTGGCTGATGAAATTGTCTTAGACGGATTTGTAGCAATGAATTCAAGCTCGCTGCCAGGTGATGACGACGGGATCAAAGTAATTTCTAACAATAATATAATTAAGAATAATAAGATAATCAATTGCACTTCCGGGCTGAATCTAACAAATTGTAAAAATAATACTGTTTTAAACAATATTGTCTCGGCTAATAATAATGGCATCCTGATCCAGGAATCTCAAGGTAATGAAGTTATATCTAATAACGTCAGCTATAATGATCGAGGAATAGTACTCAAGGACAGCGCCAACAACACTCTGAGGAGAAACCTCATGTCAGGTAACAGATTAAATTTCGATTCCGAGGGAGAAAATGACATTGATTCCAGTAACCTGGTTGATGGAAAACCGATATATTATCTTTTCAGGGTATTTAATCGAACAATCGAGTCTCCAATAAATGAGGCTGGTACAGTTTATTGCTTTAATTGTAATAATATTACCATAAGAAATCAGAGCCTTGCCAATAATAGTTACGGGGTTTATTTTTATAATACAACATATTCATTGATAGAGAATATTGCATTTGCCAATAATAGCAATGACATTATATTACAGGATTCAAAATTGAATATAATATATAAAAATATTATGGGCCCTAATCAAAGTTACAATCAAAATAATAGCATTATGCTTTATAAATCTAATGAAAATATAATTGAAGAGAATCGTGTCATCAATAGCAAAAATGGCATCATAATTCAAGAATCCGGAGAAAATATTATAAATGGTAATAGCTTCAATTCAAGCCGATCGGGAGATGGAATTTTTTTCAAAAAATCCGACAATAACACATTTGAAAATAATGATGTTATGGGCAACAGTCGGTACGGCATAAGCCTCGATGAATCTAATAATAATTTAATTCAAAACAATAGGGCAGATTATAATCGGATCGGTGGTATTAATCTCAAGAAAAGCCAGGGCAATAGCATTATGAATAACAGCTTCAACCACAGCATTGGTGAGAACGGGCTGAACATCGATAAATCCAATAATAATTTCATAAAAAGTAATCAGGTTTCGCATAATAAACAAAATGGGATACGCATACGCTTTTCCAACAATAATACTATTATGGGCAATTATGCCCAAGAAAACAAAGCGAATGGCATAGACTATCTTAGATCAGATAACAATATAATCGAGAATAATAATGTCTCCAAGAACCTGAATGGATTTTATCTCTATAATTGCACAAAAATGATGGTTTCCGGAAATATTGCCCTGAATAATTTCGCGAACGGCTTTCTTATCGAGAAAAATGAGTTAAGTAATTATAAAAATAATATTGCTATAAATAACCAGAAAATTGGATTTCTGTTTCAATACTGTGCTAATAATACCGTCGTATCAAATAAAGCCAATAATAACACAATAGGTATGGTTCAATATGAATCCAGGGAATGCACGATCTTTGAAAATGATTTCAGCCATAACAAAGCAAATGGAATATCCCTAGAAAAAAGCATCAATAATTCCATTATCAATAACACTGCTGGGAGCAATGATGGGATCGGTATCACATTACTTAGTTCTAATTATACAACAATAAAAAATAATAATCTATATAGTAATATTGGGGGCATGGCCCTCCTCACATCATCAAATAATACAATTTTAGGAAATAATTATAGTAATAATGAGCAATCTTTATACCTAAATCAATCTAATCTTAGCCAAATTTCCGATACAGAACCAATAGAAACAAATTTAAGTAAATATATGAAAAAAGTATTTAATACAAACCTTCGAACGTATACGAAATTAATAGGACAAAGGTCACAAGACGCAAGCACGGTAGAGACGAATAGGCCATCAGATATCTCATCTTCAAAATCTTTTGCATCATCGAGATCAGTTAGCGAAAATGAGCCCGAAGAGGGTGATTCTCTCGGGCCAAGCTTAGAGGATTTCAGCCAGGCTGAGAAGGAAATTAAGAAGAGGTTAGTGCGGGGGAAATTAGTTTATACAAATATCACACAAATGGATATAAATCAAACTTATTTGTTCAAGGCGCGAATAGCCGCAAATGAAACAGATCAAAACTTAACTAAGGATTTTTCATCGTCTCCCTCAGAGGTTCAAGGTTTTGATGTGAGCGAATACATGGAAGTAACCCTGGCAGGAGATGGTTTTGTTATCACGCCACAGCCACCAGGTTCGCAAAGGCAGCAAATTCCAAAATGGGGACTAGGAAAGGATTTCGGCCAATGGCTATGGAATGTAAAACCAATTGATGAGGGAATGCACACTCTGATCCTGACTGCATTTGCAGTAATTGCCGTAGATAATCTGCCCGAAAGGCCAAGTTTACTGGAAACCAAGACTGTGATAATAAACGTCACAGTTGAAAAGAAAAGAGAAGAACAACCAACCCCCATGGTCCAAGCAGCAAAATTGTGGGATAGCTTCTATGCCAAGGTCTCGGCCCTAATTATTTTATTAATCAGCATATTGACTTTAAACGAAAAGATAAAGCAATGGAAAAAAAGAGAATAACCAAAATAATTGACTGATAGTTATTAGGGCGAAAAGTATATTTATAACGAAGGAGATAAAAAGTCTATATCAGATAAATAGCGATAAATCCAAGGTGGTAATGATATGAATATTTTTGAGATACGATTAAAGTCGATCTTACCAATACTTATTTTAATGTACTTGGGGGCTACTATGAATTTAGGGCTGGCCGCACTACCCCCAATTGATTCGCCCCAACAAGCCACGACAAATCAGGCCTCCCCTATCTGGCAATTGGATCATGCATGGACGATAAATAATGGTGAGCTCGTTGGCAGAGGCCCGGGCTTGGCCATCTACGAGGGATTCTGCGAAGGGGCTTTATCGACATTAAAATTCAAAATTAAGGATTTAGCGGGATGTTTGCACGCTAACCTAAATATGGATGAGCCAGATAAATATGCAGTTAGCTTCTCCAGAAATGAAACGGGGACGCTTTCTGTTGATCTAATCAAAGAAACCGGATCTACTTCCACAACCATTAATATTCTGGAAGGTCAATCAATAGATTATGAAACACCACAAGATCTTCCTGTGGAAATCGTTTCTAAGGATAATCGCATTCAAGTCTATGTTTTCAAGACGGAACAGGAAGAATTAGCAAGGGTGCCATTGATTGATTATTTGGACACCGGTTCTCTTACACCAGGAAAGATTGCTATTGAAACCTTGAACGACTCAAATGCCTTGATAAGTGATATTGAGGTCGTTTGCACGTCAACGTTCCAGGAGGATGAAGCACCCCCTAACTTAGGCACTATTCACTATAAAAGGCCTGCTTTAGGTCAAGAGCAGGCGTCTTAGCGATGTAGGTGTAGTTATGAAAAACAATGCAAAACCCAAAGTGGCTTTGTTGCTATTATTTTTATTGATAGCTTTAACCATATTTCCGGCAGGCTGTCAAAATGCATCTCGGGTAGAATCAATCAATTTGCCCCGTGATAGTGCTTCTGGCTGGCAGTTTGAAGGGAGATGGTATGATAGAAATGGCGAAATTTTCGGTCAAGATCAGGGGAGTGCTACCTATAATGTATACTGCAATGAAGAACCTCTAACCGTTACATTCGTGCTCAAATATCTGTCTAAGTCCATGAATATCAACTTTAATATGGATAATGGTAATTATTATAATATCAATTTTTTAAATAACAGTAATGCAACAATTTCCACTTCATTGAATAGAATAACCGCCGGCTCTGATAGAAGGCGTTTTGCTTCTGTCTTAGGCGAAAATTTCCGCTATAACCCCTTAAACCAATATCGGATCACAATATCCTCCAATGCTGGGAATATTTCAGTTAAGATCTTGGAGTTATTCACTGGTGAGTTTAAAGAAGATAAGCAAGTTATAAATTATAGAGATCCCACTCTTCTGCTCCCTGGAAAGATCGCTTTTAGAACTTCGGAGGGCAGTGTAGTTCGATTAGGTGATGTTGTAATCAATTGTTCTTCGACATATCTCGAATCTGAACAACCGCCTGACCTGGGCCCCATCAGCTATAAGCGGCCAAAAAAAGAGGATTTGATAAATACTACAATGTATGGATTGGTTCCGGCAAATCAGGTCAATATAGTCGTTAACAAGAGTGCCCCAAATGCCACACAGACAGCCGAGGATCTGGCCAGAGAATTGGGTGGCCAGGTGGTAGGCAGCTTTGGATACATCAATCTCTTTCAAATCGAGACTAAAAGCAAAACCTCAGATCAGCTCGAGCAAGATATTCAAAACGCGCGCAGGTTTTACCCAATTATCGAGCTTGCCTTCCCCACTCAGCAGGTTTTTCTTGAAAAATCTTCTTTACCGCTGTCCTATCCCATCTATGCAGAAGGTGGCCGTGGTGAAGGATACAAAATGGTTGGCGTCCAGGAAGCCTGGGACATATTCGATAATATCACGTTTCGCCTCAAAGGAGTTCATGTAGGTGTAACCGATGATGGGCTTTATAAGGAATATGGAGAGTTCAAAGGCCCAGTTAATATAAATGTTTCTGCACCCAATTCGAAACTAATAGAACCTAGGAAGAATTTCTCTAATGAAGGCAGTCATGGTACTGGAGTCATGAATATCTTAGCTGCAAGTGCCGACAATAACAACCTTGTAGGGATAGCTTCCGAACCATTAGGGAAAAATTTAACAGTAACTATGATAAATATATTTCCAGATGGCATAGCTTGGAATTGGGATTGCTATAACGGACTTCGTGATGAGATCATGGGTGGCTGCACGATCCTCAGTTGTTCCTGGGGAAATAGCAATGCGGAGACACAAAATGCGGAGGAGTTTTATAGATTCTTTAAAAGCATAAATGATGAATGGCCAAAACATCTATTCGTTTGCAGTGCTGGGAATGACGGAAAAAATGGAGGCGGCATAAATCGCATTCCAAACGGCTATTTTGATGGTGAGAGCCTTAAAAATATGATAACCGTAGGAAATATTTGGAACGATGGAACACCGGAGAAGACCTGCAATATCCAAAATACGGATCGAGGGGACTTTGAAGTGACCCTTGCAGCACCTGGACAGCAAGCCGTTTGGGGATATGATCCAATACGAAAATACCCACCAACTTGTGAAGGCGGCGGGAGCAGCATGGCCACACCCCATGTTACCGCTGCAGCCGCCTTAATTCGATCCGTGAACCCTTGTTTGACTGCAGGACAGATAAAAAATATCCTCGTAACCAAGGGCCATAAAACTGTGAAGGGGGAAAATGCGCCCCCTGAGCTGGGCGGATGCATTCTTGCGATCAACGCCTCTGTCAGTGAGGCGATTAGATTGCGAAATGAAACTTCATGCCTGGCAATCGATGATAAAAGTCCCATCAATTTACTTAAACCTGTTTTTAAAGGCGACGAAAGCAATAAAGCGGATTCAACACGACCCGACGAAGATCCTCTGAATCTGGTATCTTTCAGATTCACACCCAATCCGGTTTGCGCAGGCGATACAACCAAGATGAGCTGGACTACCACCGGAGCAATTGGCGTCACCATCACTCCGGGAATTGGAAAGGCTGAACCTTCTGGATTCAGAATTCTCACACCCAAGCAGAGCATGGGCTATACCATTCACGCCTGGAATGACTCAACCAACACCAAACTAATTACGGTCTTGCTCCGATTAGAGCAGTGCATTGTGCCGGGAGCAACCTCAACCGGAAAAACCGCAAATGTGGTCTTCGACTTCATCAAAGAGGCCCATGATCAAGGCCAGTGGCAAGGCGGTCCTAATGACCCTATCTTCCGGTTTGGTGAACGCTCCGAGGATGATGAGAGGGGCTCTGCGGTATGGAAGGATAATTGGCTGCTCGGCGATATGAGCGTGGCAGATAAAGCTATACAGGTCAGACCGCCTGAGAACGGTTACATAACCGGCACTTACAGATATATGAACTACATAGTGCAGGAGGATGATTATCTTCGCGGCAGAATCGGATTTGCCAATGGTTCATATGCCGGAAATGCAATATTCAGCATACATTTAATTGAAGGAAATATTGATCGCCTCCTCTTCCAGAGAACTCTGTCCTACAGCGAAGGCACAATTCCTATCGATATTCCTTTGAGAGATTATGCAGGATGGCAGCCAGTCATCATCTTGAGAGTTGACTCTAATGGACCATCTCTTCAGGATGCGTGTGTATGGCGGGATGTCAAGATCACCGGAAGCTCGCAAAGACCTGCTTTGAAAGTTATAGACAAAAATCCTGTGGATAAAGGCACAAGCTCTGAAAGCACTAATAATTGGAATCCGAGCGGTAAATTGGATCAACCAGAGGGTAGCAATGTAGATTGGCTAAGGTCGTAATAAATAAAATGAAGGAGTTTCCTACCACACCTTGCAGTGCTCGGGCAGAAAGCGCACCGTCTCGCCCACCTCCGGCCTCTTGCCCCGGCTCACCACGCCCTCGAAGGCGGCCACCAGGCAGATGCCGATGTCTTCAGGCGCGGGCAGACCGTGCAAGAGGTGCATCGGCCCCACCGGATGCACCGTGACGATTCCCTGCTTGTTCTGGAGCACTTTAGCAAAATGTGTGATGGGGCAGCCCAAAGGCCGGTAGCGGAAGATGTCGTCTTCATTAATTTTTAAAGTATCTCCCCGCCGTCTCCAGGCTTCTCGCCATCAGGTCCGCTGCCTTTTCTATATCGCTGATGCACAGCACCTCCACAGGTGAATGGATGTAGCGGGTGGCCACGCTGATAACGCCCGTAGGAATACCGGACTTGGTAAGGTAAATGGCTGTGGCATCTGTGGTGCCCCCGTCTGAGGCCTCCAGTTGTATGGGAATCTCAAACTCCCGGGCCGTGCCCGCCAGCCACTCGATGACCTGAGGAGTAGCGATCAGGCCGCGGCCTGAGGCATCAGCCACCACAACTACCGGTCCCTTGCCCATCTCGATGGGTGCGTCCTTCTTCTCGATGCCGGGATGATCTCCCGGAATGGTCACATCGGCAGCTATGGCGACATCGGGATCCAGGCCAAATGCCGCTACGCGGGCGCCCTTCAGGCCCACCTCCTCCTGCACCGTGGCCACGGCATAAATTGTGGACTTGGATTTGGTCCTCTTCATGGCCTCGATCATAACTATGAGCCCGGCCCGGTTGTCGAAGGCCTTGCCGGTGACTCGGTCGCCCTGCAAAGAGGCAAAGGTCCGGTCTATGGATACGGGCGTGCCGGGCAGGATGCCCAGGTCCTCCACCTCCTTTTGGCTGATGCAGCCGATGTCGATGAACATATCTTTGGCCTCGACCACCTTCTTTCGGTCCTCATCCTTCATGACATGGGGGGGCTTGCAGCCGATGACGCCGGTGATGGGTCCGGATCGGGTATGGATGATGACCCTCTGGTTGAGGAGGGTCTGGTCAAACCAGCCGCCGATGCGAATAAAACGAAGGAATCCCTTTTCGTCCACATGTTTTACCATGAGGCCGATCTCGTCGGCATGGGCCTCGATCATGATGGAGGGGTTCACTCCCTTCTTAGTGGCGATGAGATTTCCCAATTTGTCCAAACGGATCTCATCCACGTAAGGCGCAATCTCCTCTTTTACTATTTGCTGGATTGATCCTTCCCAGCCCGATATGCCGTGTGCATTGCTCAGTTTTTCCAATAAAGATTTGATATCGCTCATTTAATTATCTCTCCATGTAATTATGAATAGCTAGCCCATCCTTACCCTTGCACCCTCATTTCTGGCGCGAGTGATGAGAACCTCTCCACCCACGTCTTTCATGGCCTCGCGGGCAGCAGCCTCGATATCCCGCCCTCCGGTATCCGTTATGGCATAAACGGCCGGCCCAAAGGAGGACAGGCCCGCACAGGCCGCTCCAGCCTCCCGCATCTCTGCCATCAGCTTGTGCACCACGGGATGCTGCAGCATTACTTCAATCTTCTTGAAGCCGATCTCCTGCACTCGGTTAACGGCCGCACCGAACTCATCCAGGTTCTCTTCCACTAAAGAAGGCACCATGCGCACCAGGATCTGGTAGCATAGCTCATGCACCTCGGCTATGGGCAAGGGGCAGTAATCCCGGAATATGTCAACTTCCTTTTTTCCATGAGCACCCGCGGCGACCTCGGGCAGGGCCAGGATAATCTTCCAGTCTCTGGGAAATTCGTGGCGCACAGTTACCGCCGCCGGCCGCACGCCCGCTGATGCGGATGAGGGGGAAAAACTCATTTTATCTTTTCCCGGCCCATAGCTATGGCCACCGTCTATTAAGAAGCCGCCCGTCTCAAAGGCAGCCGTGCCGATGCCGCTGGTTCCACCCCTATGAATGATGCGGGCAATCTCGCGCACAGAGAGCTGCCGGTTATAGAGCTCACAAAGCGCCTTTCCTGCGGCAATGCCCAACTGCGTTCCCCCGCCCAGACCCACATGCATCTTGTATCCGCTCCTGATGCAGAGGCGCGCCCCACCGAGATTCAGGTGCTTTTGCACCGCTCTTGCCGCAGCCAGAGCGCGATCTGCGTTCTCTCCCACTGCCACCAGGTCTTCGCATCTCTCCGCTTCCAGCAATATGTTCGGCTCATCAAGAGAGACGCCCACGCCGCCGTCAACGCGACCGATGCTGCCCGTTAAATCGGTCAGGGTCAGATGCAATCGAGAAGGCGTCTGGATCACAACCCGTCGCTCATCTCGGAAGCTGTTGTAGGGAAATGCCTCCTTGATGGCGATGAGAGGCTGGCCATGGCGAATTATATGATAGCTTCTCGTGAGCATAATCTCGCGAGCAAATACGCCAAAAGCCCGGCAATGCTCCTGGCAGGCCGGCAAAAATGCGGTGCTTGTAATATCGCGCCGCGATTCGATGCGGTGTTTTTTCAGGATAACTCCTATGGGAATATCAGCCTTGGTAAGGTCATCTTTAAAGCTGGCATCGAGCCTCTTTAAGGGCGTATGCGAGACTGCATAGACCAGCGCCTTCTGGCTGTTGGCCGACTTCAAAAGCACTACCCTGAAATTGACCTCATCTCCCGGGTTTACTTGAAGCTCTCTTGCGACAGCCTCATCTGCCGGCACGACCTTCTGCATCAGAGTCTCAATCTCAACTGGGCAACCTGTGACAACTTCCAGCAGGCTGGTTACGGATCCATCAGTCCCGAGCAACATCTTTTGCACGGGACTGAGCCTTCCCACAATGCTTTCCAGCTCTAGAATATCTCTTGCAATGGGAAAAGAAGAAGATTGGACCATAAAAATAAATCCATCGGCTGGAATAAAGTTTTTCCCCTGCCAAAGGAACTGAGATCTATGACTTCCAGAATATCAGGATTTTACAAGCTTGCTCCCTCCGAGAGGCTTATCGCCGTAGCCGAGCAGGCCGCGTTGGGGCCAGAAGAGATAGTCCAGGTGCAAACGGGGCTTCTTCTTGACCAGGCAGACAAGATGACGGAGAATGTGATAGGTTTGTTCCAGGTGCCCCTGGGAATCGCCACCAACTTTGTCATCGATGGCAGAGAGGTGCTCATACCCATGGCTACCGAGGAGCCTTCCGTCATCGCCGCGGCCAGCAACGGCGCAAGAATGGCGCGGGAAACGGGCGGTTTTTTTACCTCCAGCACGGGCCCTGTCATGCGCGCCCTGATTCAGGCCACGGGAATTGGTGATCCCTTTGCGGCCCGCCAGGCGATTCTGCTTCATAAAGACGATCTGATGAGGATGGCCAACGACAAAGACCCCATGCTGGTCAAGTACGGGGGGGGTGTCAAGGATATCGAGGTCTATGTCATCGACTCCAAAATGGGACCGATGGTTGTGACCCATCTCATCGTGGACTGCCGGGATGCCATGGGTGCCAACGCCGTCAATACCATGGCCGAAGCGCTCGCCCCGCGCATCGAACAGATCACCGGCGGGCGGGTGTATCTGCGCATCATCTCCAATCTGGCCGATCTTCGCCTGGTTCGGTCAAAGGCGGTCTTCAAGGCAGAGGAGATAGGCGGCCATGAGGTAGTGGATGGAATACTCCTGGCAGCAGAGCTGGCAGAGGTCGACCCCTACCGCGCCGCGACCCACAACAAGGGCATCATGAATGGAGTGACGGCCGTGGTGCTGGCCACTGGAAACGATACCAGGGCAGTGGAGGCCGGAGCGCATGCCTTTGCATCGATCGATGGACGCTACAAATCTTTAACCCGTTATGAGAAGAACCGGGATGGAGACCTCGTGGGTACTATTGAGATGCCCGTGGCCGTAGGCCTGGTGGGCGGAGCGACGCGCGTTCATCCTGTGGCCAAGACGGCCGTGAAAATTCTGGGCGTTAAGAGCGCAGACGAACTCTCTCGCATCATCGCCTCGGTGGGCCTGTGCCAGAACTTTGCAGCGCTAAGAGCCCTTGCCTCAGAGGGCATTCAGAGGGGGCACATGTCTTTGCACGCCAAGAACGTGGCTGTGCAGGCGGGGGCTAAGTGCGATCTGATTGAGATCATCGCCGCCCGCATGGCTGCCGAGCGCAGGATAAGCGTGGATCGAGCCGTGCAGTTGATGGCTGAGCTGGATGAAAAAGCAAAGGAGATAACTTGAGCTACAGGATTGGAGCTCTGGGGCCGGAGGGAACTTATTCGGAAAAGGCGGCTCTTCTCTGGATAAAAGGCCGGCCACAGGCCAGCATCGTCTATTTTAATGACTTTGAGGGTGTGCTGGAGGCGGCGGCGGCCGGCCGGCTGGAGGCGGGCATCGTCCCTGTAGAAAACAGCCTGGAAGGAGCAGTAACCACCGTCATGGATCTGCTCTTGAGACTGGATGTTGTGATTGTCGGGGAGGTGAACGTTCCCATTAGACACTGCCTGGTGGGCCAGGGTGGGGGCGTCAAGGTCATCCTCTCCCATCCCCAGGCGCTGGCCCAGTGCCGGCAGTATTTGCGCGAGCACTATCCAGAGGCCGAGATCAGGACCACTGGCTCCACCAGTCATGCCGCCCGCCTGGCCCAGGAGTTCCCGGAGATGGCCGCGGTAGCTGGAGTTGACACAGCTCTGAAATATGGATTGCAGATCCTGGCCAGAGAGATTCAGGATGCAAGCGACAATGTAACTCGTTTTATTGTGGCAGCAAGGAAGATGGCCGTAGCCACCGGCCGGGACAAGACCTCACTGGTCGTTTACCTGGATAAGGATCGTCCCGGTGCGCTCTTCTCCATTTTAGAGGAGTTTGCCAGGCATAGTATCAATTTGACCAGAATAGAGTCCCGCCCCAGTCGCAAGGGCCTCGGAGATTACTACTTTTACATCGACCTGGAAGGGCATGTGGATGACAAAGTAGTAAAGCTGGCAATAGCCGTCATAAAAGAGAAGGCTGCCATGATCCGGGTGTTGGGATCATATCCGCGGGCGTGAACCTCTAATGGAGCAGATTTGATGCCAATCGGAATTGTCCTTGCCCCCTATGGCACTCTTTTTCCTCCTGCCCGGGCCACCTATGACCAAATCCGAAAAGCTTATGAGCGCATATTTCCCGGATCGCCAGTCCGGCTGGCCTTCACCTCGCATCTCATGAGGAAAAGGCTGCAAGAAAATCTTGGCATCCGCGTCCAGAGCCTTTCGGCAGCGTTGGAGGAGCTATGCGACCTGGGATCTAAGAACGTGGTCGTCCAATCCCTGCAGATCGTGCCAGGAGTTGAGTTTCACCAGGTGGCAGCACTGGTACAGGGATGGAAGGGCACAAAGCCAGCATTTTCGAGCCTGGAGATCGGTTTGCCTCTGCTATCGGACCTGCCGGACTGCCGAAGGGTCTCATCCCTCCTGCCCGCCCTTTGCAGCGGGGGCGCATATCGCCGGGATCCGGAGAAAGAGGCGGTGCTCCTGGTGGGCCACGGTACGGGCCACCCTGCCGATGCTCTCTACTCTCTCATGTCCATGGTATTGAAAAAGGGTCATAAGAATGTCTTCCTGGGCACTATGGAAGGCTTTGCCAGTCTTGCCGAGCTTTTGCCCGAGTTGAAGGGCTCTGGGGTGAAAATTGTGCGGATCTTGCCCTTCTTGCTTGTGGCGGGAGGACACGCAGAAAACGAGATCTTTGGCCAGAGCCCTCTGTCCTGGAAGAGCACCCTGGAAAAGGAGGGCTATGAAGTTGTGGTTGATCGGCACGGCCTAGGTGAGAGAGCGGAGATCGTTTCCCTATTCCTGGAGCACACCAGAAATGCCCTGAAAAAGATGGAAAATGAATCGCATGCTAAGTAAAGAGTGCCTTTTGAACAGTTGAACGTTGAATGCATGACCACCAACACGTATATATACTTGTATGGGTACGTAGGTAAGGTTGCAATGGCATCGATTCAAGGGACATTTCCTGAGATGTTTTTGTGGCATAAGTCGATTCTTTGAGTCGATAAAACGGTAAGTGAGTTAAAATGGAAAGATATGGAAGCGGTAGCAGAGGCGGCTTTAGCAGCGGCCCCAGAGAGATGCACGATGCCACCTGCGCAGAGTGCGGAAAGACATGTCAAGTTCCCTTCAAGCCCGATGGATCCAGGCCCGTGTACTGCAGCGATTGCTACCAGAAGCACAAGCCTGCAAGACCAGCCGGTGCCTCCAGGCCACCCAGAAGATACTAAGTCGTTTGATAATTATTTGATCAGATAAAAGCAGGGCCAAGAAATAGGTTCCTGCATTTTTTTGATTTCCAAAACCTTGTCTGGCAGATAACTGACTTCTCTTGGTCCAGGATCTTCCGCAAAAAATGCTTATGACAGGATAATAATTTAATATTAGAAAGAAATAGTGATAGCAATGCAATTTACAAAAAAATTCGTAGATGATGATTTGAGGGCTACATGGATTTCTTAAATGAAAAGAAGGTGCACTATTCGTCAGGTTCTTGCGCCAATTGCGGTAGCTCCTCTTTGGCCTCAAAGGCAGAACCTCGTACCGACGAGATGAAGCTGTGCACTTCTTGCCTGGAAGAGCGACACGTCTCCTTAGATGATCTGAGGACCAATGTGAGAAAGCAATTCGATTTGATCAGATCACCCAATCTTCGCAGTTGCTTTTTGAGGCTGCTTCTCTCCGGGGAGGTAGACCTTGCCCCTGCCGGATGGAAAACCGGAATGGCACTGGGATTTGAACTGAAGGACGCAGGCTTTGCTCTTCAAGAATCAAGGCAAATCCTGCTCCAGGCAAAAGCGAGCTCAAGTGTGGTGGACAGCCTGTTAGATAATATCTACAGAAGAACGGGTCAGGGACCTTTAGCCTGCGAGCAGATCCGAGGGCTGAATGTGATCTGTGACCAATGCCCCGGTCAATATAAGATAGCTCGGCGTGAGCATAAGACTGAGATATGCTGATACAGTAGAGTATATTTATGATGGCTGAAAAGAAGAACTACTGGGAGATGCAAAAGTCGTTCTGGAAAACGCCGGCGGGAATTGCGATATGGCTCATGCTCCTGGCGACTATCCTTGGCGGGGGCCTGCTGGCCCTCAACGTCTTCGGATCCCCCTATCCGGTAATTGAGTCCTTTCGTGCCGATCCCGTGGTGGTAAGCCCGGGGGGGGGCTCCAACTTAAGCTGGAGCGTGATCGGCGCTGCCCGGGTGGAGATCGACCAGGGAGTTGGCAAGGTAGCGCCCAAGGGCTTTATGCAGGTTAAGCCGATCTATACCACCACTTACAGGCTGACGGCTATTAACGGCTCGATAAATAGATCTATGACACTCAAAATAATGGTACAGCAGCTTTGAGTCACTATCCGATAGCATCTCAATAAGATCAAAGGGGTCAACGCATGATTTCCATCTCGATTTACAGAGCAGGGACCATAGCTAAATTATTACGTATATTACTACTATTATTATTTTGTATATCAAGTTCGCTTATTACCTTTCCATTAGTCGCCCTGGCTGCTCAGGATGAGGCCTACGGAATAGTCACAAACGTAGTGGATGGCGACACCTTCGACGTTACCATAGAGAAGGCCGGTGCAAAAGTAGCCTACCGTGTGGAGAGAATTCGCCTGGCAGATATCGACTCCCCCGAGATGGAATCGGAAAAGGGGCCGGCAGCAAAGGATTTCACCTTTGCCTTGCTCATGAACAAAAGGGTCTACCTGGACATCGACGATCTTTCCGCAAACGGCCGGGATAGCTACGGCAGGCTGATCTCTGTGGCTTATCTCACCGGATTCTACGGCCAGCCAATAGCTTCTCCCAATTTCAATCGTCTTTTAGTGGATAGCGGTCATGCCAGGTTAGAGAACTTCACCAATAATGAATTCGATCCCAAGGATTGGCGAAACGGACAAAGCCCGCTGGCAGAAAGCGAGCCGTTGCAACGTCTGGGGCAGGAATTGCAGAAGAATCTCACAGAAGATCTGCTTCCCAGGCTGCAAGAGTCGGCAGGAAAGGAGATGGACAAGGCGGCAAAAGAAAGCTGGGATTGGCTGAAGGGGCAGATTGGGGTTTGAGTTTAAGCGATTTCCAACTTTTGTGTGGGGGACAAAGGCTTGAGGGGAAATTTTATCGTATCCGCGATCTTCGGCGAATCATAGACTATCGGCGTCTCGTTGTCATCATCCTCGTTAACATGGGCGACGAAAATCTCCTGTGCTGTTGCCGTGTTGTGTGCCGGATCTACAGTGACCTTAAGGTACCCTAGCTCCCTCGTCTGTCCGAACTTGTACCAAACCGAATGGTTCCCGTCAGTAAGGTCAGAGAACCTACCTCCGGCATTGCCGACAATGAAATAGGGAATCGCATTCACTTGATATCTCTGGTAATTATGGGTATGGCCTGCAAAATTAGCGCTGATATTGTAGGTATGATACAGGGTTTCCCACGGCAGAAGATCGGAATTAATTGTAGTCCTGCCATAATCCCAGATCGGATGGTGATGTATGGTAAATGTTCCTAACATGGTATTGTCCAGCTTATCTCTTAGCCAGGATTCCTGACTCTTTGTGAGGGCCAGGGAGGTATGTGGATCATCGCCACTGGCATTATTCGGATCGGGAGTATCCAAAATGATAAACCGGATACCAGCACAGTCAAAGGAATAGTTCTGGGGTATGTCAAATGCCCAATGGTATTGATCAGCGGCAGTCGGCGTAACACCCGATGAATTATGATATTCATGGTTTCCGATCGTGGGAAAGATAGTAAATTTTGCGATCATTTCGTCGCCTGCCTGGAAGAATTTACCCCATAAATCCTTACTATCATGCCCCGCATAATCTCCACCGTGCAGGATAAAAAGCACATCAGTTTCATTTGCGATAGCCTGTGCTAGGTATCTGAACCGTTTCATCTCAGTATAATTATGACCTTCCTGCGAATCGCTGATCACAATAAAGGTAAACGGACCGCTCACCGGCATCGTTTGGAAGGTGCGATCGCTAAATGCAAACTCATCGCCTGAAGGTCTTACCCGGTAGGTGTACGATGTATTTGGTTCAAGGCCGTTAAGCTCCACATGTTTATACGGGGCCGTTGCATGATATGCTATCGTTTTTTCAAAACTATGATGCTGGTCAAAATAGCTCGACGTGGCATAGTCTATTGAGTCCGAACCATCGTTTTCTCCTCGCCAGTTGATGGTGGCAGAATCTGTCGTGGTTTTTGTTACCCACGGGGCCCAATAAACATTTGACTTTTCCGCAATGGTCGGAACAATACATAATAAGACGAGAAAATTGAGAAGTATCAATACCCGTAAATACCTGCAAGACTTTTTGGCCATATTTTCCTTCCCACATTATTAATTGGTTACCTCTTTAAGTGGCTTTTGGTTAATGAAAAATTAAATTTGGCCAGCCCCTGAGCAAAGTCGGCCAGGATGTCCTCTTTGTCCTCAATGCCTGTTTTCGCCAACTCAATTTTGACCCGTCTATTTAAGGGAACGCCAATTCGTTTTTGATCCACCCTAAAAAGGAAAGCCTTCCCTCTCCAAGTATTTCGAGAGGTGTTCATATTGCAGGAGCCTCGTGTTGGTCAGCGTGCTGAATTCGATTGGGGCGAGGTTACACTCAGCATTGGTGGAACTTGGCAGAAACTTAATCTCGCAGTCTTCGTCCTGCCCTTTTCGCTCTATCGATTTGCTCGCCTTTATCATAGGTCGATACATCTGGAAGTTGTTCAGGCTCACATTGAATTTTTCCATGAGGTCGGCTCAGTTCCAGAATCTATATTCTATGACAGAATGGCTAAAGTATATGATTCTCAAAAAGGGCAGTTCAATGATAAGTTTCTAGAGTTATCCATGCACTTTGGTTTTCACCCCTGCGTCTGCAATCCCGCTTCGCCTAACGAGAAGGGTACAGACGAAGAGAGTGTGGGCTATGTTAGACGAGCCACATTCGGCGAAAGAAGTATGTTTGCATCACTCAGAGAGGCTACGCAGTGGCTCAAGATAAGACTTGGCGAGATTAACACACATCCGGTTTATCGTCGATCGAAAGTTCCGGTCCAAGGACTTGATCAAGAGTGAGCCTTGATGCATCCATTGCCAACACTGGAATATGAGAACTATGAACTGAAACGTGCCACTATATCCTGATATTAGCTGGTAAAATATGACGTGAACTACTACTCGATCCCAGATACATATCGTCCAAGATATATTACTTTGAAGATACTCGTTGACCGGATCGAATTTCTTGATGGAAATGCGGTCATCGCGTCCCATCGACGGATAACCGGGAAGCAGAAGTACTCTCTGGATATCACTCATTATATCAAGACATTTCATCGCAAACCCGGCGCACCTGCAAATTCCAAGGTCCTGGCTCAGGCAGATGAACTCATACAAAACAGGTTCAACTATTATTATCGAGATGATCCTAAGAAATTTCTGCCGATTCTTGATCTGATGAGAGAGACATCGCCTGAGGCATTCTCCTCGACTCTTGCCATCCTAAACAAGCAGAATATCCATCCAACGTGCGATAGCATCCGTTTCTTCCTTCATCAGACGGATGTTCCGATGGTTGAGCCTTTTGCCTTCAAAGGAGGTTTTGAAGTATCTGATAATGGATGATCTACCGCAAGATGGGAGAGAGGCGATCCCTGCTTTGAAAGCACTCGAATTCCTCAAGGAGCGTAGAAATATCATTCTCATTGGCAATTCTGGAACAGGCAAGACTCATTTGGCAATCGCTGTAGGAATCCGGGCTTGTGAGGAAAATTATCGAGTTGCATTTCGCACTGCAGCCGGTTTGATCAATGAGATGGTTGAGGCAAGAAACGAAAATCGGCTCTCTGTTTATATTAAGCAGTTTAGAAAAATTGATCTTCTCATAATCGATGAGCTTGGGTATGTTACTTTTGATCTCACAGCAGCTGAGTTGCTCTTTCAGTTGCTTGCCACGCGATACGAGACTATGAGTACTATCATCACATCGAACCTGTCATTTTCAGATTTCTCGATAGGATTACCCATCAAGCATTGATATTGAACATGAACGGAAAGAGCTTCAGAAGAAGGTAGCGAGACGTGAACTATATACATGATGAGAATGATTAGTCGCTCAAGAGTGGATCAAAATCGGATTGGCGTGAGGGGTCAAATTCGAATTGGCGGATACATTCTGGCGGCAAACGGGAAAAAGCTTTTGCATGAAGTGATTGGAAGAATATTTAAGCCTACGGGTCCATTAAAACAGAAGGCAAAATTATGAGTGCAATCAAGACCATTGAATGCGTTTATGAACGTGGTGTCTTAAGGCCGCTGCACGAGGTTGACTTTAGAGAGGGAGAGAGATTGAAGCTTACTGTAAAAAAATTCGACATCTCTAAATTCTGCGGAGCATTCGGCGAAGGTTCTATGGAAGAGTTTGAAACGTTTGAAGAAGAGGCCCAGATGTGATTTTCGTCGATACAAATGTGCTTTACAGCGTCCTGGTGAAAACGAAGTTTAGTAAATCTGCCCAAGACATTATTTTAATGCCGTCCGATCTGGCAACTTCCGCAACCGTTTTAAGTGAGCTGGTCTTTGTCTCCCTTCGCAAGCTTTGCAAGGAACGATATGGAACTAACAACTACTCCGAATTCCGCAGGGCCATCGTTCACAATGGCTACAGTCCTTTCAAAGAGAATTTGGATCTGATTTTCAGGCTTGTTGAGGAGAGAGACATTTTAGTGCTTCCGATTAACGATAACCTTGATGATTGGAACAACGCCATGATCAGGTACAACCTCATGCCTAATGATGCAATGATCGCCTCGACCTGTCTCAAGCATGAGATCTCTAAAATTGCCACTTTTGATAGCGACTTTCTAAGAGTAGACTGGCTGAGTGTAATAGGTCAAATCAAATGACTGCTATGGCCTACCTGCACGGAAAATATCAGCCCCCCAGGGTGGTTCTGGCCGGAGGCGAGAGCCTCGCTCCCGGGGCTGCGGTCCACAGTCTCGATCTTCTGCATGGGCATGGCCGCTCCGGCCTTCGTCCCCACGCTGCGACGGCGGCCGTACTCATCGTACTTGCCATCTCAAGACCAGGCTATGTCCTCATCTGGGAGAGAGGATGGGGATTATCCGGGAAAAAGCGAACGGGGTCAGGCATGAAGACGGGCCTTCTGGCTGATGGGGGAGATCGGAACGGCAACGCAGGACTTCAAAATGAGATTTTGGAACTTGAGGCTCAGGGTCAATTGCTATTATCCTCCCGATGACGGCTTAGCGGCGGCAAACGGGAAAAAGCTTTTGCATGACTGCCTGCCAAGAGGTTAACGTTTATATAAAAAGAGAGCTACGAAGGAATGTGATGCTTGTATCCGGCGGGGGCGAGACGGATCAGAGGATTGATGTAGCAGCAGAAAAGCTCACCGAGCTCGTCACTGTAAATAGAGAAATTTAGATGGAATTAAAAGCCAATCGTCAAGAGCTGAAGGAGACGCGAGGAGATATCAGAGACTCAAGGGATGCAATCGTGGGTGAGATTAGAAGCTCACGAGATGCAATTGTAGGTGAAGTCAGTGATGCACGTGACTCTATCGTCGGCGAGATTGGAGAGCTTCGCGCTGATTTAAAGGAAAGCATTCAAGATAGGTTGATAAGAATAGAATCCGACGTCTCCCAGATAAAGGCAAAGGTTGGCCTTTAGGGCATCTCTTTATCCTTCTCGGCCAGGCCCAGGACATTGAGCAGTCCCAGCAGGTTCTCTCGGGACAGTGATCCATCGGATACCTTCTTTAAGACCTCTTTGGCATTGAAGGCCACACCGAGACCGGCGTTCTTGATCATGAGGCAGTCGTTGGCTCCGTCGCCCACGGCCACAATATTGTCCGAACTGATATTCTCCAGCTCCGCCAGCCGGTAGATGATGCGCCCTTTGGCCTCGGCATCGATGATATCTCCTTTGATCTCGCCGGTGACAAAGCCGTTCTCAATCATCAGTTCATTGGCAAAGGTGTAGTCAAAGCCCAGTTGCTCTTTGAGCACATCGGTGAAATAGGTAAAGCCGCCGCTGATGAGTGCGATCTTGTAGTCCAGGTGCTTTAGATGATGCAGCAGCTCCTCCGATCCCGGGGTAAGACGCAGATCGGAAGCGATCTCCTGCAAGGTTCTCTCCGGCATTCCTTTGAGGAGGCGTACCCTCTGGCGCAGCGACTCCTTGAAGTCCATCTCCCCGTTCATGGCCATCTCAGTTATCGCTTTTACCTGCTCGTCCACTCCTGCAAATCCGGCCAGCTTGTTGATGATCTCAAAATCGACAATGGTCATGTCCATGTCAAAAACGATGAGCCGTTTCTCTTTGCGAGAGCGCCCCAGATCCTGAATCACTACATCAAGGCCGAGAAGCTCGCAATCCTTTTTGAGCCTGGCTTTGCAATCATCCTCATCGCAATCGGAAAAGTCCATAAGGAATTCAATGGAGATGAGGTCCCCCCGGGCCGTGACCGATGCTCTTTCGATATTGATCTCATTTCCAGCAGCCACGTTTGCTGCATCGCGGATGATGCCCGGCCGGTCTTTGGCCAGAATGGTGACGACATGCAGGCTCTTCTTCGATTTGCGCCGGCCCCGGTACTGGCCCAGGGGCAGGAAGTTGAATTGAATACCGAGATCGTCGGCCTTTCTTTGCAGCCATGCCTGTAGCTCGCTGGCTGTAACGCGCGCGTCTGCAAAATCCGCCACCACAGACATGACAAATATGCCCTGCATCACCCGCTGGTCCATGTCCACGATATTTACATTCTGCTGGGCAGGTTCCTCCAGGATATCGCGGATCAGTCCCGGTCGATCTTTGCCCAGGAAGGAGATGACCCAGAGATCATCGTTCAGAGGGCACGTCCCCCTTTTCTTGGCAGCTGCATCGGAAACAATGCTAGCCATTCAAGCCTAAATACTTTTTCAGCGGTTTCGCTTCAGCTCGGCAACTCTCATCATCAAATGCCAGGTATTCTCGACAGCCGAGATGATCAACCATACTATTACCATCACCATCCAACCCAGGTAGCGAGTCTTTCCCTGCAGGACATCTGCGCCGATAACTATCAAAGTCAAGTAACAGATCGTATTGGGAATCAATAGTCCTCTCAAGATCATGCTTGATCTGAAGGCCCTATTCTCGCCCTTGCTTCTTAAGAATCTCAGCCACAAAGCGGCTGTATGCACTATTTGTATCGTTCCCAGAATGAGAAGCGGATATCCGATTCCAGAGGGTGTATCGGAAGGGACCGTGAAAATGAAGGCAAAGGATAAAATCATCAAGAAATTTATAAATATTTCTTCGGCCAGCATGCGAATGTCGCTTGACTTTTTTGCCTCAGCTATGACATCAATATGCAATGTAACTGCAACAAAGATCAAACCGACAAGGGTCGCAGATGCAGAACCTGTCAGCATGTAGAAATCTCGCCAGGAATCAATAGATTCGACAAAACCATTCATATACAAGCCTCCAAATTTTCATGATTTTTCGTTTCTCCGAGGGTCATACAGTTTCTTATCATTTATTGTCATATAATACCCATAATATTAATAATACCTTGACCGATGAAAAAGCAAAATTATAGATCATCGTGAGTACCAGAGACAAGCAACTAAGAGGTCGTTTATGCACCAATCACAAATGCTCATCAACGGAGAAGATGTCGCCTCCTTATCCGGCAAAGTTGAAATCATCTACAATCCGGCCAACCAGGAGCCAGTGGCCCAAGTGGCCGTGGGCACGCGCCAGGATGCGAGGCTAGCTCTGCAAGCGGCCAAGAAGGCTTTTCCCATCTGGTCGGCAGCCTCCAGCCAAGAGCGGGCTAAGATCTTGCACGCAGCTGCTGACTTAGTACGGCAGCGAGCCGAGCAAATAGCCAGGCTGCTGACTCTGGAGATGGGCAAGCCCCTCAAGAACGCTAAAATGGAGTTGCTCTCCTCGGCGGACGTTCTCGATTTTTACGCTGAAGAAGGCAAAAGAAACTTCGGCGAGTGGATCTCCGCCCCGCACAGCCGAAGCATCGTGCTCCGCCAGCCGGTGGGTGTCGCCGCTCTCATCACCCCCTGGAACTTTCCCGTGGATCTTTTGGCCTGGAAGGTCGGACCCGCTCTCGCGGCAGGCTGCACCTTCGTGGCCAAGCCGCCCAGCAAGGCTCCGCTGGCGGCTACGGAGTTTGTGCGGGCGGTGAGCGAAGCTGGCCTTCCCGCGGGCGCGGCGAACGTAGTGCACGGGCCTGGGAGCGAGGTGGGCGCGGAATTGGTGGAAAATCCCATCTCCCGAAAGATCGCCTTTACCGGTGAGACACAGACCGGTCGCGAGATCATGGCCCACGCGGCAGCGCATATCAAGCGCGTCTCCCTGGAGCTGGGCGGCCAGTCGCCCTTCATCGTCTGCGCTGATGCCGACCTGGAGGCCGCTGCAGTCGCTGCGGCCCAGCGTGCCTTCTCCAACATGGGCCAGATCTGCATCAGCGTCAATAGAATTTATGTGGCAGAAGAGGTGGCCGAGCCGTTCACGAAGCTGCTGGTGCGGCGGGCCGAGCGGCTCAAGATCGGCAACGGTCTGGAGCCGGATGTGGATCTGGGGCCCATGTTCAGCGGGGCGCAGCGGGAGAGGACCAAGGATCATGTGGCCGACGCGCTTGAAAAAGGGGCAGAGCTGCTTTCGGGCGGCAGTGAGCCGGAGGGCGAGGCTTATCTGAAGGGTTACTTCTTCCAGCCCACTGTACTGGGCGAAGCTGACCACAGCATGAGGGTCATGCGAGAGGAGACCTTTGGACCGGTGGCCCCCATCATGAAATTCAAGACGCTGGAGGAGGCCGTAGCTCTCGCTAACGACAGCGAGTACGGCCTGGCCGCTTACGTCTTTACCAATGATCTCAAGACCGCCCTTCGGGCAGCCGAAGGGCTGGAGGCAGGAGGCATCGGGGTTAATGTGAACAACGTAGTGGACCTGCAAGCGCCTTTTGGTGGATGGAAGGAGAGCGGTCTGGGCCGGGAGCTGGGGCACTGGGGATTGGAGGCCTATTTGGAAACAAAGCACATCCGCCTGGGAATGTGAGGGAAAAAGCAGGGGCAATTCTTGCCCCACTACTAAAATCCTTTCAGTATCTGAGTATTGCCCCTATATTCCCAATGCTTTCCAGGAAAGCGTCGTCCTCTACTAAAACCGCTTCAGCGCCCATTCTCTTTGCCAACTCATAGAGGCTCTCCAGGCTGAGTGCCGCCTCCTCCCCGCCGCAGGTGGGGCACTTATCTCCCTCTGAATCGATTTGTTGGCAGCTCGTGCAGATCATTCCAGGCAGGGCAAAGCCCTCCGATATCAAAAGGTAATTCACACGCCCATCCTTTAGAGCATTCCCAACTTCTGCCAGACCACAGGCGGCAGGATGACCACGCAGCACGGCTTCTTTCAGCCTTTCAGCCAGAACCTTTTCCCGGGAAAGCTGGTCCTCATGGGCAAAATCCCTACCTAGATTCAACAGGTCTTTCGAGGATGCATCCATAGAGATATCCACAGTTCCTATGACCTTATCCTTCAGGGCTTGAGGCATCATCTCTACAAGCTGGCCCTTGGCCTCACCCGGACCGACCACCACCAGGCCGCGCATCTTGGTCAGATCTTCGTTCTTCTGCAAATCTTCTATAAGCTGGGCGAAGAAGGAATCGATCTGCCCCCTTCTGAGGCGGTTGTAGCGCATCTGGCTCCAACCTCCTTTCTTGTGCTTGTTCATGAGGTCTATGGAGGCATTCTCGTTCTCCTCCAGCAAGTTAGACCTCACCAAAAAGAGCCTGGCCTCCTGAGAGTCGATGAGCAAAAGGCCGTAGTCCTCGTACTCTTCCTTCAGTTTTGCCAGGGGGAGAAGAAACGGCGAGCTATCATAAACAACGAGCGGCTCCGGCTCCACGCTCAATCTGTAGACGTGCAGGAAGCCGGCGGTGGCTGAGGCAAAGATGACCCGGCCACGTTCACCATTTATGCCTGGTGCTGACAGAGCGGCCTCTACCATACCAAGCGTCTCTTGAAAAGCCTCCAATAGATCTTTTGGCATGGCTTTCTTGATGATACTCAGCCTTGATGCCACAAAGGATTGGTCGCTATCTCTTCCCGTAGCTCCAAAATAGACTGTCAGGAAGGTATCCTTCGCATCTCTTATCTCTGCCAGAGATTGCAGGTCGATTTCTGTGAGGGATGTTATTTTTGGATCCTCTTTTACTTTAACATAAGACTCCATAAGAATATAATGTCTCTCCTCACTGATAAGAATATCTAATCACTTTCCAGGGCAGCCTCCATCCATCCAAGCACCGTAGACGGTCTCCGGTATGCTCTCGGCAGGATCATCGCAGTGGGTGATATAGCCGCACCAGCGGTGTATCTTCTTTTCTGTGCCTGCAACGATCTGCTGCTCGCAGAATACTTTGAGCCCGCACCCTTCCGCTAAACTGAGCTTTTTTAGCATTTCTTCTTCGGTTGCACCCTTAGAAAGCATTTCCTTCAGACGCTTCTGTGTATCTTCCATGGACATGATTAATGCTTATGCTTCGCATTTATTTAAGTCATTGCCCGATCTTTCAGTACTCTTCATCCCCAGCAGCCCCACCGTCGCCAGCGCCGCTGATCCCGACCCGAAGATGAATGTCGCCTCTGCCCCCCACCAGGCCCAGAGGGCTCCGGCTGCCAGGCTGGATAAAATGGCCGCAATTCCAATAGCTCCGTTATAAAGTCCCAGAGAACTGTCGCGCAGGCTAACGGGGATGAGGTCAGAGACATACGCCCTCTCCGAGTTGTTTAATCGCGATGGCGATGCGGGCAATAAGGGCGAAGAGAGTCTGCCACAATGCTTGAACGAGGATAAATGAACAAATAATTTTGTAGATAAGGTCAATATTTTTCTTTTGCAAGATAGTAGTAGGCCTTTTTGCCTAGGATGCGCAATTCACCTACTCCGGAGACTAATTGCACAAAGTCTACAGTATCTCTTGCGATGTCCCATAATCCATATGGTCTTTCTATCCTAAATGAAACATCTCTTTCAACGTCATATTCTTCTACACTTATTGCATGTTTCAAGTCTCTCAATTGGACCTGAATGTGATAATCATCAGTCTGCAAATCTTGCGTATTCCATAACCATACATTTGAAGCTGACCAATTTTGTTCAACATTACCATCTACCAGAAATCTATAATATATTTTATCGCCATTTTTGTCTATTGATTCAACTGTCCAATTTATATAAGTACCGGATGGAGAAGGGCTTGAATGATTCGAATAGAGACTTATCAATTCAGGAGGTTGATTCTCTATTCTAAATAATACGTACTTGCAGCAATCAAAGTCCCCTTGGTTCCTTCCATGCTTTAAATCTCGAGCTTGAACTTGGATAGCATATTCACCAGTCTTCAGACCATCTGTATTCCACTCCCATGTATCATTTTCCGACCAATCCTGTTGAGTTTGACCGTCCACAAGAAATTTATAATAGATTTTGTCACCGTCATTGTCTGATGAGTTTACAGTAAAATATATATTGACACTAGCAGGTTGAGGACAGCGCAAATCTGAGTTAAAATTCAATATTACAGGCATTTGATTTTTCCACTCTAGATAATTAAAGCCAATTAGCAATAGTATTATAATTATCATAAAAGCTGCCACAAAATGTTTATCTTCAAGTGAGACTCTCATCCCTCCTATAAGATATATCGCTCTTAAATATATTTAATTATTTTTTAATTAATATATTGTTTGCTATATCAGTTTCTAATTCTTAATACATTAATCCTTTATGAAGTATTTAAAAGTAACCGCTAAAGAAAAATGCAATAAATTCAAATATATTTTGAAATTGTGATATAATATGCATTCGCTAATCAATATATGTCTTTGTTTCTTTTCACCTCATCCCCAGCAGCCCCACCGCCGCCAGCGCCGCCGCACCCGCCCCGAAGATGAATGTCGCCTCTGCCCCCCACCAGGCCCAGAGGGCTCCCGCCACCAGGCTGGAAATGATGGCCGCCAGGCCAATGGCCCCGTAATAAAGACCCAGTGAACTGCCGCGAAGAATGGCAGGGCTCAGGTCGGATACATAAGCCCTCTCCGAGCCGTCCACCAGTGCATAGACCAATCCGTAGAGGGCAAAGAGAGCGATCAAACCCGTTAAAGAGGTGACAAAGGCGAATCCCAGAGCAGTCAGGGCGAAGAGGGCGTAGCCCAGGGCCAGGACCCGTCTCCGGCCCACCCAGTCCGACCAGATACCAACTGGTAGCGCCAGCAGGGCGTAGACCAGGTTGAAGAGCGCATAAAGCAGAAGAGGTGCGGCCACCGCCTCTGCCCCGGAAAAGAGCCCCTGGGCGCGCAGGATAAAGAACATGTAGCTGAAGTTGCCTAAAGCGAAAAGGCCGGCAATGACCAGGAAATGGCGCAGCTCCGGGGAAAGATCGGAGAGTCTCAGTCTGACCGTGCAGCTCGGAGCCCGAAAGCTCTCTTTTACACGGTAGAAAGGAAGCAGAGCCAGCACGGACAGTACCCCCGCCACCATGAATATGGAGCTGTAGCTCATGCCTCCCTGCCAGAGAAGGTAGGCCAGGATCGAGCCGATAACCGCGCCCGTGGAGTCCATGGCTCTATGCAGCCCAAAGCCCCTTCCCCGCCGTCCCTCCTGGGCCGACTCGGAGATCATAGCATCTCGGGGGGCAGAGCGCACTCCCTTACCGCTTCTCTCCAGGGTCTTGAGCAGGAAGACCTGCTGCCAGGTCGTGGCCGCGGGTAAAAAGAGCTTGCACACTGCCGAAAGTGCATAGCCGGCCACAACCAGCGTCTTTCTCTTGCCCAGCCGGTCGGACCAGTATCCTGCCAGGACTTTGAGCAGGCTGGGCAAGCCGTCGCTTATGCCGCCGATGAGACCAACGGCCAGGCTGCCGCCTCCCAAAGAAGCGATAAAAAGTGGGAGAATTGGCTGAATGATCTCGCTGCTGATGTCGTTAAGCAGGCTGACAAAACCTAATAGTAGTATATTCTTGCTGGATTTGGCATCAGACACGAGATCAATCCCTCCAATAGCATGGATTTATTTCAGTGCTTTTTTTTTGAGATTTTTGGGTTCCTAGCTGTTTCGGGTGGGTAATATAATAATAGAGTCCTCTGTGAGTCCTCCGTGCGCTCTGTGTGGTACGAAAATGGAGTCACCATCTAAGCAGAAGCTTTGGTCACTACATATCCCGATTTCTCCAGGAATCGGATAGCTGACTTCTGTCTGCCAGA
>Ga0247841_10002000_pt1 | contig 42626 bp, 44 predicted proteins | sample LaCruzMarch2015__2_FD_192410 | JGI IMG/M metagenome (GOLD analysis project Ga0247841, IMG submission 192410) | Freshwater microbial communities from meromictic Lake La Cruz, Castile-La Mancha, Spain - LaCruzMarch2015_18m | ecosystem: Environmental > Aquatic > Freshwater > Lake | place: Spain...
TCTATAGACATTCAGATAATGTTTTTGAAAATATGTAGGGGCAATCCCTTGCGGTTGCCCTTAAAATAATGGGTAGGTGTAAGACCTACCCCTACGTTTTAAAATTCTTTTTCTGAATGTCTATAGCAGACTAAGCTGCAAGGAGAACTTGAATAGTCCCAATCATCGTAAAGATGATAATGGAGTTTGGTTATTTACTCAATACATATTATACAAGGAGAATTTTAAATGAAACGAAGCGTTATCTATTTTTCAATTGGATTAGTGATTTTATTACTATTTGTGGTAAACTCTATATGCTTTGCTCAAGCAAATACATGGACAAAAAAGGCTGATATGCCTACGCCAAGAAGCAACATTTCTAGTGCTGTATTGAATGGCAAGATAATTGTTGCTGGGGGTATGCTTAAAGACTTTTCTTCGTCTTCAGCAGTTGATGAGTACGACCCAAAAACTGATGCCTGGGTTAAAAAAGGAAATATGTCAACTGCAAGGGATTCTATCGCAGTTGGCGTCATTAATGGCAAATTCTACGCAATCGGTGGGATATTTGGCTGTGATGAACCAACTCCGCTTGTAGAAGAATACGATCCTGCAACTGATAAATGGACTAAAAAAGCTGATATGCCAACTGCACGGCTTCTTGCATCTGCAAGTATCGTAAACGGAAAAATCTATGTTATTGGAGGATCTATTGGGCATGGTGATCAGAACTGTTCTTGGTGGTCAGGAGTTTCTACTGTTGAAGAATATGATCCTGCCGCAGATAAATGGATAAAAAAGACTGATATGCCAACCGCAAGAGCATGCCTTTCGACATGCGCAGTCAATGGCAAGATATATGCTATTGGTGGATTTTCCTTCGGAGTATTTTCAACAGTTGAGGAATACGATCCTGCAACGGACAAATGGACAAAGAAGAAGGATATGCCTACCAAAAGATGCAATTTTGCATCCGCTACAGTCAACGGTAAAATTTACGCTATTGGCGGTGAAACGGGTGTATTTTCTCCTATACTAGAAGAATATGATCCTATTAAAGATGAGTGGACAAAAAAAGCAGATATGCCAACAGGAAGATCGAAAATTGCCTGTAGTGCAGTAAATGGTAAGCTCTATGTAATCGGTGGGTTTACTGAACAATCTCCCGTCCTTTCTCTTGTAGAAGCATACGACACAGGCTTTTCTGATGCAACTACATCATTCAAAGCAGAAGGAAAGATGCCACTAACATGGGCAGAAATCAAAACTCGTTACTGATTGTCAAAGAAAAGAGTTATCTCAGTAACCCCATGCCTAATGAGCATTAAATAATTAATCGGGTAATAAAACTATCGGGGTTTTCTGGATTCCTAAGCAAGTTTAATAAATGATGTTAAATTTTTAGGAATAGAACGCGGATGATGCGGATTAAACGGATTTTTCTTTATTTATTTCGATCCGCGCAAATCCGCCTGATCCGCGTTTATCCTCGTTCTATTTTCTAAAGTTTAAAAATGCTATATAGTCAAGAATTTTACCCTTGCTTTTTTCGTATACTTGGTTATACAATTCATTCATGGCTTTGTATAAATAATATGACTTTTTCAATTAGTTGACAGAAAAATATATACCATAACAGGAGACACTTGTATGAAGAAGAACAGAATTGGTAAAACAGATATGATTGCAACTCTTTTTAGTTTTGGCGGAATAAAACTCCACAGTAATATGCCCGATAAAGCAGAAAATATCGTCAGTAAAGCTCTTGATCTTGGGATAAACCATATTGACACTGCAAGATGCTATGGCGATAGCGAAGTGCTTATCGGATCAGTTATGAAAAAACGCCGTTCGGAGTGTTATCTTTCGTCAAAATCCATACGAAGATCGAAATCAGAAACTGCTGAAGATATAGATATTAGCCTGAAAAATCTCAATACTGACATGATTGACTTATATTATTGCCATGATATAAGCAGGGAACAGCATTACGAAAAAATTATGTCTGAATCAGGTTCGCTTGCGGCGATCAAAGATGCTCAGAAAGCAGGTAAAATCCGATATATTGGATTTTCAAATCATAGAGCAGATATTGCATTGAAGGCAATAGAAAGCAATGAGTTTGATGTATTTATGCTACCTATAAACCTCTTTGATCAGGAGTTTATTAAAGATGTTGTACCTGTTGCACGCAAAGCTGGAGTCGGTATAGTTGGTATGAAGCCTCTTGCTGGAGGGGCTTTTCAATATCCTCAGATTGCCCTTAGATACTCACTTGCTCAAGATATTGACGTTCAACTGGTGGGTATATCTGCTATCAAGGAATTAGAAGAAGATTTTGACATTTCTGATAACTTCCAACCGCTTTCGGCTGATGACATTAAGAAGCTTGAGGACGATGCGAAGGAATTGGGTAAAGACTTTTGCCGGCAATGCGGTTATTGTCTTCCATGCACTGTTGAAATAGATATACCGAAGGTTTTTCTATACGAGCGATACGCAAAACGCTTCTGGATAGGGGATTTCGCAAAGGAACAGTATGCCCTTCTTGAAGTGAAGGCTGATGAATGTACCGAATGTGGTAAATGTGAGGAAAAATGCCCTTATGAGTTATCAATAATAGAGAAACTATCATCCGCTCATGAGCTTTTGGGATAGTTATTATAGAATAATATTTTATCACAGGAGGAAGATATGAGCCTTATTAAAGAAGAACAGCAAAAGCAACTCAAGGATTTATTTAAGAAACTTGATAACCAAGTGAAGTTGGTGTTTTTTACGCAGGAGATGGAATGTCCGTTTTGTAGTCAGGCAAGAGAACTCATTCAAGACGTTTCATCGCTATCTGATGGCAAGATCACTCTTGAAGTCTATGACTTTGTCGCAGATAAAGATAAGGTCGAAAAGTATAAAATTGACAAGATACCAGCAGTTGTGGTTGAAGGTCAAAAGGACTATGGAATCAGGTTCTATGGGATACCAGCAGGATACGAGTTTACGTCTTTCATCACCAGTATAACAATGGTATCTAAAGGTATTTCCGGTTTGACTGATGAAACTAAGGAAGCTCTGAAGAAGCTGAAAGAGCCTGTTAATATACAGGTTTTCATCACACTCACCTGCCCATATTGCCCAAAAGCTGTTGAGATGTCGCACAGACTGGCAATGGAAAGCGATCTTATAACTGCTGGAATGGTTGAATCATCGGAATTCCCGCTTCTTGTTCAGAAATATAACATTATGGGAGTGCCAAGGGTAATCATTAACGATAAGATTGATTTCGAGGGATCTTTATCTGAGAAAGATTTTGTCGAGAATCTGATAAAGGTTATGGAAAACGGTTGACTGGAATCAGAATCCGAAAGTCAGAAAACAGTAGCTGTTATCGGTGCGTCTAATGACCATAAAAAATTTGGCAACAAAGCGGTAAGGGCTTATGCTCTTAAAGATTATAAGGTTTATCCCGTAAATCCAACCGAAGAGAGTATTGAAGGGCTGAAATCTTATCGCTCTATTCTTGATATTCCTGATGATATAGATCGTGTGACTCTTTATGTTCCGCCAAAAATTGGGTTGACGGTTATCGAGGATATAGCAAAGAAGGGCGTTAAAGAGATTTATTTCAATCCGGGAACGGAGAGTGACGAACTGGTTGAAAAAGCACGTAATCTGGGATTGAAACCTGTTCTGATTTGTAGTATACTTGCTATTGGTCTAAAACCCGATGATTTTAGCTAAATTGTGTATGAGATAGAGTGTATCAAAAATGCAGGCACTTACTTTTTGGAAAACTGTTACTATGGACAAACAGAATCTGCTTGAAAGGTTAATTTCTTTTTTTTGCAGACTATGAGATTAGTTATTGCGTGATCGGAGGACAAGCGGTCAACGCTTACGTGGAGCCATTAGTAAGCTTGGATCTTGATTTAGTTATTGCCTCAGATCAACTGGAAATGGTAACTTATCTTTTGATGCAGAACTTTAACACCAAACGTTTTGAGCATAGTCTAAATATATCAATAGCTGGATCGGATTTGCGAGTTCAGATTCAGCTTGATCAGCGTTATGCTTCTTTTCCTGAACGTGCCGAATATCGTGATGTACTGGGATTGACTATGCCTGTCGCTTCATTAGATGACCTATTAAGTGGTAAAATATGGGCGGTAAAAGATACCGCTAAACGCTCAAGTAAACGCCAAAAGGATTTAGCAGATATATCACGTTTGCTGGAGGCTTATCCTTCTTTGCGGGAGAAAGTACCGATAGACATTTTATCTCGTCTGTTTTAAGGTATCTATATGAATTATTAAAGAATTAAACATAAAGGCTCTAAACGCAAAAAACATAATAATGCCTAATGCAATAAAGAAGGATATATGGAATGGCTATTGATATTATACGTATAACTGAAGTATTGAAGAATGCTATCCTACGTGAATTGGGCGATGAAGTCGATCTGATATTCAGATACGGTTCTCAATTAACAGGTACAACACATAAGTATTCTGACATAGATATTTCATATACACCGACGCATGAGACTACTTGGAATAGTATCACTGTCGTAGTGGAAGATACTATGATTGACTTTTATCCGATACATTGGTCTCAGTTGGAACAGATGGCGAATTTTGACAATATCAGTTGTACGGTGCTTCTTGAGAACCAAATTGTGTATCAGCGCACGAAAGAAGTTGGGGAGCGTTTTCGAGAATTACCAATGCGACTGCATGCACTACAGCGCCAGGAATCACGTCCAATCATGCTTAGGAAAGCGCAGGAAATCTTTCAAGGTATAGGCTATCAATACTATTTGTTACAACAACAAGCAAAAAACGGACATCTGTTATCTTGCCTGCAACTTGCGCAACACATCCTTAAAACTGTGACACATTGCCTTATTGTATGCAATCAGGCATGTATTGATACCCGTAAATTGAGCCAAGTGCTATCTCTACTGAAGTTACCAATAGGATTTGCTGAAACAGTGAATTGGGTTATAAACGCATCTGTACCAGATGATATACTGAAGGCTTGTGAGGTGTTGTTAAATACGACTCGTGAATTATTGCTTGCGGAACAACGTCAGGTTCAGCGCAGCGCAGAAACTTTCTTAGAGGTTTTTGATTCAGCTTATCCTGAACTAAAGGGAGATTTGCAGCACCTCATGTTAGCATGTGAACGGCAAGACATGTATAATTTCAACTTGGTGTCACTATATCATGAATTGATGATTCATATAGCTCAAGCTCTCACAGGCATAAAGTATTCAAATTTCAATTGCATAGCAGAATATGAACAGAATCTGGGCGTGCTAGGTTTTCCGAACTTGCTACCGTATGTGGTTGCGAAAGATTTTGATGGACTTCATCGTCAGTGCCAGCTATTTGATCAACACCTGCAAAGATTTCTTATTGAACATTCGGTGGCACTTAATGTATTTAGCACATTGGACGAATTGCAGAAGAATCTGGAGGCTAGGACATAAGGATATATTGTAAACAGTTTGAGAAAATATAAAAAAAGGAAAATGATATGAAAAAATGGGAATATGATATTTCGTTTCATTCAATTGATGAACTTAATATACCTGAAACAGAATTCCCTTCAGAACAGGTGATTGCCTGCGATATGGAGGGTCACTGCTTTTTTGATGACGTGATGAAACCGTCTCTGGATGTTTTTAGAAAACTGCTCAACGAAAAAGGTTCTGAAGGCTGGGAGTTAGTCCAGACAGATTATCACAAAGGATCGCTTGTTTGTTTCTGGAAACGTGAAATTTAAAAACAAATGGTTAAGTGGTAAGTTAGGGGTGAAAGAGATGGAGTATCGCTTTGCCACAGTTGATGATGTTCCGATTTTGTCAAGGATGAACCGACAACTTGTCGAAGACGAACAACACCGCAACCGATTTAAATCTGATGCTTGGTTTGAGGAGCGGATGCGTGATTTCCTCATGAGAGGATACAAAGCAGTGCTGTTCGAAATCGAGGGAGAGATTGTGGCGTATGCGCTGTATACCGATCACCCTGATCATAGTGATACAATTTACCTACGGCAGATTTTTGTAGATCGTACCTGCAGAAGACAAGGGATTGGACGAGAGGTGATGCGTATTTTGAATGAAAAAATATGGACCCAAGACAAACGACTGACCGTTGAAGTTTTAGTCGGCAATGAAGTTGCCCTAGCCTACTACAAAGCTGTCGGATTCCGAGAATACTCGCTTGAGCTTGAGATTCCGTCTTCGGAAAGAAACATCCAACAAAGCACTCCGACGGATACAGGTAAGCCGTACCACTAAGCTTATTCGTTAAACGACCCATCGGAAATGTATGAAACCACAGATAAATACAAATTTGATAATTATCAGTGTTTATCTGAGTAAATCTACGGTTGCTTCTTGTGTTAAAAAATATTGCTTTTAATTAAAAAGACACTGACATGGAGGTTTATCAGTAAATGACCCATCGAGAGAGATTACTTCGTACTTTGCGTTATGAATCAGTAGATCGTGTGCCTGATTATGAATTCGGTGCATGGGAGCAGACGATTACAAGATGGCATGAGGAAGGTCTGCCCGAGGAATATAAAGGCGTCTGGGGCGCTATTAGCAGTTATTTTCGTACAGATGATACGGATTCCGGTCCGGGACCATGGATAAATAATGGGTTAATTCCCGGATTTGGGTACAAGGTTCTTGAGGAGAAAGGTGATCATAGAATTATTCAAGATGGTGATGGTGCCATTGCTGAAATGATAAGACCTGAACTTGGCGCATCCATTCCTCGCTACATCAGATATGCAATTGAAACCCGTGCTGATTGGGAAAAAGTTCGTGATGAGAAATTAAATCCTGATACTACCGGACGTATACCGGGCAATCTGGATGAGCTATGTAAACTGACCTTTGATGCCACCTATCCAACAGGTATAGGCTGTGGTTCTATTTATGGATGGCTGAGAAACTGGATGGGCGTTGAAAACATATCTATCGCATTGTATGATGATCCTGAATTGGTAGAAGAAATGATGGAGCATCTTACTTGTTTAACGCTTAAATTATTAGAAAATGTTGCTGGAAAATGTAAGCTTGATCTATGTAGTTGGTGGGAGGATATGTGCTTCAATGGCGGACCTCTTATATCACCCAAGCTTTTTGCAAAACTCATGGTTCCAAGATATAAGCGTATTACCGACTTTCTGAGAAAAGAATGTGGCTGTGAGTTTAACATGCTTGACTGTGATGGCAATATTCACGAGCTTGTTCCTCTCTGGCTGGAAGGTGGTATTAACGTTATGTTCCCGGTTGAAGCCGCTCATACCGATGGATACAAAATCGCAAACCAGTTCGGCAAGAAGGTCACTATTCGTGGTTATTTTGATAAATGTGCTTTAATCGCTGGCAAGATGGCTATTGACAAGGAATTTGAAAAACTTGCACCCCTTTTGAAACGTGGCGGATTCATTCCTCACACCGATCACCTTGTTCCTCCTGACGTATCGTGGGAAAACTATCAGTATTACCGTCAGAGAAAATGTGATTTTATCGGGAAGAAATAGTAATGGGTGATGAGTGATGGATAAAACGAAAGCAATATCTATGTACGAAAATAAGAAAGTCAATCTGAATACAGCCGCATGGATTGGTGATCTTTCTGTAGGGGACTTTATGAGCGAATTGGAAAGTCGTGGCATAGCATTGAATCTTACTCCAGAGATGTTTACTTATTCTCTTGATGTTTTAGCCAACATTTAACAACGAGAAACTACAAATATTATTAAAATCTGAAGAATAAATAATCACTATTACAAGTTTTTCACTTATAGAAACAAAAAGAAAATAACCACGGAGAACACAGAGAACACGGAGAGAAAATAGGAAAAAATTCCTCTCTGTGTTCTCCGTGGTGAAAAAAATCAAGAAACTAAATATTATATGAAAATAACCACAGAGACACGGAAAAAAGGATGAAGGATGAATTTGATCAAATTCAGTTTGAAACTGATCAAATACTATAATACTCGTTTCTTCTTTTTCATCCATCATCCTTCCGTCCTCATCCTTTTCTCCGTGTTTAGCTTCTTTTCTATAAGTGAAAAACTCGTATGACTTATGAAAACTGTTTAGGAGAAGCTATGAAGATCGGAATGGTATGTTACCCCAGCTACGGGGGAAGCGGGACAATTGCTACTGAGTTAGGCAAGGTACTTGGCGTCAAAGGACATCAAGTACATTTCATCAGCTATTCTATACCTTATAGACTTCGTGAGTACAACGAAAACGTGTTCTTCCACGAAGTCAGCATGATGAAATACCCATTGTTTGAGTTTCCGCCATATTCGCTTGCACTAGCGGCAAAGATGGCTGAGGTGACGGAAAAAGAGGAACTGGATTTGCTCCACGTTCATTATGCTATACCACATTCAACGAGTGCATATCTCGCCAAACAGATGCTGAATGGAAAGCCCAAGATCATCACTACATTACATGGCACTGATATTACTATCGTTGGTAGCGACGAATCTTATTACAGGATTAACAAATTTAGCATTGAGCAGAGTGACGGAGTTTCCACTGTGTCCGAGTATCTCAAAAAAGAGACAGAAGAGAAATTTCACATTAATATTCCGATTAAAGTCATACCTAACTTTGTTGACACTGAGAGATTCAGCCGAACACACAGATGCAGGGCAAAATGTCTGTTTGCTCCGAAGGGTGAGCGAATCGTCATGCACGTCTCAAATTTTCGTCCTGTGAAGCGAATTGAGGACATTATATCTGCTTTTGCTATTATTAATGATGAGATACAGTCAAAACTGCTCATGGTAGGTGATGGACCGATGATGTCTGTTGCATTACGAACGGTGGAAAAGCTTGGTATATCATCAAACGTTACGTTTCTGGGAAAACAGGAGGACGTTGCGGGATTGCTCCCCATAGCAGACATTTTTCTCATTCCCAGCGAGACTGAAAGCTTTGGGCTGTCCGCACTTGAAGCTATGAGTTGCGAGGTGCCAGTTATTGGAACAAACGTTGGCGGGCTTCCTGAAGTCATAGAACATGGTCAAACAGGTTATCTGGTTGAAGTTGGTGACGTAGAAACTATGGCTGAATTGGCAAAGAAAATTCTAAAAGATGATGATCTGCATGAAAATATGGGGAAGTGTGCCAGACAGGTAGTCCTCGAAAAATTCCATCAGGATAAGATCGTGGATATGTATGAGGAGTACTATAAAGAGATATTAGTGGAATAAAATTTATCGCAATATGTGTTACTAAAATCGTAAAAAAAATAAATTATTTAAATAACAGGAGGTTACTATGGAATTCAAAGGGTCCAAAACTGAGAAAAACTTAATGGGTGCGTTTGCAGGCGAATCACAGGCAAGAAATCGCTACACTTACTTTGCAAGTGAAGCAAAGAAAGATGGTTACATTCAGATTTCCAATATATTTGAGGAAACAGCAAATCAAGAGAAAGAACATGCAAAAAGATTATTTAACTTGATGAAAGGCGGAGAGGCTGAAATAACTGCATCTTTTCCTGCTGGCGTTATAGGGACAGTCGCCGATAACCTTAAAGGTTCTATTGCTGGAGAAACTCACGAATATACAGAAATGTATCCTTCCTTTGCTAAAATTGCTAAGGAAGAAGGCTTTGAAAGCATAGCCAAAGTTTTTGAGTCTATAGCTGTTGCAGAGAAACAACACGCAAATCGTTATGCCGGTTTGCTGTCAAACGTTGATGCTGGAACTGTATTCAAGAAAGATAAGCCTGTCGTATGGCGATGCCTTAACTGCGGTTACCTGCACGAAGGCGAAGAAGCACCGAAGGCTTGTCCCGCCTGTGTTCATCCACAAGCATACTTTGAGCTTTTGGGTGAAAACTGGTAGAAAGTATTGTCTAATCTAGTTATTTAATAATACTTAAAATAGAGTAATATGTAAATAATTAGTGTATTGTCATTCTGAACGAAGTGAAGAATCTTCTTTAATAGTAACGTTTTTAGATTCTTAACTATCGCTCAGAATGACATAAAAATGAATTAGCGACTTTTTAAATCCCCCTTGCCCCCTTTTTCAAAGGGGGAATTTTAAATCCTTTATCTCCAAAGGGCATAGGCATGTCCCTACGAAAAGGGGGATTTGATTCATTTCATCTCTTGAAGCAACTTGGCGTAGTTCTCCCGACAGATGACAAGATTCGGATGCGTTGGCTCAAGAGTTTTCTCGTAGATCGATATTGACCGACTGTAAAATAACTCCGCTTCCTTAAACCTCTTTTGAGATTTATAAAGCACTGCCAGATTGTTGAGAGTCATTGCCACGTCTGGATTGTCACTACCCAATATTTTTTCTTTGATCTCCAAAACCCGTTTATACTTTTGTTCAGCCTCAGCGTAATTGCCCTTTTGATAGGCTATTGCCGCAAGGTTATTAAGGCTGACTGCTATCTCGTAATGATCCTTGCCATATACTTTTTGGAAAATCTTCAATGCTCGTTGGTAAAGCATCTCTGCCTCATCATATTTTTTCTGCCCATCCAAAATAGCCGCCAAAGCTGTTATATCCGCGGCAACAGACGGGTGATTTTTCCCAAGCGCCTTCTCACGTATCGCCACAGATCGCCGGGCGAAAGGCTCTCCCTCAGCATATCTGCCTCGTGAGTGTTCCAATCCGCCCAAGTTATGATATACTGTTGCTATTTCTGGATGCTCAGGTCCCAAAGCCTTCTCCATTATAGGTAAGACTTGCCGATAAAGCTTCTCTGCATCATCAAAACGTCCTTGATATTTATAAAGCACGGCAAGATTATTAAGAACATCCGCAATAAGCATATCGTTTGATCCCGAAGATTGCTCTGCGATAGCCATAGCGCTACTGAGGAGATTTTCTGCTTCGTTATACTGTCCTTTAGCACAGTAGACTCTTGCCAATCCAATAGAAGATTGCGCTCGTAGATTTTCTGTATCTTCGCTTTTTTCTATTTTCTCTATGATGTCAACGGACTGATGTAAAAGCCTTTCAGCGCTATCATAATCGCTTTGTGCTTCATATATAAACGCTAGGTTATTCAGCACAGTAGCCATATATGGATTATCCGAACCCAATTCTTGTTCAATAATCTTCAAGGCACGGAAAGCGAATTTTTTTGCCTTTTCGTATTTACCTTGTTCACAACGTATGATTGCAGAATGATGGAGTATAAAGGCTTTTTTGATATTAATGTTCATTGAATTTTTCTTCATAGATTTTTCTTCATAGTTAATATAGTAGTGCTTGATCAATTTAGTTTTTTAGGAATAGAACGCGGATGACGCGGATTGAACGGATTTTCGCGGATTTTTCTTTATTTCTTTCGATCCGCGCAAATCCGCCTGATCCGCGTTCTATTCCTGAAGTCTTAGAAGGTTTCTTAAACTTGCTTAAAATTAATCTGGTTGATCACTATAAACCAAACCATGCAAAAAAGGCATCAAAACATACGCAGATGAAATGTGAAACTGCTTATGTTTGATGCTCTTTTTAACAACCCCCTAGCCCCCTTTTTTAAGCTAATCTTTACCCACAAGTCTGTAAACCATTGTGGATAGAGGATTTATACCCCCTTTTAGCTAAACTAATCTTTACCCACAAGTCTATAAACCATTGTGGATAGAGGATTTATAACCCCCTTTTAGCTAAACTTATCTTTACCCACAAGTCTATAAACCCTTGTAGATAGAGGATTTATAACCCCCTTTTAGCTAAAAGGGGGAAGGGGGAATTTGATTAATTAAACAAACTATAAATATTAATAAATCTATTCAAAGGTATTTCGGCATATTACCAATAACTCTATTGATATTTTTGAGTATCTATTGAACCAAATGACCCAAAACTTTAATCAAATCTCCCTTTATCCCTCTTTAGCTAAAGAGGGAAAAGACTTTGTTCCTACAATATCTATCATTTGTGGGTAAAGATTAGTTTAGCTAAAAGGGGGTTACAAATCCTTTATCCACATGGGTTTATAGGCTTATGAGTAAAGATTAATATAATAAGTTTGAATTATCAAAATCTCTTAGCTTAATGCCTATGGGGTCAGGGGGGTGTTAAAAAGACGTTAAAATACTAATGTAAAAGGTAAGGTGATGAAATGAAAAAAAGAATACTCAAAGCAGTAATCAAATTTGGCGTCATAGCAGGAGTTCTCTCCGCAGGAGCCATATTCTCCGTCGCTCATGCTGGTCTAAATATTAACCACAACCAAACGTTGGTTCGTGACTGAGTTATTCCCCCTTAAAAAAGGGGGCTAGGGGGATTTAAAAGCTCTATTACTGGATTACCCGATTAACTATAGTTTGGCAGTTTATGATTGAATAATCATCTCAACTGGTACACGTGTAAATGAAAAAACGTTCTATAATAAAGGCATTACGCTACCATACGAAGTACCTCTTCCGGCACTACACCAGATTTCTGAAAGTCCGCACCAGATGCGGACTTCTCAAAAAGCTTCCCGATGACAAATCGTCTGGTAGCACGACGTATTCGGACAAAACTGAGTGGGGATGTTTCTTCCTGAATAAGCCATTCTGCGTTCTGTTCTGTAAGGAGTGCAATTCGCCACAAACAAAAGCTTACAAGGCTGAGTCCTACGAAGCGTGTCATAGCAAGGAAACTGGTGCATTGGTAATCCCCAAGACCAAAGTGTTGTTTTGCATCACGGATACCCAGTTCCACAGAGAATCGCATACCATAAAGAATGATGATCTGCTTGGGGGTCAATGTCAGATCAGTGGAGAGCAAGATAATTGGGACACCTGCGGTCTGAATCACAACAACCCTTACTTTCTGGATAATCACATCCCGGATCCAGACGTCTCTTGTCACAATATTGAAAGTCTTCAACTTGCCATAGACACAAGCAGTGACAGGTTCCGGTGTGAAGTTCTTAATCAGTGTTGTTAGTTTCCACTCTTTACCTTTTCGGGGATTAGTACGTCTCCTTCCGAGTTTCTTTTTACCATCTGGCAATATCGGTTCCGGTTGTGGGTCGTCCCATCCAACTGCATCCCAACGCATACGAGTGATAACGTGGACGGATATACTAAGCATCCAATTGATGAAAGGTGCTTTAGCGAAATAAGCATCAGCCACCACACGCAAGGGTTGATTTTCCAGCATCAGAGCCATCTGACTGATGAGAGGACAGACAGCATCCCAAAACGTCATTGCTTGAGCGACGCCGTTGGAGTTGACGACAAAACCAAAAGGATTAGTCTTTCCGGGTATCAAGTTAGCCAAGATAGGCAAACAAAAGGGAGTCCATTGTTGAGCTATGATTGTTGCACCAAGCAAACCAGCAAGCGCCCAATGATGTCCCACCATGGATTCACCACGATCGGGATTACCACTAAGCTTTAATCAACACTATAAGCTTTCCTCTAACGTCATTAATATCCCATTGATATTGGGAGAGGAAGCGTTCCCAACAGGAAATATTTTTGTTGAGAAAGAAACAGACTCTAGCAATGTTAGTAACGCATTTGCGGGTTTCTCCCAGTAGCAAAAATCCGAGCATAAAGCCGCGGAAGTAGAGGAAGTTATTAGCAGCAAATGCAGAAGCGAACAATCCGATGAAAGTTATGATAGTTTTCGGAAAGAGGGTATCCATAGATTCTCCTTTGTTGTAATTATTTTTACTGAGAATCTATTTTCCCTCTTTCCCATATATTTTTCCATAACAAAGTTTTCAATGATCATAAAAACTGCAAAAGTATAGCGATTAATTATTTAATGCTCATATTATGCTAATTTTTTCTTGAATCTTGAAGCACTAATAAGAATCATAAACAGACTATAAACCAATAAACATACTGCATTAAACATTAAGACTTTGATACCAACACCCTTCAAGAGTATTCCCCTTAGTATCTCAAGATAATATCTCGCAGGTATTAGATACGTGATCCATTGAATTACTGTTGGCATACTCTCGATAGGAAAAACAAATCCTGATAATAAAAACGTAGGCAACATTGACGCCAACATCGCCGCCATCATTGCTACCCTTTGTGTTTTGGCAACTGATGATATAAGCAGACCCAAGCCGATTGTACTAAAAAGGAATAATGTGGACAGGCAAAGCAGAAGCGGTATACTACCTTTGAGGGGAACCTTGAACCACAGCTTTCCAAGAAGCAAGCAAAAAATGACGTCAGCAAAAGAAAGTATTACAAACGGCATTATCTTCCCGATCACTAATTCATAAGGGCGTATGGGAGTTATAATCAGCTTTTCAAAAGTGCCATTTTCCTTTTCACTTACAACCGATAATGCAGTCAAGATAGAACCTAACATCATTATGATCATTGCAAGCATCCCCGGCACGATAAAATTGACGCTTTTCAGTTCAGGATTATACCATATACGGCTTTGAATGTCTATGGTGGGTAAACCATGCGGTAATTTCACTCCTTTGGACTGGATAGTTGAGATTGCCATTCCAAGCGAATATTGCTGAACGATCTGGTTAATATAGGCAATGGATACAGTTGCACTGGTTGAATCTGAACCATCTACAATAGTCTGTAATGTAGCTGTCTGGCTATGAGCAAGCCTGCGTGAAAAATCGGCGGGGATACACAATGCCAGCTTTGCCTTGCCTTTATTCAGTTGATTATCCAGATCATCATATCTATCAACATATTTAACGATCTTGAAATAGCCTGAGTTTAAGAATTCCCCGATTAAATCTCTGCTTTGCCTGCTTTTATCCAGATCGTATACAACGGTTTTGATTGACTTAATATCAAGGTTTATTGCGTAGCCATAAATGAGTAACATAACAGTCGGCAGGGCAAGAACCATAAACAAAGTTCTGGAGTCCCTTCTGATCTCGATGAATTCTTTATTTGCTATGGATAATATTCTGCTTTTCATAATGATTTATATAATCTTTTTTTAGCCACGGAAACACACGGAATAACACTGAAAAATAATTCAAGATTGAAGATTCAGGAAACTGTTATATAATCGTGTCTCTTGCATTTTTTGTTTTTCCTTTTTCCGTGTGAATCCGTGTTTAATCCGTGGCTAAATACCTGATTCAAAAAGTGTTACCTTAATTATGACCCTGTGCCTGATCTCTCTTCTGATTCAATCAATGAGACAAAAATATCTTCGAGAGTTGGATCAATTTTCTCAACCTTTAGCACTTGTATATTTTTTTTCTTCAATACGGAATCAATCAAAGGTATGTATTCTTTAGCATCCATCACAGTCAGGTGAAGTGCGGCGCCGAATAGAGCAACGTCATGTATACCCATCATAGCCTCTAACGTCTCAAGACCTTCCATTAGTGGATCACATTCTATTTCCAGCAAATCACCATTATGCAAAGATTTAAGTTCGATTGGCGTTCCAAGAGCTATCAGCTTTCCTCGATAGATCATACAAAGCCTGTCACAATGCTCTGCTTCGTCCATATAGTGAGTCGTCACAAGCACCGTAGCGCCTTCGTCAGCTAATTGGTATATCAGGTCCCAGAAGTTCCTGCGTGAGATAGGGTCAACTCCAGATGTTGGCTCATCAAGAAAAAGTATCTTTGGACGGTGTATTATTGCACATCCAAGAGACAATCGCTGTTTCCATCCGCCCGATAATTGAATTACAAGGCTTTTTTCACGTCCTGTCAGACCTGCCATCTCAAGCACTTTGGGTTTCCGTTCTTTACGATCTTCTTTGCTCAATCCGTAGATACCACCAAAGAAGTCAATGTTTTCCTCAACTGTTAAGTCCTCGTAAAGTGAGAACTTTTGCGACATATAACCGATATGTTTTCTTATCTCCTCCGAATGTTTTGTGACGTCAAATCCAGCGACAGTACCCGTTCCTTCGGTTGGTTTCAGAATTCCACACAGCATCCTGATAGTCGTAGATTTCCCAGCACCATTCGGACCGAGGAACCCGAATATTTCACCCTGTCCAACCTTAAAGTTAATGGAGTCAACCGCAGTGAATTTGCCGAAACGTTTTGTCAGGTTTATGACTTCGATTGCTGTATCGTTAAAATTATTATCTGTCATTTTGGTAAAATCAAGTTAATTAAAGGCAGATTAAGGAGAAAGTCAATCCTGCCGATTAAAAGTGAAATACGAGACATGACTGTATAACCAAATGCAGCGCCAAATCCTATCATGAGGAATATAACGCCAATCTCTGATATACCGCCTGTAAAGCCTTTATGCTCTTTAGAAAAGAAGAAATACACCAGTGTGCTTATGACGCCGATAACGATCAAAATGGAGTTTATTATTCCAAAAATGTTATCGAGACTGCCAAACGGTTCCGCTGTACCACGTATCTGCTCAAAAACGTCAGCTTGTATAGTGGGAGTTATGCTTGCGCCAGAGTAATATCCAACTATAAAAGCAAATGGCCATCGCACCATCCAGCCGTACTTTGGTACGAATTGGCTAAACATCATTCCACCAAGTATAGCAGGTATAAGAACAGAAAGCTCTGAGTATTTTCCCTCCGTAAACACAGATTTCAGGGGGGCGTATATGTAAGGTATAAAGTTATCGTGAAACGTGATCGTAAGAAGATAGCCAGCGGACACGCCAACAAAAAGATGCTCTGCGAATCTAAAGAACGGATTATCTTTATACAAAAAGCTATATATGCACAGGGTTAGTCCTGCCGCAATCCATATACCGATAGCTGTCAAAATTCACGCCTCCATATTAGAGAACACACCCCGAAATACTAATGCTCTAATGATTGGTCAAATTAATGTTTTATATTAGGAATAGAACGCGGATGACGCAGATTGAGCGGATTTTCGCGGATTTAATTCAGAAAAAAGTAACGAATAACGGCTATTCAATACAAAAAGCTTGTTATTTATTACTGATTTATCCTCGTTCTATTTTATTGAAATTTATTGCTCTCTTTTTTTGTCGTCTTGATATTAAATAAACTACGTTGCCAAATATGACCATCAATATAATCATCAAGTGTACTATTGACTGGACTTTCATTCCAAGAGTAGCTTTTTCCTCTCTTGATATAAGCTTCTCATATTCCGCTGCGCCTTTGAGACCACCGATAAGACCTACCAATTGACCTGTATTCAGGTATGGATAAAGCCCAGAGACCATAACGCCTGTGACGCCAACTGCAATAGGCTCTTGGTATTTTGCGCCTGCGTACATCACCCACCATTCAGGACTGCCACTTGATCCGAAATCCACTACCAATTTTATGTCTTTATAATTCCTTACATCTTTCATTATCGGTATCTGTGATATTGGAACGCCTGAGTAATCGGATGGAAATGGAATCGAAATATCCTCACCAATACCAAGTATAACAGCGACCGGCTGTACTTTATATCCGAGATAGACATAATCTTCATGCTCTTTATAGCCAAATTCATTAGCGATTGTCCGAAATGTGTCATCAGCTATCGTTGCGCCTTCAGAATGGAGCGTTATGCCAATGACTTTGAGTTTCTTTGTAAAACATTGTCGGATAACAGCTTTAGCCATAGGGAGGAGTTCAGGCACAGTAGAAGGTCCAAAGCTAAAACTAATCATCACAACTGAGCCTTCGGGCAGGGATTCAATACGATCATAGACGTTTTGGACAGGCTGAGTTACATAGATCGGCAGACTCATAGGTATAAAAAACGGCACAATGACGACAATAAGAATTATAAGGTATATTATGCGCCTGTCAACGTTAAGGATTTTATCTACTAAAGACATGATGACTATTTAACCACTTAGCAATCGAGCAGATTGCTCTACAAAGTAACTCATTCATTACCACCAAGATATGATCTTTCAATACCAAGAATAACCTTTAATGACGTACTTATGGCGCCGAGTGCAGCGCCGATCATTATCCCCCGCCTTGATGCCATAGTGATCTTTGACATTATCCATTCAGCCGCATCTTCGGGGAAGAAAGGAGCGTTTTGAACTAAAGACTGCGGGAAAATGTGTTGCCATAGAAACACGCCTATCGGCACTCTTCCCAGCATGACAATCAATGCCGCTACGAGTAGTAACGTAGCCTCAAAAGTCCTTGCCCTGAAAGACCTGTATGCGGCAGATGCCATAAAGAAAGCTAGAAGCGAGAACATTGCAGATTCCAGCGATGCGTTTATGTTATTGAATAACCACAAAAACGGTTCGCTTTTCTTTCCGTCAATAATCCCGAAACCTGCTGATAATAAAAATCCAACAAATACTATTATGCTATATATCCACCCCGGTGATCTGCGTGCTATTCTCTTAGAATGAAGGCGTACCAACGTGCCGATGCCTATAACTGTTGCAAAAACACCGACAACGTAAACCCATCTTGTAGCACCCTTAAATACGCTTGCGAATATAGGATGTGGAATAAATGGCTGTATTAAAGTTAGTATGCCCATAATAAGGCATATAATAATTGGGATTTGTCTTTTCATTATCCAGTTCTTGCTCTCGCTGAAAGCAAGTTGATGAATGGACGGGATTCAGGAATATTTTTGAAGATCAAATTTACACTATCAGAAGTGATGTATTTTAATGCCAATTCATTTAAATCTTCATCTTGTAAAGTTTTTAGATTTCTAGTATTGTATAACATCATCTTTAGTTCATTAGGTTTTTTCGCATAATAATCGGGCATATTTCTAGCTGCTGCAACGAGTATATCTGTTGATGGAAATGTTACGATTGGTATAATTAGTGGTAGATTTTCTTTTTCATAGCCTTGATGGATCATATTATGATAAAAGTTTTCAATACCTGACACGAATATCTTTATAAGACTAAATGCCCACCAATCAAAGAAAAAATCAGGCTTACTTAGATGACGTTCCGCATCTGTACTCGCAATGATTATATCATTATTCGTAACGTTTCCAGAATAACTCTGAAAGTCATTAAATGCAGTGTATAAGGTTTCTGATACTTTCCTTTTTAATTCTTTTGCCGAGTTATGAGGAAACCAGAAATCATTTGTATTTGAATTTTGCCAATATTTGTCAATTGCATCTCTAAATGATTGCCTTTGTATGGGAACTTCGTTCACATTCCAGGGGACAATACTTTTCACTATTTTAAGTAGAATCAGGCGATCTGTATCACCATCTCCAATAATGCCAATATTCATATTGTTTCCTCTTTATCTTGCCCCATTTATCCTATTGTCCCTGAATACCAAAGTTCTGTCAGTTCATGTTTAGGTATTTTAATTAGTTTTTCGCCTTCTCTTTCTGTTAATACGTCGTCGTGCATTGCCCCAATACGCATAAGCATATCCAGTGCATCACTCAGATTCGTTACATCACTTGCCAGCGTATTTGTATTCAATTTTACGATATATACGTGATCCAGAAGATCATTAAACTCTCTTAAAACAGAAGGACTATGCGAAGTTAAAATAAATTGTGTACCGATACGATTATCTTTATTAGTAGTTGCCTGCCATATTAAACGCATAAATTCCTGTATATTACCCGGGTTAATACCATTCTCTATTTCTTCCAATAATATAATAGAAGCCGAGAATGGTCGTAGTGAAGTTAGTAAACTTATAACAGCCGCCTTGATAAGTCCATCAGATACCGCTTCAGTAGGAAAATCTTGCAGATTACCTTTTACATTAAATTGCCAATATAACTGATTTTGCTCTTTATCGTAATAAATTCCATGAAAAGATGGTTGAATTCGCCTTAATGAAAAGATAATTTTCTGAAAAATCTGATCATCATGTTCTTTAATCTTGCAAATTAAATTCTGAAAGTTTACACCTTCATATCCGAGAAGAGATGGTATTTGTGTAGCCCTTTCTCCTTTAAATAGTTTTTCTCGTTCTGATACATCAGAAATGTCATCATTAACTGTTTTGTTCTCAGTCTTTATTAATGGGCTACTTCGCTTAATGAACGAAGGCTGGAGATGATAGGCATAGATGCTGTCAAAATCATCAAAGAATATTCTGCATAAATTTTTCTGAGTCTCTGTTAGTTCAGATGTCGCATCTATATTTCCCCGTAAAGATAGCATATTTCCCGGCTTATCATAACCATGCTCAAATCGCTTCTCTGGTAATCCCTGTATATTTATAGTTATGTTTTCTCTACATCCAACCCCATTGATGAAATTATGGTCACGATATAGTTCCATATTGTAAACTACGTTGCCTATATAATTTTCCCATGATATTGAGATTGACATCCCCTCGCCATGACTGGCAAACCTGTAAATGTTAGAACGAAACTCTTGTTCATCAATTACCATTTGATCGTCTTTTGCATGATCTTCGGAAGGTTTTGCCCTTCTTATGAGCGAGTTAAAAAATCTGATACCTGATAATAGATTACTCTTACCTGAATTGTTATTTCCTATCAATAGAGTTACATCTTGAATGTCTAATTTTGTGAATTTATGTGTTTTATAATTCTTTAATTCAATGTGTTTAAACATTTTGCACCTCTAATATAGAACTATACCACGGTTTTTTGTATTGGTAATGTAAATGAGAATTTGCTTCCCTTATTCAAGCCTTCGCTTTCAACCCAGATTTTTCCGCCATGAAGTTCTACAAGCTTCTTCGTCAATGCCAGTCCCAGACCAGTTCCTTCGTATTGTCGTGATTGCGTATAATCAAGCTGTCTGAATTCTTCAAATACTATTTTATGATCTTTTGGGTCAATACCTATACCTGTATCTGTTGTAGATATAAGGTATTCAGTACCATCAAAACCTACATTGACGGCTATATCTCCTCCATAATGAGTAAATTTCACCGCATTGGATAAAAGATTATACATTATCTGTTTGAATTTTACCTGATCCGCATATATATCAGGTAAATCATCCGGGACAAAAAATTGTAGGTTTAGCCGTTTCCTATTAGCCATATCCCGAACTATCGAATGTATATCCTCCATAGCTTCGGATATTGAGAAGATTTCAGATTGCCTTTCCATTTTACCTGATTCAATTTTGGATAGATCAAGTATATCATTGATCATCCTGAGTAGATGTCTTCCACTTTCCTGAATATCGTTGACGGATGCCTTCTGAAGCTCATTTAACTCACCGCAGATGCCGTCATGCAATATCTCTGCAAAACCGATAACAGCGTTTAGTGGCGTTCTTAATTCATGTGACATATTCGCAAGAAATTCGCTTTTCGCTCTACTAGCAGATTCTGCAAGCTCTTTGCTTTGTCGAAGTGCCTCCTCACTTTGTTTCAAGTTCCTGAATAGGAGATTATAAGGCTTCACCAATCCTATCTTAATAATCGCTCTATAGATGAGATAAAATGCAATGATCTTTAAAATGTGACCGATCAGGTTAAATAGTCCATAGACATCTACATAAAGCGTGAAAGCTAATTCAGAGCATATCGTTACGATAATAGATGCGATCAATAGTTTTAGAACACCTTTATCAAACTCTCTGCGATTTTGAAACAGTAGTGGGATAGAACTCATAAAAATCAAAGAGATGATATATTCGCTGATCTTCTTAAACGGGGTCAATCCAACCCCTTCAACAAAGCAATTAGGAAAAACGTTCCAATAAAAAACAGAACCCAACAAAAGAGAAATAGAAACTGAATAGCCAAGAAAAACAAGATTGGTTCTCATCTTTCTGCCGATAAAGAAAGGAGCAATGAAAAAAGAGATGCTTTGTATATATCGAGGTATAATCCAGAGTTGAACGGATAAATTAGTATCATATCCCTGAAAGATGCCCATGCCTTTGAAAGTTAGCGTGTGGATCAAATCCAATCCGCCAACAAACAGGTAAGCGGTACTTATGAAAATGATGTAATTGTTATCCAGAAACCTCCGTGAGTTCCACGCAAGCATGAAAGTTCCGCAGGCAACGACAATGCTGAATATCTCAGCAAGGCTGTGAAAAAGAAGGTAGTTGTGAAGTCTGGTCAGGCATATCCCCGATAAGACCAACACACCGAATAAAACTGCCCTATGTTTCTTAAAAATAATGACAAATTGATTCGACATGTTATCGCCTTCTAACTTAATTAAAATGCTTTGCGCAAAATACTATCCGACCAATAATCTTGACATTTTCCTTGTGTGACGTCAGAATGATAGGAAGTCCAGTGCCTCCGGGCGACTGGAGTATTGTAGTGTTCCCGTCACGGTAAAACCTTCTTAGCTCTTGGGAGCCATCTCGTATAACGAGAACTCGATCCTCGTCTCTCATTTTGGCACTTGGGTCTACAATGATGACGTTTCCTTCTTCGATCTTGTCATCTGTCATGTTCTTACCGCTAATCCTTAAAGCAAAAGACTTATCGGAATCGAGTTGAATACCTGTTGGTATGACGTAACGCTCTGCTTTTTCTTGAGGCTGATCATAAGAGTCTAGCAATGGGATATCGTCAATAACTCCCGCGTGGCCAACTTCAAAAATTTTACTATCAGAGTTCATATCACCAAAACTATCGCTCCCGATAATAGGTTTATATTGTGCTTTAAGCTTACCCATTTTTTTGTCAAGCTTGTCTCGCTGGATTTGATGCACCAGTTCATCAGCATCAAGGTCAAGTATTTCTGCTATGGCACGGGCAGTTGTATCCGCAATAGGTACACCTGAAATAAATCGGCTGATTAAAGTCTGATCTCTACCTATTTTTTCAGCAAGCCCCTGTTGGGTCATATCTTTATCTTTTAGTGCCGATTTTACCATTTCGCCTGCTTGACTCACCGTCTTCACCTCACCTTCGATTTAAGAGAACTTGTCAAAGAATATATCCTCTGCCTTAATTCCCTTAGATTTAAGGACAGATATAATAGCATCTATCATGGCAGGAGGTCCGCACAGATATGCTTCTACATTATTACCATAATTTACATATTTGTCAACTGCCCGATGGATAAATTCCACTTCTCCAGTCAAGCTATATTGTTGCTATCAAATGTTTTATTTGCCACTACAATTTCCATAAAGCATTACATGTATAGCACTATCCATAATTGCATTACTACGAACCAATTATATCAGTGTTAAAACAGCTTTTCAATAGCTTTCTATTATGAATTTGACAGGAACACATTGCTTATAGTATAGTTTAGATGAAAATAGTCTGTTATAAAATTCCATGTTTTACGCCTTATATTATAACATAGACAATCCATGGAGTAAATACTATGCAAGAAGATGCAATTTTAGTTCAAAAGACACTTGAAGGCGCTGAACAGGCTTTTCATTGCCTGATAATGAAGTATTATGCCAAAATTTATGCCTTGATATTGTCTTGGGTGAAAAATCCAGAGGATGCAAAGGACTTGGTACAGGAAGTCTTTTTAGAGGCTTATCTGGATTTGGGTTCATTAAGGCATCATGAGCAATTCCGTATCTGGTTACAGCAGATCGCCAGACATCAATGCCAAGATTGGCTTCGCAAAGAAAAAACCTATATTCAGCTTGATGAGAATATAATCTGCGAAACGCCATTAGCAGATGAATTGCTGATCTTGCGGGAAACGCTTGCAAAGGTGATGAAAGCGATTGATGAGTTACCCGAATCAGAAAGCCAGCTTTTGAAAGAACGCTATCTTAATGATATTTCTTATGATGATCTGGAAGCCAAGTACGGATTATCTCACAGCGTTCTAGCTATGCGTTTGTTTAGAGCAAGGGAAAAGGTTAGACAAAGGGTGGAAAAATTGCTTGCTGGCATTGGCATATTCTCATGGCACGACGCATTAGAGAAGATGCTATTAGGAGGAGTGGAGGCTGTGAAAATAAGTGTAAAAACAAAACTAATAGTTGCTGGAATAGCAATCGTAATGGTTTCAGGTGGAACGAGTTTATGGGTATGGCACTCTTATCAATCTACACAAGAGACACCGGAGCCAATAGTGGCTCAGATACATCAGAAAGTTGCCTCGATATCTCATGTTGTGGCTGTTTCTAATAATAAATCCATTAGGATCGACGACAAGACCATAAATAAACAAAGTAAGGATGCACAAGAGAAAGCTGATATTAACAAAACCATTGTATTACCTAGCTCTCCGAAAGAATCTATACCAACAGAAACAAAACCTAAAGAAAGATCGCCAGCAGAATTATTAGATATGTACATGAATCTAAATAAATCTCCAGAATTTCAGGCTGAATTACAAAAAATATTTCGTTATTCGGAGTCAGAATCACAGCCAATTCAAGAAAAATTTATGAATTTAGATATGAGAGAAAAAGAACTAGGGCGCGATCTAGAAAATGCTTCTGAGGAAAACCAAAGTAAAATTCAAGATGAATTGGCAAAAGCTAAAGCAGATTTGTGGGAAGCTGATGTTGAGCTTTCTGAAAAGTCTATTCTAACAGGGGATGCTATATGGCAATTGTATCTCAGATATTTCACTAAGGAACAATTACGGGCTATAAGCGCAGAGAAAGAGAGACGGCAACAAACGCCCTTTAGTATAAGTGAAAAGGTTGCAAAGTCACTTACCGAAGCAAAGGAAAGGCTAAAGGCAAAAGGTTGGGTATCTTCAAATCCTAATGATCGCTAAATATGATTTATGGAAATTAGTATTAGGTTAGGAGGATAATATGTTTTTGCGGATATGTGTCGTGATCTTATTTCTGACAATCGCCATTTCTGTAAAGGCAGACGATGCCTTTACCACAAAGGTAATATATGTTAATAATGACGTATTAACCATTGAAGGAGGCATGTCTCAAGGTCTGGAGATAGGTCAGAAAGGTTATGTATATTACAATATTACGGTAAGTGGCAAAGATACAAAAATGCGCATAGCAGAGATAAGTTTGACAGAGGTGAGAGCAGACATATCTCTGGCAAGGGTGATAGATAAGACAAAAGACATGAAACCGGGATTTTATGTGGAGATAGAAGGCACAAAAAGCCAGATGGTGCTAATTCCCGCAGGAGAGTTTCAGATAGGCGATTTGTTTAGTGAAGGACCAGTGCATACAATTTACCTTGACGCATTCTATATAGACAAATACGAGGTAACGAATACACAATATAAGAAATTCATGGATGCAACAGGACATAAAGCACCTTTATGCTGGAAAGATTCAAACTATAACGCACCAAATCAGCCTGTTGTTGGTGTAAGTTGGTATGATGCAAAGGCTTATGTAGACTGGGCTGGTAAGCGATTGCCGACAGAAACAGAATGGGAGAAAGCGGCACGTGGTGGACTTGTTGGCAAAAAATACGTTTGGGGAAATGATTGGCCACCACCAAAGAACTCAGGTAACTTTGCTGATGAAACAGCCAAAAAGACGTTTCCAGACTGGAGTACCATTAATGGTTATGACGATGGTTATGCCTATACCGCACCTGTTGGGAAATTCACTCCAAATAGTTACGGATTGTATGATATGGCAGGAAATGTCTGGGAATGGTGTTCAGATTGGTATGATGCCAATTATTATTCTAGTATACTAAAACCAAATCCAAAAGGACCAGATTTTGGAGAACATAAGGTTGTTCGTGGAGGCAATTGGTTCGACTCACACGAATTCTATCTCCGCGTTGCCACTCGCAACTTCCACTTCGATCCGGCGTATAGATTTATCCTTATCGGATTTCGTTGCGTTCAGGACATTTCCAGGTGATTTTTTTCCGATATTCTCCTAAGCAAGTGGATCGGGGTCAAGGAACGAGACCCAACATAATATCCATAGCATAATGTTGGGTTTGTCAATCTCCAACATACGACAAGCTTTTTTAAACCAGACTACTTGCCATTTTTCTCATTGTTTGAAAAAGCTCCGCTTTCTTTGCTAATGCTTCCAAGTCGTATTCCTTCTCAGCCCGTCTCATCCTGATTTCATGAAGTCCAGCCATCATATCATCTACCGTCCCATGAGAATTTATGAATTCATTGACGATTTCATCTCTTACCTCAATTTGATAGAACTCACTAAAATAAGGCATTTTATCCTCCCATTTAGAGTACAGAAGGTTCTATAATCTCTAATGTGTTATAGCCAAGCATTACATTTATTACATTAATCTCTCTTTTTGTTTTCAGTTTAACAATATGTTCAAAGTTCCAGCTTATTAAGACATCCAGATAATAAAAAGAAGCTATTGCTATATGAATTGCATCTTCTATCTTTTTTATTGGAATTACTCCTCTTATGACGTATTCCTCAGCAAGCAACCTTATTTCTTCTTCAAAACTTGATAATATCTCAAATCCACTTATCAATGACAACAACTCTTTCTTTCTCAATTCGTCTCTAGTATCCTTAATCTCATTAATAACAAGGTCTGAAACAACTACCTCACAATCATCTAGCTTCTTCCAGAATTCTCTAGTTATATCTTTTCGGAAGGGATTTTTGTCATCAAAATAGGCATTTGGAACTGAAGTATCAAGGTAGATTTTTATTCTCTTTGGCATATCGTTTTCCCATCTCTAAACAGAATCAAAATATACTACAACCTAATAAAGAGCCATAAAGATTTTATCATCATATAATGTCAATAAATAAGTGGATTTGGTCAAAAGAACGAGACCCAACATCCATAGCATAATGTTGGGTTTGTCATCTTACCTGTAAACATCACGACGATGCCCAATTTTGAGAATTGAAATCTCACTTTTTACGTCATCAATGGTATATAAAATCCGATATTCTCCTACACGAATACGCCATTGGTTGGCAACTCCCTCTAGTTTTCGACAACCTGTTGGCTGTGGAGTTTTAGAAAGATCATTAATAGCAGACTCAATTCTATTGTAAGAATCTCCATGTAAACGGTCAAGTTGACGATGCGCAAATGAGGTTAGAGTTATTTTATAATTCACACACAACTTTCCTTATGTATCGCTTTGTATTCTTCCCAATCTGTTGTATCAGAATCCTCTTGGAGTTCGTCTAAAAGCAAACATAAACTATCATAATCGTCTTGCTTTTTGTCTGTAAGTTTTTCCCAATCAAATTCACCATATTCTGATATACATTCAGACTCGATCTGTCTTATTTCTTCAAGGGCTTCAGCGGCATTTATTGGCTTACCATCAGAATTGTTGGTAAATTGGGGTGGGCGTTCTAATGTAGCATGTGATTTTATCACAACTATCGCCTCCTTATTAGTAAAAAGTTTTAGCATTAAATACCCATTTTCTTTGTGAATTCATCAAGATCGTTATATTCGTTTAGTTCCTTTCCTTCATTTGTTTTTTTCGCTGTTTCCAATGTCGTTTCATTGGGAATCTTTACTTTGAATGGTAATCCTCTTTTAGACTTCACTTGATGATAAAATAGAGTTATTGCTTCCGTAGTTGTTAAACCTAAATCCTCAAATATTTTCTCTACATCAGTTTTCAATTCAGGCTCAACTCTTGCTCTAATCATTGCAGATTTTCTCATAAATTATCACCTTCCTTTTGTTTACATCATTGTATCACAATTGGGATACAAAATCAAGGCTTGTATTTTGTGTCGAGTAAAGAGACCCAACATAATATCCGAATATCATAACGTATGCCCTGAACCTGCTGAGGGCATATACATATTAAGTGCAAGGCTGACAATGCTGAATATACTACGGGGTATATAATCACCCAGCACTAACCCAAGAAAAAATGGTATCGCTTTCCTGTGAACTCCGCGCCCGCCATGTTTCAGAATAATTAATTTCGCTAACCAACTTATCATAACAGGGAACCAGAAATATATCATACCACCCCATGATGCACCCGATAGGACGTATCCTGAAGCATGAAGCGGCCACCAGAGAAACCTTGTTCTCATCAGGTAAAGGAGCATTACGAACCCTAATCCTCCGCCCATAGCAATCACTGCTGGAACGTTTGTTCCATGTGGAAATTGGAGATAATTTTGCAAAGGATTGAAGCTTTCCCAACCAGAAACGGATATCCAACCTCGTAGTTTAGATGAGACGCCGTACTTATATGCAATCTGTAAGTACGACCAGAAAGTAGCAAATGCGCCAACCGCAAGAGCAAGTGCCATTGCCAATATCAATCTATTATTCAACATGCCAGCCTTTTCACCGATCTTCAAGGACTCCAATTCTGCGGGCATCGTGTGCGCTCTACTGCACCTGTTGAAACCATAAAGAAACGTGATAATTGTAAGGTTATTACCTCTGAGTCTCATAGGTCCAAAAAGATCAACCATGATCTTTCTTGGGTTGATGTCTATCAATTCATGATAAGGAGGACCTAGCTCTGCCCTGACTCTACCAAGCGCTATGGCAAGAAGATAAAATATTAGGTAATATGCAAGTATCGCCCACATTGACATACCCGAAAAATAACAAAATAATACCAGCGAAATAAAACTTAAAACAAAAAATATTGCAGAAGATCGGTATTTCATTGGCTCATGTGACTCATCCATTGGGGAACGACCAAGAACGTGCTTAACAAACGTGAACAAATACCTTCTCCCTGCCCATAAAGCTAACAGACAGACGCCCATCCATGCACCAGACGCAGTTTCATTGAGATATAGATTATTCCATCCCATCAGGCTTCCAATAACTCTCTCCCCTCGTGTCAGCCAAAAGAAAAACCAGCACGAAAACGAAAGATCAAGAGGCATGAAATATGTAAGTCCTACTATCGCAAAGTTAAATGACATCCAAGCGTAGCCTATTGCATTCCATGGTTTGTCTGTAAAGAACTGATCAAGCCGGTATCCATAAGGGAACGCAGGTATCACAGGATACAAGTCGTGAAATCCACTCAAAATTCTAGTAAAAGCAACGATTGAAAATCCTATCCACATCATTTTTGAGCGGAAAAAATTTCTATCCGTCACCATAGTTAGTGGAAGCTGGGTTATGGGATAACTCAGTTTTTCGTTTTCTGTCCATTGCTTTCTTAGAATTGTGCTTATACACAGCAGAGAGAAGTATATTACAAAGATAAAGCACGACCAAGTAATGAAAGGCACAGCCCATGCTCTCATATTTTCAACAGTGTGAATCGTTGTTCCGCCTGTATAATATCCTTCAAGGACTTTTGTATTTGATACAGTAAACCAAGATGGTATATATTGCCAGAACAACTGTTGCCATTCATTCTCCGGGGAAGCGTACCAGAATGGATGTGCCAGAGTTCCCATCAGACTTGTCATCATTGTAGCGCCTGATATTGTCGAGGCTACTGTTATCATAATGTATATGACGAGAAGCTCTGATTGTGATAGGATAGTCTTTTTCAGCAACTTGCCAAATATTAGATTAAGAACCATAACTATGGCAAGAGTGAATATAGAGCTAGAGAATGGGTTTATAAGCGTGAAAAGCGAATACCATAATTCGCTCATTATAGCAATCCAGTAGACATTGACAACGACGAGGAAAAGACCTATCAGGATTGCCCTGTTGGTAACGCTTACGTCTTTGAATTGTGATTTGTTGTAATCAATCATTTTTTCTTATTCTAAACTATAATGTTAAGCTAATTGCTAGTAGATGTTGTATAATACTCAACTCCTTGTCATCTTCCTTGCTACCAGAGTGATTAGGGTGCTAAACATCATATAACCAAGTAGTACTTCAGAGATTGTTGCAATCTTCCCTGTAATACTGATGGGTGATATATCTCCAAATCCGAGAGTAGCGAAGGTTACTATGCTGAAGTATATAGCTGTCACGATATTGAAAAATGTCCCATCCACAATGCCACTATTCCAATCATGATAGGGGTATTCCTGAAATGTTATTGACGGCCACCAATCAGGCATGATGGGCATATAGATAATTGCAAAGACTAACACAATAGCAACTACCCATCCGATAAACCATAATGGGTTCTCTCCATAATTACTGGTATATTTCCATACTGTCATCCATATATATATCAGTGGATTGCTCTTATTAATCTGCATATCCAATCTGATTGAATCCTTCTCCTTGATATACATTTTGCTGGCTTGATCATATCTTCCTTCTTTCTCATACGCCATCTTGGCATTGCGGAAGCTATTAGATGCCTCTAGGTAATGAGCATTATCCCAATGTCCTTCACCAGCCATCTGGAAAAAGTGATGGGATCCTCTAATTGATGAACTGACATAAGCATCACCAATACTATCAAATGATTCTGGTGTGATATTATCAAGGTTAGCATAAGAAAGATCCACATTTTTTCCAAATCTGACATAATTAAATAAAGCCGCATCATCGAATGTGGCAGACATGAATCCTGAATAACTATTAAATTTTGCTAACTGGAAGAATGCTATATCATTAAATGTGACTGACCAGAAATATGCCTCATCATTGAATGTGGTTGACTGAAAGTCTACACCACTATTGAATGTGGCAAGCGAGAAGACTGCCTTATTATTGAATTTGGAGTAACTATAGTTTACCTCACCATTGAATTCGGTTGACCCGAAGATTGCCACACCATTGAATGTGGTTAACATAAATGTTACCTTACCATTGAATGTGGCTAAATGGAAGTCTATATTGCCATTAAATTCACTGCAATATATAAGAATTGAGCTTTGAATGATTGGTCTCCCTTTGTCATCTTTCTCAAGATTATCAGCAATATTTCCTATGTCTAAATCTCCATCTATAACGGCATATTGAATATCAATATGCCACCCACATAAAATGGCGTCTAATATTAACTGAATCTTATCTTCCTCAATTACTATATGTTTCCCTTCTGTTCCATGTAGGCATAGAGTCGGGGTGCCATCCATCTCATGTAACTCGAAAGGGGTTAAATTCTCTCTCATAATTATATTACCTATGATGAATTGCTATGAATATATCAATCAAGTTATACATGCTGAAGTTGCTGTGTCAAAGAGCATGACTGTATTCTCTGCGGATACATCAGGCTTTATGTGATGATCTGGTCCGCAGATATAACCACCATCTTTTCCCAGTGTCTCTATGCACCTTAAAACTTCAGTTCTTACTTCTTCAGGCGTGACATAAGGTAGATTTTGGGTATTGATCCCGCCAAAAAACGTTATGTGCTTACCATATTCCTGTTTGAGTTTCTCTGCTGACATCGGTAAAGTGTGAAGCTGAACTGTCTCCCATACGTCTATCCCCACGTCAATCAGATCAGGAAGCACCGCAGTTATGTCTCCACAGGAGTGAAACCAGACTATTTTTCCCATATTTTTACCGATCTCAAAGAGTTTTGCATATCTCGGTTTTAAGAATTCACGCCAGAGATCAGGGTCCATCATAATCCCGCGTTGCGTTGCAAAATCGTCACCGAGACAGAATATAGGCATCGCATCTCCACAAGCTGATAATAGTCGTTTGCAGTACTCAGCTAGATACTCAAATACGTGTTCCACAACAGCTTCAAATATAGCTGGTTCTATCGCCATCTTGACCAAAGCCTCTTCAATACCAAACAGGTCACATGCCTGACAGAATAAAGGCTTAAAATAAGGACCTCGCACTGCATACTTCTCTGATAACGTTTTCGCCCATTGGCTTGCTGTCGTAAAATCGTATTGCGTTGGATCTGGCCATGGATATTTATCAACTTCAGAAACACTTGTCACATTTGCAAGCGGATTTAGCCGATAAAGGCTATAATCGCCAGTGCCGGGTGTTCCCCATTCAGTAAAATGAAAGCCATTCTCTGGTTCACGAACTTTTCCGGTGTAAGGAGCAGAGAGGATCCGTCCATCAATACCGAGTCTGTCTAAAACAGTCGCAGGATCAATATCAAGATATTTTGCAATCTCTGCCTGATTCTCTACGCAAATCGCATCCACAGAAATTCTATCGGTAGGTTCACGGCGGATAGTAGCAAGCTGACGTTCTCGTGAGTTCATTTATATAATACCCTCTTTATGTATATATCCAAAAAATTGAATAAATTACCCAATAGATACCATCTCCAGATTCACACGCCATTTTTCTTGCAGAACCTTCTTCATCGCCTGATGCTCAGGTTTTGAAAGAGTAGGGTCTTTTTCGGCTATTTCGAAGGCTTCCTTTCTTGCGATCTCGATGATCTTGACGTCTCTGGCTATGTTTGCAACTTTCATATCAGGCATCCCTGATTGCCTTGTGCCAAAGAACTCGCCGGGACCTCTTATCGCTAAATCCTCCTCCGCAATCTCAAAGCCATCATTGGTTTTTATCATAGCCTTCATGCGCTGAACAGCGTCCTCTGATTTTGGGTTGGCGATTAGCAGGCAGTATGATTTGTGTGAACTACGCCCTACACGTCCACGAAGCTGATGCAACTGCGCAAGCCCGAATCGTTCAGCGTTTTCAATGAGCATCAATGAGGCATTTGGTATATCTATACCGACTTCGATAACAGTCGTTGATACGAGTATATTGATCTCGTTGCTCTTCATCCTACCCATGACTTCCTGCTTTTCGTCAGCACGCATACGACCGTGTATCAATCCAACTTTTAGGTGTGGAAATATCTCATGCTGAAAATGCTCTGCCATCTCTGTTGCCGCTTTCAAATCCTCAAGCTTCTCAGACTCCTCAACTAATGGATACACTATGTACGCCTGCCTGCCTTGAGCGATCTGATCGTTAATGAATTTGTATATCTCTTGCCGTTTGCCTTCAGATACCCATCTAGTGTCGATCTTTTGCCTACCGGGTGGTAACTCGTCTATGACAGAAATATCAAGGTCGCCATAAACAGTGAGGGCAAGCGTTCTTGGAATCGGTGTTGCTGTCATAACCAATACGTCAGGATTCGTTCCTTTCTTCTTCAGTTCTGCACGTTGCATTACACCGAATCGGTGCTGTTCGTCAGTTACCACCAGACCAAGATTGGCAAACTCGACGCCTGCTTGAATCAATGCGTGTGTGCCAACGACTATATTTGCCTCGCCTGTCTGTACCTGATAAAGCGCATCCTCTTTTTCACGTCTTGGCATATCGCTGCGCAACATAACAATATTTATACCCATTGAAGTCAAAAGCCTGTCTAATGTGTTATAATGCTGTTCTGCAAGTATTTCCGTCGGCGCCATCAATGCACCTTGATACGAATTGTCAACGACAAGAAGCATACCCATAGCGGCGATGACTGTTTTTCCAGAGCCTACATCTCCCTGTAACAGCCTGTTCATAGGTTTAGCGCTTTGCATATTCGATTCGATCTCGATGAAAACTCTTTTCTGTGCATTTGTCAACTGGAATGGTAAAGATGAGATAAAATTATCAAGAAGCTTAGATTGACGCTTGAAGGAGATACCGGGTTCATCCATTTCCCAGCTTTTCTTCTTCAAGCCAAGTCCAAGTTCCAGAAGAAATAACTCATCAAAAGCAAGGCGTTGTCGTGCAGAATCGAGATGCTCCTGAGAATCTGGAAAATGTATGTTCTTGACAGCGGTTGACTTGTCTATAAGCGAATAGCGCTCTCGTATATCCAACGGAAGAATCTCCGGAACAAAAGACACGTATTCATCAACAATCTGCTTGATCCATCGGCGCAGATTACGCTGAACAAGCTTTGCGGTTAACGGATAAACCGGCACAATCCTGCCGGTATGTATCAATTCAGCATCCTCATCTGAAAGTATCTCGTAAGTATATTCAGATGATTGTAATTCACCGTAATCTCGCTTGAATTTTCCGCTGACGACTACCTTTGTATTTTCCTTGAGAGAACTCGCCATGTATTGTGTTCTTTTACCAAAAGCAATGAGTGAAGCGACTCCTGACTGATCGTAGATGACGGTTTTGGACATTTTCATTGCGCCGACTCGTTTGGGTGTGAACTCTACATGATTGGCTACAACTCCCTGTATAGTTTCATACTCACCTGTGCGGCCAACTTGATATATTTGCTTTATACGACTGCGATCAAGATAGTCTCTTGGATAGTATTCAAGTAGATCACCGATATTCCTTACATCTACTTCTTCTGCAAGTGTTTCGGCACGTTTTGCTCCTATTCCTGCCACGTTTTGAACCGGCATAGAAAGCATCATCTCACGTTCCGGATCATAGTGAATATCTGTTCGTTCTACTTGTATTTTGGGCTTTTGAGTCACTTCTGGCTTAGGAATTGGCTGTTCAATCGGTTCTGAATCCTGTTGGTTACATAATCGTTCAATTATATTAGTTGCTTCGTTTAGTCTGATTTGTCTGGCGTCTGGTTGAACGTCTGGATAGTCTTTGAAGAGTTCGGCAAGATTCGTTAGAAGGTTTTTTTGTTCTGGATTGGCATATTCACCGGCTTTTTCCACCCAATTCGTGACGTAATCTTTGAACCCGCCGACTACAACCCTATCCTGACACCCGGTTTTTATTTCCTGTTTAAATGGGCGTTGAATAATATCCAAAATTGTCTGTAAATCATTCATATCAATGTGTTTTGGGTTTCCTGAAGTTTAAGTATATGTAGCCAAAAGTAAAGATCATTATTACTGCAACAAAAATAAACATACCCCAAATGGGGAGATTAAATCCTTTACCTGTATTACTACGAAGTATACTTTCATAGATAAAGCTAAAGTAAATGTTTAACAGGAAAGACATACCGGGTAGCATTGCAACAACTTTTTTGATAGATTTTTTCTTGCGTTCTTCCGTCTCAAACCAATATTTCTTATTAGGTATATTAATCATTGATTCGGGTATTCTGTGTATAAGCTTAGAAATAGCATAAAACATGCCATTCATAAAAAAGATCGTTATATACCAAGTTACAAAGAAAGAATATTTTGACGACCACCCGTTCGGGGTTCCAGACATATCAAAATGCGTTGCCATGCGTTCAGGTAGATATGAATACGAGCTATATCCCTGATAGATCAGAAACAAAATCGAAAATACCCAGAGAATCTTTATATTTTTCATTATTTGATACCTATTTGCTATTATAGTCTATATGTTTCTGGTGAATTTTATGGCATTTAATACAAGTATCCGTAGTTGTCTTATCAATAGTCTGAAGTCTTTGCTCTTTGCTTAATCCCTCTTCTACGTGAGCGCTTCCGGGACCGTGGCACGCCTGACATCCAACTCCAGCTAGATCGGAAGTTGATTTTGCATCCATAAAACCGCTAGGCTTCCCATATCCAGTAGTGTGGCACGACAAACACTTGGGATTCTTATCCTGACTATGATCTAACAAACTTTTAAAACTCTTTGCATGAACTGTACTCTCGTGTTGCTTGGCTTGTGATCTGTGGCACATATAGCATCTTTTTTCAGAAACATATTTGGTTGTTGCTGGTCCTGCCATTGCCTTCGGTCTGTTTAAAGCGATAGAAAAAGCGATAGCGATTATAATTATTACAGAAACAGTTAAAATTATCCTCTTCATACTACCCCCAAATAAAACAGTAATCAGTCTTTACTATTAAACCTTTCTTTGTATTGATACCTTTGCTTTTAATATCTTGCCACTGGGAAGAATTAATCCCCGTGATACAACTTTTGATATTTTTTGCTCACGATCCGTTACGAGTGATGGATCGGTGCTTATCACCAATTCATGCAGGTCAGGATTATATATCTGACCGGGTTTTACGTCCAATTCCTTAATATTAGTTATTGCCAGCAATCGTTTCAGGTCTTCCTCTATGGACGGATCAGCGTTTTTAGTATCTCTATCTACTGCATCTACTACCGTAGCTATAACGTTACGTCCAATAGCCTCAAGAATCTGTCTGGAAGCCTGTTCAGACATGTTACGAGATTCTACAAGAGCAGTTAATCTATTTATCGCTGGCGTAAACATTTCTGACCATTTGACCTGTTTGAGTTCATCAATGCTCATCGGATCAGGAAAGTCCATTGCTGAATTATCAACACCAAGCATATCACGAACTATATCTGACAACCTTTTTTGGGTAGCATCAACCCATTTTCCACCAGATTTTGCCCCTATGGATTCTATAATAGCTTGAATTTTATATACTGGCAATTCCATCTGCATTGTTGCAGTTCGCTCTGCCAATAATTGCTGAACTTCACGCATAGCACTCAAAGTTGCATCAATGCAGTATTTATCTTGTTCAATGAGATCGCCTTTGCTTTGCTTAATAGATGACTCATCTTTGGACTTCATCTGACGTTCCATTTCAGACATACTTCGCGCAATAGTATTTCTATCCTGCTGAATTTTTTGGATTTTGCTCATTGTATAAAAGCTAAATGCCAGTAATCCGATGATAAATATCAATCCCAACATAACAATAAACAGATAATGCGATTTTTCTTTGGGTACTGGTATCTTTGATGTAAATTGAAGCATTGAAACCGCATAAGGTTCTTTGAATTGTGGATCAAGGATTACTGAGACACTACCTTCTTTAGCTTTGTTGATTAGCTCAATATCGGTAGCATTAACTATTCCATAACCGAAACTTCCGAGATGCTTGATTAAATCATCATTTGGTGGCATTGTAAGCATTTTATTTACGTCATAAACTGTTAGCTCGAAAGGTAAGTCAGTGATATTAACAACTGCATTATATCCAGATTTGATCTGATCTCTAAGGTAAACAATGAACAGGTAAAATGTGATAAAATCTTTATCCTTAGTAAACGGCAGTATTTTATTTTCTGCTTCGGGTATTGGTGCTGTCCACTTCATTGTTGTTATATTCCGAAAAATATCGTATTTCCAATTATCCCAGCCGTCAACAGGTGATACTGGACGATAAATTTTTCTGGTTACGTTGCCATTTTTTAATGTATCCTCTTTGAGTGCAAGTTGAACCCATTCACTTTTTGATGACTGCACCTTCAAAAGTACGTCTGTTCCTTTTTCTGTATTATATAAGTACAGGTTTACACAGTATCCGCTTTTAGTATTAAAAAATATTATAACCAATATAGATATAACCAATAATAATTTCGTTTTCAAATATGTAATCCTTTCGTATATATCAGCCAAGCCAACCGGGAACGTTGAATTGTTTAACGATTATCTCTGGTCTGTGAACCGAGAATTTTCCACTGTGCATCGAATCTAATTCAACAGAGACAACGATCTCTCCGTTTTTTTTCGGAAACCAGTTTTCCATGAGAGTTATTGTCCCAAGATTTACTGATCCCGCAATTTTATCTGAAAATCCGCAAAAAAGGTTAATATTTATATCGTGAGTTATATTATCTATGGTGAAAGCCTTGCTTCTGGCAAGGGGCATAACTGGATTGCTCATCAGCAAATCCTTTGGGATGATCTCATAAAAGATTTCGCTGTCAATCTGAATACCAAACCCAGTGGATCCTTCGATTGAATATGTCCTTCCAGACTTAAATCTCCCTGAACCGATGAGCATTGCACCGGCAACCATGACACGACATTTATCTTGCGATTCCATAACGTCAACCACTTTTCCAGCAGGATTGACAGAATCAGGTTTTCCAAAAACAACAGTTTTCAGACCCGGAACAGAGATTTTTGGAAAAACCTGATCATTATCTGATTCTGAGTTAACGTAATAATCTCTGACAACAAATCTGCGATTATTATTCGCTTCCTGATAATCCACCAAAAAAGCTCTCGCAGGCGATGAAGTTGCATTAATAAAGCAAAATGGTTCACCAGACGGATTAGGTCTTAGATTAAAGCTTCGCTCAGGATTCTCAAAAAAGTACACTATTGCTGATACACACTCGTTTATAATATTCAAGAGCTTGAGTCCGGAGCCGCTTTGCTGAAAGCTTACCTCGATAGCATCAAGTATTCCTGACGAGTATCCATAGGGGACAATAACACAGGTTCTAGGGTCTTCTATAACGCCATTTTTTTGGGCTGTCTGCGCGATCTGACGAAGAAGCTGAGATATAACCTCGACCTGAACGTCACGGTTATATATCTTTGGCATATTATCTCTAAGATCATGAAGTACCGCTGTCTGTTCATCGGTAGCAGTATCTTCATCACCGATAGAAATAGCTAGACTATCATCACTTTCTCTGAACGTAGCTGTCCATAGAAATGACCACAGTTGAATTTCATCACCCTGATGATTGGCAACTATAACGTTATTTGTCGTAAGATCAATAGCAAACATATATCAATTATAGTAAATAGTAATCCTAAAAGAGTTGAGGTTAAGCTCAAAAGAGAAACAACCCTTTTAGGCAAATTAACCACACATGGGTATTACCTCCGAGGAAATAATACCACAGAAAACGGACATTTCAAAGCCTCAATTATTTTCCGAAAATTCATAGAATTTCAGACTTATAGTAAATATCTCGTGCCCTTTAACTGGAAAAGTCAAGCTATCGCCTGAAACGCTTATATCCTCATAAGGTTCTTCAAGCATGTTTACTGACGTTGCTTTCGCAATAGGATGGAAGGCTGTCAGTTTTCCAGTGATTTGCTTATCGGAAACGTTATACATTCTGATTATCAAGGCATCGTCATTCTCAGCTTTTTTAATTGCAGAGACTACCAATTCTTCGTTATCAACGAAGAATAAGCTAAATAAGTTTGGTAGTTTTCCTGAATGTAATGAAGTTTCAATAACTTCCAACGGTGCATTGAATCCATGAGCAAGTTGCCATGCCTTTGCTGATTCCCACGTTCCGGTATGAGGATAGATTGAGTATTCAAACTCATTTGTACCTAAGCATTGCGCATCTGGAGTTGGTATCTTGTATGTTGCTGTAACGAAAAATTCCCTTCCGATCCATCCGACACTCCGCAACAAAGTCAATGACAATGTAATTTCGTTATTTACTTCTTCCGCAAAATACTCAACCAATCCACGATTGATCATAGTGAATCCTTTTGCAGAATCAGAAACGCTTACAAAGGTCTGGTTTGGATGCTCTGGTACAGGTTTCTCTGCCCATCCATTTCCTTCTGGAAGTTTGACGTCACGCTTTACAACGTGGAACTGTCCCTCCGCATTGACATAATCTGTTGATATTCCAGTCGAGAATCTGACTCTTAGCCTATGATCTTTTGTGTTGTTTTGAATTACCGTTCTGAAATCTAGTTTTTTGCTTTCAGCGTTAAGAGTGACGTAGGTTGTTATTGGGCATAAAACTAACTTTTCGCTTCTGCCCTGCAAATCATCCCTTAGACCCTCTGGCAAAAGCATATCAAGATCAATCTTAAAAGTACCACTTACAGGACCATCTTCAACTTTTGCTATCCTCGCATTGTAACTCAAGCTGTTTATTACTTGCGGATTTTGTGATGTATGATGATTATACTCACCGCAGGCGCTATCTACGTCCTCAAAGAAATGTAATCCTTTATAAACTTCACCAGAAAGCTTTTCTGTTAGATCAATAGTGCCATTAGAGTTGATTTTAACTTTCAAATAGCTGTTCTCCATATCGTTTTCGCCAACTTTCAGATCAGTTTCTGGACTTGTTCCTGACTCAGAGCAGAGATAGTAAGTTTTGTAACCGCTTGAAGGCACTGAATCCACAATGAACGACAAATCAAACTCACTAAGCCGTTTGCCATAAGGGTACTGCTTTTCCCAGAATGTAGGCTGAAAACTCTCACGGATATTGCGATTTCTGATCTGGAATGGAATGATCTTGCCATCGGAATCTTTAACAACGTAATCCTGTAGCCTTCCATCAGCCTCCACAGGAACATAAAGCTTTTTAGTCGCAACTTCGGTGCGTTTATGATTCAAAGGATTGAATACTACAATCGCATTTGCGTTTTGTATATCAGAATTTGTATTGATCTCTCTTGTAATAGTCTTAAAGCTTCGTTCTAATAATTTTTCAGATATTTGCTGACTATGTGCATACCTTAACATGGCGTCGTGGTAGACTTTATCTTGAGAACATGCACAGATTGTATCATGGAAATGGTTCTGTAATAACAATCTCCATGCTCTTTCAAGGAATGGCGCAGGATAGTCGTCGCCAGCAACAGCATAAGCAAATGCAGAATAAGGTTCCGCATACTTTTCCAGTAATGTCTGTGTTTTTGCGTTTGCTTGCTTTAGATACGTTCTAGAAGAATAAACCCCGCTAAGAACAATATTATATCTTCCCCAGCGAAGTTCTCCTTTATATCTTTTCAGAATATCAGAATTTGATCTAACAAGGTCAACATATTCCTGAAGCGTGCTGTGAGATACTTCAATATCATCAAGGTTATCATTAGCATATTTAATTATTTCTGGAATATGAGGTTCAGGCGCCGAACCGTCTGACCCATTGATTAGCAACACGTAAGGAGAATCTTTGGGCATCATACTATCCACTGTCTGCTTAATACTGTTTTTTGCTGACTCAAGGTCTGTTGGCAGATGTGTCGCATTGCCATAGTTGACATAAACAGCAAGCAGAGATGAGCCATCGGGAGACTCCCAGATGAAGTCAGTACCGGGTTTACCAACATCCTCACCTACACCACGAGAGAAAACAACAGCATTAATAGCAAAACCTTTTAGGATTTGTGGTAATTGCGATATATGTCCGAAGGCATCGGGATTATATCCAACTTTCATGACTCCGCCGTATTTATTGGCAATTTTATGCCCTTCCAGTAGATTTCTTACAAGAGATTCACCACTTGGTATGAATTCATCGGGACCTACAACAAAAGGTCCCAATACAAGTTTACCTTCTTTAACGTATTTCTTTATTCGCTCCTCCATTTCAGGACGGATCTCAAGGTAATCCAATATACCCATTGATTGACCGTCAAACATATAGCTTTTGTAATCAGGAATCGTCTCAAAAATATCGAAAAGTTTATCAATTACGTTATAAACTAAATGCCATCTGAACTGCTCAAAAGGTCTTGAATGTTCTCTATCCCAATGAGTCTTTGAAACCATTATTGCTTTTATTTTCTTATCTGGCATGATTGTTCTCCTCATAATAGCATTGATGTGAAAAACCAAGTATGGCGTGTCTAGTATATCATAGTATAATGAATATCATCAAGAGGATTATCCGGTCTGATATACAAAGATTATAGCATTTTTTGTTATAGAATGTTATAATGTTGCCTGAACAAACATAAACAGACTAAATAACTAAACAACAAACCTAATAAACATTAATGTTCAAATGAACGAAGGGGGAGACAAATGCCAAGATACCGAATTGGCGCACATCCATACATCTTTGTACAGTATGGTTACGATTTCGACAAACAGTTTGATGAGATATTCGACATAATAGCCGATGCTGGATATCAAGCTATCGAATTGCATCAGCCGATGCTCTACGTTGAGAATTGGAAAGAACGTATAAACAGAGCATTGAAACGAACTGAATTAGGAATAGTGGGTGGTTCCGCTGGTCAGCCAATGTGGGATATATCTCAATATGATAACATAATCTCTGAAATGGATGATTACAGTAAGAGATTATCCACATTCGGAAAAATGCTGTGTGGAACTTCATGTACTGGAAAACGTTATGCAGATCGCACACCAGAGGAAAATGCACAGTCTGTCAAAGTTTGGACAGAACTTGGTAAAATGTTCAAATCTAGGGGTGTGACTTTAAATTATCATACACATGGCGAGCCAATAGAAGATATAAGATATTTTTTGCAAAACGTACCAGCCGATCTTGTTGCACTTGGTCCCGACTTAGATTGGCTTCGTGTTGGTGGAGTAGACCCAGAGATGTTTATTACGGCAAATGCTTCGCGCATTGTTATGTTACACATTCGGGATTATAAAATTGGTGGTGATAGGACAGAAGCCATTGGAGAAGGTGATGTTGATTACTGGAGTCTTGGGAGGCTACTAGAAGAAACTGGGTTCAAAGGTGAATTTGTTGTCGAGCTTGCCATACCTGCGGGCAAAGAACCGACTCGTCCTGTTGGCGAACTTCTTAAGAAATCAAGAGATCATCTACAAGATACCATCGGTTGGTCTAAAGTCTGGACAGATATAGTTGGAGAATAATATGAAAACCTTTTATCTTCTCCGACATGGTGAAAGCGAGGCAAACGTAAATCGCATATTTGCCGCTAAACGGATAGACCCACCACTGACTGAGCGAGGAATAAAACAAATAAACATGCAAGCTGAAACGCTAAAGCAGTCAAATTTGTCAGCCATATATGCAAGTCCGTTGCTTCGTGCCAGACAAACAGCAGGAATTATTAATAAGTATCATGGGCTTGATATTTTAATATCGGATGATCTATACGAAATTGACGTTGGGGTACTCGATGGCGAAGATCAGACTGACCCCGATAAATGGGCGTTATATACAAGTGTCATGGATAAGTGGGAACAGAACCTTACTGACGTTACTTTTCCAAATGGGGAGTCATTGGATGATGTGGGAGGAAGGCTTAGGTCATTCTTTGACTCCTTGAAGAATAATACCAATAAACCTGTATTGATCGTTGGTCATTGTTTGCTTTTCATGGCTTTTACTTTGTTATTTTGCGAAAATCACAACGAAAAACTTGAAGATAACTATATGGGACGAGGATGTCTGTCAGCAATCACTTTTGATAAAAACCGATTTCTTATCGAAAAGTTCAACACATCACCCAATGAACTCTGATTGTTGGAATAAAAGCCTACTTGATTTGTGTTAATTAACATGCGATTTTTTTTGAAGATTGGCATTGTCAAAACTAAAATGAGTGCGCCAAGAAGCATACTAACTCTTACCAGTGACCTAAACACTCAGGCTTTGACGAGTGAAGGAAGTCTGGTCTGGATAAAGGCTAGCCCCAATCCAGCACCAA
>Ga0247841_10002001_pt1 | contig 42612 bp, 37 predicted proteins | sample LaCruzMarch2015__2_FD_192410 | JGI IMG/M metagenome (GOLD analysis project Ga0247841, IMG submission 192410) | Freshwater microbial communities from meromictic Lake La Cruz, Castile-La Mancha, Spain - LaCruzMarch2015_18m | ecosystem: Environmental > Aquatic > Freshwater > Lake | place: Spain...
CATTTTATTTACTTTCTTATCAATTTCACACATTTAAAGCCGAATACAGACTTAGAAGGAATTGGGGTTAATACAATGGCTAAATCAATTATTATATTTTTTACATTATATGGTTCAGTATATTTATAATCGGATATTTTCTATAATTTATTCTTAGTTAAATTCATTTTTATATATTTAAAGGGAATACTCCGAGAGAGTTATTGTGTTTTACTCAGAACCACTAATTAAAATATAATTATATAATATGGATTATTTTAATAAATACTATAATAAAAAAATTCAACTTGCCACATATGTTATTAATGATGTTTTAAGTATTTGTGATGGTAAAAAAATGTTGGTATTTGGTTTAGGTTACGACTCACCGTTGTGGTATAACGCAAGTAATAAAAATACATATTTTATTGAACATAACGAAGAATATATTAAGTTAAATCCCGATATTGATGAAAATAATATAATATTTTACGAATATAATGACATTTCTGTCAGTAAAAGCATTGATTTATTAAAAAATAATGCCGAAAATGACTTTTTGAGTAGAATAAATATACCTGATAAATTATTAGAATTAGCACCATTTGATATAATTATAGTTGACGGTCCAACTGGATATAATGATAATTGTCCTGGAAGGATGATACCATTATATTGGTCCCAAAAGTATTTATCAAATGAAAATACTATAATATATGTGGATGACTGTAATAGAGCACTAGAAAAGGAGTGTGTTAATCGTTTTTTTATAGATAAGAATAAGTCCTACTTTAAAGAAAACGGTAGGTGTGTGAAATTATTTTAATTAACGTCACTGTCATTCAAGTTGGATAATTTAATGAATATATTGAGTTACATCTACTTTACTTACGGGCACACATTTATCTAAAATTCTATACTTAAATGAAAGACTATCAATTTCGGGACATATTACGCGTTGTCGTTTATCTGCTAAAAGATGAGCAACTATTGATAAAGAAGAATTTGATATAATTAAAATATCTGCTTCAACAAAATCACTCAATACTTGTAATACGTCTGTATTTACATCGTTAATTGTTGTATTATTTCCTTGTAAATGATTTACATCACCATCTGTGTGAATAATAATATTAAATTCATCATATTCTTGAAATTTTGTAATAACCATAATCAAGTTATCAGTATCTAATTCTCTACAACCTACAGCATCACCCAATCTAATATGACAACATACATTTATTTTTTTGTTGTCATATGATTTACTAGGTAAATATGAATTTTTTAAAACAAACGCTTCTCTTAATTTAGGTAAAGCGTGTTCTATTTCACAAGGTTGTTCGTAGTTAGGAGGTAAAATTTCAACAGGTAAAATATTCGATTTTTGTAACGATGTCCCATGATAACAATAAATTGTATTATTTATATTATCATCGCTTTTTAAAATTTCGTCAAATGTTCTGTTCTCTCTCCACAATATTCGTTTTTGTTTATATTCATCTTCATGAATGTGTGTATTTTTATTTGAAATAATTCTCAAAGCATATTTAAAATAATTATTTAAAATATTTATATTAAAATTGGAATATTTAAATATGTATTCATTTCTAAAATTATATTGATAATCAGCCTTGTTATTTATAGACAATGATAATAAACGTACCATACCTTCTAATTGATTACCAACTCCATCGCAACTATAATGACATATTTTTAACATTTTTCTTGTTAATATATACCATTTGTTATGAGATTCCATTCTATTTTTTTTCTCGTGTCCTACTACCCAATTAAAATGTATTAGATAGGGGTTGATATTTTCACAAAACGTATAATAATATTTTCCACTTGGAAACAAGTGTAGTGGTAATTTTTTGAATTTTAGATTGTTTTTAATTGAATTTATATATATTTGGTCACCCCAACCTTTTAATCCAATACATTCTTCTACATTAATAGGATTAAATAAATTTATTGTAGTTTCATTTGATTTTATAAACATAAACCCAGAACATAAAATATCAACATATAATCCGTCACTTTGTATTAACATATCATTGTCTTCAATATTATCTAATAAAAAATCGAATATTTTATTATTTTCATATACAATATCCCCATCTGTTATACATACATATTTATTATTTATCAAATGTCTGTATATAATTTCAAATTTATAATATACAATGTTAGACCAATTACCCTTTCTAAATGTCTGGAAATTTTCAGCATGACAATTATCAATAAGTTCACAAACATAACCATTTGTTTCTAATACAGATACCCCCTTTTCACCAATACAATAAGCTTTCAACCGACCATCCATATTTATACGTTTTAAAGATTGAAAACAATTTAACGTATAATCAATATATCCTGTATTTGTTAACGTTATGAAATCAATTGTATTATAATCATCGTCATTATATTCGCATCTTATTATATCACCACAATAATCGGTTGGTAGTTTTACTTGTTGGTTTTGTAATTCTTGTTTATGTAATTCTTGTTTATGTAATTCTTGTTTATGTAATTCCTTTTTATGTAATTCTTGTTTATGTAATTCTTGTTTTTTTGAGTTAATTACGTGTTCTTGTATATACATACTATTTACAGTATATATTTATTTTATTTTATACTATGTTACTAATTCAAATATTTTATAAAGTTTACACGCTAACAAAAGTGACTTGGTAGGGGACATTGTTTAATACCGAACAATGTTCGCTAAACCCGCTCCCATGTTTATAAAAGGTAAAACAATAATTATGAGATGATTTAGAAAGAATAATATATTCTATAATTGTTGAATCTAGATTATTTAAATGTGTAACCTTTGCGGTATGCGTCGATTTTGTATCTATAAAATAATATCCGAATGTTTCATTTATTATTTTTTTTAGTGAATAATTATTAGACAATATAATTGTATTGTTTGACAATTGAAGATTTATTATTTGTTTGAATAATTTAAATATTGTGATGGTATCCAATTCTTTATCAAAAAATTCATCACCACATCTAACGTGTATTACATTGTATTTTTCTAAATTAAATAATTGTTCTGCCAATTCATAATATTTTGGTTTAAATATTAGAAATGAGTTTATTGTGTTTTTTATATCTTGTGTTGTTATTTTCATACTATATATAAGGTTTGTTGATATGTAAAGTATTTTTTCATTAGATTTCATAAATTGTGTAAATATTTCATATATTTGACTATATGCGTGATGACCACGAATGTGTTTTATGTTATTTAAATATGAAACATCTTCTTCGTTATTATTAAAATAATTATAAATACAGTGATAATTCATAGACATTTTGAAATTTACACCGAAATATTTGGCATAATGTGCGATTGAAATACACCCTCGTAAATAATCTCCAAATCCAAGACTGTATTTATGTGATAAAACACAGACGACAGTTTTATCACAATTCGCATTATTATTTATACACCTGTGTATATTATTATCATCATAATTGGGAATTATAATTTTAACCGGGTTTTCTTTTGTTAAGAAAGTGTCAATTTTCATTAAACCATATAATTCATTATCGTCATTTGAATTTATAACTGGAATTTCTTTTGTTAAACCATATAATTCATTATCGTCATTTGAATTTATAACTGGAATTTCTTTTGTTAAACCATATATTTCATTATCGTCATTTGAATTTATAACTGGAATTTCTTTTGTTAAACCATATAATTCATTATCGTCATTTGAATTTATAACTGGAATTTCTTTTGTTAACACATTGTAACTATCAACCATCTCGTCTAATTTATTGTCCATTTTATATTGAGAAAATTTTTGTAGTAATCGTAATCGAGCTACGGCCATTTCTTTCGAATGTTTATGTTTTTGATAAATTATATTATTTGGATTTGTAAGTAAGTATTCGTTTGTTAACACATTGTAACTATCATCTGTTTTGTATAATTCATTATCAGGTTTATATTGAGAAAATTTTTGTAGTAATCGTAATCGAGCTACAGCCCTTTCTTTTGAATTTAATATTGGATACTGGTTTTTTGATTGTTTATGACTTTGAGTCATCATATTGAGCATATTAATTATATAATAATTAATTATTATATAATTTAGACGATTTATAAACGAATATTTTCTCTAATATAATCATAATCAGGATTTTCAGTGAATGTTAAATTTCTTAGGTAAGTAAATATATCAATAATCTTTTTTGAAATGACATTTGTTTCATAAAGTAATTGTATTTTATGAACTTTATCGTCTGGGTTTTTCAAATCGGTGTTTAATTCAATCCAAGTATCTTTGTTTACTATACAAAAAATGAATATATAAAATACAGAAATTAAATCATCTCTTCTTGAACCTTGTATTCCATTTAAAATATTTTCACTGACAAAATGAGGTGTGCCTATAATTGATTTATTGTAAGATATGGGTATGTGTCGTGTAGCTGTTTTATATTTTTTACAAAATCCCAAATCAATTAAATATAATATATTTCCATTTTTATCATCCATCATAAAATTATCCGGTTTAATGTCTTGGTGAATTAATTGATTTTCGTGTAAATATTGAATACGTGAAATCATTTGATAAAATAAAAAAATAGCAAATGTATAATCTATTTCATTATCATTTTTCATTTGTGTTATATTTTTACCTAATAAGTCCATAACCATAAAATACGATTCATCATTTGCTCCATAATATTTTAATGTAACAAATCCCTCTTGATGTTGAATATAATTATAAATAATTGCTTCATTTTTCAACAATAACAATTCATCTTTTATATATTCCATTTTAATGGCAACATTTTCATTATTTAATACATCAGTTGCTTTCCAAATTTCTCCAAAAACCCCTTTACCAATTAAATTCTCTAATCTATATCGATGAATTCCTCTACCTAGCATATACATAATTTATGATGGTATTTGATTTTTTAAAAATGTTTTCAAATCATATTTCATCTTCTCTTTATCTTTAGCATTAGATTTATTATCTGTTAAATCTTCAATCAATGTTGTGTTTTCTATTGAAGAATCAATATTATCTATTTTTTGAAGAGTTTTATATATTTCATTATAACTCTTTGTAGGTGAATGAATATAATCCTTTATTTTTGGGGTTGTTAATGTAGATTTAAAAAAAAGAAAAATGTTATGTGCTATAAAAATAAATGTAAAAGAAAGCAATGAAATAAATAGTATCCATAATACCATAAAATATACAATTGAAACTTTTTTTGATTTCAAACGAGAGTCAAATCAAAAATGATAGACCTTAATATTAATCGTTGTAGTAAAACATTTTAAATAAAATAGAAGAATATAGTGTATAATGTCATTGAAAATATTGATTATTACAAAAAATGGAAAAATTGAAGAGGAAAATGTCAAAAATATAAATTCGGATAATGATTGTTTAGAAAAACTTTATAAAAAATGTGGTTTCAAAAAAATAGATGACTTTATTATTCATTGTGAATATACAAATCCTGTTGATAAATCAAAAATAATTAAGGTAATTGGTAAAACAACAGGAAGGTCTAATTATGAAAATAAATATGAATTTCCACCTCCTATAGATAATACCTTATTTTTTGGTTCGTGTGCCTTAGTTGCCTTTGATAATGATACATCTAGTTATCTTAATCTAACTAAGAAAGAATGGGAAGTTATTTACGAAGCATTATTTGGTGGTTTTGATAACCTCGATGAAAAAGAAGAAACTAGTGAAGATGAATTAGAGGGTGTTGATAAAAAATATTTATCTGATGGCTATCTCTTAGATGGTTTTGTTGTCGATAATAAAAGAATTGGTGATGATGAATTAAGTGAAGAAACTTTCAATGAAATTGATAAATGTTTGTTTACGGATGACGAAGATGAGAGTGAAGATGACGAACACGAAGATGATACAGGATATGATGAAGACGAAGATGAGAGCGACGATGAAGAAGGTTGTCTTGTATATGATGATGAATTGGATGCTGATACTGAAAATGATGAAGGTAATGTTATTGAATTGGATGACGAGGATGAAGATGATGATAGCGAGGATGATAGCGAGGATGAGAATTAAATATAAAATTGGTAATAATATGAAACAGTTATATAAATATTATTTTTTATGAAATAATATTTATTATGAATAATAAAATTAGGTTTGTGATGATACCATATAACGGTATAATGATGAATGTAACAGCTACTCCGAAAATATTAGGAGAATTAACTTCGACTAAGAAATCATTATTATATGGATTTTATGATGAAGATATAGCAACTAATATAAATTATGGCAATATGTTATTTGTATATGGTAGAAGGTGGGTTGAAAATAAAGAGGGTAAATTAAATAAATTTGAATTGCCTAAACCTAAACCGGATACATTACCAAAAATATATGGTGATATATTTTTATTTATGTTTAATTCTAATAATTATATGTATGAGGATTTTACAAAGGATATGTGGGATAGAATAAGTATAAAAAAATGATTTGATATTATTAATATTGTTAATATCAAAATATAAAATATGTTTAGAATTATTAATAACCCAGAAGAGTTTCGTTCGAAAGTTTGTGAAAATATAAATAGTATTTTTAAAACTAGCGATGTTTATAAAAAAATGGTTGAAAAAAATAAACTATTAGATGATAAAACGATGGTCGATATATCATCTAATGTTGAAAAAGGTGTGTATAATTGGACGATTAAACAATCAAAAGAGAAATATATTGTTCGTAAATGGGATAACAAATATTTTGTAAGTATTTATTTAAATCAACTGAAATCTGTAATAGAAAATATACAATATGGAGATGGTGTATTTATGAAAATGATATTGTATTGTAAAATACAATCTAAGAATGTTGGAATGATGAATCATTATGAATTTTGTCCGAGTAGATGGGAAACGCTAATTGAATTAAAGAATAAAAGGACTAAGAATATGAATTCAATTTCATTAGAAGCAAACACAGATACTTTTACTTGTAAAAAATGTAAAAGTAGAAAATGTACGTATTATCAGGCACAGACGCGAAGTGCGGATGAAGGTATTACAACATTTTGTCAGTGTTTGGATTGTGGAACAAGATGGAAGTGTTAATGTATAAAAAAAAATATTAATATAATATAATGACAGCAAAAAAATCATCATCGGCATCGAGTGGAGGTATATTTAATTCTGGAATATTTGGATTTGTTGGAACAACAATACAATGTGATGCGAATGATGGAAGTGTATATTGTAATGTAATGAAATTTTTTAATTTATTTATGGTTATATGTTTTGTATCGTATATATTATATTTAATTTACTATTATTTATCACATCGTAAAAGACGTTAAACTCTAAAATAATATTTCTAAATCTTTTAATCTCCAGTATTCAAATGATTTACCTATTGGACGTCTTATTATAATGGGTATCTTTTTTTCACGTAATTCTTGTAATGCGATAATATAACCATCAATAATATTTGGATCTACATCAATATATGGTTTAGAGCCGCTTTCAATTTGAGCGGCACGTTGTCCTAATACACGGGAATATTCATATTTAGATAATATAGGTGAAGTTCTATGTAAAGCGTCAATAATATTTCCATTCGCATCTCTAACAATATTTGTTAGAGTTTCCATTTCATCATAATTAATTTGTAGACATTCTTGGTGATGTTGTTGAATATAATTAGTTGTTGTTTCCTTTGTAAATTTATCTATATAATCATTGTGTTCTTCTTCTTCATCGTCGTCTTCATTGTCTGACATATCTGTATCATCTTGCGTTTCAATAATTTCTTCTAATGTTTTTATATTTGGTTGTGTTGATATATTGATATCGTCAAGTTGTTCTGGTAAATCTTCCATATCATCATCACTTGTATCGTCATCTTCTCTTGTTTCTGGTGGGAACATACTTTCCATAGCTTCATCATCGGAATCTCTTTCAGCCATATTATGTAATTATATAGTATAGAGAATACTATATAATTCAAAATCATTTTATTTTAAAATACTTTAATGATATAAAAAAAAGAATGATAAAATAAGTTGTAAATATTATAATTTATTTCCAAGCAGTATCACAATAGGAACACAAATAAATATACTTTAATTCTACAGCGTTATAACGAATACATATAATTTCCGAATTCTTTTCAGATTCCCCCTTATCACCCTTTTTTTCATTTGAAATACAGTCATTATTCGGACATTTTAATAAATTTGTCCTAGGTAATGTGGGGTCGTGTTTTGTATAAGAATTAATAAAAGAGCTGATAAAAGCATCTTCGTTTTTAAAATTAGCAGAACTAATGACTAATGAATTTTCTGTAGGAGAATTATCTACATTACCACAATTTCTACAATAATATACTAATTCACTTTCATCGTCGCTCAATTTGATGTAATACATATTATCGCAATTCGAACAGAAATTCATTTTGGTTATATTATTATATTTAAAGTAAAAATATAATATTAAATCATTTTATTTTAAAATCATACATAATTGGTTATATACCAGTTGAGCCAAAACCACCACTACCCCGTTGCGTAATTTCACCCAATTCCTCTTTATAATCAACTACAATGGGAATAATAGGAATAAGACCGGGAGCACAGATTTGTATTTGACGACTATTTTCTTCTACTACGTAATTTCTCTTAGCATCAAACATTCCCATAATATGACCTCTATAACCAGCATCAACAATACCAACACTATTTGCTAGACGTAGTGGTGTCTTAGATAAACTCGAACGAGGATAAAGATAAAATCCACTATTATACTCTTTCATAGTATCTGTAACAATAGTAGCACTACAACAAATTCCATAATCTATCTTAGTTGTTGTATCAGAACCTAAATCATATCTAGAAGGAGAAAATAAATCAATACCTGCGTCAATAAAAGTCGCATCTTGAAATAATTTAGTATTTCTTTCAATAAGTTCTCTTTTATATTTATCCTTTAATTCTTCCCAATCATCAATAAATATTTTCAGGATCATAATTTTATCATAATAGGAAAGAATTTTTTTAATTCCATCAGCACTACAAAATTCTGAATATAATTCCGCCATTAACCGTAACTACGAATACATTATTATAAACATTTATATTCGTTTTCTTATGATTTTTATAATTGATTTATATTTGAGTATGTCATTTTTATATATGTAAACAAATGAATGTAATCCAATTTGTAAATCATATTATAAATTGGAATATGAATAATGGAAACATTTTTCTTAGATGATTCGACAATAGAAAGTAATTCTTCATAATGTTCTAAGAAATAAGGAATACATATATCTTTAAAAATACTGTAAAATAAATGATTTGTGTTATTTAAAAAATCACAGATGGAAATGGATATATTTGCGTGTTGTAATACAACATTATATTTTTCTTTTTGAATAATATCCCTATTACACCATAATGGTTCGAGTGATAGTGGGTATGGTTGTAAAAACATAGACATTAAAGTTGTTAAAATATTATTTAATGAAAAACAGGAGGACCATTGTTCTCCATTCCAAGTATTTAAAATACTTACACATACCTTACCATTTCTATAAAAATTAGGGTGAAACCGCACACTATTACCACTTGTATGAAATAAAACAGTTGGAGGAGAATATGGATAATCTATAGGAAAATGAAATAAGAAAAAATAGAATCCATTGTGATATGGGGTGTCTTTTGGTCCAATAATGAGAGCATATCCGGTAAGAATCTCTGTATCTGAATGTCTGTAATAAATTCCATTACTTGTTAATGGGTTATTTTTATTTTCCTTAACATCTCTAACTAATCTGGATATGGTTTCCTTTGAAATAATTTGAGGTTGGATTATTTCATCCTTATTTTTTGTTGCTTTATATTTTCTTCCATTCATCATAATATTATTATATTTTATAGTTTCTTTATTTCAAACTTAATAGATATTCAATCATATAAATTATTTATAAAAAAAATGATTATGAATTGCTATTATTTCAAAAGTAATAAACATAATCTCTTTTGATATATTAATCACAAAGAATGATGAAATTATCAGCAATTTATTGTGATGCTAAAGTAATAGAGAAAGCGGACAATTCAATGGGTCCCTTTACTCATACAAGAATGAATCCAGAAAAAGACTTGGGTTTGTTTTGTAATAAATATAATATTACTGATGAAAAATATGATGATTTTATGAAAGCATATTATCAACACGTAATCGTAGAAAAAAATCCAGAATTCTTGACAGAAAAACAATTACCTGATACAGATACTTTATCAGGTCCTTTGGTATTAGATTTAGATTTTAAATATAAAGGTGAGGTAAAAGAAAGAAGGCATACACAAGATGATATTAATACACTTGTGGATGCGTATTTATCTGAAATACAATCATTCTTTGAATTTGAAATGGGTGATACATTCAAAGTATATGTAATGGAAAAACCTAATGTGAATTATGTTGCTGATAAAAAGCATACAAAGGACGGAATACATATTATTTTTGGATTACAAGTAAATCGTGATATACAAACGTTGATACGAAATAAAATGGTGATTCGAATGGAAAGTGAATTACCTGGACTAACATCACAACTTTTAAATAATTGGAATGATATATTAGACAAAGGTATAACATCAGGTTCAACAAATTGGATGGTTTATGGTTCAAGAAAAGCATATCACGAATCATATCGCGTTACAATGTTTATGACATACATATATGATTCTGAAGATAATCAATTTGGAAGTTACGAAGAAACTGATATGACAAAATTTGATTTAGAAAGTGAATTTCCTAAATTAACTGTGAGATATAAACAACATCCCAGATTTAAGATTAGTGCGAAAGGTAATGAAGAGATAAATGCTTTTAAGAATCCAAGAAAGGCAGTTACTAAGAAAATGAATAGTTCATTAGTAAATCCAGCTATAGCGGAATCAATAGAGGCAGAAGATAAATTACCAGCTATTATTACGTATGATATGATAACAGATGAGAAAATGTTGGAACAAGCTATACAGAAGCTTCATTATTCTTTATCGGAAAGTGAATATTATATAAAAGAGATACACGAATATGTGATGATATTACCAGAAAAATTTTATAAATCAGGTGCGTCTCATTTAGAAAATCGTAATGTAGCATTTGCCTTAAAACATACCGACAATCGTTTGTTCCTTACTTGGGTTGCTCTAAGAAGTAAAGCAGATGATTTTAGATATAGCGAGATTCCAGAGTTGCTTACTAGTTGGGAAAGATATTTTAACAAAAACGATAAAAACCCTTTAACAAAACGCTCTATTATTTATTGGGCTAAGGAATTTGCTCCAGAAGAATTTGAAAAAATAAAAGTAAAAACAATCGATCATTTTATCGATGATACTATTTATTCTTGTACGGATTTTGATTTAGCACAAGTATTACATCATATGTATAAAGATGAATATGTATGTTCTAGTATCAAAAATAACGTATGGTATGTTTATAATAATCATCGTTGGGAAGTTGATAATGGTAAGACATTGCGATTGGCTATATCAAAAAATATGTGTGCGTTGTATTTAAAAAAGTGTAAGGATTATGAAAGAGATACAACAGGAAAGTCTGTTGACAAAAAGGAGATGATTAAACGTGTTATCTCTAAATTAAAAACAACATCAGATAAAAACAATATTATGCGAGAGGCACAAGAATTATTTTATGATAAAAATTTCACAACAAATATAGATAGCAATAAATATTTGTTGGGATTTGTAAATGGAGTATATGACTTTAAACTAAAAACATTTCGTGAAGGTCGTGCCGATGATTATATTACAAAAACCACAAAAATTCCATATGTTACACGAGATACTTGTGAAAATTATGATACAATTGAATCTGAAATTAATGAATTTATGGCTCAATTATTTCCAGAACCATCTTTATGTAAATATATGTGGGATCATTTGGCTTCTGTTTGTATTGGAACAAATATGAATCAAACATTTAATATATACAAAGGTAGTGGTAGTAATGGAAAATCTATTTTAACAGATTTGATGACCCAAACATTAGGAGATTATAAAGGAATGGTTCCATTATCTTTAATAACCGAAAAAAGAGGTAATATCGGAGGAACGTCATCCGAGGTCATGCAACTAAAAGGTATTCGTTATGCTGTCATGCAGGAACCATCAAAAGATATGCGTATAAATGAAGGAGTTATGAAAGAAATTGTAGGTGGTGATCCATTACAAGGTAGATCGTTATATCAAGAGAGTGAAACATTCGATCCTCAGTTCAAATTGGCGGTATGTACGAATGTATTGTTTGATATTCATTCAAATGATGATGGAACGTGGAGAAGAATACGTATTGTTCCTTTTATGTCAAAATTTGTAGCAAAAGAAGATTTGGATAAAACAGATGCTGAATATAAATTTGTAAAAGATAGAGGACTAAAAGAAAAATTGGTGGCGTGGGGTCCAGTATTTGCGAGTTTGTTAATTGATATCGCAACGAAGACTGATGGAGTCGTTAATGATTGTGAAATCGTGTTATCTGAATCGAATAAATATCGTCAAGGACAAGATAATATTTCAGCATTTATTAATGATAAAATATTGGTTACAACAAATCTCAAGAAGGGTGTTATGAAATGTGAAATACGTCAAGAATTTGATTTATGGTTTCAACAAAATGGAACACATTCTAAGAAACCTAAAATAACTGAAGTAAATGATTATATGGATAAACGATTTGGTAAATATAAAGCACGTGGGTGGGTAGGAACTTCTATAAAACCTGATATACCACAAGAAGAAGATGGTGAAGAAGAAGAAGATGGTGATATAGATGTTAGAACAATTGATAATGGGAGAAATATTAAAGCAATTGATAATGGGAGAAATATTAAAGCAATTGATAATGGTAAAAAATCGACATCTATTGAATATGACGGATCAAGCGAAAGTAAAATGTAATTTATTTTATTTTACAAATAACCTTATACAATAACCATATTCTTTATATTTTTGTGATTATTTTTTTGTTGTCGTGGAATATTTGGAACCATTTTTCGAGCCATATGTGGTTTATTTACTTTCGCGTTTTCATTTGGAGAAATAAAGGAATGATTTCTATAATTTACATAACGATTGCTTAAAACAATACGTCCCATATAATTACAATATTGTCTACCTGTTCGATCTCTAGGTTGTTCCTTTAAAAATTTATATTTTTTGTTATTTACAATATATTCACCTGATATGTTTTTATTAATTGAAAATCCCAATACATTTATAAATACAAAAACGATAGACCATCCTAGATACGAATATGGTTTATTCCCCCTATAATATTTTATATATTCACATATACAAGAATGTATAATTCTATTTTGTTTTTCACAGCATATTATGTGAGGATTATAACTATTTCTAAATTCTGATAAGCAGGTAACAAAATATTCATCAAAATTAATGTAATCTGACAATGGGGCGAATGGTTCTATATCGGCATCTACATAACATCCGCCATATGTAAACAAAACACATAATCTCCAAAAATCAGCCTTTATAGGACCATCTTTAATAAATAAAAAAATCTCTAAAAATAATGGTGGGTAGTTTTCTTTAAAGAATTGAATACATTTTTCATCATCATATAAATGAATATTCATATCAGGATTTAATAATTTCCATTTTGTAGAATACTTTTCCAAATCCGCCAGATTTTTATGACATATATAAATATCCTTGGGTATCATAATATATTTTTGTATTATAAAATATATTATAAAATTATTCCGCATTCTTCACCCATACATTTGCCGGTAAATATTCAAAAATACTTTTAGGTATGCTTGTAATAACTTTTATTGCTATAAAAATAGGAAAAAAGAATAAAAATGCTATAGTTGCCAATTCTATAAAAACTCCCTTAATGCTAATTGGTTGTGTTAAAAAATAAACATACAATTTTATAAAAATCAAAATTAAAAAAACGCGTATATATAAATTTCTTAGAGCATCGACATTAAACTTCATTTTATCCGTTTCCTGTGTTTCATAAAATATTTTTCTTTCATTTACATTAGCTGTATTGACTCGTTCTTGTATTTGCGTTTCTAAATCTATATGTAATATTTTATACAATTCGTCCATATTGGGAACATCTGTGCTAGGAGATATATCTGTTAATTTTGCGTAATACGCAGCACTTGTTATGGTATTTTTTAAATAAATATCATACATTTTTTTATAAAAAGTAGGAGCAGCGTGATATCCACCTCCTTCCGGTTGTAAAAATCCAAGTTTCTCGGGTATTTCTGGTTTTGATATTACATTTGGAGTTATCCCGGTAACTAAGAAAAGGGGTGTGCCGAATAATTGTGGATTTTTATTAAATTCAATCCATTTATCAACCCCATATGCTTGAATGTAATATTCTTTAAAATTATTCATTGAATCTGAAATATTTGTACGTGTATCATTTATTGAAGTAAGTAATTTATTTTTTACATCATCTATTTTTTTATCCTCAGTAGCATCCACACTAAATAATGTGGGACTATCCATCATAGCATTAAATTTGTCACCTAATGATTGGGTGAAATCTTGTGTTTCTTCTGACATTATATGTTATCTATTCTATATATCCATAATAATTCCGGATATACGCCCTGAATTTCCATACATACTATCCTCTCCAGTCATATTAGAATTATCAGATGAAGTGTCGGCAGGCGTTGAACTCGCATCGGCAACTCCAGTTGCTTTCGTATAGCCATAAGCATTTGGAGATGTTGATGGTGTATAAGAAGGAACATAGAATCTAAATTGCTTATAATTTATAGGGTCGCGATATCTCATAGATATCCACCGAATAATAATAATAGCAAGAATAACCGAACAAGAAATAATAACTAAGAGAGAATACATTCCACGAGATAGAATGGAACGTTTTGTTAACACAGAAAGAACTATGATAATAGCACAAAGAAGAATAATCATTTTTGTAATAAAAATATAATCTGCGTATTTATCGCTATAATAAGTATTAATTTCGACCATTCTTCTTTTATTTTCAAGCTCTCTTAACGCTAATCTTTCTTCGGTGCTTAACTTCTCGTTTTCCTCACGTAATGCCGTAGAAGTATTATTTTGATATCGTATTAATGCTTGAGAAGCTTCATCATAAGCATAAGCTTTTTCGTAGAGAGTATTTGTATTGTTAATATATCTTGCTTTTACATCCTGTAATTTTTTTAGTTCTGTTTCCGCATTTGCCCTTACTGTTGGGCTGTCTGTATATTGTATGGTTTGAATTAACGATTTTTCCAATTCATTGATATTTCCGATAATCCCTTCTATATCTCTATTATCGCCCATCTTGTATTATATATTATTTACAAAGAAATTGTAAAAGCGACAACAAGTAATATACAAACAATTATAAATAAAATGGAATATACGATATTCAAATATCTCATCTGTATAGATGAATTGCTAACCATTTTGTTTAATGTAATTATATTTGGCTGTAATTTATTATTTCTATCCATATAATTATTTAATGTGTCATCTAATTTAGATAAATATTTATCATTTTCTTGATACATTTGGGTAGATGTAAATGATTCTCTAATGATTCGATCTGTTTCTCTGACAATTTTATCATTTGGTTCTTTTAATTGAGAACTCGTTAATAAAAAATTATTTGTGATTGATTCAGGCATTAAAGAAACGTCGTGAGTTGTATTTGTCATATGGGAACCAGATATATTATAATTCGCGAATTTATTTGGATTTACTACATTTACATTAGTTGGAATTAAATAAGATGTTCCGGCAGGAGCTGGATTTTTTACCCACACAGCACTATCGTAATCAGAACTAGCAGGATCAGTTGGAGTTATCCATTTAACTCCCTCCTTGTCTTTTAACCAACAATTACCAGTCCAATCCCAATATACAAAACCACCACAATCTTCCCTTTCATTACAACCTTTCATACAATCTGAAACGTGTGGTGTTGGAAAACCTGTTCCTCCTATATCATAGGCAGCACGTGTGCTATTTGGGTATTTAGTATAGGTTGTTTCCATTGGATTTTCAATTTTTTCAGGATTTCTTATATATACATCGATATTATCCATTGGGGTTAATGCTGTTGGTTCCTTATATGTTTTAGGATAACAAGTCCCTACACCATTACCACCCTTAAGAAAAGCTACACTATAACACCCTTCTGTTTTATTACAAATATCTAAACAATCATTCGCGGTGTTGGTGTTTGTTGATCCTAAATCGGCACCATATAAATCACTATCAGGATATACTGAATACGATGGCTGCCCTTCCTTGTTTATTTCAGGAACTCTTAGGTTCATAATAGGTTGCCCTTGACCCATATTTTTTAGATACACCGAATTATTACTACTAGCGTCATGCATATTGGGAGGAGCATCCTTGTTTTTTGTGAAACAAGAACCACTAGAAGTCCAATACTCAAATCCAACACACCCGTTTATGTTATCACATTTAGACATACATCCATCTACAGTGAGACCCCCAACACCGCTTGCTATGTCATACCCGCTTATTCCTTTACTTGGATATAACTTATAGTCACCCCCTTTTACAGCATCTTTATAGACAACATCATCATTGTTAATAGCATCTAACAAGTAACAATTACCATTATCAATTACAGTTCCAACACAAGTTCCTGATTTAGAACACTGTAATTGACAATTCTCTATACTATTTGTACTACCATCATAAGCAATTCCTATTGATCCATATGGAGTAATATATTTCGTAGCATTTTTATTGGAATCAATATTATTTATTGAATATCCAGGGTTAGATGTATATGTATCACTATAATGAAATAATGAAGGGTCTGTATATTCATAGGCACTTCCTAATCTATTTACATACGCAAGTTTCCCAAAATTTTTTTCACCATCTGTATTCATATCATTAATTTGATTAACGGCAATTCCACCATATCCCAAAGTATTATTTGCCATATCTGTGTTACAACCAACGGCATTGGGATCTCCGGTATATAAAACAAGTGAGTAATCTGTGTTAAATTTTAATCTTAATTTCCCATCACTTGAATAAATAGATTGTCCTATCGCTAAAGAACCCAATATGTGAGGGGTTGCTAATAGAATGTTATCATCAACTCCAGTTGAAATATCCCTATCAGTCCAACCAAAATGTAACGTTTGCCCTTGAGTTCCACTCGAATAAATCAGATATTGTCCGTAATTTTGAGGATTTTCTACTAGGTCACTTGGAAGTGTCATACTTACTGGGAAACTGAATAAATATAAATTTCCATTTGCTAAAAACATTGCTCGAGTGTCATCATTCCAGTCACTGGCAAACGCTTTTGCGTTCTCAGGATTAGCATTGGGAAGTTTTCCTGCGCTACACAACCGATAAAATGACCAATCTCCCTCTGTATGAATACCATTTTCACTAAAATATGCGTTATTATTTCTACCTAGAAAAAAATTGGTAATATTGTGCCCTTGATAATTAAAAGCTTTTCTCATATCAATTTTCCATATAGGTATCCCCGGATTTTGCCACCAGTTATTTAACATATTGCTATCTCCCGCATAACAAGTTCCCATAGTTGTATTACTATCTACATTTCCCAAACCAAAATAAGATAATCCTTTTGCTATCGCATCATAATAACATTTTGATAAAGAACTATCATTTGATTTACACGTTATATTTATCGAAGCACCACTATCAAATAACCCATCGTCTCTTGTCACAGTTTGTCTATGACCATTACAATCATATGTAACAGACATAAATTTATTACAACCTCCAAAAGGGTCACCAAAACTTATTGTATTTCTACTTATATCATATGATAAACTATTAGGGTGTTGAGAAATATAATCCTTTACATTTTGTGTTCTATTACCACTAGCATTGCCGCAATTTGAACCATAACTAACATCTATAATTTGTAATTGTCCTGGACTATCCCCTACTTGGTAAGTGCCATCTAATGGCATCACACTACACCCCTTATATTCAAAATTACTAGGTGTTTTTACACCCGCAAACATATTACCCGCTTCATCACCTTGTGATTGTCCTGGACGAATTTTTCCGTTTAAATATAGTTTTAAATTTTCATCATAACCCATTACACTTGGGTTGATAAGATAAGACATATGTGGTATAGATTTTTTATCTACTGAAAAATTACCCGAACCAGGAATACCTCTTTCCCCGCTTGTTTGGTCGTATACGTCGGAAGTTGGATAATATGTTGCTACACCTTGACTATTAATGTTAATAACTTTCCCATCACTACCACTAATAATTTTACCACTTGGTATAGTGAATTCCGGATTTGTATCGTTATATCCACTTGTTACACCAACTGATTGTTTCATATTATCCACGAGTATTCGATCAATTGGCGGTATCAAAGTTCTAGGTGTATATTGTGAATTATCCATAATCTTAGTAATATTTTATACAAACAAAATATAGTTCATATGATTGAATAATGAAATCATATGAAAAAAGATAGAGTAAAAATATTGTGTATATCGCGATTACATTTCTTGTAGATTGTGAGGAATAATATCAATTTGAGGTATTGTATTACTTTTTGATTTCCCTAATTCCATCTCATCGATTCTTTCTTCTGCGTCAACATCACGTTCAATACGAATACATCCACAACACGTTACAACCTTACATTTTGACTTGTATATAACACCTAAGAAAACAACTATAACACTGGAAGCTGTTGATATTAAGTAGAATGTAATTGCGTCGTTTACGACCATTCTAGTTACTATATACCAAGATTAATTTTTAGAACAGCAATGATTAATATTACAACTATTATTGTATAGATTGATAACATAACGTTATTATGTGTTGCTCCTAAATATGAATTATCATATTCTTTTTCCATAAATTGTGCGTCGTTTAATATTTTTAATAAAGATTCTTGTTGATCGGATAATTCTTGTTTTAGATTGGAAAGAGTGGTGTCATTTGAATTAATGGCACCTAGTGTTGTCACACGGGCAACAGTTTCCATTGAACTATCCATACTTGGTGTAAATGTTTCTAAATGTGCTATTATTTCCATATTTCTATTACAAGCTGATTGAAATTCGCTAATTAATCTATTTATTATTTTTCTCGTTATTCTTAAATTTTCATCATTTATTTTTATATAAACTGAATTTACTTCATTGCTATTAGATATTGAACCATTTTGTTTTATACCTCCATTTGATGATATAAAATCACAGGTGGTTGGATATTTGTTAAAAATGGATAGATTGTCGTATATATTAAATCCATAACAATTTCTATCTTTACTACATAAAGCTTTACATACATTCACATCCCTTACATCCCTACTTTTGTACGGTTGAATATGAGTTAATTTACCTCCGTCAATAAAAGTATATTCTCTATTATATCGATTCATAACCATTTCTTGATAATTGTATTTCAGTTCTTCAATTTGTTTCAATAAAATTTTACATTTACCATTAAGATGTTTTACGCTAAGTATATCAGGTTCAGCAAAATCTGTATGTATATAATTTGATAGTTCATTCATTATATAATAACAAATGAAAATGATTTTTTTATGAAAGAACATTAACATCTTTCTTAAATTCGTTTGATATATTGGAAATAGTTTCAGTTGTTTTACTTGTTATATTTTGGTAATTGATTTTGATGTCATTAATATTCATAATAGCTGTTAATACAAACCCAACAAAGGATGCTATAGAAATAACAAATAATATAGAACCCGGATAAAATACATTCAGCGATGATAATGTTATATATAAAATTGCCATAATATATGTCATTGTCTTGACACCCTTCGTCGTTTTCAAATAATAAAAAATAATAGCTAGCATAACAATTATTTTAACTACTTCGATTATTAATTGTATTCTATATGTTTTGTATAATTCTATAGAATTCATTAACGATTCGTGTGTAGTATTATACCGATTCACTACATTGACTAAATCATCCTTTTCTTGTTGTGTAATTTCCGGAGGATTTTCATCATTACCTCCTAGATTTTTACTTTCCTTTATAATATCACTTTGAATATTTTGTATCTCTGCTATAGTTTGAAGTATTATATTTTCACTTGTTCTAAGACAATCATTACAATCTGACTGACTCTTCCCTATAATATTAGAACATTGAAAATTTGACCCCTCATCATTTATATTAAAATTTATGTAACACATATTGTAATTATTGTATGCCGATGAAAAGTTCTCTTCGTTTTGTTGGATACGATTAAAAAATGTTTCTACAGGTTCTATTGCTTTTGACATTTATAATAACCTTTGTAATATGTTAAGATAAAGATAGATAATATACCATAAAGAATAGATGTAAAATAATAATCCTATACTTACATCCTTATGAAGCTGTATCATTTACACATATGCGATAATATTTTGTTAAACAACTTGTTTTAGAACTTCTTATTAATTCAATTACTTCTCCTGGGCGAAAACATATGGCTAAAGCTTGAGGGTCAAAACGACTTAATTTGGGAAATTGGTTATCATCTGTAATATTATATATTCCTTTTATAGTATCAACCTCATCTGTCGATAATATACGACATTTAGGAACAAGTTTGTGTTCGAGTATATTAAACAATAATCTTTTGATGTGATGAACTACTATAAATATATTTTCGGTTTCGTAAATATGTTTAATTAATTCTTTTAGAGTATCATTTGGTTCTTCGCGAACAACAATGATTAGTGTATCACGTTTATTTAACACATTATCTGTAGTAAATAATTCTTCTGTAATTTCTTGTATTTTTGATTGTTTTAAAGATGTTGTTAACCAATATTTCACATAAGCTTGTTTACCCGATTCTTCCTGTCTTATCATAAAATCTAAACCATCATTAACATACATTGCGTTTATTTCGTGGATTGAAAATCCAGTATGATCGTTAACATTATAATTCTGGGATAACATTATATCTAATAAATTTTTTCTTGAAACATATAGCTCGTGAATAAGTGTTGAACCTTCCATATCTTTGTATGTTATACTATTCTTTTATAATATCATTTTATAATCATTTTATTTTTTTATTTTCAAAATGTTATTTTTCTTGTTCCACCTCCTTGGTTTTCCTGACCCTCATTTGTGTTATCACTAACCTCATCTACATCAAAAATAGTTGGTAGAGGTGTATTTTTATTACTACCACCCTTTTTATTCAATTCATCTCGTTTCTTTTTCAATAAGTCTAATAACTTATGTTGTTGTTCTTGTGATAATTTACTAATATCTGATTTTATTCCAGAGAATCCTCTATTTTGATTATTCCCTCCTAATATAGGATGTGTTTTACCAGGTGGTGGGTGATTTGGAGTATGGGGTGAAGGTATCCTTTTTTCACTAGAAGAATCAATAATATATGATGTGGATGAATTATTATCATAGTCAATTGGTGCGGGACTATATGGAGCATATTCAGGAGAGTTGGGTGATTTGGGTGATTTGGGTGAATTAAATATATTTAATGGTGTTGCGTTTGGATCATAATCATAATCAATTGGTGCTGGACTATATGGAGCATATTCAGGAGAATTTGCCGAATTTTCATAAGAAGCGGATGGTAATTTTAATCCCGGTAATTCATTATCATACTTCGGCACAATATATTCAGATGAATCGGTGGAACGTTGTTCATTATCATAATTCGGCACAATATATTCAGATGAATCGGTCGAACGTTCTTCATTTTTCTTAGTATCCTGCTCAAATGAAAACTTTGGCGATACTGGTTCATAAGATGGAACAATATATTCAGAAGAATCGGTAGAACGTTCATTCCCTTGTTGTTTTTCTATTTCTTGGTCTATTTCATCTGACATAACTCTTTCGCCAATATGTTGGGTAGTATCAAACTTTTTATCTTTAAGATAAGAAATACGTAATTTTTCAAGGTATTTTTTCATTGATGTTTCTAATGATTCCGTGGAATCAACCTGAATAGTAGATTGAAATGTATCGGAATAAGATAAACTCGAGAGTTGAGAAATGTTATCATCTGTAATGATACGTGTAACTACATTCATTGTTTGTAATTCTTGAATAAGAAGTTTTAAAGAATATGGAATTTTTACTATACTAAAGGAACGTCCAAATCTAGATACAGTTTTTATTCTCATTCCAAAACTATCTTTTTCCAATCCACTGGCAAATTGTATAGGTCCGTCGGCAAATGGACTAAGAAAAATATTCTGAGCTTCATTGTAAATTGCTATCATACCAGTTTGATTACAAATAGCTACGTAGTATTCATCTCCTCTTTTCAAGAATGATTCGGATAAAAAATGTGACATACCATTACCAATCAAGGCATCGCGTTCCATCTCTCCAATACGTAACCCACCATCATTCGCACGTCCATCAACTGATTGTCTTGTTAAAACTGTTCTTGGACCTGTGCCTCTATAATTTATTTTATCTTTTGTCATATGTTTCATTCTCATATAATATGTTGGTCCAATGAATATGTCGGAATTAAGCTGTAATCCATTCATTCCATTATACATTACTTCATTGCCACTTGAATGAAAACCTAATTGGGTTAATGAATTGCTAATTGTTTGTTTATCGGCATTTTGTCCCAACATTGCCGTACAATCTCCATAACCACCTATCATACACCCAATCTTAGATAAAACAGTTTCATATAATTGACCTATAGTCATTCGAGATGGAATCGCGTGAGGATTAATAATTAAATCAGGTTTTAATCCATTCTCTGTATAAGGCATATCGGCTTCTGATAAAATACATCCAACAGTTCCTTTTTGTCCTATACGAGAACCCAATTTATCTCCAAAATTAGGCATACGTTCTTCTCTAATTTTTACTTTCGCATAACGATAACCTTCTTCTCCTTCAGTAATAACTACTTTGTCTACTATACCTAATTGTCCTTTCTTAGGTAAAATAGAAGAATCAGAATATATATTATCATCTGAACCACCTACAGAAGATGTAAATCTTCCAACCATTACTATTTTATCATCCATAAGAGTTTCTGGTTTTATTAATCCATTTTCATCTAAGAAATTATAATCAGCCCCACGTTTTAAATTTTTTATATTTTTATTTTCTGTATTTGAAAAAATAGTTTTGTATGTTTCTTCATTCCCTCTTTCAACATCCTCCTTTGTTTCATATGTAGAAAAGTATGATGTTCTAAATAATCCTCTTTTAATTGACCCTTCATTCACGATAATACTATCTTCAACATTATACCCGTTTAGTGACATTATAGCTACAATCGTATTTACACCATAAGGTTGTTCGCATCTATTAAAATAATTCAAGTATCTTGTTTTTGTTAAAGGAATTTGCCCTTCATTCATAACAACGGCTGCTTTATCGAAACGATTCACATAATTACTACTATAAAGAGATACTCCTTGTTTACTTTGGACACAAGAAAATAAATTACGAGGAAGTTGATTACTTTCAGGGAAGGGGATTAGATTACCCAACATACCTAGGCATAATGATGGATGAATTTCAATATTTGTATAAAACTTCTTTTGAAAAGGTGCTATATTTGTATGATGTAAATTTAATATCATCATATTTTCTTCTTGATCGGCATCTACATATTCAACAATTGATTTTGTTTTCGCCCATTTAGAATAATCTTCCATCGTAATTTCACCCTTTGATTTATCTTCATCATCAAATCCATATACAATATTTTTCCAGGGTATATCATCTGTCGATATATCTTGAACGTAACGAGTAAGAAAACTTGGTAATTTCGTAATATTGTCAATATAATAAATAGGTCTCATTAATCTACCCGCATCAGTATATATAGAAATAATATTGTCTGTGTAAGAAAAAGTAATTGTTGTATAAATAGAAATAACCGCATTTCTTTTTAGAGTTTGTAATTTATATGTATTCTCTATAGGGTTATTAATAGTTCCAATCCAATTACCATTGATAATAACTTTGGTATAATTAGCAAGTATAACATCATTACATTCTGATAAAGATAATATTGGAAAATGTTTCATTATCCATCGTATAAATTCAGAAGTAGAGCTTCCTGTTGTAGCTACGGCACCAATTGCGAGATGTTTGTGTAAACCTATATTACCTCCATCAGGAGTATCCAAATAATCAATTATACCCCATTGAGAAGGATGTAATAATCTAGGACCAACAACTTTGGCACTTGCGTCTAATGGTAAATTTACTTTTCTTAGATGGTTCATAAATGAATTCCAAGATAATCGATTTAAATCTTGGATAACTCCTGGACGTTTTGTATTCGGAGTTGCTCCCCAATTACCCTTGAATGCCTTTTGGAATCCAGTTTCTACAATACGATTTTTAAATATATCATTTGTATTATTTAATATTAGAGATGAAAAATCACTCGCACTTTCTTTTGAATGATAATAGTATAGTTTATCTATATTCAACGCAATATGTTGTTTTTGAATTAAATAGTATTCACGGAATAAATCGTATATCAATACACCTGACAGCTCAACACGTTTAAATTTAAAATTATCTCTATCCGTTACTGGTTCCGCCTTTACATACACCTTTAATAGTTTGAATACCATAAACCCAATAAAATATGCTTTATCCAATAAATTTGTTTCACCTATGTGTGGTAAAAAATAATTTATTAAAATATCATATACTCCTGATATTGTTTTTCTTTTTGTTAAAAGTGCTATATATTCCAAAGCATTTTGTTGTGTAAATATCAGATTTGCGTCGTGGATTGATGGAATAAATAAAGGAATATATCTTTTATTTTTTTCCATATCCAATAAACACGTTTGGATTATTTTTTTATCACTTTCAAACCCTAGTGCCCTTAATAAAATAAAAAGAGGAACTGGTGTTCTTACATTGGGAACATCTACTACAAGTTGTAAATTCGTATAACTTTCTGATGGAGCTACAATACGAATAGATGTATAACGGATTGGTTTGGATGGGTCTTCGCTAACTGATTTGATTTCAACAGAAAAAAGGTATTTATCAAGTGTGGCGTGTTTCTTTATGTAAAGCATATTATCTGAAAATTTTTCTTGTGTTACTACTGTTTTTTCTTTACCTTGTATAATAAAATAACCACCTAAATCATTTTTACATTCACCCATATTATAACGAACTTCTCTGGGTAAATCTTTCAATATACATAAATCGGAATGTAACATAATAGGAAATCTACCCAAATATATTTTTTCAATTTTATGAGAAATTATATTTTTATTACCATCTTCATCATATTGTATCATTTCACAATCAACATTATAATGAATGGTTGTTCCATAAGTCATATTTCTTAATCTAGCTTCATTTGGATACATATAATGGCTATAATTATCATCATAAATAACAGGCTTTCCAAAATAAAGTTCATTACCTTCTTTTCCTCCCATATATATTAAAATTTCTCTGGATTTTTCTTCCATACTTGATGTATCCATTCCACTTTTTGCCTCAGCATCGATTCTTTCTTTAAAACGTATAGGATTGTTATCCTTAAAAATTTTAAAAATTCCATTCTTAAAAAAATGATTATAAGATGTGAGATGATGATTAACTAAGAGATATGGATTATCTTCAAACATTTGATGAATGATATTCCAACTGATATCATTCAATTCTTTGTTGGATAAATCGAACCAGTCGGGCGAATTTTGTTTTTCTTTTTCGTTTTCTAATTCCATTTATCTAAGTATATATTTATTTTACATCATTATTGCGAACAGTATGATTATGTTTTTTATGTGTTTTTTTCTTAGTTGAATGATTTTGGGTTTGTGACGATGATGTTGTTATACCAAATATAGTCCAAGGTTCATTCGGACGGCTTACAATATAATTCTCATATTGACTCCATTCTATATGTTCTTTAAAAAATGTTTTGCTATCAAATGGAATATTACACGATGAACCATATTTTAGACAGAATGACATATCTTGTGCTAATTTCGTAGTAATTAAATTACCATCGCATGCCCCTCTTGGTTGATATGGTAATGGTCTCGATGGATCTGACATATATTCTCTTGCGTCCATATTGTAATGCGAACAAACTGTTCTAGAACAAGGATTTATTTTTTTTAAATAAACATCATAATGATCCCCCATAATTTTTTTCCCAACCTCTAAATCTATTTCTCCTTTATATTTTTCTATAAGTTGAGTAAGCCTTACTCTTCGTGCCCCTTGATGTCTTCTTATATCATTAAATCCTGTATTAGAACATTCTAGGTTACGTATGCGTGGATCATATGTGGCATTAAATCCAATAAAGTATCCGTTAAATGTTCGTTCAATGTTTACATACGTTCTTCCTAGTTCTATTCTCATAATTTCATTTGTATTAATATCTCCAAAATACCAAGAATTAGCATAATCACCTGAATTATGAGTTGTGAGAATTTTTATATAATCTTCAAATGTATTTCCATACTGCATGGCACTTCTTATACGACACGATATTGGAATTTCAAAAGAATAATTATCAAAACCACCTATAGTTGTTTCTGTGCCTAAAATACCAGCTTCTGTTACAAAAAAATCGGTTCCACTCCATATCCAACCAACAAATCCTTGAATTAACATTCGATTACCCTTTGCTGGTTTGATATCAAGAACTTGTTTCGCAAATTGACCTTCTACAAAATCCGAAAAATTATTGTGTCCGCATACTATTTTACCATCTGTTGTATAATCACCATTACATATAAAAGCCGAACATCTTTCTGTAGCAGCCTTTTTATATGTTAAAGAATTATCTATAGGAATATCATATTTTTTATCATAAATTAATTTATATTTAGAATTATACCAATCCGAAGTAATAGTAAAATAGTTATTCCAGGCTACTATTTCTTCTAATGTTATTGATCCACCAGAACTATTTATTCCTTTCATCATATACAACATTTCCAAGTAATACTCATAATATTTATCTTTTATTAGTGGCAAAAAACAACGTTTCGCTACAAGAATAAAATAATCCCAACTACGTCCAGTGGTTTCATATACGTGAAACCGCAACATTTTTTGTATATCTGTCATCGTATCGGCAATAGCTTGTCCGTAACCATAACCAATTTCTTTAGGAGTTCCACTTACAGAAATATATAACCACCCATTTTTTACGTAACGTTTCATATATATAACATTATTTGAGATTATTTTTTATCAAAAAATAATCTCAAATGAATTGTAAAGTAATAATTTATGGTTTATTTAACATAATAATAACAAAAAACAAGGCAATAATAATGTATGGAAATAACACAACTAACCAGGCAATTTCCGGATGATTTGCTTTACACATTAAATTTAATATCCAACACCAAAGCATAATACCAATGATGTTAACAATAAATACCATCAATTTAGATGGAGTTCTAATAGCACTATTTACAACAACAATATGTTGGTGCGAATTATTCCCTACATTTTGGATGAAAACCGATAAAAGAACAACGGCACTAACAATTAAATAAAATAATGATGGTCCGCATAAACTTTTGAATGGGTTTCGAAACAAACGTACAATATCCATTTTATTATATTGTTATATAAGAAAAAATAATTATTATGATATATAGATTAGATTTTTAAATAATTTCTTGAAAAATTACCTTCCCAAGGAAGGACACTTGGAGGTGGAGAAACTTCCCTTATCCCACTTGTAAAAACATTCGCGCCATTCACTAGATTTCCGAATAAACCTCCGCCCTTTTGGTTATATTTTACGCGCTTTGTTTTTTTATTACGTCTTTTTTTCATATGTTTGAGAGTTGATTTCCGATATTTAGTTTGTTTTGTTGATTTTACATCGGGTTTAATACATTTATTACCCAACATATAAACATAATCTGGATTGTTTGTCGCACGTTTCATACAATTATGTTGAGTTTTTATTTTTTTTGTAATTTTATTTATAACTGATTTATAAACTCTTCCAATTCGTTTATCTGTCATTATTGAATTATAATATATAATAAGATAAATTATACGTGAGATAACATATGACGACGACAACATATTCTTGTTAATCCCAGTTCATCCAAGACCATTTTTTCAGGGGTTTCTATATCACTTACCTCATTTGTTAAATAAACAACATTATCAAATCTATATTGTTTTGATTTTTTTTTTAATTCCTCAGTTCTTTCCATTTTTCTTTGTCTAACTTCTTGTAAATAATATTCATATTTATCCGCGAGGACATTCGAACAAGAATAACAACGAACTGTAATACACGACATTCTATTATATTGTATTATTGTATTATTCTTTATGATTTATTTCATTTTTATTTATAATTCAGTATATGATTTTATTTCCATAACAGTTATTGCTTTGTTATACATTCCCGAAACTGATCTTTTTATTTGTAAATACGTAGAATAATCCATAAATCCATAATGGTATAACATTTTTGTTATATATAATAAAATATACAACAATGGATTATTATTTATTTTAGCACTTACATAATAGTCATGCATTAATCTCGCATTCTTATTTTTTATGTTACTAATCACCAAATCTATCGTAGAATGTTGTGATAGTTTCAATCGAAATAAATAATCAAATGTAACATTACTTGAATCTCCGTGTGTATCCATTATCATTTTTAGAGTTTTGTATGATAAAATACCATTTGAAAGACTCTTTATTTTCTCCTCTAATAATATCCTTGTTTTTTCAATATTTTCCGTAAAAAGAATAACATCTATATCACTAGAGTTTTTTACAAAATCATCTCTTATACAACTTCCAAAAAAATAAATAGGTGTATTCAGGTATTTGCTAATAGATGAAAGTATTTGATACTGATGTTTATTTAAATTTTTACATACTCGGCTATACGGAGTTATTTCCATTTATATTACAGGAACATTATTCTTCTTCTTCTTATTTCTTCTTTTTTTATTTTTTGATTGACTGGTAGATGTAGTTGATATATTATTTTCTGTTTCATCATCATTACTATAATCTCCACCATTCACGGACGTATCAATATCACTACCCTCCACAGAACCTCCGGTAATTATTGGTTCTGAATCTTCTAGTTCTGGTTCTAGTTTTGGAGTTGCGTTAACAAGTTCTGGTTCTAGTTCTGGAGTTGCGTTAACAAGTTCTGGTTTTGGTTCTGGTTCTAGTTCTGGTTCTGGTTCTGGTTCTGGTTCTGGTTCTGGGGTTGTGTTAACAAGTTCTGGTTCTGGGGTTGTGTTAACAAGTTCTGGTTTGGGCTCTGGTTCTTCTTGTGTAATTACAGGTTCTTCCTGATTATCACCTCCAATTATATTCGTATTTTCTATATTTTCGTTGAGTGATTTTTTATCTACAAAGATATTTACACTACAATCTTCATTAATAACGTTATCAAGTAAAGATTGTTTATTTCCGCTAAAATAATTTCCCATTTATACTATATAATTAAATAATATTTCGTATATTATACTATAAAAATATATATAGTATAATATATGCCATCATTACAAACAATTTTATACATCGTTTCAGCTGTTGTTACAATATTGCTATTACTATACATAGTATTATATTATCTTAAAACACCCCCAAGTGGTGTTACCAGCACAGATAAGGAGGTATCTACAACAGATGGTTCCAAGGCGGGTGAATTAACATTATTTTTCGCTACTTGGTGTCCTGCCTGTAAAGCAATTAAACCAGAATGGGAGCAATTTAGAAATGATTACTCAAATAAAAAAATAAATGGTGTTGTATTATTAATAAGAGAAGTTGATTGTTCTGAACCGGATCCAGAGACTGAAGATATTATGAACCAATATAGCATTAAAGGATTTCCTACTGTAAAATTAACATATAATGGAAAAATTACAGAACTTCAACAAAAACCAACATATGATAATTTGGTTACATTTGTAAATTCATCATTATAATCTCCAATTTTCTGTAGATTTATAACCGCCCATATTTGAAGACCTTTTCGAAGTCCTTGGTGGAGGTATAGGAATATAATTTCTTTCTTCTCTATCTTCTATTTGTGAATTTTCTGTATTTTCAATAACATTTCCTTGTTCGTCTACTTGATATCCTGTTTTTTTCTTAAAATCGTCTCGTATGTATTGAGGAACATAAAACGCCCATACTATAAATAACAAATGAGGGTGAAAGTATTGAACTTGAAATCCATTATTTACTAATTGTTCCATTACATATGCTATACAATTTCCACTATCATAAACAGTATAACCTAATATTGTTTCTGGAATAGGATACCAACAAAATTGTTGGTCTGTATATTTTTTACTTACTTCGCGAATTTTTATATGAATTTTATTCAATATTTTTTTATAAAGATTCAACTCATTCGCATCCTTCTCACGTTTTTTTTCATAAAGATCATTGATATTGATTCTTGTATTATCCCCATTTATTTTCGATAAATTAAAAATAGAAGTCATATATGGATTATTATTAGAATTTAATTCATATAAATATTGCGAAGTAATAAAAAATAATGGTAATTAAACATCTTGTTGTATCTGGTGGATATCATTTGTTTGCTTATATCTTAGGTTCATTACATAAACTAGAAAGTAATAATGTAATTAATATTTCAAACATTGAAACAATTTGGTGTGTTTCATCTGGTTCTTTTGTAGCTATATGTTTAGCTTTATTAAAAGGTTATCGCGATAAAATAACAGAAAATACTCAAGAAGTATTATCCTGGGATGTAATAGAAAAATATATAGAAGAACGTCCATGGAGTTATCTTTTTATTAATCCAAGTTTTAGCATTTATGATATTTTATACAAAAAGGGTGTATATGATGAAATGATTATAAATAGTATGGTAGAACCATTATTAAAGTTATTAGATTTACCGGTGACAATAACATTAGAAGAATTTTATGAATATACAAATATAGAAATACACTTTTATTCATTCGATATATATCAATTTCAAATGATAGATATTTTTTATAAAACATATCCTAAGATGACTCTAGTAAATGCTATGTATGTAACCGCATCCGTGCCATTTCTATCTATACCTCATATAGAATATAATAAATGTTTTATAGATGGGGGATGTATTCTCAACTATCCAATTTGTTATGCTTTAAAAAGAATTACCCAATCAGATGAAATTTTGGGATATAATACACATTTAACCACATTGACAATGGAGAAAAATGTTAGTATTAAAGATGAGAGTATTTTTTATTATATCTATTTTGTAGCATCGACATTGTATTCAAAAATATATAATACCTTTATTTGTAGAACCGAAAATATCCATACAGAAGCGGTTTATCAAGATATAAATAATACGGATGTAGAAGAAAATGATTATTATAATGAAATAAATTTGGATCCATTAACAGACAATAATCCATCCTTTTACAATGGATTAATTAATTTATTTCAAGATTTTTATGAATTTTTATACAGTAACGAAAAAAGACGTTTTATGTTGGAAAATGGAAAAGAACAAATTAATGTGTCAAAAAAGTTCTTTACGTATATTAAATAATGGCAAAACAATTTTTAAAATTACAGGAGAATAACTTGGATAAATTGTATAATACTATGTTAAAAGAACATAGTTTATGTACGAATGTTATTACTGGAGATAATTTTGCGGAAGATGTAATTAGCGATACTCGTAAAGTTTATAACGATATAACAAAACATCAAGAGGAACAATTGCTCTATGAAATTCGCGAACGTGATAAAATGAAGGAGGAGGTAAAGGAGGATTATTATAGTGTTGTGAATGGAAAATGGTTAAAAAAACAACAAGAGCTTCTTGATAAAACTAAATTACCATTCATAAAGGTTGATAGTTTTCGTATAAAACAACAAGAGGTATTCGCAAATATAATACTAACTTTAGACAATTATATGAGTGTGAATGCTGAAAAGGAATATGTTAAAAATCTCAGAAGATTTTGTTATTCTTGTATGAATAGTGATTATTTTTCACCAGAACCAAACATAAAATATTGCCTTGATATAATTAATAACTTTATCAAAAATGATGATTTATATGGACTTTTGGGTTCTATGAATTCGTGGGATTTAATAAATAATCGTTGTCCTATTTATTCATTTTTAATGCCAGAAGAGACAAACGCCAAATCATACAATATGTATATAACGATGCCTAACTTTTCATTACCTGTATATTCTTTTTATTTTCAATATACCGATGATGATTCTAAAATCAAAAAATTAAAACAACGTATGATGATTAAATATAAACAATATATACATAAAGTTTTTTCTATTGCTTTTGGTTCTTCTCACGGATTTCATCCTCAAGATGTAATTGATGTTGAAATTGAAATAATGAATACATACTTTACGAAAACTCCAGATTTATCCGTAACTACGGAATTAATAAGTAGTGAAGTTTCTCACGATGAGTATGATTTTGATTATAATAAATTTTGTAGAAATATGTATTATAAAGAAAAGTCAATACCTAAGAAATTTAGAACATATAATAAATATTATATCAAAAATATTATGAAGGTTCTTGGTAAGGAATGGAAAACAAAAAAGTGGATTACATTTTGGTATTACGTCCATTTTAATAGCGTGATACAATTTTCAAAATACAAGAATGTTTGGTCTCGGTTCAATCGTTATGAACTAAGAAATATTACAGAATCTCATCCATTGGAATATTATATTTGTGGGCTTTCATTTGCTTATAACAATTTGCTAACTCAATTATTAAATGTTTTATCTCCTAGAAGAGAAGAAATCGATTATGTTAAAAAATTATTTAAGGATATACGTTACATTTTTAAGGATATTATAATAAATAATAAATGGATGAGTGGTTCTGCTAAAAAGGAAGCACTCAAAAAATTAAAACACATTGAGCTTATTATAGGGTCTCCTCCATTAATTGTAAAAGATCCCACTGTAACTTATTCCGAAACCAATTATTGGAAAAACATAATAGACGCAAGTATTTACAGAGCTAAAATGTTCGCATATTTAAATGGTAAGGAAGTAGCATATGTTTCAACAATAGATTGGGATATATTCTCATTGACCGGACAACAATCTTATATTGTAAATGCGTTTTATACGGCTAATCAAAATTCAATATTTATACCTCACGCTATTTTATCGAAACCGTTTGTAGACCTTACAAATAGAGGGATTGAATATAATTTAGCTTACATAGGATTTACATTAGCACACGAAATAAGCCATTCGTTGGATAGTATAGGAAGTCAATATGATTATAAAGGTAATTTGAGGAATTGGTGGACACCTAGAGATAAAAAAATATTTGATTCTAAAGTGAATGGAATTATAGATCAATATAGAAAAGCTGCGAAAGAAGATGGAATGGATATCGATCCAACAAATAGTGTAGGAGAAGATTTAGCCGATATTAATGGATTTAGGCTTATAGAACAATATTTAGTAAATTATCAAGCAAAAAATAGGGACTCACCTTTAATAAAATTATTATCCTTTAGGGCATTATATGTATATTACGCAATACAATCGAGACAGGCTATTGTAAGTAAAGCTATTTATTTAAATTCACTAACAAACCCACACCCACTTGAAAAATATCGTGTTAATTGCGTATTATCTCGTTCTAAGTTTTTTAAATATATTTATGAAATTAAAAGGGGAGATAGAATGTATTCCAATTATGAACCATTTTGGTAATTTTTTTCTCTGTAAAATATATAATTTATAACAATGGCCACCAGAAGAAATAGATCCCGTTCAAGTTCAAGTCGTGTCCGAAGTGCCGCAAAGAGGGCAGCAAAGAGGGCATCAACTCTTAGAAAGGCAGCAAGTATGAAGATGCGAAGGGCACAAAAGGCAGCCCAAGCTGCTAAACAAGCAGCATCACAGGCAGCTTCTGCCGCTGTCTCTCAACAGCGAGCCCAGAAACAGGCCCAGAACCAAGCCCGCGGTCAGGGCCAGAGTGTTAGTCAAAGCCAACAACAACAATTGAACCAGATGCAGAAGCAAGCTCAACAACAGGCACATAGTGTCGGACAGAGCGTCGCCCAATTACAAAAGCAACTTCAGTCATTAGCTCAAATATAAATTAAAGATAGGTTATGACTTATTAAAATGAGCTATTACGAATACGTTCTAGAAACGCCAACCAAAAACTGGAATTATAATACAATGTCACAAAATCCAAATATATCTATGAAAGAAATTGATAATTCTACACATCTTCCGTGGAATTATCAATTAATGGGAAGCAATCCTTCTATTACCTGGGATGATATTCAAGAAAAGGATAATATAACAAAATATAATTGGGATTATAAACAGATTTCTAAAAATCCCAATATATCTATGGAAATAATTAACGACAATCCAAATATTCCTTGGAATTATAATTTTCTTAGTTTAAATCCAAACATATCTATGGAAATTGTTAATAATGAAAAAGATAAAAAATGGAATTACTCTTTATTATCATCAAATCCTTGTGTAACTATGGAAGATATTCAGCAATATAAACATTTATTCCTAGATGATGATTACATTTGTATGAACCCAAATATAAATCTTGATGTTATTCACGATACAAATATGGATATAAAATTAAATGGAAATTTGCTTTCGTTAAATCCATCCACTACTTGGGATATTGTTTCAAGATATCCTGAAATTGATTGGAATTATAATTTTCTTAGTTCAAATCCAAATATAACAATTGATATTCTTTATGAATATAGCAATTTTGAATGGGATATAAGTTATTTATCAAAAAATCCAAATATATCAGTTTGTATTGTAAATATTAATCAACATATAAAATGGGATTATGATAAATTATCTATGAATACATCTATATCTCCATCAGATGTTCGCAATAATCCAGATATTAAATGGAATTATCATATTCTTTCATCTAATCCAATGAACTTTATACGATAGAGCTATCTATTACGTATTTCATTCACCTTTTCAGTTACTCTTGAAACTAATGTATTCATATGTTTCGTGATACAATAAAAGTATATATATTGTTGTAATATGAAAATACATTCATAATTACCAACAATTTCTACATTGTTAAATAAATCTTCTCTACAAGCGTGAATATAATCAATCATATATGTATATACTTCAACGCTACGCAAATAATCATCTCCTATAATTAATTTATAATCCTCGTCAAGATCTTGATCTGAAAATTTATATTCAATAAATTCATCTATCCAAGACTGAATGTTAAAATCACTTCTCGATAATATAACTACATCATTATTATTGAATTGATCCATTTTATAATCTATATATGAAGCAACACATTCTTCAAATAATTGAAGATGTACGGATGATCTCAATGTTCTTACTGCCATCTCTTGTATTTTTTATTGATTTTATAACCAATAAAAAATAATTCATTTTTTTATTAAAATATGGTTTGTGAAAATTTATATGTTATTTTGTAATCCTAAAAGATAGTATAGGAAGCATCAAAATCTTGACGAGTATTTTGTTTAATAAGAGAACTGTTATTATAAATAGTAAGATTTTCAATAGAACAAGGTTGATTCGATGAATTTACTTCTTCAAATAATTGATTGATTTGTTGATTTGCGGGAACTTCTAATTCTTTGTGAGTTGTTTCGGTATTCAACTTTATCATTTCATTCATATCTAAGAATACTTGAAAGGCACTTGTTCCATAATATCCTTCTTGGCCTACCATTACATTTGCTGATACACCTTTCATTAAATCTAATTCACCGTGACGCGCTGCTTTTAAAAACATTTCAGGTGTTTCTTCAAATGATGCTTTCGCAATAGGCCCAATATCATCATTATTAATTCCGTGACGAAATACACTAACAATTTTATGAGAGAATGTCATTCTATCTACTAACAATGCCATATGATGATAATTAATATATGAACCATCAAATTCAAGCACTTCTGACATTTCATTATATATGGTTTGTCTTGTTGCTTCCATACCTAAGACTTGATGTATTTCTATGACATCATTACTAAATGTTCTGGTAGAATCTACATAATCCTTACCCAATACATCAAGTAAATTTGAACCCACTGTATCTAAAACCCATATATCATTCTTTTTGAATGTTCCACCAATTTCATCCATATTATCCTTTAACTTACGCATCATTACACGCTGAATATCCTTTACACCTCGCAATACAATATTTTCCATCATATTTTCTTGAAAATTTTTAATAAGATAAATATGGTCTGTTTGGTCTAAACTCTGATTTTTAGTAGCAACATTCTTTTTAGATCCGGAAATATTTTGTAATCGAATACGGAATATAAGATTCTCCGCATTATAATCGCTATATATACAAGAAATTCCAGTATCATACACACATTTTAATGTAAAATCTACATCATCCATTGTTATATTTCTATCAACCATTTCCATCGCATTCATTTTCAATCTGATGATCCATTTTGATTTATCACTTTTTTTATTGGGTTGAAGTTTTTCACTCGAACATTCATCCATCATACTTTCAAACATATGATATCGTTCCATCAACACTTCATCATCTTTAATTCTTGTCTCACTATCATTTGGATCAAAACATATCTCTACCTTTTCTACTATATCTTTTAATATCGTATATTCCAACATTGTTTTTACTTGAATTACTTTTTCTTCATCATCTTCTATATCTTTATTCACATAAATCGTAAGAGAAGGGTTCTTGGGATTTGATGTAACCGACAATAATTCTTCAATTCTTTGAACTCCTCTTGTGACGTTAGATTTAGAGGCCACTCCAGCGAAGTGAAAAGTGTCGATAACGCATATTCCATTTCGCAGGTTGAAGTTTCTTGTATCCGCTACTGTTAAATCGTAAGCATAATCGGTCGTATTTGACACATCTTCTATAGTTTTTATCTTATCAAACAAAACATCGACCAATTCACCCTCTACTCTTGATTCAAATACTAATTTTCCTTCTACCTCGTTTGGTATAGTTAAATAGTTCCGGTTATATTCATATCCCCTATGTCTTGTATTTGATAATATTTCTCTACAACCTTCGTTTTTATATCCAATTTTTAAATTTAAAATAGATGATAAATTTCTTGCTTGATTATTTTTAATATGTAAAATATATAATTGGTGAATATTTTCAGACAATGTTCCGCGATTATTTTTCTCCTGTTTTTTACAGTGTTTAATGTATCCATAAATTCCAAAATTATTCAATATATTTTGAACGTCTATCAACATATTCTTTGATGTTGAACTAACATCAATACTATTGGAAACCACATCGATACTTCCATCTCCACCAATATAAGCATCCAAGAAACCCAACATACATTCCCTATTTGAAAACACTATCTTGTCACTAATATATTTATTATGACTTAGCTTCCCACACAAATTTTCCAATATTCTACATAAAAGTGTATTATATAATCTTATGTCCTGACTAGTCCATCCTTCTTTATTTTTATTTTCGTGACGATAAATTTTTGTTGTAATATTCCATTTTTCACATAATCTTATGATTGGTTCAAAGTAATTCGCATCATTATTTGCTATAGATACTTGTGATTTTGTCATACAACCCTCGGCGGAATATGCTCCAACCAAATATCCAAAATCATAATCCAATGATATTATTTCAGGAACATTATAATCATTCTTGTTTGTTTGTTTTGGATATATACAACCATCCACAAAAGTAGTCTTGGTTTTACATCCCGCTCTTAATTTCTCTGATACCTTCGCGGTAAAACTGTCGCTTCTAGTATAAGGTAAAGTGAATGTCTTCCCTTGATGATTTAACCACCAATGTCTTTCTTTCATAACAGCCAATGCTTTATTCACTTCACTTGTATAAACATATTCAGTTGGGGGTAATATTTCTCTTAAATCAAGCATATGCGATTCCAGAAAATCCATTGTCTTGGTGCTAATGACTAAATAGTCATCAAGTGATAAAGTTTCGGCATCAGCTCCAACTATTTTTCCATTTATTAATTTCAATACAGACTTTGCCTTTGTTACAATAATTTCTCTGTCTTCTTCCGTTGTAATTTTCAACATTGTATTTGTTCCATCTTTATTTATCACTGGATGTTGCGTGACTGCTTCAATTTGTTTCCAAGATACATTTCCATCTTCATCACAAGAAGGAATTTCATAATATCCAACTGGTTCAGCATAAGTTGTATTTGTATCTTCATAATATTCCAACTTTTTATTCGTTTTAATATGTTCGGTTACAAAGTCGCCAATTTGAAATTTCTTTACCTTACCGGAATAATCTTTCACTATAATTTCAGTTTCATATGTTACGGAATTCAAAGTCAGCTGTGTTGTTGGTTCTCCAATAGATTGTGCGGCAATCATTCCAACCATTTCACCTGGAGCAATCAATGACTTTTTGTAATGATATGTTATCTTTTCCAATAACACAATCAAAGAAACTTTATCAAAACGTTTATTAAAGAGTAAATCTTTGGGTGATAAATAATAATAATATAATATTTTGAATAATAAAGTTGGTTTAAAATAATAATTCTTTTCCAAATTACTCATATAATGTTCGATAAGTTCGTAAGCTTCTAAAGGAGTAACATCTATGATTGATTTTGAGTTTAAGTTTTGTTGTCCCATTGTATTTTTGATAATGTGAATGAAACTAACCGGAACACGAACAATAGTTTCACTCTTATTTTTAAAAACATTAATGGCTACATCATTTCTCCATTCAACCATTTGTTCTGTATATTGTTGATGCTTTTTCGTTGTTTCATCATTCTGCGATTTCATTCTTTTAAAAGCATCAGGGGTGAGAATATCCTTCAATAAAGAATGAATATCCATTTCGGGAAAACTATAATGATTATAAATATCCTGAATACTCATCTCCATTAATCGTAATTCTTGGTTTTCAACTTTAATTGTATCAACTCCATCGTCACCATATGAAAATTGAACGATATAATCTTTGCTGGTTCTGACAGTTCCGTCATATCTTACCATCAAATCTTCTAATGATTTGATAAGTCTTCTTTGAATATAACCTGTTGTGGAAGTTTTCACCGCTGTATCAATCAAACCAACGCGACCACCCATTGCGTGAAAGAATAATTCTTGTGGAGATAAACCAGAAATATAAGATGATTCTACAAACCCTCTGGCAGGAGGTGAATCATCATATTTTGTATAATGTGGCAATGTTCTGTGTTCGAAACCATATGGAATACGTTTTCCATCTACGTTTTGTTGTCCTAAACAACAAATCATTTGTGCTATATTCAATTCACTACCTTTTGAACCCGCATTAACCATCATTACGAAGCGATTGGATTTATTTAAATTTTCTAATCCGATATTACCTGCTTCTGAAGATGCTTTATTTAAAATATTATTAACCTTACTTTCAAATTCTTCATTGTTTGGTTTTCCACTTGTATTTTCAAAGATACCTAATTGAGTTTGTTGAATAATATCATATACTTCCTTTTTCTTTTCGGAAATTTTGGTAACAATTTTTTCCTTTGTTTGAATATTGGAATACAAATCACTAATACCTACACTAAATCCCGAAATACACATATAATCGGTAATAATGGATTGAAGATTATCAATAAAATCCGAACAAGGCATATTTCCGAAATCATTACAAACTCTGTGAATGAGACCTTTCGTAGAAGAACCCAATGCCCCCTTATCTAATTGACCTCTCAAGTATTTTCCATTTTCAATTTGAATAATATTATTACTATCTGATGGATTTTCTGTATCCTTATATTGTTTATTCTTTATTTTAGTAGTAAATTGAGGCATAATTTGAGAAAGAATATCAAAATTAGTGATTGTCTTTTGTAAACCATAAATATATTTAACATCCACTGTCGAACAACCCATTAATAAGTTCATTCCAGTCAATTTATCGAACTGAACGTCTTTTCCAGTAAATAAATAACTACCAACCATACTATCTTGATAAATACCAATAATAGGAGCATTATTTGCTGGACTTATAATTTGATGCGGAACAGCTGCTAAATTTTTCAATTCAGATTCTGATTCGATATCTTGAGGCATATGTAAATTCATTTCATCTCCATCAAAATCAGCATTATATGGTTTTGTATCAGCAACATTCATTCTAAATGTATCACCTTGTTTCATTACCTTGGCTATGTGTCCCATCATACTCATTCTATGTAACGTAGGTTGTCTGTTAAAGATAACAATATCTCCATCCATTATATGACGATGAACGATATCGCCATTATTTAATACAATAGATTTTCTATCATCATATTTTAATGTAATATTTTCTCCTGTTTTTCTCTCTAATATTTTCGCACCAGGATAAACATCTGGACCGTTCGCAATAAGTTGATATAAGAAACGAATATTTCTTTCATTTACAACAACAGGTCGTGTTATATTTTTCGCTATTTTCATAGGAATACCTAATTCGCGAATAGAAATATTTGGATCGGCTGTAATAACCGAACGAGCGCTAAAATCAACACGTTTTGCCATAAGGTTGCTTCTCATTCTACCACTTTTACCATTCAATCTATCTTTTAATGATTTTAATGGTCTTCCTGATCGTTGTTGAACGGGCATAGAACCGGGCATTTTGTTGTCAATTTGACTTGCGATATAATATTGTAAAATAATAGTCCAATCGTCAATAATATTTTCAGGAGCATTATTTTGTATTTTTTCTTGAAGTGTTTTATTTGTTTTAATAATATTAATTAAAATATAACTTAAATCATCTTCACTTCTTTGTTGAGCGTCGTGTTTTACAGAAGGTCGAACAGCTGGTGGGGGCACAGCTAATACTTGACAGACCATCCATTCAGGTCTCGACCAAGTAGAACTAAATCCCATAAAATTGATATCATCGTCAGACATTCGTTTGAATATTTTAATAGTCATTTCAGGGGTAATTTTAATGCTTACATCTTGGCCTGATTTATCTCCACCCTCATCAGCATTAGTCGTTTTCCAGTCAGCATAAAGAGTAGCTAATCCTTCTTTCCTTATTTTATAAGGTTGAAGGCACCCACATCCATTTGTGATATCTTCACCACATCTTCTAATTTTGCTGGATATATTAAAGACATATTTCCATCTTTGTTCGTTAGCCATATTCAAGACAAACATATGTTTTTCTTTATCAACAAGTAATTTAGAGCATTTGAAACATACACATTTTAATATTTTTTGAATAGTATTTAAAAATTGAATGTAAAATACAGGTCTAGCTAAATGAATATGACCGAAATATCCAGGAGTTTGTATATTATTCAAACCATCTGTAGGACACAAAATATTACCTTCTAATACTCCCATACGAGGGTCGAATATACCGCCAATTGCTGGTAAATTTCCATTGTATGTATCTCTAGAAACAATTTCCACTACAGAACCATTTACTATCTCTTCCGGAGATAGTAAACTAAACTGGATGGCAATAATCTTTGATACATTTTTCGTTGAAATCGTTTTATTTGTATTCATTGTTCTTAATGTAAGAATATATTAATAATCTTTAATTAAATCATTTTATTTATAAATTCATTATCGGAACATTAATATAAATGTAAATTCTTAGAGCATATATCGTAATGAAGATGCTAAATAAAGATTTGACTAAGAAAGCTAAAAATATTCCCAATCAGGTTTCTAAGGATAAAAAGAAATCTAAGAAGGATGTTGATTCGGATAGTGAATATCTTCCTTCTGAATCGGATACATCAAGTGAGTCAGATAGTGATAGCGATTGTGAAAGTTCGGATGATGAAGCAATTATTTCTAATGTTAAAAAATCCGAGAAAACCCCTGACACAAAAACAAAAAAAAATAAACCAAATTTAATAAAAGAGATGAAGGATAAAAAGAGTGATAAAATGAATAATAATATTATAATACTATCAGCTTATCCAAATGAAGCAAACTATGAGGATGAATATGATAGTGATTATGTAACAACTTCAGATAGTGGTTCGGAAAGTGAGGAACACGAAGATGTAAGTGTAAGTACGTCATCATCATCAGACGATAGCGATGATGAAGGTGAAGAAGATGATGAGGATGAAGAAAAAGATGATGAAGAAGATGGTGAAGAGTCTAATGTAAAAAGTTTTGAAGAGGAAGATGAGAAATTATTAAAATATATGGAGGGTGTATCTAAGAAAAGAAAGTATAAAACTTCTAATTTTATTATTAACCCGAGTAAAAAACAAAAAAAAACAAATGATATTTTAGAAAATATAGTAGAAATTGAACCAGATACGAAAAAGGTAAATATGGCGGAATGCGATTTTAAATTAAATATGACCGAATTGGTAACCCAAAATCAATATGATGTAAGAAACACTATATTATCTCATTTTAAGGATATTAATAAAGTGATAAAGGATAAATTAATTGACGAGCAAATTCAAAATTATGAAAAATCGATGGTTGTATATCAAAAA